>FLNV01001011.1_pt1 | contig 351029 bp, 337 predicted proteins | sample 1140351 | NCBI WGS metagenome assembly FLNV01 (sample SAMEA3878207, study PRJEB12797) | bioreactor metagenome | biome: Moose rumen | place: Sweden | collected 2011-10 | reverse complement strand
CAGGCTGAGCACCAGCTTTAATATGTTTCTCTTCATCTATATCATCTGCAGAATAGATTAAACCAAGTAATAATCCTACTTCCATAGTATCTAATGGATATTGTCTTGCATAAGATGCAGTAGCAGAACAAAAATCGTCCATAAGTAATTCTAATTCTACTCTGTCATAGATATTCTCCATTTTCTTAGCAAATGAATTTGTTTCAGTACCAACTTTTCCATTATTATAGAAAACAACTTGTCCAACCTCATAATCTTTTTTAGCTTGCATTACTTTATCTAATAAAGATTCTTTCATTCCAAAACCCTCCTTTACCTTATATTGTCTGACGTGGCCCCTTCAAACGATTTGTATACTAACATAACTTATGATATAATAAAAATACATTTTTGTTATGCGAGACATAACTATTAGTTATGGGGGTTAACTATGAAAACAAATCTTGAATTATATAAGACATTCTATTATGTAGCTAAAAATAATAATATTACTCAAGCAGCAAATGAGTTAATGATATCTCAACCAGCAGTTAGTAAATCTATTAAAACATTAGAAAGAGATTTAGATACTACTCTATTTAATCGTAATAATGATGGTGTATCATTAACTCAAGCTGGAGAATTATTATTTACGAAAATAAATAAAGCTATGGAATTAATCATCTCTGCTGAAGAAGACTTAGATAGTTTAAATAATCTAGAACAAGGTACTATTAATATTGGTGCTGGTAACACCATTATGCAGAGATTCTTAATGCCATATATAAAAGAATTCCATAATAAATATCCTAAGATAAATGTGATTGTTCATACAGTAGTAACAGAAGAATTAATTAAAAGAGCACAATTAGGATTAGTAGATATTGTATTTACTCATCTACCTAATGATATTCCAAAAAACTTTGAAATAAAAAAGATAAAAGAACTACACGATATCTTAGTAGTCAATAAAGACAGTATATATAAAGATAAGCTAATTACTAAAAAAGATTTAAAAAAATTACCTCTAGTTTTATTGCCTTTTAAAGCTAGTAATAGAAAAAACTTTAATAAATTCTGTACTACAAATAATATAGTTATTAATCCATTAATGGAAATTGGTAACGATCTAATTATTGAAGATTGTGCTATTAATGGATTAGGTGTTGGTTTAGTAGTAAAAGAATATGTAGAATCTAAATTAAATAAAGAATTATTTGAATTAAACACATCATTTAATATTGATCCTAAATACCTAGTATGTTTAATTGAATCCAACAGAAAGAATAATATTTTAATTCAAAAATTTTTAGAATTATTAGAAAAATAAAAAGACACTTATGTGTCTTTTTTTATAATAATGATTACTCATCATCTTCATAGTAATAATCATCTTCTTCTAATTCTTCCTCTTCAAAATTCCATGAATCATAATTCCCATTTTTAATTTCTTCTTTTTGCCAATCTTCCAATTCTAAATCATTTAAATCATCTGAAATTTCTTCCTTTTCAGACTCACCAAATAATAAAAAATCTAATAAACTCATATTATTTCTCCTCATACATATCTTTTATTACACTTCTCCAACAAGCATAATAAGTCATACTTAGATGTAATTCATAATCAAGATTTGTTTCTTCTTCTTTTTCTTTCTCTATCATAACAGCATTGAATTTATCATATATACTTTTATCTACACCTAATAAATTTCCCATGCCCATATATACAATATGATATTTATCTGATTCTTTATGATTTTTATAATTTTGTAATGCTTCATTCCATTTAGGAAATTTTTCATAAATATTTCCTTTAAAAGAATATAAATCATTAATTCTATATATTTTTATATCATTATTATCTCTATAAGCAAAACTACAACCATCTACATCACCCATTCTACCTGGATATGTAATAAGTAATACATTATCTTCCAAAAGATTATCTAACTCTTCTTTAGTAATCATTATTTCATCCATAATATCACCACATAAATTATATCATAACAAAAAAAGACACTTATGTGTCTTTTTATACAATACCTCCATCACCATATTCTGGAACAGTCATATCAAAATATACATCATGAGCGGGCATAGTAAAAGATGTCCCAGATTCAACAGCAATATGATTTATATTGTTAAAATCCTCTATAGAATAATCTGCGGGATTGAATTCCATTTCTAATAAATCCTCTAAAGTATCAGATAAACCAAAATATTTCTGAATAATACCTCCATACCCAAAGTAATAATACCTATTGTACTCAAAAGCATGCTCATCAGTATCACATAAATCCGCATTATATTTTTCACTAAAAGTACACGAATCATTAGGTAAATAGAATAATCTATCTCTTCTTACAAAATCCTTAACTTCTAATTTTTCTCCAGGATTATAAGAACCTTCTTCCTTTATCAAAAAATTATAAAAAATATACTTAGTAGCTGAAGATTCATCGCCAACATATACATGTCCATAAAAAGCTCCCTCTTCCGTAGCGTAATCCATAATATATTGATTCTTTTCATCATCTTTTAAAAATTCAGACACTATATAATAAACCTTATATTTTTTCTCTATTCTTATTTTACTGTTAATCATTATTTGAGTAGAACATAAAGCATAAACATATAAAGGTATAACAAATAGTAAACCAATTATACAAAATAAAGCACTTGCTTTTTTATTACGAAATATAATCAAAAATAGAATACTTATAAATAGTATTAGGAATAAAACTATGATAATATTTCCTACATATGTCTTAGGATTTTTAACCATATCATTTGATAAATTAATAATAAACTTATGATTCGTATCATATATACCAGTATCAAATTCATTATCAGGTATTTCATCCTTATATTCAATAGTTAAATAAACAATCTCCGTACTATTTCCTTTAACCACCATATCACCATTTTCGGTTTCAAATGAATATTTAATATAATCAGATTTTAAATCTATTCCTGTTTTATCTAATTCAAAATCATCATTAGATTCATTTTTAACAATAATTTTATATTTAATCTTATCTCCAATTTCAGTCATTGTTAAATTTAAATTTATCTCTTTATCTTTTACAATAACATCGTCATAACCTTTTATATTATCTGTTTTTTCAACCCATTCGATAGATTCTATTTTTATTTTACTTGGATCACATGTCTCTGCATGTGAAACAAAAGGAAATAAAATAAATAATATTATTATCATAATAGTTTTCTTCATACTATCACCTACCATATAATAGTAGTATAACACGCATCAAAATAGTTGTACACAATTTAACAACAATATCCATATTATTTAAAAAATATAAAAATACAGCAAAAAATAAAAGACACTTATGTGTCTTTTTATAAACGAATATTTTTTGTTTTAGTAAATGTAGCTTCATAATCTTTTGTATCTTTAACTCTACTTACATTTAAATCTACTGGTTCTTCAAATATAGAAGATACTAAACTACCAATAAAAGAAAAAGGACAATTCCTAAAATATACTTTAGAAGGTAAAGATAAATGAATTTTAAGTCTATTCATATTACTTTCATTTAATTCATATACTCTATCTTCACTTGTAAAATAATACTTATCATCTTTTTTAATTATTACTGTATTCATTTAAATCCCCCCTTTAAATATAATGCGTATTATAGCAGAATTAATAAAAGATAGCAAATATACAGATAACTTAGTTATGCCTTAAAATATTTTATGATAAATATTATTCCTTTATTACTGGATTCTACGCTTATTTTTCATTATCTTCTTCTATAAGTTAACAAATCTATATTATTAAAACAAATATAATTAGAAAAAAGTCACTAATTTTAAGTAAAAAAAGTGGACCAGTCAATGACTGGTCCTTCAGGGGGAAATTGATTTACCAGTCTGTAACAATTTAATAAAATACAAAGCCCTTATTTTATGGGCTTTTTCGTTTTTTTAAATATAATTAAATATATTAAGAATATCTCGTTTTTTTGCAATTGGTAGTTTTAATGGTAGTTCAATCATGACACTTATGTCAGTTATGTCACTTTATATGTGATACCCCTCATACTTTTAAGTGTCACAAGTGTCATAGTTCGTAATATCTTAATCTTCCGAGCATTCTAAACATTTAATTTTTTGAATTATATATTAATCCTTTACAATCTCCTAATTCTAAAAACCACTTATATGTATTTTTGGCCTTCCTATAATCTTTCTTTGCTTTTCCTTTAAATCTTCTTTTAGTTTTATTTCTTACTTTCATTACTATTTTATTATTAACTATATAATATCTATATCCAATGAAATCTATTCCATTTTTTATATTATTAATTTTAGTTTTTTTCTTATTTAATTCTATATTCAAATTATTCTTTACAAATTTTTCTATTTCATTTTTACAATATTTTAAGTATTCTTTATCATGATGAAATAATACTCCATCATCCATATATAAAATATAATATTTAATATGTAATTCTTCTTTTATAAAATGATTTAATTTATCTAAATAGATTAATGCTATTATTTGAGATAACATCGATCCTATTGGTAATGATTTACCTTTTTCACACAAAGGTATATTTTTTATCTCTTCTATTATTTTTTCTTTATGAAGCAAATTTGATTTTATAATTTTCTTAATCTGAATATTCTTTAATCTTTCTATTTCTCTATTTATATAATCTTCATCAGTCGAATCTATTATTAATTTAATTATATTTAATGCATTTTTATCTTTTATCTTATCTTCTAACATAGACATAACTATTTCATGATCTATATTGTAAAAATATTTTTTTATATCAAACTTTAGATAGTAGAAATTATCACTATAATTAATTTTCATTTTATTAATATATTGCTTAGTTAATTTAATACCATAATGTAACCCTTTATCTTTTCTAGTTGCTATTGTAGTTGAAATTAATTTATCTTCATAAACATAAGACAAAATATATTTAGCAACCAATGAATTAACAATCTTATCTTTAAAATTTTGACTCATTACAAGTCTTATTTTAGGTTCATAAATAAAAAATATATTATATTTATCTGGTTTATAAGTTTTAGATATTAAATCTTCTCTTATTTTATAAATATTTTCTAAATAATGTTCTTGAAATAATTCTACTTTCTTTTTATTTTTTGTTGTTTTACATACTTTATTAGCTACTTCAATAATGTTTTCTACTTTATAAATATTTTGATAAACATTATTAATCCTTTTCATATTCCATCCAACTATTTACCATATCATGTATTTCAGACAAGTATTTACCATAGTTTAAAAATTTACTCTTAGTAATAAGTTCTAAATCCATACATTTTTTTAAATAATAATTTAGCATTTTTATTTGAACTATTACCTCTTCTTTATATTTTCTATCTTGTTCTATATTAGCTCTATATACATTTTCTAATACGTCATATAAACAATTTAAAATTCTTTCTTTTAGTACTTTATAATCGTTTGAAATATTATAAATATTCTTTTCAATGTAATCTATTGTTCTTTTAGTTTTTCTAGCAATTATCAATTTATCTTCCATATTATTTCTCCTCCATAAAAAAACATAGTAGTTCTAGAAAAAATGAATTTTCGCTTTCGCTACTAAGCCATTTTTTCATCTACTATATATATTTCGTCTACGACGTGGAATAATTTTTGTTTCTTATGTCTTTATACATAGTCTACTTAGTAGTTCCATATTAAAGTATCATAGAATCTGCTGCGACTCAGCGCTCACTTATTTAGGTTATATCTTCATCAGGTGGCTCAACCGGCTCATCTATTTTATTTTCTCGGTTGTTTTTGTTGGCAAAGAGCGCGCTATGCTACAACCAAAACAGAAAGAACACTCTCACATATTCAAATTATCCCAATATTATTTATATCTATTTAAATAATACCATTCTTTAAAAAAGGTACGAATTTCTTCCAGAAATTGTACCTTAACGAAGTCTTACGACTTCTAGATTTTAGATTTTAAGATGTTTGAAACTGCTGCGACTCAGCGCTCACTTACCTTCATCAGGTGGCTCAACCGGCTCACCCAATCTAAGCCTCGGTTCGTATGCTGTAGGCAAAGAGCGCGCTATGATTTGGCATTGTAAAAGTCTGAGGAGCACTTACTCTAAAATATCCATCACTATCCCAATAATCAAAATCAAGATTGCTAAAATTCATTATTTGTTTATCTGTAGCATCATATGTGAATCCATAATTATTCCATAAATTATCATAATACCAATAATCTATTGTATAATCATCTCTTTCACTAGATGCAGGACAATACCATGTTCCATCTGATTGTTCTGTACATAAAGATGTACCATTTTCATAATCCCATGTATCAAAATATCTAATATTTTGTGTTTTTAATGTTACTGTTTCTCCTGCTGCATATTTTGTTTCATCTTTTATAATTATATAACTACACCCATTATATTTAGTTTCTCCTATATATACATTATCACATTCAGTATCAGATGTTTTTTGATATTTTTCTAATTCTTCATCAGTATAGTAACCATACCGTGTATTTAAATATCCTACTTCATATTTTGGCTCTACATTTTTTTCAATAGTAACATTTGATTCAAATGTAACTTCTATTTTGCATAAAGCATATACACTTGCCGGAATAGTTATCATCATAGCTAATAATAAAACCATATATTTAGGTGCCTTTTTTCTATTTAATACCATATATGTAGTAATACCTATACATAATATACATATTAATACTATAAATATTAAACTATCTCCTGTTTTTGGATTTTTTATAGTATCTGGTACTTCTATTGTTTGAGCATTTGATAAATTTAATACAAAACTTTTGTTATCATTAAATTTTCCATCACTAAATTTAGCATCAGGTACTTCATTTTTATATTGTACTTTTAAATATACATCTTTAGTTTTCCCTGATTTTACTACTAAACTATCATCATCTGTTTTTAAAGTATATTCAATATAATCTGAATTAGCATTTAGACTATTCTTATCTAATTCATAGTCTTCATTAGAAGCATTTTTAATAGTCATTTTATATTCTATTGAGTCATTAACTTCCATCATTTTTAAGTTAACTTTAATTTTCTTCCCTTCAATAACTGGTTGTTCTACTTCAGTTACATTATCTGTTTTTTCTTTTATTGTTACTGAATCAATTGTTATTTTATCCAAATCACATGTTTCAGCATTTACCATAAACGGCATCAACATTAAAAATAACATCACTGGCAGAATCAATTTTTTGAATTTCATAAATCTACACATCCAATTCTATTAGTTTTCCTATATTATCATTATATCAGTCTTTTTTTATTTTACATACATTTGCATTTGTTAATAATGTAAATTTACACTTTCTAAAAATTAATCTTTGCGAACTATTATTATTAACAGATATACTTTCTATGTGATATTTTTACGTTATTCTGATTTACCATTGCATAATGAAGAGTTGTATCTATTTTTGTGTGTCCTAGTAGATGTTGAACTTGTTCTATTGGCATTCCTTTATCTATAGCTTTGGTTGCTAAAGTCCTTCTAAATTTATGAGGGTGTACTTTTTCTTCACCAATCTTCTTTCCCAATCTATTTAACATTAATTCTATACCTCTGCTTTTCAATCTTACATATGGTTTATTGGCACTTACAAACAAAGCATAATTATCATCTTTTCTATTATTTAAATATTCTTCTAGATGTAATTTTGCTTTTCCATCAAAATAAACTTCTCTCATTTTTTTACCTTTACCAAATACTACACAAGATCTATTTTCAAAATTTATATCATCTTTATTTAAATTAACTAGTTCACTTACTCTTATTCCAGATGATGCTAACAAATCAATAATCGCTAAATTCCTTATTGTTGTGCAACTATTTCTTAACTTCTCCATAAATTCATCTGTAAATGTTTCTTTTATTAATATATCTGTTTTAATTTTATGTATCCTTCGAATTGGATTCTTAATTATATAATCCTCTTCCTCTAAAAAAGCAAAGAAGCTAGACAGTGATCTTCTTACACCATCTATAGTCGTATTATTACAATTGTTATTAGATTGATAATACGATAAAAATCTTCTTATATCATCTGTATCAATTGTTTTAATATCTATATTTAAATATGATAACATCTTATTAATATGAATCTTATAATTTTTAATCGTTAGCTTTGAACAACCTTCTAATTTTTTTGAATTAATAAATTTCTCCACATATTCCTCGTTTGATACTTCATCTTCTTGTATTTCAATTCTTTTGTATAAAACCTCATGTAACTTCGACATTTGAAAATTATTCAAATATCTATTCATTTCTGAACTAATAGTTCGTATAACATTCTCATTCATAAACCATTCCCCTTTCAAAATAAGAATGGTTTTATTATATATAAATTAATACAAAAGAAAAAATGTGCAAATTTTTAATTCACACATTTGACTTTATAGTTCCTCATTATTAACAATAAAATCGACAATATTTACATTTTTAACTCCATCAACATTTTTATTAATAATAAAATCCATCAAGAACATATATCTAGGATACATATCACGTATTTGATAAAAAGGTCTATATTCTCTTTCTTCTGTTTCATCATTTTCAATATTTTTAGATACTTGAATATAGTAATAATTTTCGTTTCCTTTTCTCGCAATAAAATCACATTCAAGGCTTCCAATTTTACCAACACTTAATTTATAATCTTTACTTAATAAATAATTATGTAATATATTTTCTAAAACTGGTCCATAATTTACTCTATTATCAGTATTCTGAGAAAAATAAATACTAGTATCTGCTAAGTAATATTTTTTTTCACCTTTTAAAGTTTCTTTAGACTTCAAATCAAAAGCCTCACATTTATATAAAATCTTTGCTGATTCTAATATTTCTAAATAGTTTTCTATTGTTCTGTCATCTATATTTCTTCCAATATTCTCATAATACTTACTAATACTACTTACAGAAATCATTGAACCAAAATTATTGATTACAAATGTTTGAATTGAATTAAATAACTCTTTATTTTTAATTTTTTTATTTGGCCTGATATCTTTAGTAAAAATGTCAGATATTATATTTTGAATATATCTATTTTTATCTTCGATATTATCAAATTTTATTGCTCCAGGGAATCCACCATTTCTAATAAATTCTTGAAACTCTAAATATATATTAGGATTAATTTCTTTTTTATAGAATTTTTTCATTTCTACATATTCATTAAATGTTAAAGGTAACATTTCTATTTCAATTTTACGACCAGTTAATTTGGTAACAAGCTCTCCTGATAATAGATATGAATTCGATCCAGTAATAAAAATAGATATATTACCTTCATTTCTAAAAGCTTCAATCACTGGCTCAAAGTTTTTGACATTTTGAATTTCATCGATAAATAGATATTTAAATCCTTTTATATTAATTAATGAATCAATAAGTTTTTCAAGTTGTTCAGGATTTTTTATGCCTTTATATGGTCTTTTATCCAATTTAATGTCAATTATATTTTCATCTTTTATCCCTTTTGCCCTTAATTCATTTTTTACCATTTCAAGCAAAAATGACTTTCCACATCTTCTTATTCCAGTTATTACCTTAATTGTTTCGGGATCATCATAAAATCCACGTATTTTTTGCAAATAATTTTCACGATTATATACTTTCATATTATCACCCAATAAAAATATATCAAAAATGTCTCGAAAATGCAAGTTATCGACATAAAATATGTTGTTTTTGGTACATAAGTGTTGATAACTCGGTATTTCAACGTATTTTTTTATAATTAATTCTAAATAATCTTTATTTGTTCTTTTTTATCCATTCCGAATTTTTTCGGAATAATGTTTATTTTTTTATTTAGAATTTAACTAATTACTATATTTTTTTACTTGACGAATGCTCGGAATATTACTAAAAACTGAGCAATCAAAAAGATGAGATTTCTCTCATCTACTGAAACGGAATGTCTTAATCTTACGAACTTATAATGTAAGATTTTTATATACATGAATAGTATGGACAAATAAAAATGCTATTCCAGTATATACTAATACCCAGTTTTGTCTCCAAATTCCTATAAATATGTAATATAGTGGTGGTAAAAAAACTATAAAGGACATCATAATACCGATTGATTGATATCCTTTAAAATATAATCCCCAACCAATAAAGTTTAGTAATAAAACCACTATCATAGAAATAAATGCTATTTTTTGAATTCCAGTTCCTATTTCAAAAAATGATGTATCTTTATTTACAATAAATACCATTAATGCTATACATAAAGATCCTACTATTTTTTCTAAAATATCTAAACACGGAGATGTCTCCGTCATATTCATAATAGGATTAGTTTTTATTTTAAATAATGGCATTACCATATATGGTATTTCTTGAATTGCAAATAATAATAACCCTAATAACCAAAAGCCTAAATATTGATTACTAAAAAGTTTTATCCACTTTGCCATATTACCAACTCCTCTAGTAAACATTATACTTTTTACAATTCTTTTTGTTCGGAATATTACGATTATTTTTTAGTTTATATATTAATGTTCCTAATCCAATTCCAATATATGATACAACTAAGTACCATAATGAATGAACTAATGCCGATTCATTATAATATATAAATACTGATGGAATGAACAATACTGAAATTAAAATTGGATATAAATATTTTATTTTCCCTTTTATTATTCTTCCAATTATTGTTGACAAAATAAATGTTATTAGTACTATCATTAATACCATACCAAAAGGATTCTCCATTCCTACTAATAATGGATATATGTAAAACATTAATAATTGAATTAATAATATTATTATTTCTTTACTATATTTTTTCATTTTCATCTCCTAATATCTTAATAGTCCGATTATTTCATAATATAGGTTTTCTTTTTTCTTAAATTTAAATATAATGCTGAACTAATAATTAAAATAACTAATATAAATAATAAATAATTGCCAGTTCCAGTCTTTGGATTATTAATTACATTTACTGTAGTATCTTCTGCTATAGTAGTTGCATCTTGACCATTAGTTATTTGGGATGATAATTTAAATGTCCCTTTTGTTCCTGATGGAATGATAATATCAAATGTTACTTCTTCATCTGTTTCATTATCTAAATAGTCAATGATCCATGTTATTTGTCTATTATCTGGATTATAGACTCCATGATCACTAATCGAAGCAGTATCTATTGTTAATTCTTTTGGAATAGTAATACTAACTTGATTATTTCCAGATGATGCAGTTCCACTATTAATTGCATGTATTTTATAAGTGGCTTTTGTATCATCTGTAGTATTGTATTCCTTTTTCCCTTCTATTGTATCTTCCAATCTTAAAACTACTTCACCTACATCATCTTCAACAAGAGGATAATAAATATCACAATAATCACTCTGTTCACTATATTTATTATAATATACTCCATCACATTCATAGGAATAATAACTATCGTGATCAAAAAAATTAGAATAATTTTGTTCTAAACTAATGGAATTATTATATTGAGATAATTCATATTTAAATATTTCTATATCAACTTGTTTATTATTGACAATATCACTTCCATCTTTAAAATTGAAATAAATTCTTGTGTATGCAGGTAAAATATAGTCTGTTTTTTGATATCCTATTGGAGATCTTACCTCTTTCAGTTTAACAGGTATTTCAAATCCAATATAACTGCAATACCCCTCATCCCAAGTACAATAATCAGATAGATTATAACCGTGATTTTGAGCATATAATTGTAATTCATTATAAGAATTTATTTGATTAAGTTCATTAACTATATCACTTGGTAAAAACTGGATTAAATCTTGATATTGACTTTCAATACTTTGATTTGGAATTTCATATACACCATCATTATAGTTTTGAGTTATTTCTATTTGAACTTGATTATTTAAAGATGAAATAGAAAACTTAGCTCCCTCTAAATTGTTTTTAGTGATTGAATCGATTTTTTTAAAAAGGGTACCTTCATGATCCCATATTTCTAATTTACTTTTTTTAGAATTATATATATCCTGGCTCTCCATCTTTTTCTCTCCTTTCTATATGAGTTATATCTTCATAAATAATTTCGTATGCTTTTACGATTAAATTACGAATTTTATAATTTACAACGTTTAATTGTTTATAATTATATTTCTTGTAAAATTCTATACTATGTGTACCTTTTATGGTTATGACTATCATATTATTAATATTTTTTTGTGATAGTTCTTTGCATACTTCTTCAAAAAGTTTACTACCAATACCTTTTCTTTGATAATCTTCTAGTATATAAAAATCATTTAATTTACCATATTGTTTAGAATCTTTTAAGATAATTTCCCAATTAATACAACCAACTATCTTACCATTAATAATAGCAATAATATAGATATAACCATGTCTTATTCTATTTCTAATAACAACTTCTAAATTATTAATATCTTGCTCTGAAAAATCAAAATTATCTTCTGGAAATGTATTGGAATATACTTTAGAACTAATTGACATAATAATTTTTGATAGTTCCAATGCATCTTTTTCTTTTGCGTGCTCTATTATAACATCCACACTTTTCACTTCCAATTCTATAGTTCTTATACCATAATTATATATATATATATGAAAAGCAACTTTTTCTATATTTCTATACTGTTAAAAGTGTAAAGTAAATGAGCGTAATATTACTATTTTCCGATTAAAAAAGAGATTAAACTATTTCTAATTTAATCTCTCTAAAATACCATTATCTAAATCATCGATATTGTATAAAGTCTCAAGTTCGTTAAATGTTTCTTCAAGATTTTTTCTTGCTCCAATCCAACCAAGTCCATCAGTAAACCAAATGATGGGTAGAGGTCTTAAAAAAATTTCTTCAAATCTCCGCAAATGCTTTATTTACGGACAAAAAAAGTGAGACCTGTCTCTCGACAGGTCTCTTCAGGGGGTTTTGGTTGATCCACTTTCATTTCAATCATGAAAGTAATCAGCATGACATCTATCATGCTAATTAAATGATAAAGGATTTTTATACCTTTGTCAATCAAGTTTTTATAATTTTAAAAATATATTTTTATGCAAATGTAAATTATCAAACACTTTACAAATTCATTGGATGAGACTTACTATATTCTCTCATTTTTTCTAATATTTGATCTCTTCTTGATTTCAAATCATTATATTCTCTTACCTTTTCAGAATCTACATTATTCCTTAAATCATGTATAACTTGATAAAAAGTAAACTCAGGAAAATTATTATAAAATTCATGGAACAATTCATTTAAAGCATCAAAGTTTTCTTTACCTACTTTATTCCATATAATTTCAATATTATTGTTACTTCTACTCGCAATAATATCATCAAAATATTCTTCAAAGAAATCACGAATTAAGAATATAGAACGTTCATAACTAGTTCCTCCATAATCTTGATAATAAGATGGATTTGTTAAAATATGTAAACCTTGTTCATGCATCATTTTTGTTATCTTTTGTGCAATTAATTCATTAATAATTTCACTAAATAATTCATAATTTCTCTTTTCTCTATCTTTTTTCGTTGTATCTTCAAAAGTAGTAGAATCTTGATGAATTTCACCACCTACATAATCCCATCCACAAATACAAGAATAATCATGATCTGTTACATCTATTAAAGATAATTCAAACACATGATTTAATTCATGAATTAATCGTACATCCTCTTGTTTTTCTCCAGAAGCATATATCATAACCAATGGATGTAATTGATATTCTCCATGATTATCTACAATATTTAAATTTACACAAGTCTGTTTCTTTGTAAAAGAAGATGGTTGAAAAACACTATCTTTATCTAGTAATTCAGATTCTTCTACTTGAAATTGAATTTGTTTATAAATATCTAAATTTGTATATAATTCAATATTCATTTGATTTAAATGATCATTAGAACAGTCTTTAACATGTTCTATATCTTCTTGCTTTGGCCACACAGCTAAAGCATCAGGATGATTTTCATATAAAGAATAATCATCACCCAAATCAATTCCTTTATATCGAAAATAATTAATTCTATTCTTTTTGATAGTTTCTTTACGATAATCTAAAACACCAGGATTTTTTAACTGATCATCATAAGTAGAAAGGAAATATTCCATACAACTAACTCCACCTAGATAATCTCCCAACATTATTTCAATACCGGGTACCTTAGATGTATGAAAATATTCATCATCTATTAATTCATCTAACTTCTTTTGGTCTTCTTCGTTTAAGTATTCTTTACATTCTAATAAAAAAGCTTTTAGATGTTTCTTCGTTACTTTTCTTTCAAAATCTTTTAAACGATCTTTTAATTCTATAAATGGTTTTAATTCTTTGTCTGAAAATTCTTTATATTCCTTTAAACCATCACGAAATAAAAGAGACATTCGATATAAAGTATCTAATCTTCCTGATTGAATTAAAAAATCAACATTATCTTCCGTTGCTTCTGGATATAAATTATGAATACTATTTATATATTGTTTCTTTTTATTATGTAAAATTTCATCCATATCATAACTATGTACAAAAGAATCTAATCTATTAATATAATATGGTGGCAACTGTGATAATTGTTCTTTTGTAAACTTCCCATTTACAAAAGAATCAAGTGTTAAATCAGGTATAAAATTTAAGAAAGTTTCATATCTTGATTTTTGTTCTAATTGAAGTCTTTCTTCTGGACTTAATTTAACATAAGAAATATATTCATAAGCTTGCATAATTGGCATAAGAGTAGGAAATTCAAAAGAAGAAACATTTACATACTTCTCTTTATTCTCCTTAATGGATTCTATTCCTACTTCTTTAAATATACGTTCTACAATTTCATTTGTCTTTTCATTTTGTATATTAATAATCATAGAAGATAAACTACTAATATCATAATATCCAAAAAGAATCATATTGTTAAATTTTTCTGCAATAAGATCTCTTTTATCTTCTCCATAAAACATAGTAAATAAATCAATTAATTTAGGAATAGACGATTGTAATATAGAAGCAGAATTTAAACACTTTAGATAACTATCTATCATAGATATCACCTACTATATCTTGAAATTGGCGAAAACTAGTTGGATATGCTCCCACACCAGTATATTCATCTACACCAGTACTTGTAGTTATCAATACTTGATAACCGCCTCCATCTACAATCGTTCTATCTTCATATTCATGTTCCCAAGTACAAATAATACTTAATAGTTTTTCTATTTGTTCTAAAGAAATATCTTTCTCTTCATCTTTTTTATACACTTTTAAAGTACTAGGAACGATATATAATTCCATCCTATTTTTCATATTATAGATTTTTATCTCTATCTTTTCTATATCTTTCATAATACTCACCTATTATGATTATACCAAATAAAAAAGTATTATTACTAATACTTTTTATTTTCCTTTTCTTTTTTTATTATAATTATAAACAAGTTTACGAATAGGACCCATATTTTTTACTTTTTGTTTCTCTTGAATAAGAGCTACAGTATCGTCAATTTGCTTTTGCTCTTCTGGAGTTAACTGTTTTGGAGTTAGATAATCTTGAACAACATCAATATCCTCTAACTTAGCCATCATATCTTTTAAATGCATAACAACACTGATATTCTCATTATTATCATCCATAAAGCTTAATCTTTTAACTTTTTTAGCTATATATTTATATAACCTCAATATTCTTTCATCTTCCATAGTAACTCTAGCAAGATTGAATTCTCTTTCATCTTCTATAATAAGATCAAAATATCTTTCTTCAGCTTCTATTTCTCTTTTAACTTGTTCTAATACATTAGCCACTTCTTGTTGTCTCGGCTCAGGATCGCCACTTAAATTTTTCATAAAAATTAAAAATCTCTCTTTCTATGTATGTAATTATAGTAATTCCCTAGAAAAAAGTCAAATTTTCCCTATTAATCAATAAATTCTAATTTTTGTTGAATTTGCTGATAAACAGGATATTCTTTAAACTGATTACCTATATTTTCTTCTAAGAAAGATAATGAATCCTCTTTACATTGAACCAAGATTTTAAAATCTCTAGTAATATCTCCCAATTGAAATACCATATCACCAGATTGACGAACGCCAAATAAATCTCCTCCACCTCTTAATTTAAAATCTTGTTCAGATATATAGAATCCATCATTACTTTCTTCCATAACTTTAAGTCTTGGAGAATCATAATCACTAATTAAATAACAATAAGATTGCAAGCTATTTCTTCCTACACGTCCACGTAACTGATGTAATGTTGCCAAACCAAATCTTTCTGCATTAAAGATTACCATCATAGTACTATTTTGAACATCTACTCCTACTTCAATAACAGTAGTACTGATTAATACTTGTATATTTCCATCTTTAAATTCTTTCATTACTTGATCTTTATCAGCATTCTTCATCTTACCATGTAATATTTCTACTCTTATTTTATTATTAAATGCTGTATCAAACTTTTCTTTTAATTTCACAACATCATTTAAATTACTTTCTCCATCTTCATCCTCTATTAAAGGAGCTACTACATATATCTGATGTCCTTCTTTAATTTCCTCTAACATCTTATAAAGTACATCCTTTAATTCATCCATCTTAAATACCTTAGTAATAATCTCTTTTCTACCACTAGGTTTTGTTTTAATAATAGAGGTATCCATATCACCATATAATGTTAATGCATATGTTCTAGGAATTGGTGTAGCACTTAAATAAAGTACATCACACATAACACCTTTATTCTGTAAATTACTTCTTTGATTAACACCAAAACGATGTTGTTCATCTGTTATAACAAGACCTAAATTAGAAAACTCTACATTCTCAGATATAACAGCATGTGTTCCTATTAATATATCTATTTCTCCAGATGCTAACTTTTTACATACTTTATCCTTTTCACTCTTTTTCATACTACCTACTAATAATTCTATTCTAAGATTTGTATGAGAGAACAACTTTTGAATTCCATCATAATGCTGTCTAGCCAATATTTCAGTAGGTGCCATCATAGCACTTTGATAACCACTTAAATAATTAATATACATACCTATTTCAGCAACTACTGTTTTACCACTACCAACATCACCCAATACCAAACGATTCATTCTCTTAGGAGATACCAAATCTTGATAAATATCTTTCACAGATTTTAACTGATCATCTGTTAATGTAAATGGTAATGTTTTAATAAATTCATCTACACTTTCATAAGATATATCACGAGCTAAACCATCATTATTCAAAGTATATTTATACTTTAAATAATGAATCTTAAACATAAATTGAAAAAACTCTTCATATATCAAACGTAACTTAGCTTTCTTAAGTAAATCATTACCCGAAGGATTATGAATTTGTTTAATGGCATCTATCTTGTTCATAAATTCATACTTATCAACAAGATATTCTGGTATCGTATCATGAATATCGCTTACATATTGAAAACTATCTAATATTATTTTATTTAAATTCTTACTCTTTAAACCATTCACCAAATGATAAACAGGCTCTACTTTTGTTCCTTGAATCATTTCAAACTTAATATCACTTGCCGTAAATGTGTTTTTATTACGATCATATTTACCAATCAAATGAATCATTCTACCTACATGTAAATGTTGTTTATAAAAAGCACGATTAAAAATAGTTACTTGAATCAAATAATTATCTGTTAATACTTTAAAAGTCATTCGATTTAATTTCTTATTTATATAACTAACCCTTGGTTCTGTATCCACAACACCTTTAATAGTTACTGTCTCATCATCATGAGCTTCTACTAAAGGAATGACTTTCATTACATTATATCGATATGGATAATAAGATACTAAATCATCAATTGTATATATATTTAACTTATGTAACAACTCATAAGTCTTACTTCCAATTCCTTTAATCATACTGATATCCATATCAATCACCTATTAGTATTATATCATTGAATACTATCATTATAAGAAATAATTAAGTTTTTTATAAAAGTTTTTTATGGCTCAAATGTGCCAAAATTAACCCAAATTATGGCGAAAGAAAAAAAGCAAAAAAACTTCATTTTTTTTGCATTTTTTTGCAAAATTTTGTTGACAAAAACCCCTTTAGACATTAAAGTATGAAGTACCAATTCACTTAAAGGCGAATTGGTGCTAGTATCACACTAGCCAACCCCTTTTTATTCTTTTTGGAGTTGTTCTCAGGGGGACAACTCCTATTTTTTTTGTTTAAAAATATGATAAAATGATAGAGGTGATTTTGATGGATAACAAAAATACAATTTTTGATTATATAAAAGCATTCTTTGTAAAACTATTCACAGTAGTATTTGCTTTCTTCCATAGTATCTTTTCCATAAAAGACAAAAAAGAAGAACCAAATAAAACACACGAAGAACAAATAGATACTACAATTCCAAAGAAAAATGATAATAATACAAATATAACTCCTATTACTATCCCAGATGATGAATCCGTCTTCACAAATCCTCATAACGATAATGAAGAAGGAGAAAAACCAAACGAAGTTATATTAGAAATACCAAGATTAAAATTAAAAGAAAAAATAATAGTTGAACAAAAGCATAAAGATCTAATTATTAATAAAGAACTATTAGAAGAATTAATTGAACAAGCTCTAGAAGAATTAGAAGAACATAAAAAAATCAACTTTGAAATTAAAAAAGCCGACAAAGAAACAAAAGAAAGAATTGAAAAGTTCAAAGAAAAAGTAATTCCTAAAATCAATAAAGAAATTGAAATTAAAAAACCAGAAACAAAAGAAAACTTAATAGAAGTTGTAAATGACGTTGTAAAAGAACAAAATAAAGAAACTCCTATCTTCCCACCAAAAGTTATTGAAATCAAAAAAGAAGACAAAAAAGAAGAAATAAAGGAAGAACCAAAACAAGATATTCAGTTAGATTTAAATAAAGATTATAAAGATGATATTAAAATCGAAGTACCAAAACAAAAACAAGAGCCTTATTTCATGGCAACCGTATTAAAAGAAAATACATTAAATATAAAAGAACCACAAGAAATAAAAAAAGAAACACATATTGCTAAATCTAATATAGAAACAAAAGAAGAAATCAAAAAAGAAAGCAAAGAAAAACCTTCTATTCATATGGTTCCAAATACGGAAGAAGAAATAAAACCAGAAATCAAAGATACTGTAAAAAATATAGCTACTGTTGCTGCTTTAGCTGGTGTAAAAGTAGCAGAGACTATTCTAACTCCAACAGAAGAAATAAAACCATCTACTCCTACTCTTAAAGAAGAAAAAAAGGAAGAAAAAGTAGAAATAATCGCTATACCAGAGTTAGAAAAAGTAGAAGAAAAAATCAAAAAAGCAGAATCAGAACAAGAAATTGAAGACGTTGAAGAAGACTTAACAATAATTGATGAAAAAATTGAAAAGCAAGAAGAACAAATAAAAAAAGTAGAAAAAAAAGAAGAAGTACCTAGTGAAGAATTAGGAAAAGAACAAAAAACAGATAAAAAAGAAAAAGAAATATCAGAAATGATAGATGATAGTATCATTAGTAAAATAACAGACAAAACAAATAAAATTGAACAATATGCTTCCATAGAAATGGATAAAGAAGACATTGAAGAGAAAGATTATGAAAAAGTAGAAAAAGAAATAGATAAAATATTAGAAGAAATAGATAGTGCTACCTTCAAATATAAAGATAGACTTTCAGAAACACAACAAGCTAAACTAGATGCCCAAAAATCTAAACTTAAAAAAACAAAATATAGCATCGATACACAAAAGAAAGTCGATATCGATAACGAAAGAAAACACCTAGAAGAAATCATAATGGAAAGCGAAAAATTAGCATTAAAAGAAGAAATAGATAAATTAAATATGAAACATCAAATGGACTTAAATGATCACTTATTAGAAAAAGTAGAAGATTTAAATAATAAAACTCAAGAACAAGTTGCTAAAATTGAAAAAGCATTAATCAAGAAAAAACTAAAAGATGCTTATCGTACAGCAACAATTTCTTCTATGATTGCTCTACCATTTGTAAGAACAAAATACTTTTTCTATTTTACTGCTGGTATGATGGTAAAAACCTTCTTTTTACAGCTTCATAGCGTTCTACATCGTAAAAGTGATAAATTATCCTTACCAGATATAAGTGCTCTAAAAAACGGTGAAAATGCCTTAAATGAAGCTATCAATGTAACAGAAGAAAACATAGAAACATTAAACTATTTAACACAACAAACACTTAGTAAATATCCAGAACTACAATTCGATAGAGAATATCGTAGATATATAAGTGGTTTAACCAATAGATTAAATAATAACTATGACAAATTAAATAAAAAGAAAAAAGCTGTAAGTACAATTCTTACTAGATCTAAAAAAGACACACTCATCTTAAAAAAAGTAAGAAAATATGAAGAAGATAAAGCTGCATAAAAAAAGCGAGTATTACTCGCTTTTTTCTTGACTTAATTTTTTATAATATTCATAACGTTTCATAGCTTCCTTTTTATTCAACTCTAGAATTTCTTGAGCTGCTTCAGGATTTTTCTTAGCTAAACTATTATAACGTACTTCATTCTTAAGTAAATCTTCATACTTATCAAAATCTGGTTCTCTACTATCCATTGTTAATGTATCTGTTTCTGGATTATATCTCATTAATGATACATAACCACAATCTACAACCATCTTTTGTTCTTGACTACTATTACCCATTCCTCCCTTAATACCTTGTTCTATACAAGGACAATAAGCAATGATAATAGAAGGTCCGTCATGTGCTTCTGCTTCCTTCATAGCATTAATTGTTTGCATGAAATTACTACCAAAAGATACATTAGCTACATAACAATTCGGATAACTCATAGCAATCTTAAATAAGTCCTTCTTAGCGGTCTTCTTACCAGCATCAGCAAATTGTGCAACTTGACCAATTCTAGAAGACTTACTAGCTTGACCACCAGTATTAGAATATACTTCTGTATCAAGTACTAAAATATTAACATTCTCTCCACTAGATAAGACATGATCTATTCCACCAAATCCAATATCATAAGCCCATCCATCTCCTCCTAGTGTCCATACACTACGAGCAGGAATATAATCTATTAAATCTACTAACTCTTTTGGTATATTCTTACCAGTCAAATCTTTCTTAATACGATAAGTTATATCAAAATCTTCTCTATGTTCCAACCATTCATTAAATAAGGCCTTTACATCTTCAGATACCTTATCTAAATGTTCTCTCATTACCATTTCAACTCTATCTCTAGATTTATTGAAACTTAATAACATACCAAATCCAAATTCAGCATTATCTTCAAATAAGGAATTCGCCCATGGAATAGAATATGGTGTACAAGGAGCTGATCCTCCATAAATAGAAGAACAACCAGTGGCATTAGCAATTACCAATTTATCTCCAAATAATTGTGTTAATAACTTAATATATGGTGTTTCACCACATCCCGCACAAGAACCACTAAATTCAAATTTAGGTTTTTCAAATTGACTACCTTTAATAGTAAACTTAGGGAATAAATCTTTTGGATTTTCTCTTGTTTCAAACCATTCTTCTGCTTCCTTAGCAACTTTCTCATCATACTGTCCAAATGATAAAGCTTTTTCTCCACCTTTACCAGGACAAGCATTAATACATAATCCACAACCAGTACAATCTGCTTCTGATACTTTAATTGTAAAATTATAATCCGGTTTACCTAACATAGGTATTCCTTCCCCTGGTTCACAAGCAAATGGACGAATAACCGCATGAGGACAAACAATACTACATTGTCCGCATTCAATACATTTCTCAGGATCCCATTTTGGAACAAAATCTGTAGTTTTTCTCTTTTCTTTCTTAGATAAACCACAAGGGAATGTACCATCACGATATGGCATCATATCAGATACTTTTAATTCGTCTCCCCTACGTCCATTTATTTCATCAAATACATCTTTTTCTTTTTCTTCATTTACATCTGTTATATGGAAATTAATAGCTACTCTATTCAAATTATCTAATGCTTTTGTAATTGCTAATTTATTAGCATTTACAATGTCATCACCTTTTGTACTAAATTGTTTTTCAATACTATGATTAATTACATCTAAAGCATTTGGATAATCAATTAAACTTAGAATAATCATTTCCATAATCTTACTGATTTTACCCTTAATACCAGCTTCATCTGCTATCTTAGAAGCATTAATAATATAGAACTTAACATTCTTATCCTTAATAACTTGTTTAACTTTATCTGGTAAGAAAGAATCCATATCATCATGTATTGTATTTAATACCAGAATACCTTCTTCTTTAATATCTTGAATCATATCAAACTTAAATAAGTATTCATCTTTTGTTATAACAACCATATCTGGTTTTGTTACATAATATGGAGCATTCGTTTCCTTATCATAAATACGTAAATTACAAATCGTAACTCCACCACTCTTTTTACTATCGTATTGGTTATAACTTTGTACGTACTTACCATCTTCTTCTCCAACAATCTTCATGATATCTTTAGAAGTACTTACCATACCATCAGATCCAAAACCAAAGATCTTAATCTCTTTAGCTCCTAAATCTAAATAATAATCAGATTCTGGTAAACTTAAATGCGTTACATCATCTACAATACCAATTGTAAAATTATTCTTTAATTCACCTTTTAACATTTCATAAACAGAATATATTTGAGCAGGAGTTGTATTCTTACTAGATAATCCATATCTACCACCAACTACTTTAATATCTGTATCAGCAAGTGCAGATACTACATCTAAGTATAATGGTTCTCCAATACTACCAGCATCTTTTGTTCTATCAAGAACTGCTATGTTCTTAACAGATTCTGGTAATACTTTCTTCAAGTATTTGACACTAAATGGTCGGTATAAATGAACTTCTATTAAACCAACAGATTCTCCTTTTTTAACCAAATCTTCAACCACTAATTTCGCAGTATCACAAACACTACCCATAGCAACAATTACATTTTTAGCAGTACTACTTCCATAATAATTAAATGGTCGATAAGATTTTCCAGTAATCTCATTAATCTTACCCATATAGAAATCTACAATATCTGGCATTTTATCATATAATTCATTTCTAGCTTCTACAGATTGAAAATAAATATCTTCATTTTCTGCCATACCCTTTTGAATACCAGAATCTACATTCAACATTCTTTTCTTAAATTCATTTACTTTCTTAAAATCTACAAGTGGAAGTAAATCTTCTCTTTCCATTTCTTCAATCTTAACAACTTCATGACTAGTTCTAAAACCATCAAAGAAATGTAAGAAAGGCAAACTACCTTTAATAGCACTCAAATGAGCAACTGCAGCTAAATTATGTGCATCTTGTACATTAGTAGATGCTAACATACAAAAACCTGTACTACGTGTTGCATATACATCACTATGATCTCCAAAAATAGATAAAGCATGAGTAGCTAATGTTCTAGCAGCAACATGAATAACTGCAGGTAAACATTCTCCAGCCATTTTATACATATTTGGAATCATTAAAAGTAGTCCTTGTGATGCTGTAAATGTAGAAGCTAAACTACCAGCCAACAATGCTCCATGCATTGTTCCAGCTGCTCCTGCTTCACTTTGCATCTCAATAACTCTTACACTATCATTAAAAATATTTTTTGTATCCGTATGACTAATAACATCTACCTCTTGAGCCATCGGACTACTTGGTGTAATTGGATAAATACTAGCTATTTCGCTAAATAAATAAGCTACATCTGCACAAGCCTTATTTCCATCTACTATCTTTTTCATAAAATCTTCCTCTCTATATTTTCTATTTGAAAAACTTCTTCAAAATGTTCTTTTGCATATTCATAATTATACGTTACATTACTAACCCAATTCTCATTTAAACCATTTACATCCTGTCTATCTCCAATTGGACAATACGTCTTTGAAATATCTTCTATCGTACATAATCCATTACGATTATACTTTCGAATTTCTAAACAAGTTTCTATAATACCTTCTTCTGATGTATCAAAAGACCAAAATCCTTCAGGATTTTCCGGATCTCTTAATCCTGCTGGATTATTACTTTCATTAAACAACTCACTATTCAAACCTGATTCACTCATAATAATTCCATAAACCAAACAAGGATCTACTCCTAACAACGTAGAATATCGATAAATACTTTGATAATAATTATATCTTGAATCATAATCTCTATCTACATATAATCCTCGTTCTGATAATTGAATATTTCCTGGAGCTTGTTTACAACATCTTACATAATATAACAATAATTCCTCTTCATTACTTGCATATATTTCTTCCCCTTTACAAGTAACTCCAGGTATATGATGATTATGAACATAATCATCACTAGTAAAATGATTAGTAATATTATTCAAATGATCATATACCATATGAAAATCAACTTGATATACATCACAAAGATACATGATATAATCAATTCTCTCACTCATCTCGTCGATATATCCTTCCGATACTAATGATGAATGATAATCTTGTAAATCATATTGATCCGATTGATATCTATCTAATTCATCTCTTATATCCTGAGCAGTAGGATCTTCATATATAATACCAGAACTTTCATAATCCTTATTAGTAGCAACTACTTGTAACTTCTGAGATAAAAAACTCGTACTAATAAATACTAATGTTCCAAATAAAATAACTGGTATCATCGCTTTCTTTTTAATAGAACTTTTTAATTTATATCGATGATACTTTTGTTCTCTTGTCATTTTATAATTCTTTGTACTATTTTCAATAATAACATCTTGAGCGATATGAGGATTATTATAATATTTTCTTAAAAAGGAAATATCCGAAGTACTTAATGAAAACATCAAAGGTATATTCATATCAACATATCTACCATTCGGTCTTATCTTTTGAATATCAAGTTTTAATAAATCCTCTTTTCTCACTATGCTCACCATATCAATTATAACATAAAAAAAGATTTCTATTTATAGAAACCTTTGGAATTTAACAGATTTAATAAATCTTGTAAAACATCTTCTAAAGATATTTGTGGTAAAGTAATATTTCTATCTTCATTAAGTTGTTCTACTAAAGAATCATAAGTACCATGATTGTAATAATAATATCCATATATAAATCCATATAAATAACTTTGTTCCTCTTCAATTCCAAGATTTTTATGATATATCAAATCATTAGTAAAAAAGCTTTGATCCTCATCTGTAAAATGGTATTTTAAATAAATATCATCAATATCATAATTTTCATGACATATTTCATTCTTAGCAAGAATAGATTTAGAATCATAAATTACTTTATTCATTCTTTTTCTTAAATAATCTTGATTATTAAAATAAGAAGAAACCATAAATTCCATCATAATAGGAGCAATTTCATTATTACGTTTATTAATACTATAATGTTCTTTTCTATTCATCAAAATATGTGTAAATTCATGCAACAATAAATACACGTCATCCATATATCCTGTTTTATAAAAATGTAACTCATGTCGATAAGTACTAGATTCATTTCTATCTAAACTACCATTAGAATAAATATATATTACAGGCTTATCTCCATCTTCTTCAACCAACATTTGATGAAACAAATTCAAGTATTCTTTTGATATTTTTCCTAAAATATCTTCAACTACCAAAATACAATCCTCAAAAGACAATATATCACTATGTTCTTCAAAATAAGACAAAGAAGAAAAACACTTAGCTAATTCCATAACAAAAGAATCCTGCCATGATTTCTTTGATAATCTTTGTAAAAAAGGAACATCAAGATTCATTATTAGCTCCAATATGTAAACGTATCGCAGAAGGATTTAAAGCATTATTAGATTGAGATGGAACAAATACCACATATTGAATATCATACTTTTTAGCATATTCCAAAATACTAGTACCACTCTTATTATCACGATAATCAATAGAAACCATTCTATTAACGGAAGGAATGGTTAATGCCTCTAATACATTTGTAAAAGAAGAACCAACATACATAATATTAGGTAAATCTTTACGATTTGTTTCAATTCTTGTATAAGCTCTATCTCCACTCATAAATACATTTCCATACTCAGTTCCTTTACTCCATACAGATAAATTACTTAAAGTATCATTTTCATATCTTCTGTATGAAATATCTTCCTTCAAAGTCAAATATAATTCTTCCTGAGATAACTTAACGCCCTGACCAACTTGTTTATTAAAAGAACCATTAACTGTAACAGAATGAATATCATACAAATCTTCTAATTCATATATAGGTGCATTATATTTTTGATTAACTATATTCATAATTTCTTTATATAACAATTCTCCACCTCTAACATTGATATGATGATCTGTTTTAAAGTAATAATGATTATCTCCTTTATTTTCCTCAAAGACATCTAAAGCATCAATAAAAATAATACTAGAATCTAAATTTTCCTTTAAAATATTTACACCATATTCATAAATATCTCTACTACTTGTATATGTAGAAGGAAGATATTCTTCTAAATAAGCATCTTTTCTAGGAATAGATAAGAAAATAAATTGAATATCATTTTCTTGCAATTCCCTTGCTACATCATTTACATAACTAGATGCATCCAATAAATCCTCTTTGTATTCATCATAATCAACTCCTGTTTGAACAGATGAAAACATTTCGTTGTCTTCACCCTTAACAACATCACCTAAATATCTTTGAAATTGAAATAAATAATACGTTTTAACAAGAAAATCTCTATTAAATAATTGATCATTAAATGCATAAGTTAATTGCGTATATGTATCTGAAGAAAAAATACTACTCTTATTGATTTCAGGAAATGTTACCAATTCTCTTTTTTCAACATCACTTACTTCGCGATTACTAGTAACCGTTTTCACAAAAAAGATTGCCAATATTAATAAGAATATACTAATAAAACAAATTCTTAATTTCTTCATACAATCACCTAAAATCTAAAGTATATAAATGGATTATAAGTAGATTTTGCTAAGAAGCAAATACAAACAAAGAATAATAACAATAATCCAATATACTTAAGTCCATTAAACCATATCTTATCATCAAATTTCTTTTTAACAATATAATAAATCGGAGTACTAAACAACAAACCTAATCCAATATAAATACCATAAGTTTCTAAATATATTAAGAACATATTCATATCTCCTACTTGGAAACTAAATAAATCTTTTAAAAATGAAAATAAAACACTCATATGTTCACATCGAAATAATATCCATCCAAAGAATACAATAACTAACGTATAAATATGTTTGAATACACGAGTCTTTTCCAAATATTTTCCTAGCCATAACTTCTCTACAATCAAGAAAACAAAATAATAAAGTCCCCATAAAACAAAATTCCAACTAGCACCATGCCATAAACCAGTTAATCCCCACACAACTAATAAATTAAATATCCATCTGCCTTTACTTACTCGATTTCCACCTAAAGGGATATATACATAATCTCTAAAGAAAGAGGACAAAGATATATGCCATCTTCTCCAAAAATCAGTAATACTACTAGCTATATATGGAAAATTAAAGTTTTCCAAGAAATGAAAACCAAATATTCTTCCCATACCAATAGCCATATCACTATATCCAGAAAAATCAAAATAAATTTGTAACATATAACATAAAGCTCCAAGCAAAGCTATCAAAGAACCTACTTGTCCACTACCAAAAATAATATCTGCTAAAGCCCCAACTTGATTAGCAATAATGACTTTTTTAGCTAATCCCAAAATAAATCTTTCTATTCCATCACTAATATCCTCAATTTTTGCTTCACGAGAAACAACTTCTTTTTCAATTGTCTTATAACGTACAATAGGTCCAGCAACCAATTGTGGAAAAAAAGAAACATAAAATAACAACAAGAAAAAATTCTTCTGTACCTTTACTTCTTTACGATATACATCAATCGTATATCCCAAAGCTTGAAAAATATAAAAAGAAATACCTATTGGTAATATGATTCCTAAAACAGGTATATTTCTATCAAATATTCTATTAAACGTTTGAATAAAAAAATCTAAATACTTAAAATATCCTAATAATCCTAAATTTAAAACTATAGTTATTATTAACCATATTTTATTTTTATACTTATCAATAAGAAGTGCCCCTACATAATTAATAATAACAACACTTAATAACAAAAAAATAAATTTAGGTCCCCCAAATATATAAAATATTAAACTAAAAAATAAAAGAACATAATTTCTACATTTCTTAGGTAATATAAAATAAAACAATAACACTAGAGGTAAAAATCCAAAAATAAATATGGAACTACTAAATACCATAAAATCCCTCCTTCGAGTATTATACCATAAAAAAAGGAAACTAATTTCCTTTCTTCTTAAACACAAATAATTTACTAAAAATATAATTGAAGATAACAATTAATACTTGAGTAATAATCGTAAATACAAACTCATTCAATTGTAATAAAGTAACAAAGAACCACATAATTACCATTTCCATACCCAAAGTTAATAATCTAGCTCCAAAAAAACTAGTCATTTCTCTAAAAATATGTTTACTCTTACTTTTAAATACAAACACACGATTTGTAACATAAGCAAATAAAACAGATATAATCCAAGATAATATAATGGATATTTGTAATGGAATAGCCTTTTTAGGATCTAATACTAACCATAACAACCATTTACTTACTAAACTTACTACAGTAGTCAAACCACCTACAATTAAATAGTTCCATAACTCTTCATTTTGATGATAGATTCCCCAACCCCATCTCCAAAATCTAACTATAACATTTGGTTTATAATCTTCATAATAACATACTTTATCTTTACGAACCATAAATCCTTTTTTTGCTTCTTCTATTAATGGTAAATCAGCAATAGAATCAGTATACATCGTAGAAACAATCCCTTTAGGGAATTCCTCATAAAATCTTCTTACTTTTTCCTCTCCATGGCAATTTTTGCCAATCACCTCTCCAGTATGAGGATCAACATTGGTGGCAATTAAAGAACATACTTTATATTTATCTGCAATTGGTTTTAACCAAAATTCTGCTGAAGCAGAAATAATAACATCTTTCTTATGATTCTTCTTATTCAACCAATACTCTTTTAATTTATGTTCATGTTTCTCCCAAAACTCTTTTACAAAAGAATCCATATCATCAATATCACTCATAAATGAAAACAATCTTGTTTTCATTTCTTCTTTTGGACGAATTCCTAATTTATATAGAATAACAATTCCTAAAGAACCTAATATTTTAAAAATAAATTTAGGATATTTTGATATAGCAAATTTAACAAAATCTACTCCAGAATCCCCATCATAAATTGTTCCATCAAAGTCATATAAATCATATTTCATAATTTCACCTTCACTGCAATCAAAATTATATCACACATTTACAAAAAATGACTATTTACACTTCTTTTTCTTTTTATTTTGAATATAAATGTTACAATTGTTATAATAAGAAAGTATTAAGGAGGAATTCCATGAAAAATATAATTAAATGGATAATAACAATTATTGCTTTTGTTCTATCAATAGTAGTTACTATATCTATCCATAACTTAAATATCATCCCAAATAAATACATAATAATAGGTAGTATCATTTTATTAATATTAAACACAATTGCTAATTTATTATTATTCACAAAAAAAATAATACCAAAAATATTTAGTGTAATCATCTACATACTCATAATAGTTATTGCAGTTTTCGGTATCCATTTTGCTTATACAACAAATAACTTCTTAGATCAAGCCTTTAGCAATACAGAAAAACAATTTTCATTAAAGTATTACATATTAAGCAAAAATGAATACAAAGAAAGTGAATTAAACAATAAAGACATTCATTATCTAAATAATATTGGATATGTAAATGATGCTATTCAAAAAATCAACGAAAAATTCATTGTTAATATGATTCCATTAGAAGATCCAGAAGAAGTAATAAAGAATGATGTATTCTTAATTGATGAAACAACAATTGATCTTTTAGAAGATAGTAATAAAATAAAAATGAGTGATTATCACATTATTTATACAATAGATTTAAACTATACAATAGAAGAAAACACACCTGTAAATACAGATGCCAAAAATAAACATTATTACAATATCTTCGTTGGTGGATATGACTTTTCTGGATATCGTATGGATATGAATAAAATCGTAACAATCAATACAGAAACAAATGAAGTACTAATTACAAATATTCATAGATTTGCTTATTTAGAAGTACCAGGATATGGAAAAAGAGATACATTAAGTTCTATGGGTTCCTACGGAATTAATAATAATATAGCAGCTCTAGAAGAACTATTAGATATCAAATTCGATTATTACCTAGTTGCATATGCTACTAGCCTTCCAACTTTAATAGACGATATTGGTGGAATAGAATACTGTTCTGATAAAGAATATACAACATACCATACAACAACACTAGACTATAAAGATGATAAAGGCTATAAAGTACACGTAAAAAAAGGTTGTCAACAACTAAATGGTATTGAAGCATTAACAGTAGCAAGAGAACGTGAAGCGTTCTATTGGGGTGCTGTTGAAAGAGATAATAATACAACAGAAATCATGATTGATATATTAGATGCAATGAAAAAACCATCTAACCTATCAAACTATACTACCATTTTAAATGATGTAAATGGTTTATATGTAACATCAATTCCTAGAGATGTAATAACAAATAGTTCTAAAAAAATATTAAACAGCAAACTAACAATTACAAAACAAACCATTGATGGAAAAAATGGTACAAATAAAATTCACTTTTCAAATACAACAGGTGCTGTTCAATACGTATATGATAGTAGTAAAAATGAAGCATCTGCAAAAATAAAAGCATTAGATAAATAAAAAAAAGGATTCTAAGAATCCTTTTTTTTATGTTGAAATAATATATCTGTTTTTAATACCAAGAATAAAAGCAAAATCATTAATACAACATAAATAGCTAAAGCCATTCTAGAATCTCCTAAAACAAAGAAAATAGATACACTAGCAAATAATATATTAATTGCATAAATAATTAATACAGTTCCTTTAACACCAAATTTCATTTTTAATAACTGGTGATGGAAATGTTCCTTATCCGGAGCAGATATCTTCTCTCCTTTTAACAATCTTCTAAGAATTGCTAAACCAGTATCAAAAATAGGAATTGCTAAAATAACAATTGGAATAATTAAAGACGTTAATGTAGCTCCTTTAAATCCTAACAAAGAAATAACGCTTATTGTAAATCCTAAAAATAAACTACCGGTATCTCCCATAAATATCTTAGCAGGATTAAAATTCCATATTAAGAATCCTAATGTAGATCCTAACATAATCAAAGATAATATCGTATCTAATCCTTGCATCTTATTTAAAATAAAAGCAATAATAGATATCGTTGTAAAATAAATTGTACTAACTCCAGAAGATAAACCATCTAATCCATCGATTAAATTAATAGCATTCATAATACCAACCATAAATAATATTGTAATCAAATAATTTAATGGTACTGGAAAAGTAAAATCCAATCCTAAGAAAGTTACCCTACTTAAGAAAATCCTTCCATAAAACACAACTACACCTGCTGCAATAATTTGTAATATAAACTTTATTTTAGCAGGAACTGGTTTAATATCATCAAACAATCCAGTTAATACAACAATAAAACCACCTATTAAAATAGATAACATCTGATTACTCATACGAGCAAACAACATGTAACCTAACAAAAATGCTCCAAATATTGCCAAACCACCCATTCTTGGAATTGGATGTGTATGAACCTTTCTAGCATTTGGTACATCCATTGCTCCAACATGTTCTGCTACCTTAATAACGAATGGTGTCAATAATGCACTAGTCAAAAAAGTTACCAAGACAATAATAATTATATTATGTCCATTTACTTCCAAATTCATAAAATCACCTAAAAACATTATATCATAGCCAAAAAAAAGAAAAAGATTATTTTTTCTTTTTCTTCTTTTTCTTTTTCTTATTAGAAGTATATTCTTCTTGAGCTTGTACTTCTTCTATAATATCAGTATCTCCTAATATTTCATTTTCTTGAGTAGATAAGAAATCATCACGTAATGCTTTCGCTTCTGCTGCTTCTTTCTTTTGTAACTCTTTAGCAAGTTTCTTTAACTCTCTTCTAGATAATTCCTTACTATCTTCTAAAGAGCCTTCATTATCTTTTTGTTCCTCTGATCCATCATTCGAATCTTGATTTCTAGATTCTTCTGCTTCTCTTTCAATAAACTCTAAAAACTTCATATCCATAGCAGAAGTTCTTTCTAGCTCTTCGTCACTAGGAGAATCTACTTTCTTTCCCCATTTCTTTTCTTTCTTAGGTGGTTCCTCCATTAGAACAGGAGTTTCATCTTTTGGTTCATCATGAGGATTCATTTTGCTTTCTATCATAGCAATTAACTTCTTATTCTTCTTATCCTTACTATTATACATAGCAAGTAAGATTAATAAAATAATAATAGAAGCTGCTAAACATCCAGCAAATAACATAGCTATCATAAAATAATCTTTTGACTTTTCTACTTCTTTTTCTTCTGATGGTACATATCTTTGGAATGTTTGTTCATTCACATCATATTGATACCATCCAATATTACCAGTAATTAGATTTAATCCATATATCAATACAAAATCTTCATTATCATGATAATAAACTGTATAATCTTTTTCTCCTATACGTATTGTTTTAGCTTTTTCATACTCTTTCAAAGGATCACTTGGTGTCATAACCATAAAGGCAAATCCATTAATTTCAATTACTTCATATAAACGATAAGACTTACTCTCTTCATCATAAATATACAAGTTTATATTACCATCTGAATCTTTAAGACCTACCAAAGTAATATTTGCCTTTTCATTATAGAATGCAGGAACAGCTTGTTCTTCCATTTCAATAGTTTTGGATTCAAAATAATTTGGCTTTTCTAAACTATCTGCTTTCGTTACAACTGTATATTCTTTACCATCTACTGTTACAGTAATAGGATTCTCGCTTTCTACAGTAACAAGAATTACATATGTTTTCTTGCCACCATCTTCAGCAGTAACCGTTATTTGAAGTTTATTCAATCCTTCAGATAAAGAAACTTCTTTAAAATCACCATTAGCAACAGAACGACTATCTTTCTTGGTAATATTTACCATAATACTTTCTGTACCAGCTGGTACAGTTAAATTGTATTCTAATACATTAGGATCAAACGTAGGAGTTAACTCATAACCTTCAATCTCTAAACTATTCAAAGTATTAACAGAACTTTTTTCTGCTGCAATATACTCTGTTACAGTAACTGATCTACTTTCACTTATTTCATGAGTAGACATATCATTTTGAACTAATGTGCCTGTAATATTAAAATTAATTGTACCTGTTGAAGTAGCCCTACAAGTTGTAGTAAAACTTTTCTTTAAATTGTCACCATTCGGATTACTCTCTGTAACCCAATGATCATTACATCCACTTGTACTACCAGACGAAACAACTGTGATATCATAATCCATCGTATTACTTATAGATACTGTCAAAGAAACTTTTTGACCATTCATAATACTCTTACTGCTAACAGAAATAGAATATTGTGGAACCGCGTAAACATACCCCACAAAAAGAAACAAACCACATGTAAATAATAGATATTTGATTTTTTTCATAAAATCCCTTCCTATCCTTGACTAATAGTTGATTTACCAAGTAAATATAAACGTAATTTAGCTAAAGTCGTTATATCTACTTTGGTATTCCCCGAAATCAGTCCAGCTTCATAATACGCACCAGAGATTTTTTGCTTATTTAACAAATACAATCTTACCAGTGCCATATCTTGAATATTTATCTTACCATCACCATTTAAATCTCCATATACAACTGCAGTATATGTTTTATCTCCAGTATTGATAACAGTACCTGTTTTTATTATATCATCATTACTAAATTTTATAAGACTATCCTTCTTTTGTAAATCAGAAATTTTCGTACCAACACTAAATCCATATACTAAATTACCATTTACTTTAACGCCTAATTTACTAACATCACCATATTGAACAACTTGTTCAGGTTCCTTTTCTGGTTCCTTCTCTGGCTCTGGTTCAGGTTCTGGTTCTGGTTCTGGATCAACAACCACAGGATCAGGTTCTTTTTCACTATAATCAGCACATATTGTACATAATCCGCCAGATGCAAATACTAAGCCAGCAGAAGTTGGATTAGAAGCAGATGAATAAGCGCCTAAGTTATAGAAATTAAATAAACCACTATATTTAACACCTTCATATTCAAATTCTGCTCCACTTACATTACGTGAACCAATTTCTTGAATCGATAAAGAAGCCAAATACACAGGATTTATATTAGCTATTTTACCAGCTTCCATAAAAATAGAAGAATAAGTTTTCTTATCTATAGAATCATATTCACCAATAACATTTCTTGAACTTAAAACATTCTTAACAACAGTTTCTGTAACAGAAGAATTATAACTTAAATCTTCAAACATAAATATATAAGTTTCATTCAACCAGTTTCTTGGATCCATATAATAACGAGTAGCTTCAACAGTAGGTTTATACCATCCAGCTTCTGTTTCTATATAATTACCATTTGCATCTTTATATCTCATAATAGTAGATTGAATAGCTCCTACATTTTGTTCTATACTAGCTGCCGTTTCAAAATCTAATCCAGTATTCATTACTTTAAATATCCAATTTGGATGTAATCTATGTAAATCCCTTAAATAAGGTTTATAACTATCTGGAAAATCCTTAATCATTTCTTCAAAAGCAGGATCTGTTTCTTCAGATGTATCTAAATTAGCACCCGTAACACCTTCTACTTTATAAGAATCAGCCATATTATTGTATACAGGAATTGTAAATACAAATGGAAATGAATCATTACCCGTTTTCATATATCCAGCCTTATTATAAGAGTTCCATGAAGAATAAGCCTCTGATGATGGTGCAGCAATATTCGTTTGATATTGATGATTATATACAGAATAAGAACCATTTGGATTTACATTGAACTTCTTTAAATAAGAAGTATATTGTCCTTTAGATATATAACCATTAGAAATGTAAATAGCTCCACCAACAATAGCTTTATAAGGTGTATTCCATGGTCTCATATATTTATCTGGTTCTATCGTAGTAGATACATAAGTAGAACATACATAACCTTCTGTACCATCTGCTTTTAATTTATACCATCCATCACTACATCCATCTCCACTAACTTTATTAGAATCCAATATAGTAACAATAGTTCCTTTTGATAAAACATCTAAAATATTTGTATTTTTTGTTGATGGTTTGTCTCTTAAACGTACACTATCCCCAGTTATTTGACCTTGAACATCCGCATAAACAGGGATTATTCCGACAAGGAATGTAAAAACAAAAAATAACATATACATTTTTAATTGACACGTTGTTTTCATGTTTTCACCTTCCTTTTATTCATTATCATTATATCATACTTGACACCTACTTTAAACCGATAAATACGGGCATGTGTAAACCTTACATCAAGTAAAAATCGGGGTTTGAGAACTATATCACTTTATGTTATAATTTTATAGAATTATGATTTAAGGTGATTTGATGAAAGTGTTAAAAAGAAAACTGAAAAAAGTTCACATAGTGAAAAGAATTTTTTATAACCTAACATTAATATTATATATAGCTTGTTTTGCTTACTTTATATATGGTTTATTACATTTGCCAAATATAGAAACAGCTCTAAGAATCATTGTTATTGCATTCTTTGGAATATGGTTATTAATTTACATCTTATGTGGGTTGCTATCTATGTTAGCCAAAAAGACAAAGACTTTTGTCTTTCTAACATTTATATCTTTATTACTATGTCCTATCTTTGCAGGATCTTCATATTTAATAAATAAAACATATGGATCATTAAATAATATGGTACATGAGCAATTAACATACACGACAAACTTAATTGCATTAAATGAAACCAATTTTGATAGTTCCATGACAATAGGTATGATTGAACAAGAAGATGATATTGAAGGTAATATATTAGCTAAGAAATTAATTGAAAAAGAAAAACTACAAAACAAAATTCAAACATATGAAGATTACCATTCAATGTTAATGGATTTACTAAATGGGAAAATTGGTGCTTGTTTTGTTACTAGTAACTATGCCATAACATTTAGTGATGATGAATTAAGTGATGAAGATAATCAAGTATCATTATCAAAAAGTGTTAAAGTATTATATGAATACTCTGAAGACAGAGAAAACCAAGATATCGTAACATTAAAAACTAGTAAAACAAAAACATTAACAGAACCATTTACTGTATTAGTAATGGGAGTTGACTCAGCTCAAAATGGATTAAAAGCAAATCAAGCATTTAATGGTGATACATTAATTCTTGTTACATTTAATCCAAATACATTAACAGCTACAATGTTTAGTATTCCAAGAGATTTATATGTACCAATTGCTTGTAACCATGATAGATATGCAAAGATTAATTCATCCGCTGCATATGGATCAAGTTGTGTAATTAGTACAGTACAAAAACTAACAGGAATTGATATTGATTACTATGTAAAAATAAACTTCACAGGAGTAGTTGATTTAGTAAATGCCTTAGATGGTGTTGACGTAGATGTTGAAGAACCAGACTTCTGGTATGATGATGCTCACGTTGGTCAATTATGTGAATCAAATCAATATCGTCAAACAGATAGCGCAAGTATTGTATGCATGGGATTAGGAGAACAACACTTAGATGGTGCTCAAGCACTTGCTTACGCAAGATGTCGACACCTATTCGCAACTTCAGACATTGCTCGTAACCAACATCAACAACAAATTATCGAAGCAATGGCAAAAAAATTAAAAACAATTAATTCTATATCAGAATTTAATAAAATATTAGATGCTGTTTCAAATAACATTGAAACCAATATGACTCCAGAACAAATCTTATCATTCTATAATGTAGGAAAAGACATGTTAATGAACTCATCTACAAATGCCTTATCAATAAAAAGAACTTACCTATCTTATTATAGTTTACCTGTATGGCAATCAAGATATGGTAGATATACAAGTGCTTTAGGTTACTGGCCTAATTCATTAGATGCTATTACGAAGTTAATGAGAGTAAACTTAGGATTAGAATCTGAAACGCCAGTAAAAACATTTAGTTTCTCATATAATGAAGACTATTCTACTCCACTAGTTGGATATGGAATATCAGGTGGAGCTAAACTAGAAAGAATGGAAACTTTCATTGGATATGATCAAACAACAGCAAGTAATTATTGTTTAAATCATAATATTACATGTTCATTTGAATATACATTAAGTGCAGAACCTTATGGAATCATTGTTGATCAAGACGTTCATGAAGGTGTTCTTATGAAAACAGTATCTGAAGTTACGTTCTACTTAAGTAATGGTGAAGGAAAAACAGAACCAACGACTCCAACAAACAATTGCCCTACGAATCAAGAAATTGGTGCCGATGGAGTGTCATGTGTATGTATGAGTGGTTATTCACGATTAACACCTACAGATCCTTGTGAGAAAACTGAAGAAAAGCCATCTGATGATCCAAACAATTCTGGTGAAGGCGGAGGAGAGACACCTACACCTTCAAATCCAGAACCTACAGAACCTACAGTTCCAACAGAAGATACTGGACATACACAACCAGAAATACCTGGAATGCCATAATAAAAAGAAGTACCAACAGGTACTTCTTCTTTTTAGAAAGGAAAACTATGCATAACGAAATATTTTATACAAATAAGAATATCAATGAAATAAAAATAGCTTTATTTAGTGATTTACATTATTATCCACATTACAATCAAAACATATTAAACAAAATAACAAAACAAATTATTAAAAATAAACCAAATTACATAGCAATAACTGGAGATATATTAGATTCATCTGACATTACAGAATTTGATGAATTAAAAGAATTCTTAATTCATTTATCAAATATTGCACCAATATTCATTGTTTTAGGCAATCACGATGAGAAAAGAGGATATTCTAACAACTGGCACTATGAACCAAACAATGCTTTCATAGAGTTCTTAAAACGCCAAAAAAACATATATTACCTAGATGATACTAAATATATTGATAAAGAAAACAACATATGTATATATGGTTATAATTTATCCTATCACTATTATGAAGAAGTAGATGAAGAATATAATGTATTTGTAGAAGAAACAAATCAACTAAAAGAATCATTAAATAATAACACCTATAATATTACATTACTACACACACCAATAAACATCTTTCGATTTCTAAAAGAAAATAAGAATCATAACTTAAATAAATCAGACTTACTATTATTTGGACATATGCATAATGGAGGTTTACCATTTATCATTACTTATCCTCTAAACAAAATATTTAAAACAAGTAGATCCATTATGTCCCCTATTAATAAACTATTCCCTAAATATGCTCAAGGAAGAGTATATAAAGAAAAAGTAGATGCTTATATATATGAAGGTATTTCCAAATTAAGTAGATCAACAAAACTATTTCATTACTTAGACTTCATATTTCAAAAAAATGTCGAATTCATAACAATTAAAAAGAGTTCTAAATAGAACTCTTTTTTTTTAATACTTGGGATTTAATGTAGGTTGTATATCAACAACACTCCACTTAATATCTCCTTCTTTAACAACCACAACAGATGCTTGTGTATCATACTTTAATTCTTTTACATAAGAAATATTCATTTTTACCAAATAAGCATCTACACTTTCTTTGCCAAGTAAATATGTCGTTTTATCTGTAGATACGACTTTAACCTCTTTTACCTCTGGCAATTCTTGCTTACGATCACCATAAGTATCGTCTAACATTGAAGAATACATAGAATCAATCAACTTTTGTTCAAACATTTCCTTCTTATCATCATCTTCTGAATAAAAGAATTCATCTCCACCAATATCGTACTTATTAACCTTTGTACTCATAGTATATAAGTCAATAACAAACATCTTAGCAAGTTGAGTAGCATACTTTTCTTCATCTACCGGTTTATCCAATAGTATCTTTTTCAATACTTCATACTCACTTTGATAATACTTTGTATCTCTATCACTAATAGAATAACCGTATTCATCAATACTATCTAATATTTTAACTTCTTGTACTGCCTTCTTACCATCTTTCTTAAAATATGTTTTCCATACAAAGAATCCACCAACACATAATAATGCAATGATAATAATAGCAAATAATACCTTTAAAAATCCTTTTTTCTTCTTTTTTTCAGTCTTTATCTTCCTAGCCATTTAATTTTTTCTCTCCTTCTTCTGGTGTATTGATAATGTTATTCATAACATTATCTCCTTCACGATAAATTAAATCATGAACAATAATATCATTAGATATTGTTAATCTTTCATCTGTATAATCTTTTAAATTACTAATATAATCTTCACTAATAACAGTATTCATATTATCACATTGCTTTTTATTATTTACCTTCTTACCATTCTTAATATTACTTAAAACATTATCACATCCGAAGACAAAATAACTTCCTGTACTATTATTATAATAAACCTTATTAGTAACAAAATTACCACTAGGGAATATAACCACATTATTATCTTTAATGTCAAAAATATCATGTCCTAATGCAAATTCGTTATTAAATCCCATCATATTACCTAATGTAGGCATAATATCATACATACCCATAACATTACTATTTGTACCTTTAATTTTTTTCATTACTTCTTGATTCTTAGTCCAAATAATTAATGGAGTTCTTCTATTAATTTCATGTTGGAAAGCATCATAATCTCTATATTCTGGATCAGATTCCGTATATAACTTACCAGTTTCTATATCATAATTATAGAAAAATTCATACTCACTTTTATCTAATCTTGCATCATGATCTCCATATAATACAAATACTGTATTATCATAATAATTACTATTTTTAACATAGTCCATAAAATGACCTAATGTAACATCTCCATAATGAGCACTAATAATATAATTACCTAATTTCGTACCTTCTAAGTAATCATCTTGAACTTCAACACTATCTCCAGATTTACGATCTATTTTTGTATATGTATTTGTTAAATCTAATTTACCAAAATCATAATACTTCTCGGGATTTTCTTTTGTAGCTGCAAAAGGTGAATGGTTCGATAACTGAATAATCGTACCCATATAATTCTCATGTTCTGTCTCTATCTTTTCTAACTTTTGTTGTAATTGCAAGAAGAAATCTTCATCATCTAATCCTAATCCCAAACGTTGTGTTTTTTCATCATAATCAAACGTTTCCTGGAAATACATTTCTTGGTATCCCAAATTTGGATGCATAACACGTCTATTCCACATAGCAGAACCATTTGCATGAGTACTAAACGTATAATATCCTTTTTCACTTAATAATTTAGGTATACTTGTATAATTACGATCAGAATAACTAACAAATACTGTACCAGATAAAGAAGGCATCAACGAAGTATTTAAAGTAAATTCTGTATCACTACTAGTACCTACACTAATCTGTGGATAAAAATTATTAAAATATAAGCCTTCTCTACTTAACCTATTAACCGTAGGAGTTACTTCTTGGCCATTAATTTCCATATCTACTAAAGTAGATTGAATACTTTCCATATGAATGAATATAACATTCATTCCCTCCATAATTCCTGTATATTTATTATCTTCATGCTCGTATTCAAACTGTTTGCTATAAAATTCTTTAAATCTCTTAGCAGCTTCGTCATATCCAAACAAAGAATTTATTTTCGGAGTTAAACTTTGAATCAAATCATTTCCTTGATATAAAATAATACCAAATCTTTCAACAATATAAACACGATTCCATTGTTTTACTAACCTAGAAACATCTGTACCAGTAATATTAACAACTGTAAAAACTAATATTAATACACCAGCAAGTATAGTAGAACCAAACATCTTCTTACTCTTTTCTACTTTACCCACAAATGTATAATAGCTCCCTTTTTTTAAACTAGTATGGATTAAAAAATACAATAATGGAAAGATAACATATATAAAATCCTTAACACGGAATTTCTCAACAAGAGAATCTCCTACTTCTCCAACCAAACCTAACTCAGCTAATAAAGAAAAAGAAGCAAAGGAATTATAAAAAACATAATAAATACTATTTACAACACACATAGTTGTAAAAACAATTAACCATATAAAATAATACCTAAACTGTTTTTTAGGTTTAATAAAATATCCAAAAGATCCAATTAATATTAATATAGCTAAATCACATATAAATGGTTTATAATCAAAAACATTCTTAATTGTATAGTTTCTTAGTAATACAGTCTCAATAGAAGAAAATATTACAAACGTAATAAATAATCTATTTGTAGAAAGATACTTAGAAACCTTTTTTCTTGTCTTTTTAAGAAAATTAATTATTTTTTTCTTCAAATTAATCCCTTCTTACAATCCTTATTATACCATATATCAAATAGAAAGACTACACTAGTTAATCGTTTTAATTTACACTTGCATTTTATACCTAATAATGGTATTATACATATGCGATGCAGGTGTAGTACAATGGTTAGTATGCGACCTTGCCAAGGTTGAGATGGGAGTTCGATTCTCCTCACTTGCTCCAAAAGATAAAATCGTCGCACCAAGCGATGTTAATGATTAAATCAACGCAAGTTGATTTTTTTGTTGCTATTGCAAAGAAAGGGTGTGATGTGGTATGATTAATATCGTAAAAAAGAAAATCAATATGAGTGATGAACTCAAAGCCAAAATTAATTGGTCTTGCAAATTTAATAAGAAATCCTATCAAATAATTGAAGGTAGTTTGCGGATTGTGGAACATACCAATCTAGCGTATGTAGAGCCACATAAAGTAATTATTGGAGATAAGTTATACCTATTCTTCAATGAACAAAAACATTTTTATATAGGGAATTTAAAGAAGAAAATTCCATTGTCTGAATTATCAGAGTACATAGCAAGGCATTAATGAATTGGTGAGTTAGTTTATATACTCCCACAATATTGGTTGTTTTTGTCGTATAAATAACTAATATATTCAAAGGTGTCCTTGTTATGTGACACCTTTTTACTTTGGTGCCTTTCAAAAATCCAAGAAAGAAAGGAGATTGATAATTATGGATAATGAAAGGAAAGTTGCAGGAGTTTATATTCGTGTTTCAACCGAAGATCAAGCAAGAGAAGGATTTTCACTTGGAGAACAAGAAGAAAAATTACTTCAGTTATGTAAGTTTAAGGAGTTAGATGTTTATAAGGTCTATAAAGATGCAGGAATATCTGCAAAAGATATGGAACATAGACCTCAGTTTCAAGAAATGCTTAAAGATATGAAGGAAGGAAAACTTAATTATATTGTTGCTTACAAACTAGATAGAATTACTCGTTCAGTTCGTGATTTAGAAGAACTAATATCAGTATTAGAACAATATAATTGCTTTCTACTCTGTGATAGAGATGATGTTAACACCTCTACTGCTAATGGTAGATTTTTTGTAAGAATGCTTACCGTATTATCTCAATTAGAAATAGAAATTGTATCAGAAAGAACTAAATTTGGTTTAAATGGAGCCATTAAATCAGGTCATATTCCTGGACAAAGACCATTTGGTTATAAGAGTGCTGAAGATAAAAGAATGGTTATAGATAATGCTACTCGTCCCTATGTAGAAAAGATATTTGATATGTATTTAGAAGGTAAAAGTTTTCAGCAGATTGCTAATTACTTCAAAGAAAATAATATCTATCCAAAAAAGAATTGGAAAGATACTACTATTCAAAAGATTATTGATAATAAAATCTATATGGGAGATTATGAACAATATAAACGAATTGGTAAACAAGAAAATTTAGAGCCAATAGTTTATATGAATGTTGTAGAACCTATCATATCTCGTGCTAAATGGGAAGAATGTCAAAGACAAAAAGAAAGAAATCAAAGAACTTATACTAGAGATAGAGTTTATACTTTCTTTCAAAGGTTAAAATGTCCTAATTGTAGTAGAATTATGAAATGCAAAGGTTCTGGTGGTACTAAAAGAAAGTATATGTACTACACTTGTGAACATTGTCACATTAACTTTAATGAAGACCATGTAGAACATTTATTAAGAGATTTTATCTACGATTTACTAGAATATGATATGGCAGTTAAAAAATTCTTTCTACCTGTTTTAGAAGATAAAACAAATAATATTGATACTACTTCTATTAATAAAGAGATTAGAGATTTAGAAAAACAAAGAAATAGAATTAAAGATTTGTATATTAAAGGCATTGTAGAAATTGATGATTTTAAAGAAGATTATAAACTAATTGAAGATAAACTTGCTAACCTTGAAAGCAAAAAACTAGAGTTAGTTAATTTAAAAACTTTTAACTACTCTCCACACGAATTACTTGCTGAGAGAGATTTAGAAAAAGAAAAAATGATTAGACTTGATACCTTAAATACTGTTTTAAAAACTAAATGGAATGGTATGGATAAGTCTGAAAAACAAGAATTTATATCAAAATTTATTGATACTATTGAGATTAAAAAAGATAGTAAGGGTAATTTAATTCTTGAAAAAATTAATTTTAGAAACGGATTTATAAAACAATTAATTAAATTTTATGAAGCAGGTATTTTTGATGTAGCTGTACCTGTTATGATTGGTGATGAAGAAAAAACTATTAAAGGTGGCAGAATGAATGAGGAACAATTAGATAAATATTTATCTAAAATGAACGAATATTTTGAAACATCATTTTATGAAATGTATGAAACCATTGATGAAGAGACAAATGAAGTTATTTTAGAATATCAACCAAAAGAAAATGAAAAGATTATAAGATTTGTAGCAATTTCACCTAAAGAAAAGTTTCCTATTACAGTAGATAATGTTAAAGATAAATATGGAATTATAAGCTACAAAACAAATAAATTATTAGAAAATTAGAAAGGATTTGATTGAATTATGAATATTGAATATGTTAAAAAAGGAGATTATTTATTACCTAATTTGGTAATAGAGAATCAAAATTATGGAGAAATAAATAAGTATGGATTATTAAGATTAAATTATATTAAGAAACACAAGAAAGGATTATATCAGGCACTTTTAATGAAGAATGAACTAACAAAACATCTTCTTTCAGTAAGTAAAGAATGTGAAGAAATATTAAAAACTTTAATAGATAACTATATTAAAAATGATGAAAACCTATCTGAAAAAAGTAAAGAAAATTATCAAATTGAATGGGTAAAATTGATGAATAATTATAAGAATACTGCTGAAGAAATTATTCTTAAGGAGTTAATTTATGTCTGATGTTGTCATAAGCAAGCAAGGTGGTATTACTCCCACCACTCCAAGAAGGATAAACCTATAATGGCGACAACATCAATTTGGAGTATTAAGAATAATTTAAAACAGTCTATAAATTATATCATCAATCCTGAAAAAACTCTTAATAAAGACTATGGTAATAGAGAATCATATAGTTATTTAGAAGAACCTATTAAAGATTATAATTTTAAACAAGAAAAAGTTTGTTATGTAAGTTGCTTAAATTGTGATGAAGATAATCCTTGTGATGATATGGAGTTCACTAAAGAAAGATTTAGAAAGAAAGATGGCGTTCTTGCTTATCATGGTTATCAGTCATTTAAAGAAGGAGAAGTTACTCCTGACATTGCTCATGAGATTGGAGTTAAGTTTGCAGAAGAAATGTTTAAAGATTATGAAGTGGTTGTTGCTACACACCAAAATACTAATCACATTCACAACCATTTCATAATCAACTCTGTATCTTTTAAAAGTGGTAAGAAATATAATAACAACCTAGCCAATATATCAAAGATAAGACATATTTCTGATTCACTATGTTCGGAATATGGACTATCTGTTTTAGATGAAGACAAGTTTTATAAAAGGACTTACACAAAAAGTATATCAAACGATGAATACTATAAAACTCTTAAAGAAGATTTAGATAATGTTATTAGTTATTCAGTTACTTTAAAACAATTATTTGAAAGAATGAAATCACTAGGTTATAAAGTATATTCTCGTAATGGTGTAATAACTATTTATAGAGATGGTGAAGATAAAGTTAGGATAGAAAACGCATTTGGTGAAGAATATTCAAAAGATAGATTAACTGAAAGATTATATTTATCAAAACAAATAGTATTTAAACCTATGCCACAAAAATCTATCTTTGAAGAATATACTAAAACTAATAAGGATCATAAAGGAATATATGGATTGTACTTGTATTATTGTTATTTATTAGGAGTATTCCCAAAGAAGCATCCTAAGCAATATCTTCCATACTCTATTAGAAAAGAAGTTTATAAGTTAGAACAATTTTCACAACAAGTTAGATTTATGCATGAGAATAATATTGTAACTAAAGAAGATTTAGATAACTTTGCTAAAAATAACTCTAATGAATTAAGTGAAGTAAAAGGCGTAAGAGAAAATCTTTGGAAACGATACCATAGAGCAAAAACTGAAAATAAACAAAATGAAATACTTGCTGAAATAAATGATATACAGCCTAAAATTAAAGAACTCTATAAGTATGATAAGTATTGTAAAGAAATAACTAAAAGAGCCGAATTGATACAAAATAATCTTAATAATTTTGATAAAGATATCCAAAAAGAAAAAGACAATTCTAGGAATCTGTAACCTAGTATTGTCTTTTTATATCCAATCAATATTTTGATTAGATATGGAATCTAATCTACTTATTATATCTTGTTTTGATTGTTGAAATTGCTCAAACATTTGTGAAAAGTAAAATTGTTGTTCTTTATCATAATTTCCAGTAATATCAATTGGAATTTCAATTTCAATATTTTTAATAATGTCAACAGTAACTCTTTTATTTTGTACGCCTTTCGCATATTTTTTTAATCTACCATATAAATATGCATATAAATATTCTAAAAGTATATCTTCTTTATATTCATTTTTTAACAATAATGCTCCACAATGGGTTGTCATACTAAATTTATTATTTCTTAAAAATATAGTACCTGCATATATTCCATCAGTAGTCCATGTCAAACATTTTTCATCATAATCATATGAATTAATCTTAGCAATCTCACCATTGTTATAGGTCTGCGAAGAGTATACTGGATATTTACCTTTATTTTCGTGAAAGTATTTATTTGTATAAATGCTTTTTCCTTTTTTTATATCAAACAATTCTTTTATTTTAATTTTTTTACTATTTTCAAAATATATCTCTTCAATATTCAATTCTCTTATTTCATTTTGCTTTTGTATGATATCATCAAGAAATTCATTTTCTTTATTTTTCTTTTCTACAAAATCATTTTGATATTCAAGTGAAAAAATATCAGTACCAGAAACTAACGGCATAGTAATAGATAATTTATCAATCATAGATATATATAATTTTGTGAATTCATCTTCTCCTTTTTCACCTTTTCTACCTTTTGCTAATTTCCTTAATTTAGGTTGTAATATATATCTAATATAATCAATATTAATATTAGCAATTTTAGGAATCATAATTCCTCTATCACCATTTATAGAAAATTTACCATCTATTACTTTCATATATCCTGCAAAACCATTGGTTGCCCAAGTAAGATATCTTCCATCAAAATCAAATGAGTCAATATATGTTAATGGTGCAATATTCGATGCAGAATATACTGGATATTCTCCTTTATGTTCATAACCATATTTCTTTGTATATTTAGATTTCCCTTTATCAAAATCAAATAACTCACATAGTTTATATTCTTTGAATTCTACATCAATCTTTTTTTTTTCTGATAGACTTTCAAATAATAATTTATATTCTAATAAATCATTAGATATTTCTCCAATATATTCTGAAAATTCTGATGGTGTAATCGTACTTCTTTTTTCTAAAATACCCAATTCAACCTTTTCATCATCAGTCCACCATCTATCAATTATCCAATTATCTTCAATAGCACTATTAAATTTGTCAATAGAAAATAATTTACATCTTTTATCATCTGTTTTAAAGCGTTCTTTAGAACTTCTATATACATTAAACAATTCAACTGCTTCTTCAAGTTGATTTTCTCCTGTATCAAACCTGTACATATCTAAGGTTTCTCCAATATCACTTACTAAATATGAGAAAACTGGGAAAGTTTGTTCATTGTTAGTATTAAACTTTTTTGTTAAAGCTAATATATATGTTTTTTTATTAGTTGTAAAAAAAGTATTAATTGGTAGTGAGATCAGAGCATCAATATAGCAAGATTTTATAATATATTTTCTTAAATCAGTATCATTTTTTCTATTAAGAATACCATCTGGAATAACTATAAATGCCTTACCTCCTGGTTTTAATGCTTTGATAATCCATTCCATAAATAGTCCTTCTACTCCAAGAGCATTGACTTTATAATATTTTTCTAATTCAGCATCTTTTTTAATCTCATCTTTTAAATTACTGCTTCCACTTGTAACATATGGTGGATTTGTTAGAATTAAATCATACTCATTCTCTATCGGATCACGTAATGTTCCTAATATTGAATTTGTTTTTAATTCAAAAGTTTCATTAAATAATTTAGCAAATTGTGTTGTTATTTCACTGTGTTCTTTAATCAAATCTGAAAAATATATTAACATATTTGCTTTAGCTAATATTATTGTCCTTTGTTCCTCTTTATCAAACCCTTTGTCAAAACCATGAAGCGTTATCTTTTCACTTAAATTGCCATTGCTAACTGTATAATAATCTTTTAAATGTGGTAAAACTGCTTCTAACAAGAATTTTCCAACTCCACAGGCTGGGTCACATATTTTCATGTCTGTATGAATATCTGCCATTTTAACCATTGGTTTTACAACCTTTAACGGAGTAAAAAACTGCCCCCAATTCTTTTTACTTATACTTTCTTTCAAGAAACTTTCAAACAATTTACTTTTAAAGTCATAATCAATTTTTTCTAATCTACCATAATCATAAAATCTATTCAAAATTTTCTTAAAAACGCCACTATATCCTTCAATTGCTTTGTCATCTTTGCTTACAAATATAGTTCCATTTATAATTGTAGTATTATCTTTTAAGTTTCTTGGGAACAACTCTTTAATTCTTGGTCTAACTATTTTTGCGTAATATTCTAAAACATCATTATCAGTATTATTTTTATACATATTTAGCAAAGAATAAAAATTGCAATTTCCTTTTAATATTTCTAAATCTGAAAGATACTTAAAAATAAATATTTCAACAAAAGTATATAAACAATTTTCAGGAGTAGCACCACTAACAGTCCAAATATCTTGCCATATTTGTTTTGCTAGAGGAGTTGGATTTTTTAGCGATGGGACATTTAATTGTGAATTTGTTTCATCTATTGAATCCAAAATTTTTTCAATAAGTTTTGGTAATTCTGGATCTCTATAATTGAAGATCATATTTAATTCCTTACCATCTTCATCAATTATCCTATCTCCAGTAAAAGCATTAACCCATATTGTTTCAGTTGTATCTGTAATAATTGCTAATTTGGATTTTAATATTTTTGCCACATCAACTGCTTGCTTTATAGCCTTATTCTTTTTTTCTTCAGTATTAAATTCAGTTGGTTTTTTATTTTCAATTGTTACTAAGACATTTTTATTATAAACTATTAAGCCATCAGGCTTTCTTTTATCAATGCTTTCATAATCAAAATCATTTATAATTTTGCTTTGCTTTAAATTTTTTATAGTAGTAGCACCAATATTATAAAAATTCCAATTTCCTATTTTTTCTGGATTATCAATTAAATCTCTTTGTAATAATTCTTCACTCATTTATTGGTACCTCCTTATTTTTTTTAAAATAACTTTTATCTCTTTTTGAGGGAATAACATTTTGTAAATCTCTTATTCCGTTTTCTGCTATCTCTTTTTCAAGTAGATATGTTATTGTATCGTTTAAGTTGCTTTGCTTATTAACGAATGTTATCAATTCATCATTTTTAAGTCTTACTGAAAATCTTTTTACACCATTTTTCATATCATTCACTCCACAATTATATTGTAACAAAAAGAGATATGTATGTCAATAACATACTTGTCTCTTTTTTTGAACTTTACACTATTGATTTTTAGCAATAAATCCTATATAATTTATTCAGTTGATTTAATCAAACAACTTTGGGAGTATAATTTTTCGAATATAAGTAAAGTTATCGCTCCATTTTTAAAGTAACTGGTTTCAAACCAGTTTTTTTATATAAAAAGGAGTATGTCTATGAACAAAATAATAGAATCAAACAATTCATCCAATTTTGTTATTTTAAGTGATATCATACCAGATATCATCCAAGAAATACGTTACTTTACTACTTATAATTTTGTAGGAGATTGTATAGAAGGTTATGAAGAACCTATTGCTATACTAACAATAGAAGCAGCAAAAGCCTTAAAAGAAGTAAATGATGAATTAATACAAAAAGGATATAGATTAAAAATATATGATGCTTATCGACCAACTAGAGCAGTAAAACACTTTTTAAGATGGTCTAAAGACCTAAATGATATTCGTATGAAAGAATACTTCTATCCAGATATTGATAAATCCATCATCTTTGGCAACTATCTTGCAGAACATTCTGCTCACTCTAGAGGAAGTACAGTAGATTTAACACTATTCGATATGAAAACCGGAAAAGATGTAGATATGGGTGGACCATTTGACTTTTTAGGAGAACTATCCCATACAGACTATAATAATATAACAAAAGAACAACATGACAATAGAATGTTTTTAAAAGATATCATGAATGCTCATGGTTTCAAAGGAATACAAAAAGAATGGTGGCATTTTGTTTTAGAAAATGAACCATTCCCAGATACTTATTTCAACTTCCCTATTAACCATCAATCTATTGACAACAAATGAATATAGAATATAATAATAACCACAAAAGGAGTGATATCATGAATATTATAGATGCATACCAATATTACTCAGACGATATTATAAGTCAAGACGAGACATTAAATAGATATGAAAAAGATTTAAATAAGAAAAGTAAGTATATATCTAACTTGTTGATATCTACTAACTTATTCACAAAACTATTACATCCAATAAAACTTATAAGAACTCAACAAGAAGAAAAAAGAATAAAACAAATTCAAAAAACATACATAGAGTTAAAAAAATCTTGTATTCTAGAACATATCGATGAAGAAGATGGTGATTTAGAATATGATCTAAATGCAGCAGCTACACATTTTAAACCTGATCGTATGAAATTATATGCCAAAAGAAATCCTGTTTATAGAGAACAAGATAAAAAATTATTACAAAAGAAAAGATAGTTTAACTATCTTTTTTTATAGATTGAATAAATTGATTCAATATCTTTTTACTATTATCGTCAACTAAATACTCAGGATGCCATTGTACACCAAGAATAAACTTTTTATTTGGATATTCTACCCCTTCTATAATACCATCATCAGAAAAAGCATTAATAACCAATGTATCCATATCGAAATTTACAATATCATGATGCACACTATTAACTCTTATTTTTTTCTCTCCAATAATATTCATTAACTTTGTATGTTCTTGTATCATTACATCATGTTTATATTCATTACCTTTTCCTAAATGATGCTCTAAATCCAAACGAACACTCATATCAAATTGATTTCTTTCTTTTGCAAACATACTACATAACGCTTGAAATCCCAAGCAAATAGCAAGTAATGGTTTATCATGAGAAATAGCATATTTTAATACATATTCATCAAACTGATATTGATATGTACCTCCAGGTACCACAAATGCATCACATAATTCTAATAAATAATCTACTTTAGAAGATACAGAATCTGTTCCTTTATCAATACTTAAATAATCAATATCTTCTTGTGGTAATAACGTAATACACACAACATCATCTCTACTACATAAAAACCTTCTAACAGAATCATGTGTTTGAACAATCTTTTGACCATCTTTATTGTAATAACATCTACCAACAATCCCTATAACATGCATATTATCACCTCATACATATAATTATATAAAAAAAATGACAGAATTGTCATTTTTTATTGTATTTCACTTCCGCCCCATTCTACAACTGTATATCCAGTTCTAATAGGACTTTCTAAAATTTGTTCCTTAACTTTTAATGGTTTATCTAAAACTTTATAATCCATAACAATACGAATCATACTATCAGATTTTGGAGTTACTATTAAAGGCATATAAGAATCTATTTCTTCACCAGTTTCAAAATAAATATAATTATATGCATTACGTTCCATCTTAGGTAACCAGTAAACAATAAATTCATTAGCTTCTTTTTCATTTAAACCTAAAATAGATAATTTTTCTTCCAAGAAAGATTCTACATCTTGACCAGCAACTACAAATCCTTCATTTTTCACTTCAACATAATGGTTCATGCCTTCCCAATATAAACCATAATATTCTCTATTATTATATTTTAAAGTACCATCAGGTAGTGCTAATACATCCCAACCATTATTATATTTAGGATAAGTCGTAGTTAATAAATCAGGATTCCCTAACTTAATATTTACTTCCATTTCTTTCTCTGGATAAATATAAATCATAGGTTTATCTTCTGTTGTTAAAGAAGGATCATTTGGAGTACCATATCTTTTAATATTTTTATATTCTTCCTTTGTAATTAATGTTTTTATTTCAAAACTATAAGTACTTTCGGGAACAGGAATAACCATAACATAACCAGCACAATCAGCAGTTACTCCACTAAGCTTGTCATACATATATACATGAGCAACATCCTTCGAAAAAACAACATCAGCTAATTTTACATCAACATTAACAGCCCCAGGACGTGCAAAAGAAATAACCAAATATTTTTTATTAGAATCTTTATATTCTTGCTCTAATTCCCATTTGTTCATAAAAGATTGATATTCTTCAAAAGAAAATATTTTATTCTGATTAAATTCCTCAAGGAGTTGATTTCTTTTATCAGAATTAATACTATCATTTACAATATAATACTTTGCAAGATCAATAGTATCTAAAGAATACTCTCCATCATATTTACCATCTAGAATATAATATGTTTCTCCTTTATATTCCTTAATTAATACATTTTCTAACTTTGTTTCATTTAAATTATTAACATAAGTCTTTTTCCCTGCAATATACCCAATTCCAATACCAATAAACAAAATTATAATTATCCAACAAACAAATAATATATTTTTCTTCATATACAACACCTATTCTATAAAAATTATAACACAAAAAAAAGACTATAAAAGTCTTTTTAATCATTAGATAAATTATCAAAATAACCTTGAATAAATACTACCGGAGTTCCTTTATCTCCTGAACCACTTGTTAAATCACAAAGTGATCCAATTAAATCAGTTAATCTTCTAGGAGTTGTACCTTGAGTAACCATTTGACCTTTTAAATCAGCAGCTTTATTTCTAATTTCATTCTTAATAGCTTCTTTTAATTCATCACCATGTAAATCAGGAAACTGATTATCAGAAACAAATTTTAACTTTATTTCATTTGGAGTTCCCTCTAAACCACTAGTATAAGCAGGAGATACTACTGGATCTGCAAGTTCCCATATTTTACCAACTGGATCTTTAAATGCACCATCACCATATACCATAACTTCAATCGTTTTACCAGTAGCTTCTTTTAATCTTCTTTGAATTCCTTCAACTAATTTTTGACCAGTTCTAGGAAATAATTTTAATCTTTCTTCTGTAGATTTATTAGAACCTAACATACCATATTTTTCATTATATCCAGAGCCATCAATAGGAGCATTCATTATTTCATATAAACCATATACTTTAGCTCCTTTAGATTCTAAAGCTTTCTTTGTTTTATATCTAGTATGAATATCACAAGATAATACATTATTAGTATATTTTAATATATCAGTAACAGAATTAGATAAAACAAATACTGCTTCACAACCTTCAGCTTCAATTAATTCTTTATAGAATTTAATCATATTAATACCAGTAAATGGATGTAACCAATCTCCAAAGTTTTCCATATACTCTTCTTCAGTAATAACACTACCTAAATTAAATTTACTATTTTCTAACTTTTCTTCATCTAAAATACCATTACCAACTTCATCACTAGGAAATGAAAGTAATACATATAATTTCTTAGTACTTCTAGCAATAGCTTTTAATATAATACTAAATCTATTTCTACTTAATATTGGATTAACAATACCTAATTCTTCTGGATTATTAAATTTATTTTTAATATCTTGTGTTACTTGATCAACAGTTACATAATTACCTTCTGAAATACCAACAACTGCTTCTGTAATAGCAACTACATCCCTATCATGAAACTCAAATCCATTATTCTTAGATGCATTAAGTATTGACTCAACTACAATACTTTCCAAATCATCATTTTCTTTAATGATTGGTGTTCTAATCCCCCTAATTACTGTCCCTAAATCTCTCATTTACATCTCTCCTTCTTTTAATTACCAAAAATAAAAAGGAAACAATATAGAATTGTTCCTTTGTATACAAAATCATCTAGTTGTGAAACCAGCTTTTACTTCTAGTAATTTTAACTCTGTGGAATATCTTTTCATTTTTACCACCAAACATATTATAACATTGAATAGTTTTTTGTTTCAATGAAAAATAAATCTTATTAACACTTATCTACAATAATAAGTGGAATATATATTTCATCATCCGTATAACCGGCATGATGAGAAAATAATACTTCATCTCCATCAGATACTAAACATTTATCAGTATTAGCTATAGCAAGATAATCTCCTATTGCTGATTCAAATAATGAATTGCATTCTCCATCTCCAAATAACTGACTATCAATAACATCTTGTTTCGTATATAAAGAAAAATCATTACCAAAATATTTTTCAAACAAAATAGGAAATTCATCATAATAATCTTTTTTTATTTTAAACGAACATGCCCTTTGTTCAATAGACGTAGTTCTTTCCAACATCTCTAAGATATCAGGATAATCATTTAAGAATAAATGTTCTACTTTCTTATGTCCATGATCTGCAACAATAAACACAACTGTATTATTTAAATTATTACAAAATTCTTCTGTCTTATCATTTCTTGTTTTAATTAGAAATTTAGCTTCCTCTGAATCTGGACCTTTATCATGCATTGTATGATCCGGTTCATCGTTATAAGCATAAATAAAAGTCTTTTTATCATTTTTAAGTTCCATACGAATCATACTATACATTTCATCTAAATCTCTATATACTTTAGCATTCCCCGTTTTAAATGGAAACAATTCTACTGCATGATAATCTGTATCAATATTTACTTCATCAGCAATAGTCTTAGTTACCAATTGATCTTTAATTGTAAAAAATTCTCTACAAGGTACATCTTTCCCTTTCTCTTTATTCATATATAAAGTTACCACTTTATCAATTGGTTCTAAATATACATTCCATCCTAACCATCCATGTTCACATGGATTTAATCCAGTACGAATAGAAGTAGTAGCAGCAGTTGTTGTAGCAGGAAACACAGTAGTAATCTTTTTATATCTATTCTTAATAAAGAATGAATCTTTATCTAAATTTCTATCTAATATATTAGATCCCATTCCATCAAATAAGAATAGTATTACATTCTTAGGTTTCTTCTCATCTAATATTTTATCTACATAAGATAATGTACCATGTTTATACTCTAAACCAAAATACTTCCTTATACTACAAGCTAAATTCGTTAAACATTCATTATAATCATTTTTAACTTTCATAAAACCATTCCTTACTCCTCAATTATAACATAATTATGATATAATTTAAGATAGAGGTGATACCATGCTAGAAGTTAAAAACATCAGTAAATCATATAATAAATTAAAAGCAGTAGATAACTTGTCATTTCAAGTTAAAGAAGGAGAAATATTTGGTTTACTAGGAGTAAATGGAGCTGGTAAAACGACTACATTTAGAATGATTGTAGGTTTATTAGAACCTGATTCTGGTTCCATAACATTAAATAATCACAAAATAGATTATGATATAACGGATCAAATTGGTTTTTTAACAGAAGAACGTAGCTTATTTCAAAAAATGACTGTAATTGATCAAATCGTCTATTATGGAAGGCTTAAAAATCTAGATAAAAATACAATTCTAAAAAGACTTGATTATTGGTTAAAAAGATTAAATATAGAAGAATATAAAAATTCTAAGATAAAAGAATTATCAAAAGGAAATCAACAAAAAATACAATTTATATCAGCAGTTATTAATGAGCCAAAATTACTTATCTTAGATGAACCTTTTAGTGCCTTAGATCCATTTAATGTATCTTTACTTATGGATGCTATTAGAGATATCAGTAAAAAAGGTACAATTGTTATCTTCTCTTCTCATAGAATGGAACATGTAGAAATGTTTTGTGAAAAACTATTAATACTTGTAAAAGGAAAATCTATATTACAAGGATTTTTAAAAGAAATAAAAGAAAACTATCAAAAAAAATTCATTCATATTAAAGGAGATATTAATATATCAAAAATTGAAAACATAAAAGGTGTAGAAAACATAGAAAAAACACCTGAAGAATATGTTATCAAAATATCTTCTAAAGATATTATAGAAAAAGTATTTGATTGCATAAAAAACGATAAAAATATTACAAAATTCTTTGTAGAAGATCCTACCCTAAATGAAATATTTGTATCGAAAGTAGGTGAATCCCATGAATAAAAGAAATTATCTAATAAAAGAAAGCCTAAAAAAGAAAATAAAATCAAAATGGTTCTTAGGAATTAATATCTTTATTTTTATAATGATTATGCTTACTTTAAATATAAATGCTATTATATCTTTATTTGGAGGAGATTTCGAAGAGCAATATATAATCTATGTAATCGATGAGCCAAATATATATGAAGATTTTCAAAAAGAATTTACAAACAATAATTTATATTTCAAAGATAACTATACATTAGAAAACAAAAGTGAATACAACATTGAAGAACTAAAAAATGAAGCTTCTAATAAACAAAATATTTTAGTTTTAAATATTATAAACGACAGTGAAAACTACATGAGTGCAGAATTATATAGTACAAGAGAAGTATCACCATTTATCAACTCAACCATTCAAAATTCCCTAAACAAAATTAAACATAGAATTGCTTTAGATAACTCAAATATTGATCAAAATGAACTAAATAATATAAACAAAGCAGTTACCTTAAAATTGAATATACTAGATAGTAATAATAAAGAAACAAAAACTCCCCAAGATATAAAAAACGACAATCAAAAGCAAACACAAAAAAACGTAATGGGAGCAATTGTTGTAGTTGCATTCATTTTACCGTTCTTTTTCCTAATCGTTACATTAGTTCAAATGATTGGCGCTGAAATTAACGAAGAAAAAACAAATAAAAGTATGGAAATTATTATTTCTAATGTAAAAGCAAAAGATCACTTAATATCTAAAATAGTATCTTGTACATCATTTACAATCATTCAAATACTTTTAGTAGTTATCTATTTCTTAATAGCAAATCTATTAAAAAATCATATTTCTCCTGCTACAACAGGTACAGGTTCTGTACTTATGGAAGCTTTAAAAGATATGATTACTCCAGATGTATTACAACCAATTATTAGAATCATACCTTTACTAATCATCTTCTTTATATTTACATTTGTCACATATGCAATAATAGCAGGTGTATTAGCTTCTATAACAACTAGCATTGATGATTTCCAACAATTACAAACGCCATTAATGTTAATCATATCATTAGGTTTCTATTTAGCAATCATGGCAGTAATATTTGAAGGATCTACTTTTATAAAAATAATGTCATTTATACCACTAATTAGTTTCTTATTATCTCCATCTTTATATATGTTAAATCAAATATCTATTATATCATTAATAATATCTATTATTATTCAGATAATATTTTCAATAATTGTATATCGATATGGCTTAAGAATATATAAAGAAGGAATACTAAATTATTCTGGTACAGATTTATGGAAAAAATTATTTAAAGCAATGAAAAACAGAGATTAATCTCTGTTTTTATTTAATTTCAAATACTAATTTATCTTCAGAATCTTGAATAGATATTTCTATCTTACTAGAATTTACTAATACACTTTTCACTTTAGCAACAGGAGCTATAACTTCAGCTTGATTTGTAAGAACATATAAATTCATTTTTTCAGATACAATATAATATCTATCTTCTATACCATTTACATAGATAGCATAAATAACTTTAATATCTTCCTCAGATTCTTGATCTTTTAATGAATCTCCATTTTCATAAGATACTACCTTATCAGAATCGAACTGTAATTTAGATTTTATATTCTTATGATTTAAATCTTCAGATGGTAAAACAATTGTTGTATCTTCTTTAATAACTTCTTCTCTAGTTTCTTCCATTTCTAATACGTTATCAATAACATATTTGCCATTTTTAATCTCAATAAAATATACAACATTCTTACCATTTTCAGTAACTTCTATAATAGGTTTAGATTCATATACACCTAACTTATTTACCTTACGCTTTAATAACACAAATTTATTATTCTTTTTAGTATAAACAAGTCCTTTCGATGTTAAATAATATTCACGATCTACTTTTACATAACCTATAACTTGATCTTTTTTTATTTCCGAAGTAGAAGAATTATTACTATCTGACCAATCCACTTTTTTAGTTTCAGTTATAGTTTTCTTTGTTACTAAATTATTAGAATTATACAATTCTATATTAGAAGATTCACGTATAAATGCATTATCTAACGCAATATCAAATTCATATATTGTAGTAAATCTACGATTTAGAAGAAATAGCCCAAAAATAATAAAAGCTACAACTAGAACAACCATAATAGCATATAGTATTTTAGGATTTTTCATCACAATACACCCCTTTAATGGTTGATATTATACCATAAAAAAGGAGGAATTCAATTTTTCCTCCTATTTTACTTTTAATTTCTCATTAGCACTATCTTCCATAATCATTTTTATAATAGCTGCAATAGGTACTGCTAAGAACATACCTAGTACTCCAAAAATAGCTCCACCTATCGTAATAGACACAATAGTTACCAATGGATTAATATCTACTCGAGCACTTGTGATTTTAGGATTAATAATATTTGCATCAATTTGTTGTAACGCTAAAACAATAATTCCAGCAATTAATACAGTTTTTATTCCACCTGTTAATGCAATAATAATTAATGCAAAACCAATTCCGAAAATAGCTCCAAAAAATGGAATTAAATTAGATACACCAATAATAATACCTAACAATATAGCGTACTTAACATTCAAAACGCTTAATGCAATCGTTGCTAAAATACCTACAACAATAGAATCTAATATTTGACCAGATAAATAACTAGCTAAAACATTATTAATTTCCTTAGTATACTTACATACTTTTAAATATCTTTCCTTACTTAAATTAGCCTTAGCTTGCTTATTCCAAAATGCAAGTATCTCTTTTCTGCCAGATAACAAATAAATAGAAACAATAATGGATACAAATATATTAAATATCTCTTTTGCTATACCAATAGTACTCTTAACATATTTTAGAATAGTATCTAAATTAAAAATACTGGTAATGTCTATATTATTTAATTGTTCAATTAAATAATCACCAATTTCATTATTTAATAATTCACTATCTTCTAATTGATTATAATAACTTGGAGCATTCTTAACAAATTCTCCTACACTATCTGAGATAACCGGACTAATAATATGAATAAATCCATATAACACAAATGCTACAATAGCATAAATAATAACAATAGATAATACTCTCTTATGTTTATGAACAAATCCATCTTTCTTAGTTCTACTCATTAGTTTTTCTATCTTACGTTCTGGTAAATACAATACATAAGCTAAAATAACTCCAACAATAAATGGCATAAGAGCAGACACAATCGTTGAAATAAAACTAGTAGTAGCTCCTAAATTAGCAAAAATAATTGCTAACGTAATAATAGAAAATACATATAACCATTTTTTAATTCCTAACTTTTCCTCCATAAAAACCTCCTTAATTATATTTAGCATCATATTGATTAATATAATCTTCAATTTCTTTACTATGTTTATTATACATCTTATTTTGATAATCGTGTTTAGTAATTAGACTTTTATTATTACTAATATTACTATTAGCTATACTAATATTCAAACAATGATTAATAATACTTTCACAGCAACTTAATATTTCTAGAAAAGATACACCACTTTCAACACTACATTTTCCATTCTTAAGTCTACGTATATGTAAGTTTTTATACTTTTCCCTTCGTATCTCTGCAAAATCCCTTAATGCTTCTATTTCAATATCAGCATCACGTTTTCCATCTTGATAGATATCAATAGATTTTTGAATAGCGAGATCTGTAATCTTATACATTACTTCCATTTCACGTATTGCAGTTTTACTAAATGTTATTTCACTATCATTAATATTTTCAAATTTTTTTGCGAGACGATAAGCATAATCCCCTATCTTTTCATATTCTGCTTCAATTTTTAATAAAGATGTAATTTTCTTATTATCCCTTTCAGACAAATCTAGATTTTCAAGATTAATCAAGTATTTAGTAACTACACTTTCCATTTTATCAATATTATTTTCATAATGTTCAATCTTATCTAACATAAATTCATCATAATTTTTTAATAAACTCATACTTCCACCATCTTTATATTGAGCAATAACGTTACCATTGGCATCTTTAATTAATGTATATCCACTTGCATCTTCTTCATTAACGCCACCAAATTCATTTACACCAGTTGTTGATGAAGTTCCACCACTTCCTGCTTCGGTTTGACTAGCATTTGCAAGAACTGCTTTAATAGCTTCATCATCGCCTGTATACTCACCAAGACGACCATTTTCTCTAACATGTTCTCTTGCACCTTGTACACCATCTAATGTTGAACCATTATCTCTATATAATGCTGCAGTATCAACAACAAAGTCTGCCTTTTCAGCACTGATAACAGCTACTACTTCACTCCACGCTTCAAAGTTAGCATGAAAATCTCCGAAAGTAGATGCATTGGCACTCCATATTTGATACAATTTAGAACCATAATCACCAAAAATAGCAGAATCAGCTCCAGCATTAATCATTGTTTCCATATAATCATTAATACCTTTTAGTGTTTCTGCAAAATTATTAAAATCAGTCTCAAGAGCATCCATACCCTTTTTGACTTCGTCTACATCAAATAAAACTTCATTCGCCATATTTTCACCTACCAACTAGCCTAAGGCTTCCTTAATACCTGTTTCTAATGTTTCTTCAGGCTCTGAAACATTTTCTAACAATTTAGAATAAGCTTTTAAAAGATTGACAAGTTGGTTTAAAGATTCTTTATAACCTTCGCATGAGCCTTTAAAAGATTCATAACTCTCGCCTTTCCAATAATCACCTAAATTATCAATTTTTTCGAAAATACCGTCGATTTGTTCTTGAATTGTATCAGCATCAGTCGTACATCTTGTCTTTGCTTCTTCTAACAAAGTACTATCTACAGCAAAATCCATATAATCATCCTCCTTGGTACTACAAGTACATTGTAAATAAAAGATTCCTCTTTTACTTACAATGTACTGCGATTTAATCGCAGTACATAAAACTATCCTCTATATAAACTTTCAGTTTCTTGTGCAGCAGTATCCATATTAACATTTGTAGTTTTAACACTATCAATTGCTTCACTAAGTTCTCTGTTTAATTGTTCGAAAATTGGTTTAATATCAGCATCAAAAGATCCGCCCATAAAGTTTCCTAAATCTCCACCCATTGCTGAGCCTGATTTATCAAAATATGCAGCAACTTTTGACATGATATCTTTCATTCTTTCTTCACTGCTTGAAGCAGTTTCTTGAGTACGAGCAAGTGCTTGTCCAGCTTCTTCTCTACTATAACTTACATCTGACATGTTTTCGCCTCCCTTAAATTAATTAATTGTAGAATTTATATGAGCAACACTACTTTGTTCACTATCTTCAACGTTTTGTGCAGTTGTTGCAGCTTTTTGACCATGAGTAGCTAAAGCTTCCACTTGTTCAGTTGCTTTTGCAACAGCTTGTTTTACTTTAGCATCTAAAGCTTGATAGATTTCAGTCCCTTCCTCATATGCAACACCTGCAGTAGCTAAGAACTCTTTAGCATAATCTTCAAATAAAGTATTTAACTCTGTTGATGCGTTGTTCATATCAGATGAAGATTGTTCAAGTTCTGAAATATTTGCTGTAAATGTAGCCATTCTGTACACCTCCTTATAATAGAATTAGTTTTGTTCCATTTAAGATACCGCTTTCTAAGAAAGTTTTGTCAACATCATAAATGGTTCCGTCTTCAGCATTAATCAAAGACAAAGTATCAGACATTACAAATGCTCCACTTGTCATATCATTAATGGCTTTATTTAATAAGAATATAATTTCAATAGTCTTCTTATTAACAGGAATAAACACATTGTATCTTTCTTCTATACTAGGTACAATTAAATCTACACAGACTTTATTATTGTTCATAATAAAACCTCCTATTATTAATAGTAGACCTAAGAATATATGATAGCCAATACCATTTCTTAACCAAATTCCCCAAACTATCGACCATATCCTTATAAATCAATTTTACATTAATTGCCAAGTAAAGTCAACAAAAGAAAAAGGAAAAAAGTAAAACTCTTTTCCTTATAAAGTTTCATAAACTTCTTCTTCTCCAACTTCGGAAATCAACTTAACCAAAACTGTTGTATTTCCATCTACAAAATAACCGAAGTCCTTTTCCAATTTCGCAGATAATACCCTAGATGGTAACGTAGATTTAAGAGAGTATTGAGAAGAAATGCCATTTCCAACCCAAACACCTCTTGTTCCAGATAATGTATCCTTATACCATCCTTCAAATTCACGTTTCTTAACATTATCAGCAGTATCAATAATAACAAAACTTACTTTAGGCATACCTTTTATCATTGTAAGCAAGCCGCTATAAGCTCCTTCATAATCATCACCCATTAAAGTCTTAAACTTATCAATACCAACAATAACACAAACATATGAAGGTTCATCTTTAATAGAATTTGCATCAAAGCCAGATTCTTTGTATTTTGTAAACATGTCAAATACAATCTTACCAAAAGCTTTAAAGTTTTCTAACATATTGTTATCATAATACGTAACTAAAGATGCAAAGTCAGCTACTGCTTTTTCAGCATCAAATACATACACATTCTTTTGTATTAAGTTTGATAATTCCTTAACAAACATACAAGCAAAATTCTTAATATCCATAAGTTCTGAACCAGTGATTAAATGTGTAGTATTCCTTGTCAAATCAAGACTACGTACCTTAAGTGATTCTTTTTCTACACCAATTGGAACACTAGATAATCCCATCATTTGATCGGAACAATAAGCAACCGTAACAACTTCAGGTAATACAGGAACCTTTGGTGCACTATTTGGCATTTGTTCACATAGCACTTTAATCTTATCCAAAATAAATTGATTCAAATAATCCTTCTCTGTCGGAACAGCAGCTTGGAATTCATAAACTCCATCCAATTTAGCAAGGCCTCTTCCACTTATAGGAGCTGGCTCTAATTTTGTTCTAGATAACAATGAAGAATAATCATATTTATCATTCATTTGTAATACTAAGTGATTTGGTAAATACTGAGCTAATCTAGAACGAATACCATTACTAGTTGTACTTGTCATAACAAAGTAAACACCATATTTCTGACAATCACGTGTAATTGTTATTAACGTGTCAAATAACTCATCTCCATAGTTTTCATTAAAAGTTTCAAAATTATTAATTACAACAATAATATTAGGAACAACTTTACCACTATTTTTGCAATAAGAAACATAATCTCCACCATAGTCAGCAAAGTTTTTCTTTCTTTGTGCCAAAATAGAAGCAATCATTTTAAACAAATTATTAACTTTATCGACATCATTTTGAAGAATAACATCTCCAACTTGTGGAGCTTTACGATATATTTTTAATGTCTCTGCTCCGAAATCTAATAAATACATATTTAACTCAACAGTAGAATATGTTGAAATACAAGAATATACGAAAGAATGAATCAACTCATCTTTTCCACTATCTGCCATACCATAGACAATCCAGTTACCACCTTGTGTAATTGGCATAGTAAGCAACCCTTGTTTTTGTTGTTCAGGAGCATCAAACTCTCCAATAATTGGATTAATATCACAATTAATCTTTTTATAACTATACTTTTCTTTCAAGCCATCAATATAAATAATAGCTGGTAAAGCATTAAGCCATAATTGTTTAACCTTAATATCTTCCTTCTTAGAAATATCTACTAAATATTTCATAATATTTGGAAGTTCTTCTCCTTTTAATACACCAATAACATTATTCTTACCATCATCCACAACTTTAAACGGCATACCTAAATTATCAACAAACGTAATCGTTGTATCAATCCTTTTCTTTCGAACATCAGATTCATAATATGGTGCTCCAGTCCATGCACTTTGTCCTAAAGCAAAATACTCATCATATCCAACCTGCAAGAAGAAACGACCTGTTTCCTTAATAGAAGCAGCATCTGGCCTTTTAATCATTTCTTGAGAATCAGAACGATCTTGAACCTTTAAACATATTTTAAACTTAGCATTAGACCAAATTTGATCATTAACTACACCACTTGGTTTCTGTGTAGCTAGAATCAAGTGAACACCTAAGGAACGCCCAATACGTGCTGTAGAAATTAACTCATCCATAAAATCTGGTTGTTGTGCTTTTAACTCAGCAAACTCGTCAGATATTATAAACAAATGAGATACAGGATGTTCTACTCGTCCTTCACGATACAATCTCTGATATTTATAAATATCTATAGTAGATTCTCCTACTTTATCTCTTGCTTTATTAAACTCTGCTTGACGTCTTTTTAATTCACTTTGTAAAGAAGCCAAACTACGATTAATCTCACTCTTATCTAAGTTAGTAATTGTACCAGCTAAATGTGGTAATTTAAGACCTGTTTCTCTATTTTCAAAAGCACCTGCTAAACCTCCACCTTTATAGTCAATTAAAACGAATTGTACCTCATATGGATGATAATTAATAGCCATAGACAAAATATAAGTAATAATGAATTCTGATTTACCAGAACCAGTCATACCAGCAATTAATCCATGTGGTCCATGTGCTTTTTCATGCAAATCCAACTTGAATAAATCACCATACTCATTCAATCCAATTGGTACAGATAAAGAGTTAATTGGATCACTTTCTTTCCATTTAGCTAATGCATTTAATTGATTAACATTAGAAACATTATACATTTCCAAGAAAGAGAAAGTCGTAGGTAATATAAATTTACCACCATTTAATGCAATAGGTATATTACTTATAACATAAGCATATTTTTCCAAAGAACCAAACATAAAATCTGGAATAAAATTAATTTTCTTACTATCTGTTAATACTCTTTCAAATACTCCACCACTACGTTCATCAACACTAATAAAATGTTCTACTTCATTAGGTAATGAATTCAACTTTTCAGTTAAAATTATTAAACTTAATCCAATATATTCTGTAGATTCTAATATAGAACGTATAACAGATACATTTCTTACCAAGTCAATATCATCTGTAATAATTACAAAACGAAGTGGTAACTTAATAGCATCTTTATTTCTAGATTCCGCTGCAGTATCTTTTAATGCAGAAACTAACTCTTCTAAATAAGAACTGATTTGGCTTATTTCATCATTATTAGTACCAAAGAAACGAAGTGTTCTTTCATTATTCCAAAAATATGGCGAATCTTTGATGTCGTCCCAAAACTTAGAATTATTAGAATTCGTAAATACGCAAATCTTTAACGTATCATATCCATGATATGCAAACATTTGAAGCAATAATCCTCTTAAGAAAGGATCCGTAATATTTTTCTGTCCAATAATACCAGTAATATATTTTTCTTGGAAAGAATAAGATACAGGAACATTCTCTAATGTATTCGTTTCTTTTTCTAATTCTCTTAAATAACCCATTAAGTTATCTTCATCTTCCATAGAGAAATGTTCATCTGGATAATTAATCTTGAAGAAAGGAGGAATAGATCCAATACCTAAACGAATAGATAAGAAATCATAATCATCCATATTCTTTTCCCATAAATTTCTTTTTCTATATAAAATAATGTCTCCAACTTCTTTTAAAGGAATATATTTTTCTATTAAAAGTTGTTGTTCTTTTTTCATTTCTGTTAAGAATTCTTCTCTTTTTTTACTAACATACATACTATATGTTTCTTGTCTTTTTCTTTCATAAGTTTTTTTCTTATGCTTATTATACATCTTTGTAATCGTAGGAAGAACCAACATACATGTTAACATTGCTGCTGCCGTTAATAAAGATGGCCATGCATCACTGATAGGAGTACTTCCATTAAACACTTGAGTTAAAGTAATAACTCCCGTCATCATGGAACTCATTCCCATCATCATCATAGACCCCATAGTTAAAATAGCAGGCATTTCTTCTTGTTTTTGAGCTTGTGGTGGTGGATCAATTACTAAAGTTTTCTCCTCTATTTTTTCATCAAATCTAGGAGGTTTTAAGAAATAATCTTCTTTATTATACATTTCCACAACAGGATCTGGTTCATTAGGTATTGATGAATAATCTAATGTTTGAATTTGTCTCTTTACAAAAGTATTTGCATCAAATTTAACAAGTTTATTTGGATTATTCATAAAGAATATATCTTTTACAATAGAAAGCTTAAAACCCAAAATAAAAATAGTATCTCCATATCTTAAATCAGAATTTTCTACACATAATCCATTAATATACATTGGAATCGATGGATTTAAATTATATATAGAATATTGTCCATTTGAAAAAGTTATCTTAAGTTGATTCCTTGCAATTCCATTTTGTTCATAAGAAATAATATTTGGGAAATTACTTCCTTCTGCTTGCGCATTATTATTTCCAACATACCAAGAATATGTAGCTTCATTACCTTTAATAAATATATTTAATTGAAGTGCTTCCGGATCATAAACTAAACACGTATAAATAACATAAGAAGCAGATCTTACGTTATCTCTCAATGTATAAAACTTTTCAGTTTCCAAAATAGTTTCATCAACCATCTGTCCATTTTTATATACTTTTACTTCACTATTACTTTTTATAACCCAATTATTATCTCTAGCTTCCACACTAACTAGATTCTCTTTATTTGCATTAGTAATCCAGTAGTTTCCAAATACTTCAGCTGGTAATACAAGATTAACTAGTTTATTCGTATCCATCAACATAATCTTCATGCAAGCCACACTCCCATATTCTCTTTAAATTATAAACTAATTATTCTCCAATTACAATAACATAAAAAAAGATTAAGTATTTTTTTACTTAATCTTTTTTATCATATCTCTTCTTGTTTTTCATATCACTATCAAGTAATTCCAAGAATTCTTTCATAGATACAGTAGTCGTTTCTTCACTACCAGCTCTTCTATATGAAATTGTATCATTGTCAACTTCTTTTTGTCCAAGAACTAACATATATGGAACTTTCTTTAATACAGCTTCTCTCATTTTATAACCTAATTTTTCATTTCTATCATCAAGATGTACTCTATAACCCGCTTTTTTAAGTTCTTCGAATACAGATTCAGAATATTCTAAATGATATTCATTATTAACTGGCAAAATTTCCAATTGTACAGGAGCTAACCATAAAGGTAAATAACCTCTTGTTTCCTCTAGATAAAATGCAATAGTTCTATCTATAGAACCAAATATAGCTCTATGAATTACAACTGGTGTTTTCTTTTCTCCATCTTTATCTACATAGTTCAAATCAAATCTTGCAGGCAAACAGAAATCTAATTGACAAGTGGATAATGTAAATTCATTACCTACAGCTGGTTTTAACTGAACATCTAATTTAGGGCCATAGAATGCTGCTTCACCAATTTTTTCAACGTATGGATAACCTAAATCCTTCATTATCTTTCTTAAAGCATCTTCTGCTTTATTCCACATTTCATCGTCATCATAATATTTAACTTTATCTTCTGGATCACAAAGTGATAACTCAAACCTAAAATCAGTAATACCCATTTCCTTATATACTTCTAAGATTAAATCTACTACACCTTTAAATTCTTGTTCAATTTGATCAGGTGTACAGAAAATATGTGAATCATTTTGACAGAATGTTCTAACTCTTTCAATACCTTTTAATGAACCACTTGTCTCATATCTACAATCTCTTGCTATTTCTGCAATACGAATTGGCAAATCTCTATAAGAATGAATATCATTACCATAAATAACCATATGATGAGGACAATTCATAGGACGTAATACGTACTCTTCATCTTCTACTTCCATAATTGGGAACATTGCATCTTTATAATGTGCTAAATGTCCAGATGTTTTATATAAATTAACATTACCTAGTGGAGGAGTTTGAACATGTAAATAACCTCTATCTAGTTCTTTACCACGAATATAAGATTCTAATATATTCCATAAAGTAAATCCATTAGGTAAATACATAGGAAGTCCTCTACCAACCAAATCGCTCATCATAAATATTCCAAGATCTTTGCCAATCTTACGATGGTCTCTTTGTGCTCTTTCTTCCAATTCCTTAAGATATGCTTCTAACTCTTCTTCCGTTGGGAAACACACACCATATATTCTTTGTAGCATCTTATTGTTAGCATCACCCTTCCAATAAGCACCACTAAACTTTGTTAATTTGAAATTCTTACATAACTTAGTATTTTCAACGTGTGGTCCTCTACAAAGATCTGTAAAATCTCCTTGAGTATACATAGTAATAACAGTTTCTTCAGGATCCATTCTACTAATTAAATCTACCTTATAAGGATCATCTTTAAATTGTTCTAAGGCTTCTTCCTTACTAATTTCTTTACGAACAATATTTTTAGCATCTTTAGCACATTTCTTCATTTCTTTTTCAATACGAGCTAAATCTTCTTCTGTAATCTTTTCGTCCCCTAAATCAATATCATAATAAAATCCTTCTTCTACAACAGGACCTACCCAAAATTTAGCATCTGGATATAAATGTTTAACAGCTTGCGCCATTAAATGTGCACAACTATGATTTAGAACATTTAACTTTTCATCTTCTTTAAAATTAACCATATTTATATTCCTTTCTTATGTTCTTGCTTTTTCTCTGTTTCATGTTGAAAGATAGCTACTGCTATTTTCTTTCTAATTTCTTTTACTTTACTTTTAGCCGAATTTATTTCATCCTCAGATTTAGCAACTTCTAAATCATATCTTGCTTTAAATAATTCAGCTCTTAAATCGGTATAACCCGGAACATCTTCATGTTTCACCATATCACTCCTTTAAATAAAAAAACCACAAAATTGCAAGGAGCAATTCTGCGGTACCATCCTTTATTTTACTTAATTTAGATAACGGCTTTATTACCGGGTATTATTATACCTCTCAGGAAATAGTAACTATTAAGCCTTCTATTAGTTTCCACCAAACACTAACTCTCTCTAAGCAAGCTTCTTAATAATCTCGTTTTCCTTCAACGAACTACCTAAATAATAAGACTTATTTCGGTTTTTGTCAATAATTCCAAACAATTATCAAATTGACAATCAAATACATTAGAATATAATTAAGTATTAGAAAGAAGAATTAACATGCAACAACTTTTAGAAGATATTATCTATGAATTAATAAATTCTAACAAAATAAAATATAAATTATTAGGAATGAAAATCTATATAGAATTCAATAAAAAAACAATTAATGATAAAAAAAGAAAACAAATAATAGAATCCTTAAAAAAACAATTTTTATTAATAATTACAGAAAATATAGATGAAAAAGTTGCTACACAAATAAAAAATAATAATACAATCATTAGATTAGTAAAAAAACAAATACAGAGTGAAAGCAATTGGATAATGGATAAAAACGGAAACTTTTCTAAAAAAGAGGATAATTTTTTTCTTACAATCACTAGAAAAAAAGATGGATATCATCTTCATCCTAGAAAAAACCTAGAACTAGGAATAAGAGAAGTTGAATTCTATAATGAACATCAAGAACAGCTACAAGCAATTCATAAAGCTATTCAGCAAAATGAGTCATTCCTTGAAAATACAGAATGTTTTATAACCAATAATGATTATAAAAGATTAATACAATTACTAGTTCAATTCATTCATAACAAAGAAGAAATAAAAGAGGTTAAAAAATTGTATAAATAGAGATTAATCTCTGTTTTTTTAACAAAAAAAGAAGATTATTCATCTTCTTCTAATTCATCTTTACTTCCTCTATTTTTAAATTGCAATTGAATTGGTGTACCTGTAAAATCAAAATTCTTACGTATTGTATTTTCTAAATATCTTTCATAACTAAAATGTACCAATCCTTTATCATTACATCTAAAAGTAAATTTAGGAGGACAAATACCAGTTTGACTAGTAAAATATATTTTTAATTTTCTACCTTTATACCCCGGTGCTTCATGTAATTTTGTTGCATCATGAATAACATTATTAAGTAATGATGTTTTAATTTCTCTTCTATTATTTTCATAAGCACTAATTATTTCAGGCATTAAAGTATGTAATCTCTTCTTAGTTAATGCTGATAAGAAAACAACTTTAGCATAGGTCATAAATTGAAATTCTGCATTCAATAATTGTTTCCATTCTTTGATAGCTGTATCCTTATCTTCTATAACATCCCATTTATTAACAGCCAAAACCAAACCTTTACCTGCTTCAATTGCATAAGAAGCAATATGTTTATCATGTTCAATAATTCCCGTAGATGCATCAATTACTAACACACACACATCAGATCTTTCAATTGCTTTCAAACTTCTAAGTAAACTGTATTTTTCTACATTTTCATAAATTCTTCCTTGTTTACGCATACCAGCAGTATCAATAACTATATAATCTTCATTATTATATCTAAACTTTGTATCTGTAGCGTCTCTAGTAGTGCCAGCAACATCTGACACAATAGCTCTATCTTCATTTAATAAAGCATTAACCAAACTACTTTTACCTACATTTGGTCTTCCTATAATACAAAATTTCAAAGTATTATCTTCTACTTCTTCTACATCATGAAAATCTTCTGTAATTATATCTAATAAATCAGAAAATCCTAAACTATGAGCAGCAGAAACTGGAATAACATGTTCAAAACCTAATTCATAATAATAGTAAATTCTTTCTTCTTGCATTTTTACATTATCTAATTTATTTAAAGCAACAATAACTTTTTTGTCAGTTTTCATTAACATATCTCGAACAGCTAAATCATTACTAGTAATATCTTCTCTTCCATCCACAACAAATACAATAACATCACTTTCTTTGATAGCAATTTCAGCTTGTAGTTGAATATCTTTATTAAAGTCACCTTGTCCTAAATCAATACCACCAGTATCAATTAAAAGAAATTTTTTATCACCATAGGTTACATCTCCATAAATTCTATCTCTTGTAACACCTGGAGTATCAAGGATTATTGATTTTTGTTCACGAATAAGTTTATTAAAAATAGTACTTTTTCCAACATTAGGTCTACCAATTAAACAAACCGTTTTTTTCATAATAACCCCTCCATTTCAAACGTATTTTAACATAAGTTTTCCAATTAGTAAAATCAAAAAGGTAGCTAAGCTACCTTTCTAATACTTACCTCATCGGAAGATGATTTTGGCATCATCATATTTTGAACCATATTTTTAGCATCTATCATTTTCTGAATAGATTTTTTTACATCTTCTGGATAATCAAAAGTTCCCTCTTTATAAGAAACCATTCTATCATGACAGAATTTATATATTTCTTCATCCGTTTCTAATTCAGAAGTACTTCTTTTCCTTTTTACTTCTGCTTCCAAGCAGGCTTTAAATAACGACATATCAGATGAAGATTTTTCCTCTTCCTCAACAGCAGGTTCTTTTTCTATTACAATAGGATTTTCTTCAACTTTTGACTCTCCTTGATTCATAGAACTTAAATCTTCAACTTCTGTTATTCCTTCTAATGGCTTTATATCACGTACAACTTCTGCTTCTGTTTCAGCTAAAGATACTTCTTTCTTATAATCATTGATAGCTTTTGCAAAAACGTCATGACCTTCATCAATCTGATTACTATGAACAACTGGTACAGGTACTGTTAAATCTGTAAAATCTACGACCTCTTGTCCATCTATATCCATTTTTTTATTATTCTTTTTACCAAAAAAATCAAATAAACCCATAACGATCTACCTTCTTACTATTATCATTATACGAAATATACATAAAAAAGACAAATAAAAAAGCACGATAACGTGCTATTTATTCTTTTCAATAATAGAATATATCTCTTCTTTACCTTTCTTTGTAACAGAAGAAAATAAAACAATATTATCTCCATCTTGTAACTCAAAAGAATCATTTAACAATTTATCATTTTTTACTCTATCTTTTTGACCAACTTTATCATATTTTGTAGCAACAATTGTAACAGGAAGTTTATAATATTTCATAAAATTATACATTAACATGTCATCTTCTGTTGGTTTATGTCTATAATCTACTAATAAAAAAACTCTCTTTAAATTATCTCTATTTTTTATATACTCTTCTATCATCAAACCAAATTTCTTTTGTGTTTCTTGAGAAACAGATGCATATCCATATCCAGGGACATCAATAAAATAAAAATCATCATTAACTAAATAAAAGTTCAAAGTTTGTGTTTTACCTGGTGTAGAACTGGTTCTAGCATAATTTTTTCTTCCAATGATAGTGTTAATAAAAGAACTTTTACCAACGTTACTACGTCCTACCAAAAGATACTCGGCCTTTTGGTCATTAGGATATTGACTTGTTCTAACAGCCATTGTTTTTAATTCAACGGAATCTATTTTCATATTTCTCACCTACAAATAAATTATAAACTAGAATGAAAATGATTGCAAATGACTATATTACAATATAAAAAATGCTGATATTTCTATCAGCATTCTTTATTACTCTACAGTAACACTTTTTGCAAGATTTCTTGGCTTATCAATATCACAACCATTGTTCTTAGCAACATAATAAGCAATTAATTGACATTTAATAATAACTAACATGCTTTCAATTAAATCAATTTTCTTTGGAATAACAATTTTTTCTTGATACAATTCTTTATCTTCCACATCTTGATTAGTTATTACAATACTTAACGCTTCCCTAGATACAACTTCTTTTACATTACTAATTGTTTTAAGAGCAATATCATCATCCGTAATAATGCTTATAACAGGAGTACCAGATTCTATCAAACTAATCGTTCCATGTTTTAACTCTCCTGCAGCATATGCTTCACTATGTAAATAACTAACTTCCTTTAACTTTAAAGAAGCTTCCATACATAATGCATAATCTACTTTTCTTCCTATATAAAATACATCTTTACATTGATAAATCAACTTAGCAATCTTCTTAGTATCTTCATCGTTTGTAATTAATTCATCCATTAAAGTGGACAATTCCTCATAATCTTTAAGTACACTTTTATTTAATTGATGATTTTTAATTCCTAAATAACAAGCCATGATAGATAAAATCGCCAATTGACACATATAAGCTTTTGTTGTTGCTACTGCTATTTCTGGTCCTGCTTTAATATAAATAACATGATCTGCTTCACGAGCAATTGAAGAACCAACTACATTAACAATAGCTAATGTATCTATATGATCTTCTTTTGCTTTTCTAAGTACTGCTAATGTATCTGCAGTTTCTCCACTTTGACTAATTAAAATAATCAATTCTTTTTTTCCATATACATGGTCAGTATAACGATATTCACTCGCAATATCTACATCTACTTGAATATGTCCATATTTCATAATAAGACTTTTTCCAACTAAACCAACATGATACGCACTACCACATCCAATGATAGTAATATGATCATATTTATCTAAATGATACTCGTCCATTAACTTAATATTATCTAAGAAAGGACGAATAGTATCCATAACAACCTTAGGTTGCTCATGAATTTCTTTTAACATAAAATGTTCATAACCATTTTTTTGAGCAGCTTCTTTACTACCTTCAAAAGTATATAAATTCTTAGGGCAAACATTTCCCTCACTATCATAAATAATAACTTCATCTTTGTCCAAAACTGCATATTCATCATTTAAAATTAGATAATACATATTTGTAAACTCTAAAATAGCTGGTACATCAGAAGCTATATAATTACCATTTGGACTCACTCCTATAATAAGTGGACTATCCTTTCGAATGGCATATATTTTTTCATCTCCATCTACCAATATTCCCAAAGCATAACTACCAACTAAATGATATTTTAATTTTTGTAATACAGATAACATATCATGATCTTCTTTATAGAACTTATCAATTAATGCAGCTACTACTTCTGTATCTGTTTCACTCTTAAAATCATAATCTAAAAGTCCACCTTTTAACTCATTATAGTTTTCTATAATGCCATTATGAACTACTGTTATCTTCCCAACTTTATGAGGATGACTATTAACGTCACTAGGTTTTCCATGAGTAGCCCACCTAGTATGACCAATTCCAATAAAACTTTCCACTTTAGAATCAATCTTTTTTGTTAACTTTTCTATCCTTCCTTTACTTTTTACAATTTCAACTTTTTTATTTTTTAGATACGCTATTCCTGAACTATCATATCCCCTATATTCTAGATTTTGTAGTCCAGTAATAATTTTATCAAGGCATTTTTCTTTACCTATGTATCCAATTATTCCGCACATTAAAAATTCCTCCATACTAAAAAATATGGAGAATTATCTTTTGTTATAATCTTGATTTTACTTTTTAGGATAATTCTAACGCTTCCACAATTACGTAGTAACACCCGCCGAATCTTTCGATAGTTACTAGCCTCGTCATCCCGTAGGACCTGGCGCTAACTTATAATTACTCCCTTCAATATTATAAGTTTTACACTTCTATTATATCATTGAATAGAAAAAAAACAAAAAGAGGAAGTCAAGTTTACGTTAACTCAATCTCCTCTCCTACTTTTAACTCAATGCTTCGAAATATTTCATCAACACTATCCAGTAAAATATCAAACACTTCACTATCGGCACTAAAATAAGCAATAACTACTTTATTATCTTTTTTATATACATTTACAAGAGCTTGCTCCATATCTTTTTCATATAAATAAGAATAACTATCATAAATATCACTTGGTGCTTCTAGCGTATTAATAAGTTCATATCCTTCATTTTGTTCTTCAATACCATATGTAATATCTTGAATAATACTATCTAAATCAACATCAATATATTGAGAATCTAATACCAATGATTGAATATTAATTTTACTTTTTGTTTTTTTATGCTGTAAAGTAACTCCACGTTCTCCCTTTTTTATTTTCCACGTTGTATCATAAGTAAACTGAAAATCTTCTGTTACGACTTCTTTCGTTTGGATATTTTTATGAAAGAAAATCACAATTACAAAAGTAAGAAAAACTAGTACAACACTAAATATTAACCATATCTTCTTATTCATCTAATCCTCCATCATAATGATAATTAAATAATTTAAATCTTCTTTAATAATTATTTTATGTTCTTTATTATGATAAATTTTTTTCATAGAGTCAGAATATGTCAATTGGTATCCAGAATCTTCCAATCGATCACAATAATCTGAAACCAAATACATTGTTTCTATTAAATTAGATATATTATTTTTATATCGTAAACTTAAAATACCATCAGTATAAGAAGCTTTTATTAAAGGCAATGTAATACTTTTTTCCAAATCACCTATATTTTTATACTTATTCCAAATCTTATCAGAAACAAGATTGTATTGTTTTTCTTCTTTCATATCAAAATAATACTTATTCTTAAATTGCTCTGTATCAACAGTTGATATTTCTGCAAAAGACTTCTTTGATAGTATTTCTTGTAGATTCATTAAATAATCTGTACTATGTGCATACGATAAATCAGAATTTAATACATCATTTACATTAAATCCGACAACAGAACCTTTTTCATCAAATAAAGCACTTCCTACTTCCGAAGAACTTAAAGCAAATAAATTCTCTAACTTACCATTTTCTAGTGAAACAAAAGATCCATAATTAATACTAAAACCTGAATTTATTTTACTATTAATAGTAAACACTTTATCTCCTGTAACTAAATGATTAGATTCATCAAAGTGTACAGGCTTTCCACTCTCTTTTTCTAATTTTAAGACAACAACATCATAGTCTGTATCTGCAGTAACTACTCCAAGTACATCAAATACATTACCATTAGCATCATTCACATATAAAACACTACCATCATTTAAATAATCCTTAAACAATGACCACGATGTTACAATAATTCCTTCTCGTATATAAAAACCACTTCCATAAGAATTATGACCAGTATCAAGCATACTAGTTATTTGAACAACACTATCTACATTATTCTCATATATCTGTGATAGCAAATCTTCACTTACAGTAACAGATTCATCATTTAAACTAATTTTATTATAAGTTTCTCCTAACACTTCTTTTTGGTTTTCCTTATAAGTAATTTTATCAAAATAAGCTTCTAAATCATCTGCAATACTTATCCAAGGATAATAAATCTTATACTCTCCATCAGATATTTTCATCCAATAAGATAAAATAATATCTTTTTGTTCTCCATCTACCTTACATTCTGGAAGATATATAAAACTCATAACATCTTCTTCTAAAAAAGAAACTGTTCTAATACTTTTTATATAACTATATTCGATCTCATGTTTATCAACTTCTTTTAAGTAAGACTGAATAAATACACTTCCTGTTAAAGTATCAAAGCCATTATCTTTACTAATATATAAATAATGATTCATTTCTTTATATTTATCAGAATAATCTCTTTTACTAACAGTAATCTTCAATAATTCTTTTGCTAAATCTTGAGCTTTCTCATCATAAATTATTTTACTCTCAAAATTACTAGTATCAATTTGATAACTTTTATCTAAAGATTCCAAAAGCTCTTTATTTTTACCATCTATTTCTATTTTAGATACATCTATAGAAAATGCCTTAATATTACCAATAAATAGAAGAAATAGAATAAAACTATATATAATCTTTTTCATACTACCCCTCCTACAAATGATCCTTTAATGCATCCATAATTAACTTACTTGCTAGTTTTGCATTATCACCATTCAAATAACAATCATGAAAAGCCTCTGCAATTGTTTCATCATAAATGTCATTACCGTTTTTGTCTTTTGTAACAGCATATTTACTAATGCTTGCTCTAAATTGATCAAAACTCATAGTATTAGCATTTGATCTTTTATAAGTTAAATAAGCTTCATTAATAATTGTATAACTATAATCCCCGTCATTAAAATCATTATATATTACCATTAAATTAGATGAACTATTCTTAACAAAGGTTAAATCTGTTGTATTATAATGTTTCATTAAAGCAACATAAGATAAATAGTGTCCAAATTCATGAGCTACTGTACTACTTCTTGTAGCATTAGGAGGAAAAAATCCACTTTTAGAGCCATAGCTTGCTGAAGATTCTATTTTGCTTGAATCCAAGAAATATTTAGCATTCAAAATAATTTGTGTTTTAACTCCTACTGGGTATTCACTTTTTGTATTACTTGTTGCAAATGTAAAAATTGGCATAAAGGCAGCCATGAAAGTTGCATTCTGGTCTACATTAGCTAAAGTAATATTTGTCATATGATTTCTTGCTTCAGGAAATTCATTATATATATAAGCGATAACATTTTCTAACTCTTCTGCAAAATCTTTATCCATTTCACAAAAATTAATTGCCTTAATTCCATAATTATTAATAATGTTATTTTCAATTGCAACAACATCTGCAGGACAATTGGTTTTCTGTTTTAAACTATCCGCTACAATAATAGCATAAACATCATCAACATTTTTCAAAACAGTCTGTTTTAAATATTGATTATCATAAACGATGGAAGTAACACCAACTTTTGCTTTTTTTGGCGTTTGCCCTGATTTAGATGTCGCTTCATAATTAGCCACTTTAGGATCTATTTCACCAATTTGACTAGAAGAAGCTTTAATAAAATTATCTCTGAAAAAATATCGATTATCTCCAGATAAAAATAATAAATATATAGCAGCAATCCATAAAAATGCAACCACAATATATGGGAATATATTACCTATTTTTCTTTCTTTTTTTTCTATTGGTTCCTTAAATGAAGAAACAGTATCTATATTATTCATACTATTTAAATTACTTATATTATTATACTCTTGATAATTATTTTGATAACTATCATTACGAAAAGGAGTAGTATCCATATCATAAGAAGAAAAATCTTCATTACTAACTTCTTTTAAATAACTATTACAATTAGGGCAAAAAGAAATAGATTCATCTTGGATTTGTTGTCCACATTTCTTACAAATCATATGACTACCTCCTATCATCTTTAATTATAACATAAAAAAAGCACTAAATAATAGTACTTTTATTCATTAGAATCTCCATTCTTTCCTACTAAAACTTCTCTTGGTTTAGAACCATTCTGTGGTCCAATAACACCACGTTCTTCAAGAAGATCTATAATTCTAGCAGCTCTATTATAACCTAATCTAAATCTTCTTTGAATTAAAGAAGCACTTATCTTACCTGTCTCTAATGCAAATTCATAGATTTCATTATATAAAGGATCATCATCAATCCCACCAGGTCCAGAGCCACCACTAGGATCATGCTCAGATGCAACCGCTTGATTTAGCGTTTCATCATATACAGCACTTTGTTGTCCACATACATATTCAATAATTCTTCTTATTTCATCATCAGTTATAAAACATCCTTGAATACGAGTTGGTGTATTTTGTCCCATAGGTAAGAATAACATATCACCTTTACCTAATAATTTCTCAGCTCCGGCCGCATCCAATATAGTACGTGAATCAACAAAGGATGCTACTGCAAAGGCTATACGTGATGGTATATTAGCTTTAATAACACCAGTAATAACATTTGTACTTGGTCTTTGTGTAGCAACAATCAAATGAATACCAGCAGCTCTAGCTAACTGTGTGATTCTTTGAATAGATCCTTCAACTTCTTTAGAAGCAACCATCATTAAATCTGCTAACTCATCAATGATAACTACTAAATAATACATTCTTTCTAAAGAACTAGATGGATCCTTTTCTTTCTGTTTATCTACATATTCATTATATTCTTCAATTTTTTTAACGCCAGCTTCAGCAAACTTATCATATCTCTCATCCATCATTGCTACTACTCTTTGTAAAGCAACACTCGCTTTTTTAGGATCATTTACTACTGGCCACAACAAGTGAGGTATTCCGTTATAATTAGACATTTCAACTTTTTTAGGATCTACTAAAACTAATTTAACTTCATCTGGTCTATATCTCATTAAAATAGATGCAATAATACTATTCATACAAACAGATTTACCTGATCCAGTAGCACCTGCTACTAATAAGTGTGGAGTTTTCGTAATATCCATAGTTTGTACTTTACCCATTAAATCTTTACCTAAAGCAACAACTATTTTTCCTTTTTCTTGTTCCTTAGGTATATATCCTAATATTTCTTTAATTTTAACAGCACTAATCGATGGATTTGGTATTTCTATACCAACAGTACTTTTACCAGGAATTGGTGCTTCAATAGATACACTTTTAGCAGCTAACGCTAAAGCAATTTCTTTATCTATTGTTACAATTCTTGAAAGCTTAGTACCACTTGATACTGCTACTTCATATTGTGTAACCGCAGGTCCAACATGTATTTCAACAACAGTACCTTTAATATCAAAATCAGCTAGTACTCTCTCTAAAATAATTTTATTACTTTTAGTAAAATCATTACTAATATTTTTTCCACCTTTTGGAATTTCATCTAACAAATTGATACTGGGTAATTTGTAAAAACTATTTCGAGGAACAGCTACAGTTGACGTATCTTGATTTTGAATTTCCGAAGACACAGTTACAGGACTTACTTCTTCTTGATAATGACGAGAACCTAAATCTTCAACCGTAGGAAGTTCTTCCTCCTCTTCCTCTTCTTGTTCTCTTTCTGCTTCTAATTGCTCTCTTCTTTCATCAATCTTTTCTTTAAACTTAGCAAATTCTTCTCCTAAATTAATATCAAACAACAATACAATAGCAATAATTGATAAAGATATTAATGCTACAATAGTTCCAGGCTTACCAAATAAACTAGTTAACATAGCAGATAAACCCGCACCAACAATTCCTCCACCAATATTTATACTTCTTTGACCGCTTGATAAAATAGAAGAAGTATTTCCCATTGTACTAATTCTACTCTGATAATTATTCATCGTTTCATTTATAATTTCCTTTGGAGAAAAATGATTTATAAATCCAAAATGAGAACCAATCAATAATACAATTACAATTAAATAGAATCCCAATAATTTAGAATGAAAGAAATTAGGTAGTTTTCTCTTAATAATCATATATGCTCCCATAATCAAAATAGTAAGCAATATAATAAACCACCATTCACCAAGTAAAAACATGGCAAATTTCTTTATAATTGTTCCAACAATACCAAAACTTCCTAATCCTACAAAACCAACTAAGATTAAGATAAATGCAATGATATCTACACTATAGCTAAATTCTTTCTTTTCACTACTTTTAGATGATTTTCTTTTTCTAGCCATACTATCTCACCATAATAATTATACCTCAAAGACATATTGAAAAGCAAAAGAAAAAGAGGTATTTATCTGTATTTAACAGAAAAATAAACACTCTTTTAGATAAAACTTAAATATAGGCTCCAACTATGATAATTAATAATATAAATAATACTAGTATAATTGCAGGTCCTAAATTATTTCCACAATTATTCATTATACCATCCTCTCTTTTTTTCTTTTCAATAATATTCTATGGTTCAAAACCAAATTATGTGAATGTTCTTCTTGTTTTTTACCCATTACATTGTTATAATTATAAGTATGTTAAGGAGGAAAACATGAAAAAGAAATTAATCGTGTTAGCCCTTTGCGCATTACTAATTTCAGGGTGTGGAAGTAAAATACCAAAATTATCTAATGGGGACGAAGCGGTTGTAACACTAAAAGATGGACAAATGATTAGTGCAAATGAACTATACGATGCAATGAAAGAAGATTATGCACTACAAGCTTTGATTAATATGGTTGATAAAAAAATATTAGAAGACAAATACGCTGATCAAGTAGAAGATGCAAAAGCATCTGCAGAATCACAAATGCAAATGTTAGAATCAAGATTTGGTGATGAATTAGAATCATTAATTCAACAACAAACTGGATATGCATCAAAAGAAGCTTATCAAGATTCTTTATATCTAAACTACTTACAAAGTAAGGCAATTCTAGATTATTGTAAAGAACAAATTCCAGAAAAAGATGTTAAAGAATACTATAAAAATGAAATTGTTGGAGACATCAAAGTTAGTCATATTTTAGTTACTCCAAATGTAACTGATGATATGACAGACGAAGAAAAAGCTACAGCAACAACAGAAGCTAAAGAAAAAATCGAATCAATCATTTCAGAATTAAAGAAAACAAGCAAAGATGAAGTAAACGACAAATTTGCTGAATTAGCAAAAGAATATTCTATGGATGATACTACAAAAGATAATGGTGGTTCATTAGGATTCATTAATAAAGACACATTAAGTAGTTCTTATGATGAATTAGTAAGTGCTGCTTATAAATTAAAAGATGGTGAATATTCTACATCAGTAATAACTACAGAATTAGGATATCATGTAATCTTAAGAGTTGAATCAAAAGAAAAAGATGATTTAGAAACAGTAAGAGATAAAATATTAGAAGAATTAGCAAACGATTACTATTCTGAAAATCCAGTTGCTGCTTTAGAAGCAATTAGAGCATTAAGAAAAGAATATAAAATGGAAATCGTTGATACAGATATTCAATCTGACTATGCAACGCTTATCCAAAATCAATTAAACTATTATCAAAGCTTAAATAATGAATCAAATTAAAAAGAACTTTTAAAGTTCTTTTTTTATTTGATCAATTTCTTCTGTACGAAACCCTTTTTGAAACAATTTCATTCTTACTTGATAATCTAATTCATTACCTTCGTATTTTTTTAATAAACGACGATATATTTTCTGATACTCTTTTTGAACCAAATCAATATTTTCTTTAAACTCAATTCCTTCCATAACTTCTTCAATCATCCATTTATAAAATCCCATCTTACCTAGTTCATAAATCAGTTTTTCTTTTAATTTAAATACACCATAAGATTTATTACTATTTAATCTTCTGTGAATTATTTTTTCAATCTTATCCTTCCATACATCATCTGGGATTTCTTCAATACGTTCTTTAAACTCTTCTTCTTTAAATCCCAATTGAATCAAATCATCAAATACTTTATTTGGTCCATTAGTTCCAAAATGTATTTGATCATTTAAATAGCTTTTTAAAAATAAATCTTTATTTAAATAACCATCTTGTTTTAATCTTTCAATAGTATCATGGATAACTTCTTTACTATAGTCTTTTTCTAAATACTTCCATATTTCTTTTTCTGTTCTTAACTTTCTAGTTATATAACGCAAACTTTTATAATATGACTCTAAATGATCATTGTATTCTGTTATTTCTTCAAATTCTTCATAAGTTAATTCTTTCTTACGTAATAATTCAAATTTTACAATAACATCATCATATAACTTTACTTTTAAATCATCTATAATAACTTCATATCGATTATCTTTTAATTTTTTATACTTCTCTATTTTCATAATAACACCCAACTTCATTATACAACAAAAATGAACAAATGTATGTAAAAAGCTTAGAGATCACTCTCTAAGCTTTCTTTATACTTTCTAGAATCTTCATCCAATGCTTTAATCAGCTTATCAACATCGGCCTTATTATGTGTACGAACACCAGAAGCATACTTATGTCCTCCACCACCATATAAAGCAGCGGTATCATTAATTACAGGTCCCTTACTTCGAATGTTCACCTTATATAATTCATTCTTTTCATCATAAGTAACAAAAGTCCATACATATATATCTTTAATATTACTAAAATCATTTATCATATTCGAAGGAGTTGCTGTATCAACTCCATATTTTTTAATAATATCTGGTTGAATATAAATATATGCAAATCCATTTTCCGTTACCGTTAAGTTTTCTGAAATATACCCATGAAATTTTATTTCTTCAATAGGTCTCTCATACAAATAAGAATATAAATTCGTAAAATCAATCTGTGTTTTATCAATCAATTTAGACACCAAATCGAATGTTTTAGCTGTTGTATAGCTTATCAAGAAACGATCACTATCAGATACAACACCCAAATACAAATTTTCAGCAATCTTGCGATCTAATTTCATATTTGTTTTTAAAATTAATTCAATAATCATTTGACATGTACTAGAAGATGTTTCATCTACCCAATCACATTCTCCAAAAACATCAATAGATGGATGATGATCGATTTTAAAAACATCTTGAAAAACAGATTTATCTACACCATCTATTCTTGCAAAGTTAGGAACATCTAAAACAATCAATAAAGAATCTTCTTCTAACTTTGTTTCATCTATTTTATCTAATAATCCATAATATTTAAACTTAGATACACTAGTACCAACAGCATAAACGTTCTTCTTAGGAAATGTTAAACGAATAGAATCTCTTAAAGCAATTTGACTTGCAATCGCATCAGGATCTGGGCTTATATGCCTAGCGATAACAATTGTATTATATTGCTTAATTTTTCTATATATTTTTCTTAATTTAGCATCTATCACTAAGCCCACACCCTTCTATTCTTATTTATTTACAAGATTATAAGTATCTCTAATAATCATAATTTCTTCATTTGTAGGAACTACATAAACAGGAACGCTAGAGTCAGGAGAACTAATAATTCCTTCATGTACATCCTTATAAGAAGCAATTTGATTATTCATATCTTTATTAATCTTAATTCCAATAGGAGCTAAACGTTTCATAACTTCTTCTCTAAATTCTGAACCATTCTCTCCTACACCAGCAGTAAATACAATAGCATCTACTTTACCTTCTAATTCAATATAATATTGAGCTATAAATTTAGCAACTCTATCATTATACATTTCTAAAGCTAATTTAGCATTTTCATCACCACGTAATGCTGCTTCTTCTACATCTCTTGCATCACTTACACCACAAACACCTAAATATCCACTTTGTTTATTCAAAGCATTTGTTACTTCAGAAATATCCATTCCAGATTCCTTACATACATACTCTAGAATACTTGGATCAATAGAACCACTACGAGTTCCCATCATAATACCATCTAACGGAGTTAATCCCATCGTTGTATCATAACATTTACCATCTTTAATAGCAGATAATGATCCTCCACTACCAACATGTGCAATAATTAAATTAACATCATCTTTATCAAGTAAATGTTTCATTTCTTGAGTAATATATTTATGACTAGTTCCATGGAAACCATATTTTCTTACACCATATTTTTCATACCATTCCATTGGTACTGGATACATATAATTCTTTTTAGGCATTGTTTGATGGAATGCAGTATCATATACAGCAACCATTGGTACACCAGGTAAAGCTTTTTGCATAGCTTCTATACCTGCTAAATTACCTGGATGATGTAGAGGGCCTAATTTAGTTAAATCCTTAATACTTTGAATAGCTTCATCATCAATTAATACAGAATCAGAATACTTTTCTCCACCATGTAAAACTCTATGTCCCACACCTTTAATTTCATCTAAAGATTCAACTGCATGATATTTAAGTAATTCATCTAACATTACTTTTACAGCTTCTGTATGATTCTTTAAATCTTTTTCTCCTCTTATTTTTTCTCCATTTACTTTCGTATTCCAAAAGCTACCAGGAATACCTACTTTTTCAAAATAACCACTGATAATTACTTTTTCTTCAGGCATTTCAAACAATTGAAATTTTAAAGAAGAACTACCAGCATTTACACATAATAATTTCATAAAAACACCTCACAACCATTATACACAAAAAAAAGCCCTTTTGCTAGGACTTTATCGATTTCTACACCTTTTTATTTGAATATCACTAGATATCGTTCTTTTATAACTACTATCAAAGTTGTATCCATATTCATTTAATAATTCATATCTTTTTTTATCTTTCATATTTTTTTCATCTAAATCACAAGTTTTATAATAATAATCACAACTTCTTCTATTCATCATATCACCATTATTAGTATGAGAAATAAATTGAAAAACATACAAAAAGAGCTATAGTAAATCACTAAACTCTTCTTTATTTTCATGAGAGGATATTTTAATTACTTCATGATTTTTAATTGCTTCATAAATCAATGTTTCATAATCAAAATACGTTTCATATTCTCTTGCTGCTTCGAACGTAGGATTAATAACTGGATGTTCTGGAACAAAAATTGTACAACAATCTTCAAAAGGAAGGATACTTGTTTCATAAGTATCAATCTTTTTAGCAATATCTATGATTTCTAATTTATCAAAACAAGCTACAGGTCTTATAACAGGTATTCTAACAACTTCATTAATTACATTCATACTTGTTAATGTTTGACTAGCTACTTGCCCAACACTTTCTCCATTAATAATAACCTTATCATTATTCATTCTAGCAATTCTTTCACTAATACGATACATCATTCTTCTCATAATTGTAATCAAATACTCATGAGGACAATTCTTATAAATAGCTTGTTGAATATCCGTAAAACGAATAACATGTAGTTTAATATCATTATTATATAAAGCTAATTTCCTAGCAAGCTCTATAACCTTATTCTTAGCTTCTATACTTGTATGAGGAGGACTTTCAAAATAAAGACATTCTAACCTTACACCTCTTTTAATAGCCATGTATCCAGCTACTGGAGAATCTATTCCACCACTTAACATCAATAATCCTTTACCTGCTACACCAACCGGATATCCTCCAATTCCTTTTACATTATTAAAATAAATATAAACAGCATCCATACGTATTTCAATATTTACCATCAATTCCGGATTATGAACATCAACTTTAATATCATCAATATTTTTAAGAAGAACTCCTCCAATTTTACGACTAAAATCCATGCTAGGAATCGGAAAGTTTTTATCACTTCTTTTTGTAACTACTTTAAAAGTCTTAAATTTTTTATCTTGAACAAGCTTTAATACATTATTAGCAATAATGTCACTATCTTTATGAGGTAATTTATATGCAATAACATATTCATGTATACCAAAAACATGTTGCAAACTTTCCACAACATCATCAAAATTATTTCGATTTAAAAAAATAAACATTCTTCCTTTATCAAACTGAATTTGAACATCCATATCTGCTAAAGCAAAAGAAACATTATCTTTTAATTGTTTTAAAAATAAATTAATATTTGCTTTCTTAGTAGATAACTCTCCATACTTAACCATAATAAGCTTTTCCACACAGACCACCTCAAAACTATCCATAATTATACTAGAAAAAAGAAAAAAAACAACCTAAGTTGTTATTTTACTCTTCTAGTAGCACTAGTACATAAGCTTTGTGTTAATTTTTTTACATTTAATTCTCTTGTTTTTGCAACTTCAGATATTTCTTTTTGAAATCTTCTTTTTACTTCTTCATAAACCAAATAAGCAATTTTATTAGATGAAACTTGTGGATATTTTTGCTTTTCCATTAAAATAAAGTCTTTCATAGAACTACAAATCATATCTAATAACATCCAATATTCAGGACTCATATCTTCTATTGTATATTTTTCTTCAGAATAATCTACACGATAAGTACTAAAACTATCATATTCATATTCATAATCAAATGGGTCAATATCTATAGCCATCTTTCGATAATATTCAACAGCATCTAAATTAAATAATATAAAAGTATTAACAGAAAACAAATTATAATTATCACATCTTTCTTCAGAAGTATCTCCAAAAGGATGCCCTATATCTATAAATACTCCATCATATAATTCACTTAACTTTTCATAGCTTAATCCATATTGATTTTTCAAAAAATGATATCCTTCTTGACCACACAATGAAAAAACTTTAGTCCCTTCTTTTAAATGAATAAGAACTCCCGTTTGTTTAAAAGGATTATCTTGAGGTGCTTTATGAAAAAAAACACTAGGTTTATATAACATATAATTTAACCAAGACAAAGAATCTGGATGCTTATATTCTGTACACCATAATCCTCCAGCAGGTTTAATTCTCTTGTCTGTATCAATAACGGCATTCATATACTCTCTTTTTAAAATATCAGTACCTATATTAACATAATCCATACACATCACGTCTCAATGAGACTATATTGTACTATTTTTTTAAAAAAACACAATAAAAAATAATCACAAGGATTATTTTTCATTTACCAAAAAACCTGTTAAATTCTTATACTCTGTATGAAATAAATTCAAAAATTTACTAACTTCTTCATTAGTCGTTACATAACTAAGGCTAATTCGAATAGTAGAAGTAGCTCTTTTTCGATCATTATATATCGCCATAACTGAAGTACTTAAATCTCCACTGCTACAAGCTGTATTTGTGCTCAAATATACTTCATCATCTTCCATAGCATGAATAAATGTTTCTGGTTTAATATTTAATAAACTAACATTTAAGATATGAGGAATAGAATATTTAGTCTTATTAAGAATAACATCATTATATTTCTCAAATTCTTTACATATCTTATCATTTAATTTAGCAACATGTTCTTCCCTTTTTTCTAAATCTGTTAACGCTATACGTATCGCTTTAGATAAAGCTACAATAAGTGGCAACGGAGGTGTCCCACCTCTCAAATCTGTAAATTTACCACTACCATGAATTAATGGAGTTAAATGAACATTATCTTTTTTAAATAAAAATCCTATTCCTTTTGGCCCAAATATTTTATGACCACTCATAGATGCTAAATCTACATCGTGTAAATTCACAGATACTTTTCCAATAGCTTGTGTTATATCAGAATGAAATAATGTATTAGGATTTTCTTTTTTTATTATCTGTCTCAATGTTTTTAATGGTTGTCGAATACCAACCTCGGAATTAACAGCACATATACTAACCAATATAGTATCATTTCTTATTTTATTTTTTAAATCTTCAAAATCTACAAGGCCATCTTGATCATTATCAACATAACTAATCTCATACCCTTGTGTTTCTAAGAATTCACAAATTCTATAAATCGATGGATGCTCTAATTTTGAAACAATAATATGCTTCCCATTCTTTTGGTAAGCCATAGCTACTCCTTTAATTGCCATATTATTTGCTTCTGTAGCTCCACTTGTATATATAAGTTCACTCTCTTGAATACTTAATAAATCACATATTTGTCTTGTAGCACTATTCAAAAGCACTTTAGACTTTACTCCAAGTGCATGTAAAGAATTAGGATTACCCATATAATCCCTACTTGCTTTATTATAACTATCAAGAACATCATAAGAAACTGGTGTTGTTGCTGAATAATCTAAATATATCATCATAATCACCTACACTAATTATAAATCATAAACAGATAAAAAAAAAGACAAGAAATCATTTCTTATCAATTTCTACTGCCACAATTACATAATAATTATCATTATGTGCATAAGAACATGTTTGCAAAACCAATATTCTAGAAGAATCATCATATACTACATTTCTAGTATATATTGCATTATCTACTAAATGATCAATATGTTCTTTCATACTAGTAGGTTTTACTTTCATATGTTCATAATCTGTAGATACTTCTTTTATAGATAGAACTTCATATACACTTTCTCCATCATCATAACTAAGAACCATATAAGGATGATTCTTAAAAAAATCCTGATCTAAAAATTTTTCTAACTTACGAAAAGGAATATTAAATGTACTAGAATTATGACCATATAAATTAATTTGTTGACTATGTACATCAACTCGATAATCCATGTATTCAGCACCTTTAATATCTTTTTTCTTATATAAATTATGATTTAAATAATAATCATTATCTGTTCCTTTAGCAATATATACATCGAATAAATCAGGAACATATAATTCTGCAACAATTTCATTATTATCATATTTTTCACGAGCACTATCTAAATCAATATCATTTTTATAATATATTTCCCAAGGTTTATTCTCAACAATTGGTTCTTCAATAACAATAGTTTCCGTATTGTTAGCATTATCTATAGAAGGAGTATGGTAATATCTATTATAGAATACTGATACGCAAAGAACTGTAACGATAATTACAATAAAAGTAATAAATGTTTTTCTTTTATTCATCATATTTCTCCTTCCATGTAGTGTATAGTTTAATCAATAATCTTATTTTTGTCAAAAACTTAACAGATAAAACACAACGACTCAGAAAAAGTAAAGAAATCAGTTACATCTTCTAATACGAATTCCTGATTTGAATTATTACAATCAAAATCTTCTAAAAATATACACCGATCCTTTCCAATAGTTAATGCTTTATTAGAAGAAACTGAAATAATTGCATATACATTTTCTTCTTTTGGAATTAACTTATAAACATTATATTCATCGTCAAAGGACAAAACAATTCTACCATTCTTCTCTTGTAAACAATACTTAGGTAAAACACTAAATTTAATTTTTATGATATTATCATCAAAAAATAAAATATCAAATACATCATGATAGTATTGATCTGTACTTAATGATACATATTTATCCATATCAATATACAAATAACTATCCAACTTCTTATTTCCTATTAAATACTTTCTTCTTACAAATTTCATAAATTTCATTCCTCTCATAATATTTTTTCTTTCTAAAATTTTAAAATAAAAATGAAGAAAAAAAATCTCAAATTTTGAGAAAAATGCAAATTCTCCAAATTGGAGAAAAAAAGCAAATAATAATTATTTGCTTTTTTCTCTTACCAAGTTCCTGACCAAGCAGCAATAGCAGCAGAAATCGTGTCATAATAACTAGTAATACTAGAATCCAATGATAATCCATAACTATAATTAAGCGTATACTTTTTAGAATTAGCTAAGCTAATATTTGATGTAGCATGTGCATAATCTCCAGCAGCTCTTTGATTAATAATAGTAGAATTTGGATCCACTTTTGTAACATTAAATGCTAAAGTTTGTTGTAATAAAGTTAAAGACGTAGTTGTTGGTAATTTAAATGATGTTCCAACACCCATGTTAAATGTTTGTGGATAATTTGTGTTATAGAAAGTACAATTTGTACTAGAAGTACATGCTTCTTGTTGGAAAGAAATAGTACCAGTTGGTTTAACACTTGAGTAAAATCCGATACCAATAATGTCATAACTTCTTTTTGCAGGGAACTTTTTCCAGAATAAATTAACTTCATAACGATAATACAAACCATTCGCATATAATCTAGTAGTCATTCTCTTATAATTAGTATTTACTTGAACAGTATCTCTTGTTTGAAATTCTTCATCAACTGAAGCACTATTGAATTCTTCTTCAGTAATTTCAACTGTTTCACTTAAAATTGTATCTGTATTATCTTGCATAATTGTACTATCCATAACATACTCATACGTTTTAAAATATTTTACTTCTTCAGATAATAATTCTTCTGCAAAAATATAAGATGGAATCAAAAGAAGAAAAGAAAACAAAACATACTTACTTAATCTTTTCACACGAACTCCTCCTTTCAAACAGAAATATATATTATTTTTTTAAAAAAGTATATCTCAAATTTGGAGAATCATAATTTCTCAATTTTGGAGAATTTTTTTTAATGAAATAGGAATAACTATTTCTGATGTTCCATCATTATATTGAATAAGAAAAATAATACTATCTAATTCATTAATAATATGATCATATCTTTCTTCAAAACGAATACGTTCCAATGCATCACTAAACATCATCTTGCTAGAACCATTTGTAAGAACATAATCAAAGACAAATTCTTCATTTATATATAATGTTGCTGTCATATCAGTAACATACTCCTCATTACTAGTACCAATAATCGAGTCATCAACATACAAATGTTGTACAATAATATCTGAGTATCCATCATGTTGAATGATTTTACCATCAACATAATAATTTTCTTTTTCGCTTACGAATTCATAAACATTTGAGTAAGTATCAGAATTTTTGTTTTTCTGATGAAGGAAAAAAGTAAAAAAAGATATTATAAGAATTACAATTGTCAAAAAAGAAAAGATTATTACCAACATTAAAGTATTTCTTTTAGGTGCCGTATTATTTTCGTTTTTAGAAGATAGTTCTTCACAATTTAATAATTGTTCTATACTTATATCAAATAAATTTGCTATTTTTTCTAGTAAAAAAATATCTGGAGCAGTTCTTCCTTTCTCCCAATTAGAAACCATTTTATTACTAACACCAATTTCTTTTGCAAATGCTATTTGAGTTAATGATAGTTCTTTTCTCTTATTTCGAATATACTCTCCAAATTTTTCCAAGTCACCGGTACCTTCTTGCATACAAACACTCCAAACAATTGATGCAATTATACCATTCTCAGTATATTTTAATAGAAATAATATTTGTTTTTTATAACACAAAAAATAAGTGTTAACTATAACACTTATTTACTAACTGTTTCCAACAATTTTTGATGTACGTTTGGTTCAACAACATCAATAGCTCTTATAGTACCTTCCAAAGCTTTTTTATATTCTCCTTTATAGAACATATCTTCTGCTTTCGTTAATTCTACATCAATATTCTTATTAACTGGTCTATAACGATTACCATATACAATAGCAACTTCCACCATCGCAGCTGTTTTAACAATTTCATTTGCTGTATTATACAATTTCAAAACTAAATCTCGAGCTGTATCCACACGTATATTTAATGTTTTAATAGATACAGGAGTTTTATTCATTTCTTTAATCATTTCTTTAATAGCTACTGTTGCTTCTGATAACTGAACATAATAATCATTTGGAATGGCAGGTAATTTATAACTATTAATTTTATCTTTAGCTTTTTTCAAGATATCCTTTATTTCATCTAGTTGTTCATGAGCTCTTTGCTCATCTTCTTCTAAACTACCCAAAGTTTTCAACGCACCATTTAATTTTTCTTCAATAACTAATAAACGTTCACTTAATCTCTCCATTTCTTTACCTAATCGAGTATAAGCAAATGATTTATTACGATGTGCATCAACAATTTCATTATAATCTTTCTTAATTGTAATCAAATCATCTTTAATAACATAAATTATTTTTACATCATCATCTGTCAAATCGTACGTATATTTAATAACATCTAACTTACGATATAGCCCATTATTAATTTTTTCTAAAGAATTTGCCTTAACTAAAACTTTTCTAACATATTCATCAAATATCTTGCGAGCTTTCTTTTCAGCATCAAAATCATTATAAACATTATCAAAATAATCTAAAATCGTTTTTAATTCTAAAATACTATCTTCAACATTTAAAACATTTAAACGTGCAAAGATATCTTGTAATTTCTTATCAGTTTCTTCTATATTATAATCCAAATTTAAATAATCCAAGTTATAACCTTCAGATGTCATCCTATCATGAATACTCTTAACATCTTGCATTTTATTAGGAATCAAATTTTTTCCCATTAGTATAATTGTTGGAGCTTCTTCTATAATGATAGATAGATTACCTATAACATCATCGATTCCCTTAACAATTTTACCTACTTCATCATATTGATTAGCTTCCATGGAAACCTCAAATGCTGCAAATAACTTATCAACATTTTCAAATTGTAACTCCAATGGAGCAGATACATCTTTATAATCATTTTTATTTTTATTATATTTTGTTATTAAACCACGATATTTAGCTTTCAATTTCGTAATTGTATCTCTATTCTTTTCTTCAGATAAAGTTATTTCTTTAATTTCATCTAATAAAAAGTTAGATTTTGTTTTTAAATAATAGATTTCTAATTCTGCTTTTGCAAGTTTATCGTTTAATTCTTCATATTTTTTTTCATTGAAACAATCTTCAATTTCAATCAAAGTATTTGTAACTTTAGGTATTTCAACATCTTTTATTTCTTTAAAGCGATCTTGCCAATCATCATATGTTTCTTGCATTTTTTCATTATTGACTAATGCTTCTACTTTGTTAAGTTCACTTAGAATAGATGATGATATAATCAAATTTTTATCTCTTTCAAGAGTAACAATTTCATCTTGATATTTTTTCTTTTCTTTTTTATTAACAAGATTCAATACTAAAACAATAATAATAATACTAACAATATAATAAGTTACACCAGCTAGTATATATGCTGTCTGACTCATGATTATACCTCCTATTCTACTATTCCCTTATTATCATATCACATATTTAAATGAAAATATAGATTTAAAAGAAATACATTTAATAATTTATCGTAAACAAAAAAAATGATATAATACTATAGAGGTGATTATATGAATGCTATAAAATCTTTCCTTACAAAACAAACTACAAAAAGAATAGCAAATGGAATAACAAAGCAAGCGAAAATGCCAGACTTATTATTTTCCCAATTAATAAAAAAATACGAAAGTCAAATGGAAAAAACAGGCAACTACGAAATACCAAATTGGTTTACAATACAATTCATTTCTAGAGAAGATGGTTTGTTTAATTTTATTGGTACTTTTCATGAGGGAAAAGATTATGCTAAAGTTGATAAAGAACAATTTCTATCAATTTTAAGAACAAACAAAGTAAATTTTGAAAAAATATCAGAAGAAACATATAAAATAATACGCCATTAAGTCCCTTTTTAATTGACATTTACACATTTTAATGTATAATTAATAGTGCGATGTATTTGGCAGCGTTATAAGTTGATATAATGTGTCTACTACCAAATGGTATATGAGTATCTAAGGCTGCCTTAGAAAAAATACTTAAGTAGACTCCCTATATTTAATTTATAACAATCCTATATATCTAAAATATATAGAAAGGAGAACTTATTATGGCAAGATATACTGGTCCAGTTTACAAAAAATCTCGTCGTTTAGGTTTCTCAATCCTTGAAAACGGAAAAGAATTAGCGAAACGTCCATATGCTCCAGGAGCACATGGAAACGACAAAAGACGTAAATCAAGTGAATATGGTATCCAATTAGCTGAAAAACAAAAAATCAGATTAATGTATGGATTAAATGAAAAACAATTTCATAAATTATATGAAAAAGCAGCTAAAATGCACGGACCTGCTGGTCAAAACTTATTAAATTTACTAGAATCTAGATTAGATAACTTAGTTTATCGTCTAGGACTAGCTAAAACAAGAAGAGCTGCAAGACAAGTAGTTAACCATGGACATATCACTGTAAATGGAATTAAAGTTGATATTCCTTCTTATCAAGTTAAAGTTGGCGATGTAATAGCTGTTAAAGAAAATTCTTTAGATCATCCTGCTATTAAAGAAGCTGTTGAAACTTGCTTAAGCCGTCCAGCATTTGTTGAATTTGATAAAAACAAATTAACTGGTAAATTCTTAAGATTACCTGATAGAAGTGAACTTAATCAAGAAATTAATGAAACACTTATCGTTGAGTACTACAACAGATAGTAAATTAAAAAGACTTGTAAATACAAGTCTTTTTTTATTGCTTAAACGGAATTAAAACAACGATACTATGATGTTCCAAATTAATACGATGAATAATATCCTTAGCATCTTCATAATCTAATGAATTATATTTTATAAACATATCATCAATAATTCCACCATAATTAATTAACTGATCCATTAAATCTGTATTAACATACTCGATGTCATCATAATCATTAATTAAAGAAGCTATATTACAACGTATTCTTCTTTTTAAATCTTCCTCAGTTAATTCTAAACTTTTCATTTTATCCATAACCATTGGAATAACTTCATCAGGATACTTAGTTTCAACATTAACTTCAATTGTAACAGTATCTCCAAAAATATCTCGATTAGCTCCGATTCCTACTACCAATTCTTTTTCTAACAATTCCTCTCGAAAGAAACTAGTAGATCCAAAATTATTTCTAAGTATAATACTCAAATAAGTATTAATAAAAATATCATCATACCCCTTAAAAATGCTTTTTGGCATTTTATAACATATTTTTACTTTTGGGATTTCCACATTTGATTCAATCTCTCGATACTCTTCACATACTTGTAGAGGCTCTTTCTCTCTTTTCTTAATTGGATTAGAATACTTCTTAAATGTTTTCTTTGCTTGATTATCCTTAACAATCTTCATAGCTTCATAAGGATTAAAATTACCAGTAATAATTAAAAAACTATTCGCTGGATGATAAAAAGTATCATACACATCTTGTAGCTCTTTAACAGTTGTATCTAAAACATCCTGTTCATCCCCTGTTACAAAGTATCTTCTTTTATCTTTTTTATATAAAGCTTGATTCATACCATAATATAAATTATGCCCAGGATTATTTTTACCCATTCGTACTTCTTCTACAATAATCCCCTTTTCTTTCTCAATTAATTCTTTAGTAAAATAAGGAGTTTGAACATAATCAAGTAAATGATTTAAATTATCTTCAAAATGAGAAGAAGCAAAAACCTCATAAGAAGTAAAATCAAAGGTTGTAAAAGCATTAATAGAAGAACCTAACTTATTAAAATAATCATGTGCCGTAGCTCCATCACCTTCATTAAAGTTAACATGTTCCAAGAAATGAGCAACCCCATTATGTACTTTTCTCCATTCCTTACTCTTTTTTTCTTTAAATTCTGTATCAACAGAACCATAACGAACACTAAGTGTTAAATAAAAATTATTAACCTTTTCATTTACTAACATATATACAGGAAGTCCATTAAAACATACATCATAAAATAGTTCTTCATTTAAACCTTTTAGTTTAATCTTTTTCATTAGGATTCCTCCCCACTTAGTAAATAAATTGTATTCAAATGTACTTTATTTGCTACTTGTACAATATCTTCTCTAGTAACTTTTTGGAATTCCTTAATTCTTTCATCATATAAAGGCAACTGATCTAAGTCATGAAATAAATAGTTATTAATGATACCACCCTGTGTATCTTCACTCATCTTAATTGAAGAAATAGCAGTCAATTTAGCATTTTCTAATTCCTCATCTGTAAACTTACCATTTTTCATTTCGTCCATAGCTTTTTCAACCAATTGAATACATTTTTTCTTATCTTTACGATGTATTCCTGCATATATCATTAACAAACGATCATATTTTTGATACATACTTGAAACAGTATAACATAATGAATTTTTTTCTCTTAAAGATTGATATAATTTACTAGTTAAACCCCCACTACCTAATATAATATTGTATAACTGAATATAAAAATTCTTTTCTAAAGAATCTAATGAATCTAGATTATAAATCATAACAAAAGAATCTTGTTGATACTTCCCAGTTTCTTCTACATCTAATACTTTTTCTCTTAAAGAATTATCTACATATAATTCTGTTTTACCATGTTTCAATTTTTCCAAAGTAAATTTCTTTTGAATAATAGAAGCTACTTCTTCCATATCCATATCTCCTATTACATAGATATCACAAATAGTTTCTTCTAACATGCGATGATAAGAACGAATTAAACTTGATGGAGTAATTCCTTCTAATTGATCCATGTAACCAACCATATAATAACTAGTAGGACTAGTCTTATCCATATGCTCTAAACTTCTACGAAATGCATATCTAGTAGCATTTTCTTTTAAAGACTCAATATCACTTTGGATTCTATTCTTAACAATATAAAAATTCTTATTTTCGAATTCATCATTAATAATATTTGGATTCATAATCATTTCAAAAGGAAAAGACAATACTTCATCCAAAAATCCATCGTCACAATAACGTGGATTTAAAAAATCTAATACAAAAGATATAATACTACTATTACCTAGTCTTGTTACAAAACCTCGAAAACTACTTGCATATAAATTTTCTAACTCTATAGCCACATCTCTTCTTTTAGGATACTTCTTAGATGTAGAACATAGTACATCAACTAATACATTATTTTCTGTAATAATCTCTTTGACTAATGGACTACGAAACATAATTTCTACAGAACAATTTTTAAACTTATCTGTTTTAATTGTATGTATTCGATATCCATTACCTTTAAATTCTTTTAGTTGCATAATATCTCTCCCTTATTTATTATTAACGTATCAAAACGAATAATACTTCTTAACACCTATTCACTATTATAACACAAAGAAAAAAGGTTCTTAAAAGAACCTCTTATATTATTTGTTTTTTGTAAAAGAATTTGGTGTATAAGCAATTCTAGTAACATCTTCAGCTAATTTAACAGACTTACCAGTATATCTATATAAGTCACCTTTAGATTTAGAAGTACTATAATCCTTAATATAATAGATTAAATTATCTTTAATGTATTGGAATGTATAAACATCAGAATCTATCTTTTTACCTTTTCCACCGCTTGATACATATAAGTCGCCAGAATTTTTATAGTCTTTCATATAATAAACTTTTGATCCGTCATTACTTACCTTAATTAAATAAGTATTAACATCACTATCTACTTTTTTAGCTTTACCATTGGAAGCAAAATATAAATCTCCTAAGCTCTTATCTTTAGGAACATCAGCTACAAATACATAACCATTTTTATATTCATATAATGAACCAGCATCTTCTGCTAATGATTTAACACCTGTAACTTTATTTCCACTAATCTTAGCATACTTAACTTCTCCATCAGAAGTTACATAATAGATTTCTTTTCCATTAAAGATACGAACAGTTCTGATACCATCTAAATCATCTTCAATTTTAGCAGCTTCAGCAGAACCTTTCTTAAAGTAAAGAGTACTTTCATCATCATCTTCTGTTGTATAAACCAATAATTGCTTATCAACATCTACAGCTTGAATAGTAGCTTCTTCAACAATTTTCTTACCTTCTTTACCATTATAATAGTAAATAATAGTATCAGATCCATCTTGAACCATATAATACATATTAGTACAAGATTTAGTATCACATATATATGATAATACATCAGAAGCAACTTTCTTACCATCTTTCTTACTTATAGTATAAAGATATAAATCACCATCATCGTTAATATAAACAATATTTTTACCATCTTCACTTAATGATGGATAAGAGAATTCATCAGTTACCTTAACTCTATCATCTTTCTTAGCATTTAAACTTCTAATATATAAATCATCATCTTTTGCATATAATATTTTTGTATTAGATGCATCATATACTCTAGCAACATCAGAATCTAATTTTTCTTTATCTTTTCCAAAATTATAAGAATATAAAGTTCCATCTTCATCCATTGCTACGACATATTTATCATCCTCTGTAAATCCATATGTACTAGAAACATCTGAAACCAATTTAGTAGTTTCATCTTTCTTCTTAGCATCATATAAATATAAAGACTCGTTCTTAATAAATAATACATAACGATTTGTATTATTTGCATATGTTACATCAGATGCAGAATCTCCACTAGATAATTTTACAGCCTTATCTTGACTTTTTACTTTAGTAGTCATCAAATACAAATCAGAATCACTATTATTATAAATAACAGGATACTCAACATCTTTACTACCAAATAATCCTTTTACAATAACAACTAGTAATAGTAAAACTACTACTGCACAAACACCCATTAAAATATGTTTGCCTTTAAACTTACCAAAATCCTTTTCTGAAAATTTCTTTGCTTCTGAAACAGCTTTATTTCCAACTTCAGTAGCAGCATCTAAAGCTTTTTTTCCACCTTCTACAGCAGTTTCTTTAGCACTCTTTGGTTCTTCCTTTGGAAGAGCCTTTTTTTCTTCGTCTTTTCCCATAAAAAACTCCTTACTATGCGACTATATCGCTAATTAAATTATAATATCTTTATATAAAAAATTCAATTACTATTTTAATGATTTCGGACACCTAGTCAACAATGCTATTATACTCTTTTATGATAAAGTCATCCGTCATTCCTGCGATATAATCAATTACTTTTCTCTCATCACTTGTACTTTGAATATATTCTTCTGACATATCATTTAAGTATATTGTATAGATATGACTATCTGTGTTATGATTTCTAACATCCTCTAAATAGTATTTAAAAACTTTATAAAACATATCATTATATAAATCTAACATCTCTTGACTATTCGCTTTACTATAAATATGTTCATAATTAAAAGCTTTTAAACTTTTAATAGCTTGAAACACTTCATCGCTTAAAGATAAATATTCTTTACCAATACTATGGCTTAATAAATCTTTAATAATCGTATCAATAATTTCTCGATTTGTTACTCCCAGAACATCTGTTATTTCTTTAGGAACTTCATCTATTTGAATAACATTCATACGGATAGCATCTTCAATATCTCTTCCAATATAAGCAATAATATCACTAATTCTTACAACGCAACCTTCTAATGTCATAGGAACTAATTTTTTTACTTGTTCTCTATCAATATATGTATTTTCATATTCTTTTATGAATTCTTCTTTCGTTTTCTTCACTGGTCGATATTCTTGTAACTCCAATTCACCATTATGACACATAATAGCATCTAAAACTTGTAGCGTTAAATTACATCCTTCTCCATTTTTTTCCAAATTCATCAAAGTTCTAACACTCTGAACATTATGATTAAAATATCCTTCTCCATATTCTAAACTAATTTCATTAAGTATTCTTTCTCCAGAATGTCCAAATGGTACATGACCCAAATCATGACCTAATGCGGCAGCTTCTATTAAATCTTCATTTAATCCTAATGCTCTACCAATATTACGAGCAATCTTACTAACCATTTGAACATGAGTCATACGTTTACTGATATTATCATTATCATTTAAACTAAATACTTGGGTTTTATTCATATACCTAGTATAAGATAAACAATAAACAATACGATCAACATCTCTATAAAATGGTGTTCTATAATCATCATCTTTCTCTTCGCGAAAACGAATTGCTTCACTATCTTTTGTAGCATAAGAAACAATATATTGATTCTTAACTTCCATATTTTTTCTAATTATTTTCTTTACTTCAGGATCCATACATATCACCAATTAAATTATAGCATAAAAAAAGCAATAGTTTCCTATTACTTATTATATATAGGTTTCCCCGTCTTAACATCTATACTTTTAAGATTCTCATAATCTTTAGAATTTACCGGTAATTTTTTCTTTTCTAGTTTTTTCTTTGCTAACCCATTAACAAAAGAATACAAAATAGATAATATTGGTACTCCAATAATCATTCCCACAATTCCAAATAAGCCGCCGAAAATTAACAAAGATAACAATACCCAGAAACTAGATAATCCTGTTTTACTTCCCAATATTTTAGGACCGATAATATTGCCATCTATCTGTTGTAAGATAATAATAAATATCGTAAATCCAATTACCTTCGAAGGATCAACAACAAATATTAATACAGCACTAGGAATAGCTCCTATAAATGGTCCAAAATATGGAATAATATTTGTAACTCCTACAATAATAGCAATTAATAATGCATATGGCATTTTAAATATTAACATACAAATAAAACAGATAATTCCTATAATTAATGAATCAATTAATTTCCCGCCAAAGAAGTCTAAAAATACTCTATCTGTATAACGAATATTATCAATAATTACATTTACTCTTTCACTATCAAAAATCGTATACAATAATTTTTTTGTTTGAGCTTTAAATTTTTCTTTATCATACAATATATAAATAGAAATAATAAAACCAATAACGATATTATAGATAAACATTATTATTCCCCAGATACTATTACTAACATGAGTAATAAAGTCACTTAAGAAACTATCATTCAACCATTTATTAATAGAGGTACTAAACAAATCATAATTAGAATCAATAAAAAGTCTAATAGATTCACGATTATTAAAAATATTTAATAAAAACTTCTTACTATTATCTAAATAAATATCAAAGTTAGATATAAGCATTTCAATACTCTTAACTACTTCTGGTATTAAAAAACTAATACTAGCAACAATAATTCCAATAAAAAGGATCGAACTTGTTGCTAATGCCAAAACTCTAGTTAATTTATTTTTCTTCTTTTTTTTAATAATTTTAGAAAAAATTTTTATATCCAAAAATTTAACAATTGGATTTAATAAATAAGCAAGTACTAATCCATAAATAAATGGTGTTAATATTCTAAAAATTGTTTTTAAAAATTCTAAGATATAACCCCATCTATAAAAAGCAAAGAACACTAAAATAACTCCACTTAATACACAAAAGGCAGTTAATCCCCAATAGATATATTTATTGTTCATTTTACTTTTCATAAAACCACTCTATCTAACAACTATTTCAATATCACTTAATGGATAAGTACAACATGGATGAATATAATCATTTTCTTTTAGAGTTTCACTTCTTTTATCGTTTACAATTTTTACTTTTCCTAAAACAAGTTCACTACTACAAAAACCGCAACTTCCATTATGACATTTACTAGGTATAAAAATACCTGATTCCGTTATAGAATCCATAATTGTTCTGTTATTATAACACTTCGTTTCATATTTTTCATCATTAATATAAATAGTTAACTTATATTCAGCAATTTTACGAATATTACACTTAGGTAAATAATCATCATAACGAACATATTTCTTAGGCAATTTAAAATACTCTAATTCTTTATTCAAATATTTTAATAAACCTTCACCACCAGATATAAAGAAACTATTAAATTCTTTCATTTCTTTTTTTATCATATCTGTTGTAACATAACCCACAGAACAGCCTTCATGTTCTTCTTCAGATAACACATAAATAACTTTAATCTTATCAGATTTATCATCATATTCTTTCAATTCATCAACAAATAACAAATCACTATATTTTTTTACACTATAGAACAATGTTAAATTAAAGTTCTCCTCTTTAGAAATAATCGCTTGAATCATAGAGTAAATTGGTGCTATTCCTGTTTCCGTTACTATAGCAATTACATTTTTGGCATCACGAATACCATTATAATAGAAATCTCCAAACGGACTAGAAGAAATCACCTTATCTCCTACTTTTACTTTTTCAAAAATAGTACTTAATAATTCATCATCTGGATTATTATAAACCAAAATACGATATTCTCCATCTAATGCTTCTGATACATTAGAATAAATAGAAAAAGCTCTCGTAATATACTTATCATCAATTGAAAAAGTAACTGCAATTTTTTGCCCCGCTTTAAATCTAGCTAAAGATTCTTTATTAGTACTACCTAAAACAAATGTTTTAAACAAATCATTTTCTTTTACAATTCTACGTACTATCAAATCATTATGGTCATTATACTCTTTCTTCACTAAATTATGTATTTCATATTCAGGATCAAATAACATATCTTCACCAGAGTTAAGCCATTGCTGACGTTCTATACCAATTTTTTTAAATCTTTGTTCTCCTCCACTAGATAAAGAACCTAATTGAATATCAGCCACACTATCCCTCCATTCTTTTTATAGCAATCAATGCAGCGATATACCCAGACATCATATCTGAATCATATCCAAATACATCACCAGTAAATCCACCACATAAATACAATCCATCTATATATAATTCATTTTTATAATTTAATATTCTTGGAAGCAAATTCTCTGATCCTCTTATTTTATAACCAAAAACCGTACCATTGTATTCACTATTTAAATACGAGTAATGAACAGGACTCATAATACAAATCTCCTCAATATATTCCTTAATTTTCGTTTTACAAGCTTTTTCAAATTTATCAATCATTCTATTAGCTTCATCTTCCAAATATTCATAATAATTATTTTCATCAATATATTCTTCAAAAGTATCTCCAGATATCAATGAGCACAATTGCATAATACTAGTTCCTTTATCAGATGCATCTGGATTAACATTGTTTACAATAGTTACAACTTCATTTGTATTAAATGCTTCTCCAGTTTTCGTAATTAATATATCTGTATCCATTGAGTCATAAACAAAATAATTATATTGATCAATTCCTAATTCTTCTACACTTCTATTTAATCCCAAATGAACAGTGAATAAGCTTGCTCCTAATTCTCGTATGTTTAAACTTTTAATGGCTTCTCTTGGTAAATCAGATGGTTCAATTAAATCTGTATACACTCTGTTTTCTAAAGAACTAACAATAACTGTTTCTGAATAATAAACCGTGTTGTCTTCCAACTTAATTCCATTTACTTTACCATCATCAACTAATATTTTATCTACTTTACTATTTAATTTTATAACACCACCTTTTTCCAAAAAAGATTGTGCAAGTAGCATCGTAATATCATATGAACCATTAACAGGTACATACAAACCACTACGGATAGCATCGTTCATAAACATTGCATATTGAATAAAAGATATTTCTACTTCGGAACTTCCAAAATAAATCCAACATGCATTTAATATTTCTTGTGCCTTTAAAGGCATTTCTATTTCATCTAATACCTTACTTACAGATGCATTAGATATTTTCACAAAATTACTATAAGCTTCATTAAAATAATCAAAAGATATCTCATTTCCAATATTATCGACGATATATTCCATAGCCTTACAACATTCTTCAGCCAAATCAAAGAATTTAACAACAGATTCCTTTGAACCAGGAACATATTCCTCCATCTTTTGAACAAATGCATCTACTCCAAAAGGCATAGTATATTTTTCTTCACCACAAATAATAGTATAGAATTGATCTACTTGCGTTAAATACACATCCTTATCAATCCCCACTTTTTCCAATAGATTATCTAATCGATAATTTCTTTCACTTTCACCCATATACATACCATGTATATTATTATCAAAGAAAAAACGACCTTTTCGAACTCCCTTCGAAAATTCTCCAATATTATTATGTTCATCAAATAAAGTAACTTTATATCCCTTATTAATCAATTTTAAGCCAGCCATGAATCCACTATTGGAAGCGCCAACAATTATAGCATCATTCTTCTTCATACTATCCCTCTATTCTCTAACATTATAACATAAAAAAATTTATATTCCTATGAATATAAATTCTCTTCTAATTTATTTTTATGTATAAACATATAACCTATCTCCAATACAGAAATAATAAGCATTATTAAAACATAAGACAACAAGGTTCTATAATAAACAGCAGTTAACATTGTAAAAATAGGTACAATCCCAATAACAATAGAGATTAACGGAGGAACAATCGTTAAAAACCTTCCTTTTAATATTTCATTATCACTTAGATTATTCTTATTTACAAACACATAATCTAAAAATAAACCTGTAAAAGAAACAAACATAATTGATGCAATAGAATACCAATAACAACTAATAGCTACTCCTGTAGACAATTTCAAAAAAATCCAAGCTGTAGTTGCATTTATAATGCCAAATAAACTTCCCAAAGCAAAACCCAATAGCCATTTATAAAATAACAATTGTGAGTTACGAATTGGAAACGAACGAATTAATTCCAAATTTCTCTTTTCCAAGCTAAGACTAGAAATAGTTGTAACACTAAAACAACACATCATAGCTATAAAAGATGGAACTCTAGCATTCATTATTTTTAACTGTTCTCCTGTTCCCATTATCTTTGAGGGATCCATCAACACTAATACTACAATTAAAATTGTAGATAACAATAAATTAGGGCCAACAGTTGACTTTAAATAAGTTTTATTCCCAAATAAATAAAGTAATTCTTTGCGAAATAAACCTCCTCTTCTTTTCAAAGAATGAGTCTTTTTATAAACAAATTTTTCTCTTTTTCCAACGCCTTTTAATCTAGAACATATACTTAGATATTGATTAGATAATAGCATATTAAATATATACATAATTAAAGAAGGTACTGCTAATAAAGAAATAAAGAAGAAAATATTTTCTGATTTAAAAGTTTTTTCAAAAACAAGAACCAATGGATAAAAATAAATTAACTTATGATAAATATGTTCAACAATTGTATTTATATTTCCAGACATCGTATTTCGAAAAACTAAATAAACAAATAACAACACACAAGCTATTATTAAATATTTTCCAACATTATATTCTAACTTTCTAAATTTTAATTTACAAATTAAATCAATATAAGAAATAATCGTAACCAAAACAATAGGTATGAATGGAATAATAAATGTTGATAAAATATACATCAATACAAAAGTATCAGATATAGTTTCTACCCCAGAAGAATAAACCAAAATTCCTATAAACATAACAACAATAGAATAAATTAAATTTGTTAAATAAACTTGAAATAACTTACTAAACAAAACTTGATTTACAGTTAAAGGCATAGAAAATAACAATTCGTTATCATCACATTTTAAAACCGTAGAAGAAATTGTAAATAAGCTAGAAAAGAAACATAAAATTGTACTTAATAAGAAAGATATATTCAATACCATCAAATGATTACTAAGATTTAATAATAAAAATAAACGATATAGCAAATAACCATACATTAACCCAGCCAAAACTGTAACAATCGTTTTAGATTCAAAACCGCTTTTAACTCCATCTTTTTTTGCAATTAAAATTCTATTAATATCAAAAAGATTTAATAAATTTAGAAAAATTACCTTTACTAACCTATTCATCTACAACTAACTCCATGAATACTTCTTCCAAAGATTTATCCTTAATAATTCTTTCCATTTCACCATCAACGATAATTTTTCCTTCTTTTATAATTGCAATTCTATTACACAACTTCTCTGCAACATCTAAAACATGAGTAGAGAAAAATACTATCTTCCCCTCTTTAGCTTTTGCTTTTAACATTTCTTTTAATGTATAAGACGCCTTTGGATCTAACCCAACAAATGGTTCATCCAATATCAATAGTTTAGGTTCATGCATAAAAGCAGAGATTAAAGCAAGTTTTTGCTTCATTCCATGTGAATAACTTCCTATTAAATCATTCAAATCATCATACAATTCAAATTTTTTAGCATAATAAGGAATCTTTTCTTCTCTTTCTTTTTCCGTCATCTCATACATGTCTGCTATAAATTGTAAATATTGTATTCCTGTAAGATACTCATACAAAATAGGATTGTCAGGAACATATGCAATATTACTTTTATATTTAATAGGATCATCCAAAATACTAACATCATCTAATAAAATATCACCTTCAGTTATATGATTAATTCCAACAATAGACTTAATAGTTGTAGTTTTACCAGCCCCATTTCTTCCTACAAAAGCATAAATATCCCCTTCTCGAACAGAAAAACTAATATTATCTATTACTTTTTTTCCTTTAAAATATTCCATACTATAATTACGAACCTGTAACATTAAAAATCACCTCTATCCAACTCTTTTTGATATTCTTTTAACCTCTGAAGAATCGCAGTAAAACTTTCCCTCTGTTTACTAGAACCCAATCCTATAACAATTGGACTAAAAGAAATACGAATTCTTTTTAACTTCCCTTGATCACTAATAAAAGATATTTGTGCATTACAATTAAATAAAAAATGAGTAAAATGAATATATTTAATACATTCATAAGGGATATCATCAACCTCTTTTGGATTTAAAGAAAGCAAACGCAATTTTACAAAAGTAAAACCTTTTTTTCCAAGTCCCAATCCCATTCTCCTATTACCTAAAATAAAGTATAAAACAAAATAAGTAAGTAATAATAAAGTATAACGAACAACAATATATCTATAGAATAGAAAAAACAAAAAATTTGCAATAAAGAAAGCGATAAAAAAATCACGTACTGTCTTTCCTCTCCAAGAACCATAAACAGCATATTGTATTACATCATCCGCATTCTTTTGCAAAATGCTTTTAAATGTTTCATAGTTTATAAACATACTATCACCATTTATATTTTAACATAAAAAAATAGTATTAACATAATACTATTTTAAATTATAATCGTCCATGAGTTTAGATAGACTTAAATTATCATCATCCTCAATAACTTCAAAAACCTTCTTCCCATTAGCAATAATATTTACAGGCATTACCATCTCATCAGATGATATAATTAAAAGCTTCTCATCTTCAACACCAAAACACAAATAAAAATTACTAATAGTGACCTTATCTAATAAACTCTCTTCTCTCCCTGTATACTTAACTTTATAAAATTTTTTAAACTTATTATTTCTTATTGCCATAATAACAGCATATAAGTGTCTACAATAATTATCTGTTTTACAACTACAAGAAAACTTATATTGATGATTACCTAAATCTGTAATAATAACCAAATATGATCTTCTTTCATCAACTATTGAATAATACTTATCCTCTATCTTTTCTAAAAAGCTAACAGCTCCACTTTCGTAATATTTATTTCCAATTTGAATTGAACTAGAATTAAATAATATAGACAAATCTTCATGAAAAATATCAAAACGAATCGGCTTTCTAAAAGAATAATTCTTTTCATAGCCATCAAATTTAGCAAATATTTCATTTAAAAATACTTCCATACTTCTAGGTAAATATGAAAAAATAATAGCTAATGGATCAATTAAAAAATTCCACTCTAACGGCAAAAAACGATCAAATACATATTCTTGTACATTCTCTTGAAAATAAGATAAAATTTCTACACGATCACCAATAAATCGATCATTATAAGAATAACAACTCGGTCTATTATTTTTACTCATCAATTCAACCATCTTCATAGATAAAACTTTTGTTACCAATTGCATATTTAAATATGCATCCATATTTTTTTCCTGAAAGAAATTTAAATCCACCCATACAATCTTATAGCAAGATAATTTTGGTAAATAATCAAATCTTACATATATATTATTTCCATTATATCCACTTAAGAAAACAGACATACATAACTGATGCCCTTTCTTTCTAAGATACAATTCAATTTTGTCAAAAATGCTTTTTTTCTTAAACATAAAATCATCTTTCTATTTTTTTCTTAATTTCTTCCTTTTTTCTTTTATATTCTTTTCGAATAACCTTTGCTTCTTCTTGTTTTTTTATTTTCTCCTTTTCCAACTTATGATGAGTTTCTTTTGCTTTTGTTTTTAATTTTTCAGATATTTCAGCCATCATTCTTTCCGTAGCTTCAATATTAAATGAATGAACAATTCTAGCATATAATCCTCCACGTTTTGTAAGAATAGAACGAACTTTTTTCGTTACTTCTTCTGTACTATCTTTTTTTACATTCATAGCTACATCTACAATACCAAGAATAATCTGAAACGAAGCAACAATATCAGTCAAAAATAAAACAAATAATATAATAAAAGAAATAATAACAATATGATTTGAAAAAGTATGAATAAAATTTATAATCACAGGATGAATAAATACTATCATCAACACAGCTAATATTCCAAATGCAATAAGATTTGTTAAACAAATTCTACCTTCAATATTATACTTTCTATCACTATAATCCCACCATCTTAATTTAAATATTTTCTCAAGTATATAGCTAGTAAAATATTCCAACAAAGAACAGATAACAAAAGCCAATACAAATAAAGTTATATAATCATTTGCATATTTTCTTAATAAAAGAACCATAACAATAGCTCCAACACCATAAATAGGACAAATAGGGCCAATTAAAACACCCCTATTAACAAACTTCTTAGTTTCAACAAATCCTTTCAAAGACTCCATAAGCCAACCTAAAAAGCTATAAAAGAAAAATAGTAATCCATAAGTCGATAAGGTTAATATCATAAGAATCCCTCCATTAAAGTATAGTTTATCACATTTATACAGATTGAAAAAACAAAAAATATATCCAAATACCTAATGACATTATATTCCAAAAATAAAACAATACTTTTTTCGTTTTATGTCGAGATAAAAACATTCCGAGTAATCCACCAATAGAACCTCCTAGCACTGCCATCAAAAACAACAAACGTTCTGGAATCCTATACAAGTGTTTCTTTGCTAAAAATTTATCTGTACAATACATTATAAATGTAATCACATTGATGATAAATAAATACATATATAAATATTTCATACAACCACCAACATTATTATAACAAAAGAAAAGAGCCTAAGCTCTTCTTTTTCTTCTTTTCTTCTTTTTCAAAAAATTACTTTTATATAATAAATATCCAATAACAGAACCAGATATAACTATAAATCCAAGTATAATAGAAACCTTAATTGCAAGACTCATTTTATGTCTTTTTATACTAACAGGATTAATAGAAACTTCTTCTTGTTTTATATTTCCTATCACGCCATATTGACTTAAATGTGTTGTTTCAAAAACAATATATTCTCCTTCGATAACCCCATCAATATACTCTTCAATTTCACCATTATCATTAACATATATAATACGATAGTCTTCATAGTCATCAATAGATCCTTCAATTTTAATTTTAATCGTATATTTGCCATCTTTCATGGAAACCTCTTGATTTCCATTATAAACAGTAACATCATATAAACTAATTAAACTTTCATTAATAGAACGATCTACCTTTTCTGCTATTTCTTCATTTATTAAGTCTTTTTCTGCAAGACTATATTTTTCATCCTTCTTATCTTGAGAAATTAAAATAACATTTTGGCTCTCTAACTGTACTTCATCCTTTTTAACATCTTCTTTAGGAGTTTCTTTTACATATTGTACAATACCATATCCATCACTTGTACGTGTTGTTAAATCTGTATCAACATGCGTTTTTAGCCATGAATCTGTTACAGCAACAGATACCATTTTAGAATAATCAATTGCTTGTACTAATTCATAATCCTCTAAATTATATTCTTCAGGTAATGCATTTATTTCTTTAAGATTATCATAGTTCTCTTCGAATTCTTTTACGATTCCCTCATATATTTTTTTATCTTTATTGACAACAGTTTTACCATGATAAATGTACTGATAAACTGACTCTCCATTGACAACTTTTTTAACAAAAGAATTTTCCTTAAATTTTAAAGAACCATTTCCATTAATCTTAACTTTTGTATCACTCAAGTGAATTAAAGATATTACAGAATTTCCTTGTATTTTTAGATTAATATTTTCATCATAATTAGAAAAATAATAACCTACAAAATTATTTAAGACAATATCTTCTCCTTCTCCTGAATAATAAATAGCATCATTACTACTACCATAACTTCTACCCTTACAAATATAGTTTTCTTCATCTAAACTAGAATATAGCTTATAAGAAGCTAATACTTTGCAATCATCAATTACTAACGCAGATGCTTTGGTAATACCAAACAACATTAGCAATATTACGACTGCTAAATATCTCTTTTTCATAAAATATTTCACTACTTTCTTAAAAAGGGAATGTCTTGATTATAACACTATTATGGTAAAAAAAAAGAAAAATTATTCTGATATAACTTTTCTGTATAACTAATTTGAATTCTCGTAAGCAACACGTAAAACCTCTTCATCTTCCAACACCTCAGTATTCAAATGTTGAATCTTACTCTTCATTTTGGCAATATCCATAATTTCTTCTTCTGCAGGAACAAACTCATAAACTCGAGCACGAAAAGCTCCCAATTCTTCTTCAAAGAAATCAATTTCTTCCTTTTTTAAAGTACCCAAGACATATTTGTTCATAATTTCATATCTTTTTAATTCCAAATAGTCCATTTGTTTTCTTAAATTATCCAGTCCTAAATCGCTAGGTTTAAAATAATCCAAATCTATTAAATCATAAATCAATTCAATTTTACTATTAAAACTCTGAATAGCTTTTAAAGAAACATTTCTTTTCTTATCATCTAAAAAATCTATTTTATCCAAACAAATTACCATTTGATTCATTAAATCCGTTACTTTAGTTAAATCCTTATTTCCTTGAATTACTTCATCATATATTTTATCCAATTTAGATAATAAAGCTAATATATCACTCAACAAATTCATACTATCCTCTACAAAAACATAATAACTAAAATAACAATACCAACAATTGCAAATACAACATGCAAGATATAATCTTTAATAAGGATGATTTTATTTTGATCAAACCACACATCCATAGGGTCATCAGGACTGACATAAAAATTCAAAGAATCTCCAATCGATGGAATGTTCTTTTCAAAAACAAAAGGGCACATAACATTATAGCTTTTTCCATCTACTTCATAACCATAGATAGCATTATATATTTCTTTTCTAGTATTTGGATTTTTCTTCAAATCAATAACACTACCAAAAACCTTTACAGAATGTATTCTCATTGCTTTAGCTCTTCGAACAATAGATAATAATAAAGAAACAAGCATCAAACATACAAAACTACCAACAATTGCAAAAGTAATTGCATTATCGCTCTTAATCCAATGATAATGATATAAAACAGTAGTTAAAGTTAACATAAAAGAAATAGATAATACTTGAACAGCATAGCTCTCGTTTTTATATATAGAGTATAATCCAAATACCATTCCAGTATTTCAAAATTCATCTTTGCAAGTTCACTCATCTTTAATACAACATCTCTACTATTATTAATAGCTATTCTTGGCATTGTAGATACTCTATCATCCAATTTATTCAATACTACCAAAGAATCATCTTCATCATCGTTATCTTTATCGCGAATAGTTATTTCGGTTAATTTCTCTATCCATCCCATAAAAGGGAATAATATAATGGTTGATACAACATTAAATATCATATGAAAATTAGCAATACTACCCATATTAACTATATTATTCCAAAACTTAAATCCAACAAAATATTGATAAGAATAAATAAACAGCATAAATAGAATAGTACCTATTAAATTAAAATATAAATGAACAGCTGCTACCCTTTTAGCATTACTAGATCCACCTATACTTGCCAAAATAGATGTAAAACATGTACCAATATTCTGACCTAAAATAATAGGTATAGTAGTTGAATATGTAATTTTACCTGTTGTAGATAACGCTTGTAAAATACCAACCGTAGCAGAACTGCTTTGTACTATAGCTGTCACAAAGGCACCAGCAAGCACTCCTAAAATAGGGTTACTTAAATTATGTAGTATCTTTCCTAATATTGGCAAATCACTAAATGAACTAGCTGTATTCACCATAATTACCATACCAGTAAATAGAATTCCAAGTCCCATAATCATAGATGCTATATCTTTAGTTTTTTTCTTTTTAGCTTTTTGATTAATTAATAAACTTACAATTAATAAAATAGGGGCAAAACTAGCTGGAGATAATAATCCTATCCAATTATTTCCACTAATAGAAGTTAAACGTAATATCTGAGAATTCACAGTTGTTCCTATATTAGCACCCATAATAATAGGGATAGCACTTTTTAAAGTCAGTATTTCAGAATTAACAAGTCCTACAACTAAAACAGTTGTTGTTGCACTACTTTGTGTCATAACAGTTATAAGAAATCCAACTAACAAACCCTTCAAAGGATTATTTGTAGCATTAACTAATATTTGCTCTAACTTACCACCAGTTAACTTCTTTAAATTAGAACTTAACATTTTCATTCCATAAATGAGTAATGCTAATCCTCCTATTAAGGTAAGAATTGATTTAATTACTACCATATTTACCACCTTATTCATTATAACAAATAAAAAAGATTATTTACATAATCTTTCTTACATTCCACCATGATACTTATATACTTTCTTAACTATATTAGGATCATATTCTACTTTAGATAAACTCTTATGTTTTTGTAATGCTAATTGATGAGTTAATAACATACTTATATAAGTATAATAAAAGTCATTTACGATATGATCAGAATACTTTTGATCAATTACACTAACTCTTCTACCTTCACTTTCTAATAAGCTTAAAAAAGTCTTATCTAGTTCTGTATTACCATTAAAATATATCATTTCATTTAATTCATGATAACCTAAAGTACTTCTTCCATGACAAAAGTCATATTTATCATGAACAATACAATTCCCTAAACCGCTTTCTACTAATGTACTTTCTAAATACTTTGCAGCTACATTACTTTCATAGCCACTCATTACTTCATAAGTACTTGCAGTATCAATTCTTACTTCATACCCACTATCTAATATATCTTTAATAACATCATTCTTACCATCCAAATAATAAGATAGCATAACTGCCATAGGAGTTAATGTAGCTGCCAAAGAAATAAAACTATTCTCTTTATCCATAACATAAGTTAAATTATGTACTCCATCTATTCTACCAGTACTAAGTAAATACTTGCTTAAATTATTATTAAAAGAAGTATCTACACCATAATTACTACCACTATAACTACAAGAAATAATATTCTTATAACCATTTATATTTTTATACAACATATCTCTTGGTGATAAACTAGTTGCTATAATACTATTTTTACTTTCAAGGACCTTACTACCATATAAACTAACCACACTACTACCACCACTACCAGTAAGTATTGTAGCTTCATTAATTCTACTTAGCATATCCCTAATACTTTCTAAATCACTTTTTTCTAATGAATCAATTACCCTTTTACACAGTAATTTAAAATTTTCTTCCATTCTTTCCATAAAAATACCATCTCCTTAAAGAGATGGTATCACTTATATAGGAAATATATCGTCTACTTAATACTTTTCATCTAATAACTTAATTTCTCTTATTCTATTTAATTCAAAATGTCTAATATCATGCCTTAATTCACAAAAAGCAGCACAATACCATCCATCCTTAAATAAAAACATTTCAGCAGGGTCAATTACTCTTTCATTCTCTCCTTTATTATAAGAATAATATAAAATCCATACCTTTCTTCTTTCCTTAATAGCTCTTGTTAATATATTATACTTATTCAAATTATTATCCTTTAATTCCTTAGATTCTACTTTAGAACCTGCATAAATACCTCTAATTTTATCTTTTAATAAAATCAATTTTTCTTTATCACTATCATTACTTTCATTATCAATATATTTATCTAACAATCTATAATCAGTTTCTTTAAACTTTCTTTCTGGCAATCGAATAGATTGATTCAATACATAACCTCCATAAGGTCCCATAATACCATCTATAAAAATACCAGCTTTTTCTAACTCTTCCTTATATACTCTTATCATTCTAGGTGTTACTTCTAATAATCGAGCTAATTCATCAACACTATATTTCTTACCACTGCTTAAATATTGTAACATACTAATTGCATTTGATATCTTAGACATAATAACACCTTCCTAAATTGTATATTAACACAAGAAAAAAAGAAGGACAATTACTATCCTTCAAATATTGCATCTACATAATAAATAGGTCTTTTTTCTTTAAAATACTGTTTTTCAAAATCAGTCATTACATTATATATCTTTCGTTCATCATTATGTAAATCTAAACTAACACATTTAAATACATACCAATAATCAGAAAGGCTTTCTAATGCAGAAGCAAATAGAATCTTATTATCTGTCTTAAGAATAATATGTTTATTCTTTTTAAAAATACGATCATATAACTTTAAATAACTAACATGAGTAAATCTCTTATTCTCATCATGTTTCTTTGGCCATGGTTCTGAAAACGTTAAATAAATTGTATCAATTTCCTTTCCAAAAAAATTAATAATATCTGTAGCATTAGCATTTATAAAACGTAGATTTGGTAACTTTTTCCCCCCCAAATTCTTAACAGCAGTTGCTGTTTGATTAGCATCTAACTCTAACCCTATATAATTAATATTAGGATGTTCTATAGCCATTTGTATAATAAAGCTACCTCTACCCATACCTAATTCTAAACATATAGGATTCTTATTACCAAAAACTTCATTCCATTTATTTTTATAACTAGCAGGATTACTAATAATTGTAGAACTATTATCAATAATCTTATTAGCCCCTTTTACAACGTTATAACGCATAGTATCACTCCTCGGCAGGTATTATACCATAGAACACCTATTTTAACTAATTAAATTTAACTGAGAAACATAACTTTCTTTTATTTTAATATATTTACTATTATCAGAATTATTTTCTATTTTACGATCTAGTTCTTCTATTAATTTTTCTAATACTTTAGACATCATATATTTACGGCCAGATATTGTTATTTCTAATTGTTTAATATTTGGTTTTTCATCTGTATATTTTTCGATTTCTTCAAATTGTTTCTTCTTTTCTTCTAAACTTAGTATTTCCATATACATAATATTTAATAAATCTTGTATTTCTGTATTACCAGATAATTGTTTACGAAAATTCTCAATTGCCAATAAATTTTTAAAATCTAACCTTTGAGTGTTATTAGAATAATAAATAGCCATTAGATATCGAATAGCATCATCTACGTTCTCAATAACAAAAGAACTTGCATTTAAATATTTAGCTCCCTTATCACCAACCAAAGTTTTAAACATATTTAACGAATCCATATCAAATTCTTTTAATTTACGTACAGGTAATTTATCTAATTCTGAAACAAAATCATTTAAATGCCTTTGTCTTCTTTCCAATATTTTTTTTATATTTTTACGAATAGTTAAAGAATCTCCTAAATCTACCAACTCCGGACTATGTAAGGAATCTGGACCAATAATAACTCTGGATACAGAACAATGATCTAAAGGAACAACATCAATCTTCCATTCTTGATTTTCTTCTTCTTGAGAAGAAAAAGGTCCTTTAAACTCTAATCCATCCGTATCAATATCATACGTAACTCCAATCATCGGTAAATGTACATGATATTTCACGCCATCAATAGTGAATTCTTTCTTTTTATCTAGAACATCTCCTTGATCGTAGGCACTATTTGAATGATCTCTAGCAACATATGGATTATCACATACTGTTATTTCTTTACCAATTTTCAAATCTTTGTCATCTAAAGGAATACGATCCAATTCAGATATATTAAATACTGCACCCTTATATAAAAACTTAGGAATTGTCTTTGCCATTTATTTCATCTCCTTTATATACATAGTTATATACACTACCATTTACGATACTATCAACCGTAGAATTAGTAATATAAATATGAACACCATCATTTTCTAATATAAAATTTCCATGAATCTCTCTTTCATCAGATGTACTCTTACATGAGAACGTTCCAACATTATGATTCATATCCACTGCAACATTTCTTAATTGTGCTTTACCAACAATAATCCAATCAAATACAATCATATCATTAGTAACAGCTTTTATTTCTAAATAATGATTATTATTTATTTCATTAGCAGAATACCATTTATTTACATATTTTTCATAAGAAACATATTTAGATTGATAAGTAAAAACATAGGATGATTGCTTTTCTATCTCAGAAATATTAGATTCAGTAATAGATAATGATATTTGATTATCTTCTAGTTTCATTTTACCTTTAATAAATTCTTCATCATTTTTTCTAAATTCAAAAGAACCAACTTGATCATGAAAAGTAATTTCTGCCTTCTGAAATGTAACTCCGTTTAAAGATAACAATAAACGAACTTTCAATCCATCAATTCCATATATTAATAAAGAATCTTGAAAACTATGATCCTTTCCAATATACCAAGTTCCCACATAAGAAGTAGATATTCCTTCCTTTAAATAAATTTCCTTTTCTTCATCAGAAGGTACATATTCATTTGATGTATGAAAATTATAACGATATGTACTATCAATATCTACCTCTGAATAAGTAGATTCTGTAATATATATAATAATACAATTATCATACAATGATAGATTCCCTTTTAAAGACTGCTCACCATCAGTATATTCAAATGTACCTTCAGAATTTTGAATAGTAACAGTTATATCTTTAAAAGAACGTAATTGTTGAAAAACAAGATCAAATGTAATTGTTTGAAACTCAGCATTTGTTACATGAAGATAATCAAAACCTGCATTTTTTTCATTTTCATACCAATACCCAACATACTCTTCGAGATTATCATTTGATACTACTTCTATATTTTTAGATGTTTCTAAATCTACTATAGAATCATCATGATTCAAAAAAAGAAAGATCCCAATACCACCGGCAAGAACAATAATAATCATAATTGCCTTAATAATGATATTTTTCTTATTCAAGATAACCACCTCTTATCTTTTTAGAATATCGATTAAACATTTTTGAACTATCACTCATATCATTCCATGGTAAATTATCATAAGAATAATATTCATATCCATTACATTTCATCGGTTCATTAATTAATAAATCACCTTCAATATAAGAAGAATCATATAATACAAATAGCCAACTAATAATAGAATTCGTTCTTTGATCATATTTTGTATGAATAAATCCACCTAAAATGTCGTGAACTAGAATTTTTGCACTTGTTCCAACTTCCTCTTGAATTTCACGAATCATAGCATTTTTTAACGTTTGATCTTTATCTTCAAAAGCTCCACCTATTTCCTCCAACATCCCAACTTCATCTCTTGCTTTTGCACCTCTTCTTTGAAGAACAAAACGATTTTGACCATCTTTCATAATCGTTATAACAGCTAGACAAAAAGTAGGAAATGTATCGTCTTGAAAATTAAAAGCTTCTTCTTCAGATACTTCTCCAAAAACATTTCTCATATAGAAATGATTTTTCATATGTTCTATAAAAGCATTCTTTAACAATAAGTATCTGTGCATGGTATCTTTATTGTTATTAAGTATACTTCTATCCACAACTTCGTATCCATAATAATTTATTCCTTGATTAAATTGCTCTTTAGTTAAATCAATAACCTTGCCATTACATACATTAAAATAATGACTAGTTCCATCTACTTTAATTTTAGCAATATCATAATTGAAATAATCTTGAACCAACATAGATGTTATTGCACACATACCTACACAAGGGTTATCTTCATCCCAAAACGATTGTGATCCAATATAACACATATCCTTTGAATATAAATTAAATAATATATCTTTGAAATCATCTATATTCATAGACCCCACCTATTATAATTATAACATATTAATGAAAATAATAATCTACTCTTTCAATTACTTTATATTAACTAAACACATTCATTATATTTTCTTTAAAATATTTAACAATTCATCATAACAATTTTTTTCTACATATTTAGATGCTGTAGAATTTTCAGGTTTAACAAAATCATTTATTTCACTTAAAACCAAATCTATATTATCTTTATTAACTTTATCCTTAATCATTTCCAACATAGTTTTACGATATCCCATAATAGCTACTCCAGCTAATGCTTTATAATATGATTTTTCAGGTAATTTAGACTTTCTATAGAACTCTAAAGCCATATCATCTGTTACCATTCTAGGATTATGTAAAATAATCTTATTTGATCTAAAAATACCATTAGGATATAAATCACTTATATTGCTTACTACTTCAGCATCTTCTGGTATCTCTACATCATATAAAGTATTTCCACGAATCAACCATCTTAAAATATACTCTTCTGTAGTAAAATTAAACCCTCCCATTTCTTCTGGAGTCTTACCATTCTTATTCCAATAAGTTGCAACATTCACTTCATCAATCTTATATACAACATCTTGTTTTGCTCCACTTGTATTTCCAAAAAGAACACGTACATATTTCATAAAATCACCAATCTTACTATATAATATCAATTTTTCATTATTTTAAACAAAAATGGAAAAGAAAGAAACTATTCTGTTTCTTTCTTATGCTTAATAAATTGGTCTAAACCATCTCTATTATCTTCTTCTTGATCTAACATAATAGAATTACTAATAATACGATAATAATCTCTTTGTTCTTTAGAAAGTTTTGTTCTTTCCATAACATCAACATCAATTTCTAAATCACTCATTAAAGAAATCTTATCTGCTTTTCCTAATGTAGCCATAAACTTATCTACTTGTTTCTCATGATAAGCTTTTATAAATTTTTCCTTACGTTCTTGATTAATAATTCCATTAGCTCTATTAATGCGAACAGCTAAATCATCATAATCCTTTTCTAAAGCAATTAAATAAATACCAACACGTACAGATTCATTAATATATTTCATTTCTTTAACAATCTCATGTGTATCAGCATTCATTGTTTTTAGCTGCTTTACAAGCTCATTCATAGCTTGTAATAATTCTTTACCAAATAACTTATTTACAACCTTATTCTTCATATAAATCACCAAAAAAACTATCTATAAACTCTAAATCCAAAGAATCGTTTGATATATTTGATGGTATTATTGTTTCCCCCATAACATGATCAATATCAAATACAGCTAAAGGAGTAAAAAATTTTTCATATTCTTTTCTACCCAATCCTGCACAACATAAATCAAACATGATGCCTTCTCCATTTTCTTGGTATATACTTTTTTCTAAATAAGGATCAAAATAATAATAATCATCTTCTACTAATACAATATTTGTTAAATAATAATTACCATCTTCATCATTACATGCAATACATTTTACATCCATCTTTAACTCTTTTAAGATATGATTGTATACTAACGCAGTAGATATATTATCTAAATTTCCATTTACAACACCATGAAAAATACTATTCTTTTGTACATTTCTCCCAATAGAATCCCATTCTTTTTCATAATCATCATTCAAAACTAAGAACGACTGTAATAAACAAGCATTACGTACAGCATCAATACTAGTATCACATTCTCTTAAATTCAAAGCTTCAATAATATCTGTAACAATTGTTTGTAATCCCAAGTCAACAGATACATCAGTTACATTCATATCAATAACAGGATTATTTTTTCTTAATAACGTTAAATTAGATTCAGAATACATCTTTTCTTTTCCAGCAATAGAAACTACATAAAGATTATATCCTTCTCCTAATAAAGCAGCAATCTTAACAATTCTACCACTTTCAGAAGATGATATTACTTGAATTTCATCACCGACTTTATATTTTGCTTCTTTTTTCACAATATCACCTCTTTTTATTCATATTACTTCGAATAGCTATAAACAAATCAGAATAAATATTCTTAATTTCTTTATAGAATATCATTAAATCAAACTTATCACATTCATACCATTTAGGACATTTCAACGTATAAAATTTAAACTTTTCAATCCACTTATCTGACATTCCCAATACAAAAGTATATGGAAGAACATCATAAACCAACTCTTTATTAATCTTCATCTCTTCATCAATTGCAGTCTCTGTTGCGTTTATTAAGTATTCTTTATAACCTAGTATCTTTTTATACATCCTACGTCCATATCCAGTACGATTACTCATCATACTCACAATAACAGCAATAATGACCATACATAATATACTTACAAAATAAATTATTAAATTGATTAAATCAAAAATAAATGCTTTGTAAGACGATAACAAGATAGGAACAATAATAAATATGATAGATGATAAAATAAACAATATACGTTCCATACGACTTCTTCCATGAGATAGATTTGCCAGTAATAGTATATATCCTATACCACTAAAAATTATATTTACCCATATTACACTTGGTTGATAATCAATAATAACATTATAAGTATTGATAACAAAAATAACAGCCATCATAATATAAAATAATATTTTATAATTAAAGAATGGAGTAACATATAACTTCTTCTTTCTCTTATCTTCACTTAACTTCTGATTCATAATATTACTAATATCATCTAAATTAACAGGCAAATCTTTACGTTCTACAATAGAATTATCATAGAATAATTCTTTCATAAAGTATTTTTCTACTCTATCTTCACCATCATAATCTTTTATTTTGATAATTTTATAAGACTTACCTTCTTTTTTAATTTTCAAATAACCTTTAGTAGCCATATAAATAATTAAAGTGGCAATATCATGTTCTTTTACTTTACCATTAAATAAATAGCCTACTTCCAAACTATTTAAATTTTTATTAAAGTAAAATCCTTTAAATGTTCCTTTTTCAAATGATTTTCTATATAAAAACCAAAATAAAATAGTAATAATTAAAAATAATATAGGTAAAACAAAACTCAAAATAGTACTAGTACCAATTGTGCTAACAGTATTTCTAAAATATCCATCTGGTAATAATACATAAATTAAATAAGAATTACTTTGTTCTATTGTACCATTAATCTTTCCACGAATAATATTATCTTTAATTTCATAAACAACATTATCTACTGCAATTCCATCTCTATCAATAAAATGAATATCAGATTCATCAAACTCTTTTGGCATTACAATTTCAAAACGAATACCATCTATATTAGCATCCAATCCATTTGTTAAATAGAAAACAAATTCATCATTATCTTTACGAGTATCTCTACCAACATTATATTGGTAAGATAAATCATAATATTTTGTACTATACTCTAAATTCTGCTTTCCAATACTTAACTCACGAATACCCTCATTTGTTTCCAAAGTATAATAATCAGGAATATAAATATCTTTAATAACAGCTCTTTTATTTACTCTTCCACCATCATAACGAATATATTGCATTCTATTGGGAATACCTAACTCAACAACTCCAACTATAAACAAGCTAAGTATAAAATTATCTTTAAAAATTACAAACAAAATAACTCCTATCAGAATAATAGCATAAGAAAGAATATCTAAAATTTTATCTCTATTCATTTATCATCACCATTTTCATTATAACATCATTTTTCTTTTTCAGGAACAGGATCATATCCAAACTTCCCAAACGGATGACATTTTAGCAATCTCTTTAATCCCATCCAAAAACCTTTAAAACCATATTCATTAATAGCAATTTTCATATATTCTGAACAAGTAGGAGTAAATCTACACATACTATGCGTATGAAGAGGAGTAACTTGATATAATTCAATTATTCTAATTATATATTTTTTCATACCTATCACATTTTTATTGTAGCACAAAAAAACCAACATAAGTTGGTTATTTTAATAATGGTCGAGAAGACAGGATTCGAACCTGCGACCCCTAGTTCCCAAAACTAGTGCACTACCAAGCTGTGCTACTTCTCGATTAATGGTGCGCCCTAAGGGAGTCGAACCCCTAACCTTTTGATCCGTAGTCAAACGCTCTATCCAATTGAGCTAAGAGCGCAAAACAAATAGCGCTTTTTCTCTAAACGTAAATTCATTATATCTTCATTTGAAGGAAAAAGCAAGTTTTTTTTTAATTTTTAACAAAAAAACAAGGATAAAACCTTGTTTGCATTCAGAATGGTGTCCCGCTGGGGATTCGAACCCCAGACCCTTTGATTAAAAGTCAAATGCTCTACCGACTGAGCTAGCGGAACAAAAGAATGGCTGCCTTGGATGGACTCGAACCATCGGAATGTCAGAGTCAAAGTCTGATGCCTTACCACTTGGCTACAAGGCAATACAGAAATGGTGGGAGGACATGGATTTGAACCATGGAACCCGAAGGAACAGATTTACAGTCTGCCGCGTTTGACCACTTCGCTATCCTCCCAAAAAAATGGTGCCGACTGAGGGAGTCGAACCCCCAACCTACTGATTACAAGTCAGTTGCGCTGCCAGTTACGCTAAGTCGGCACAAAAAATGGTGGGCGATATAGGACTCGAACCTATGACCCCCTGCTTGTAAGGCAGGTGCTCTAACCAACTGAGCTAATCGCCCAAAACTTCCTTTGGACATGTTTAATTTTACCAACAATACCCTAACTTGTCAACATTAAATTCGTTTTTTTTCCTCATTTTTCAACGCTATTTTTAATGAAGTGATTAAAAAAAGAAAAAAACTCAGTAAAACTGAGCTTATTTTGTTCTTACTTGATTCTTTTTATTTTCTTTATTTTTTTCCATTTGTTCCAAAACAGCAATAATATCATCAACAGTAACTAAACTATAATCCCCAGCTGTTTCCTTTTGATATCTAGCAATTATACTTGCTTGATCGTAATACTCTCCATAGCGAGATAAACTTCCTAAAATATCCATCATAATATGCCCATATCTTTTATAAGCATTCAAAATAAATACTACTCCTTTTGGAGACATACGGAAATTGCTAGATAAATTACCAATTAAATCGAAAGAAGCTATTCCTTCTTTTCCTCTTCTTTTTGTATAAGAATCCATATTCCTACTATAATCTGCAACATCGTAAACAATTAAGGATAAAACTTCTTCTTCTGTTAAATCCCAAGTGTTCTTCTTATCGCCATTTACCATAACGTACGTAGGACAAACTCTTCTAGGATGCCCTTTTGCTATAACAGCAGCAAAATTATATAATCCTTGTTCTCCTTCTAATTCATTTTGCGATTTTTTAATTATATTTAACATATAAACCCCCATCTGTTCACAGATTATACCAAACAATCCTAAAATTAGCAATTTTTCCTAAAAATAGGCAAATAAAAACTCTATAAAATAGAGTTTCCTTTTAAAAATGGTGGCTCCAACGGGAATTGAACCAGTGACACAAGGATTTTCAGTCCTCTGCTCTACCGACTGAGCTATGGAGCCAAAAAATGGCGGTCCGTACGGGATTCGAACCCGTGATCTTCTGCGTGACAGGCAGACGTCATAGGCCTCTAGACTAACGGACCACAATGGTTGCGGGAGATGGATTTGAACCAACGACCTCCGGGTTATGAGCCCGGCGAGCTACCAGACTGCTCCATCCCGCGATACTTAAAAATTAATGGCGGAGGAAAAGGGATTCGAACCCCTGCGCCGCTCACACGACCTTCCGGTTTTCAAGACCGGTCCCTTCAACCAGACTTGGGTATTCCTCCAACCTCGCTATTCCTCAGCGACAAATTGATTATAGCATAAAGAAAAAATATATGTCAATAAAAAAAGCAAATTTTTAGGAAAATGCCCTAGATATATGGCAATTTAGCATTTTTTTGAAGTTTTACTTTCATTTTTTTTACAAAAACTATTGCAAATGCCCTAAAAATGCGTTATACTCAAGAAGTCTTAACGAAAGACATTGGTGTTGCCCAAGTGGCGGAATAGGTAGACGCACAGGACTTAAAATCCTGCGAGATTTAACCCTCGTGCCGGTTCAAGTCCGGCCTTGGGCACCAGTTAAAAATAACTACTCAATTGAGTAGTTTTTTCTTTGCAAAAAAAAAGAATTATTCTTCAATTCTTTCTTTATACTCGGATATCCATTCAGGAAGTTTCTCTCTAAGCGGTGTAAAACCATTCTTATCTTCCAATTCCTTTTTATCTTCTACCCTATAATCTAAATTTTTAATAGATAATTTAACTTTTTTTTCGTCTTCCAAGACATCAATTACTTTTGATATTATATCTTCATCAAGTTGAACATAGTCAAATACATTTCTTACAAACTTATCAGATATTTCAGATATATGGATTAATCCAGTATAACCGTCTTCTAGCGAAACAAAGATTCCATAGTTTTCAATACCTGTTACTTTGCTTTTTACTAGATCTCCAATTTTATACTTAGGCATTTTTCCACCTCGAAAGTATTATACCACAACAAATTATTTACACCAAACAAATTATTCGATATAATTACATGAGGTGATGAAAAATGTCAAGTAAAGAAAAAGATACAGTAACCGAAATCAAAGAAATACTAGAAACATTAAGACCATATTTGAATATGGATGGTGGAGATGTTGAATTTATAAAATATGAAGATAATATTGTATATGTTAAATTAACTGGAGCTTGTCAAGCATGTTTATTTACCGATGATACATTACAAAACGGATTATATGAGACTTTAAAAGCAGATATTCCAGAAATTGAAGGAGTTGTAAATGTAACAATTTAGTTACATTTTTTTATTGGAATAATATAAATACCAAAAATTCTTTGAATATTATTTATATATTCTTGATATTCATTTATATTAAGCAAGAAATTGGTAACTATATTACTATTTTCATCGTTTAAATAGGATAACAAGCCATCAAAATATAAATAAGGGAAACACAATCTAACATAAAAATAATTACGTAAATATCCAGGAACTGATTCATATATTTTGCTCAACAAATCATAATCTTTAGTTAGACGAATATACCCCGCAAGATCTTTTACCACACTATCAAAACTTACATTTAAAGGATTATAAAAAGATAAAGTAGAAAGAGAACGAATCTTTTTATGAGAAAGACGAACATCATAATAATATTCTTCAAAACGAATTATAGAAAGTAACATTTCACCTATTCCTAAAAAATAATCATAAGAATCTCTTATCTCTTCGTTTTGAAATAATTCACTAATATGATTATCAAAATAATCTAACTTTTCTTCCCAAAATAAATTCATTTGAAATCCCTTTTGATCACATCTTACATCATAAAGATAAATATCATTTATAGTAATATCATCAACAAAAGTATTTAGTTTAAACAAAATAAAGCCATCTTCAATATACTTTCCGTTTTTATTTATAATAATAGAATGAAAAGGTATAGAAGAATAAGATTGTATAATTTGAAGAGACTCCTTAACCGTTTCATCATCGTATAACGTTGAACAAAAATAATAACATTGATCAACAATAAAAAATAAAATTCCTTCTTCTTTTTTTTGATAATAATCTACTTTTATACCATAATATTCTTTTAACTTATCTATCATATTTTATAATATGAAAAAACTTCAGTATATATAACTGAAGTTTTTAATTGTTAAAATTATTATCGTTACTTGCTTGAACCATCATCGGTTGTTGATATCCACCCATTGGATTAAATTGCTGTTCTCCCATAGGCATCATTTGACTCATCGGAGGTTGCATTGGTTGCATATTATTTACAACCTGCATTGGATTAGGCTGTGCACCCATATCCATAGGATTCGTATTTTGCATTGAATTTGTCATACCACCAAGCATTTGTTCTCTTTGATTTAGTTCCTCTTCTTTTTTCTTTAGCTCTTCTTCTTTAGCATATAATTCTCTATATACTTTTTCTTGAATAGTTTGAACCAAATTTTTAACTCCCTCCATAAACATTTGTTGAGAAGCAGCTACGACATCATCGAGTGACGCATCCGGAGCAAAGCTTCCACCGGTTGGAAGAGAGTTCATAACATCCTCTGCTTCAGTAGGTTGAATTATTTGACCTTGTGGTATTGGTGAAGATACATCAACACTATTAAATGGTTCATCTCCAACAACAACTGGTCCAGTAGTAGGCATCATATTATCTACTGGCTCCATCATTCCATTGTTTTCTAATCCTCCAAGAGAAACTGGAGCAACCACATCATCTGGTCCAGGTAAAGGAGGAATCACATTATTAGCAATTGGTAATGCCCCCGTTTGATCAACATTTAAACTTTCCTGAGGTGCAGCTACCGGATTAATAACTCCACTAATTGGCTCCATTCCAGGCACAGGATTTTGAACATCAACTGTAACAGGAGGAACAGGGTTCATTGAAGGTGGAACAACCTCTCCTGCTGGATTCATTCCTACTGGAGGAATCATATTTGGATCACTTGTCTCAGGAGGATTTACTGGCATAACTGGCATAACTCCAGGATTTAATTCTTGAGGAGCCATAGCTGCTGAATCTGTTCCAACATTAACAACTCCAGGATTAACAACTCCCATATTCTGAGCAACAGGAGTTTGTGGAGCAACTGGTTGTACTTGATTCACGTTATTGTTTCCACCAATATCTTGAATTGGTTGAATAGGTTCCTGTTGAACCTGTTGATTAACAGGATTTTTTTCACCATTATTATAACTTGTTATCATTTGATTAGCAGCCGTACTACTAACAGAGATATCTCTTGAATACTGACCACTAGCACTAACATTTTCTACTACAGGCAAATATTGAAAAGAACCAACATTGCCAGAAATAATTGCACGCATAATTGTCTTAATAGAAGACCATTCTTCATCTGTACCAACACGTTGAAGACTATCATCCACAAGTTCGCTGACATGCAAAACAGTGAGTCCATGAGGATCCACAGCGTTTTCTGTAGTAATCATATATTTTTTCTCAGTATCAGGAATCATGAATATAGAAACAATATTACTATTCAAAGTTTCCCCAGATTCCTTCAAAATAGAAATCTTTTCTGGCATTTCTACAGTCCCTCTCTATTCTATTCTAAATATAATTATAACAGATATAATATGCCTTTTCAATAACTTATTTATTAACTTTTTTCAATAAAAACCATTTGCAACCATAAGCACATTTATTTTCAATATAGCTATCTAAAGTTGCAATATCATTATACTTTTTACATTTTTTATCCTTAGTATCATAGAAACCTTTTAATCTCACTTTTCCGTATGCCCAGTCTCCTACAATATAAGTATAATCATCAAAATAATCAGTTATTTTTTCTGTTAATATATCAACATCAACAGCATCATTTACATCTTTTTGAACTTCATATTCAACATCATTTATTTTTATTTTTTTCATACCTAAAACCACCTATACTAAATTAAAACTTTTAAAATAATCGTCGATTTCATAAGGATCATATGCATGCAATAGAGCTACACTTTTTCTATAAAAATCATTATTATTAACTGTAAACAACAGATTATAAAACTCCATAATAACATTTTTATCCATATTTTCTTTTTCATTTTTTTTAACCAACATATCTATTAAATACTTTTGAACCATATTAAAATATTTATTTTTCTTCTTTATCGCTTTATCTTTTTGACGATTTAAAGATTTATAAGACTTTTCAAATTGTACTCTAAATTCTTTAATATTTTCTTTAGAAAAACCATATTGACCTAAACAATCGTTAAATCCTTTTGCATCTTTATTTTTATAATATTCTGTAATATTTTCTCCATAAATCAATATTAGCATACGAATAACCGATACTAAGAAATCATTATAAACAATAGAATCAGGCTGCTCTTTAGTATCAAGATACAATTGAAAAGCATCTTGAATAGCATTATTAACAAATACATCTGTCATATAACCACCTACTATTTAATAGTATCACAAAATAACAATTTTAACTAGATACTATTGTACTAGTTTTTTCCATTATTCCATTATAATAATCCGGTATTTTACCAGTGATTAATCTTGAAGCAACAACAATTTCATAAGAATCAGAAAAAGATATTTCTTCGTTCATACAAATCATATAGGTCGTAACACGAATATCCAAGTACAATTCTACTAACACATTATTAATACCATATTCCTTTGCTTCTGTCCGAAAGTTCATATCTATACTTTTTAATAAATCGATCTTTACAGGTATTTTTAATCCCATATGACTTAATAAAACATTTTTTGTAACAATCATACTTGGTATCCACAATAATCCATCTTTCTCTTGAATATATGAAGTAGATAAATCCATTTGTTGAAGATTATCATATAATCTTTTCATATTATAGTTTAAATATCGATAAGCCTCATGAAATCTATAGTCTACAGAAATAATTTCTCCTTGTTTATTTGTCTCTATACTAATAATTTTCATTAACTCTGGATTAGTAGAAGAATCTCTATCGAAAACATTAAAAATATAATGATATGTCTTTTCGTTAACAGATGCTTGTACAATTTTACTAACCTCATTAGTATACTTTTTTCCATAGAAAAACAAGAAAATATATACAAATAAAACTATCCAAAATAGTATGGAAATTCTTTTATTCTTTTTTAATCTCATACTAAAATATATGAAAAAAAAAGAACTATATTAAAATAGTCCTAAATTGAAATAATTATTTGCAAATATTACTAACCCTACAATAAATGCTACAATTAATAAGAAAATTAAAAAACGTACAATAATTTTAGAGATTTTCATATCATCTTTTAAATCATCAAAATCATCAAAATCATCCTGTGAAAATTTTGTAGTTCCTGTAAAGAAAGGTTCATCTTTTTTAGTTATTTCTGTTGTTTTTGTCTCTTCCAATTCTTTTCTTTCTTGATTCTTTTTAGAAGGTATTTCTTTCGTATCTTCTTCTGGTTCAATAACTTCATCAGAACTTTCTTCATTTTTTTGAATCTGATCTTGAATTTCTTTGTTCTTTAATAATTCATCCAAACTAATAGAAGTATTACTTTCATCTTCATAATCATCAGGGTTAATTGAAGGTTTATTTTCTTCTAAAGAAACAGCTCCCATAACTCTAGTATTCTCATCATTTCCTCTTAAATCACTTAGAATATCCAAAGGATCCATATCTCCATCTACTTCTAATTGATCTTCATTTTTTATTAATTCCTTTGCTGTTATTGTATCAATTAAATCTAATAATTTCTTTTCTTCTGAATTCTCAACAGTTTCTTCTTTCTTTTTTTCTGGAAGATTTAAATTACTTAATATATCATACTGTGTATTGCGAAGTTTCTTTAAACGATCTTCTTCATAATCAACTTCTTTTTCTTCTTTAGCTTTCGCTAAAATAGAATTAATATCATATTCCCTAGTTTCATCTAAATTAATCTTAGGTAACGGAGTATCATCATTAGTTCCCAATCCCTTAGAAGTTCTATCTTCATGATACTTCATATTTAATTTTTCTTGAATATCACTTAAATCTATATTAGACGTATTATCCCCTAAAATAGAAACATTACTATTTAAATCGAAATCAACAATATCTAAATCTCCAACATCTTTATACAATTGCTGATTTTTCTGAACTCTAGAAGAAACAATTTTTATTTCTCCTGTATAAGAATCCATTTCTTCTTCACTAGCGTCAAAATATTTATCCATTCTAGATTGTCTTTCTTGCATAAACGACACTTCCTTACTATCTAATAATAACATAACAAAAACCTTTTTAAAATATTTTATTTGCTTTTTTACACTGGAATTGTTATCATGTAATGGGAGGAATGAATATGGTAAAAGTTGACGAAAGTAAATGCATCGGATGTGGAGCTTGTGTATCTATCGCACCAGAAAATTTTGACTTTAATGACTCAGGATTATCTGTAGTAAAAAAAGATGAAGTAAATGATAGTGTAAAAGAAGCAAAAGACGCATGCCCTGTAGGAGCAATCGAAGTAGACGAAGAAACTCCTGCTGAATAATATGCATAAATAAAAGTAAGAATTCAATTCTTACTTTTTTAATGCCTTCAATTTATTAACTTCATCCATGCTTAATAATCTATACTCTCCAGATTGTAAATTCTTAACATCTAAAAATCCTTCTCTTTCACGATGCAATTTATTAACTGGATGACCTATTTTTTCAAATATTTTTTTAACAATATGATTACGACCTTCTACAATAGTAATTTCTATTTTAGTTCTATTTTTTTCAAGATCTTTTTTCTTTATCTTCACACGTTTAGGAACCACTTTTATACCATCAATTACTACTCCATCAATTAATTGATAAATTTCATCTGTTGTAATAACACCCTCTATAATAGCTAAATATGTTTTTTCTATACCATTAGAAGGATGAGTTAATATATTAGTTAAATCTCCATCATTTGTTAACAAAAGTACTCCAGTTGTGTCATAATCCAATCTACCAACAGGATATATTCTTTCACGAGTATTTATCAAATCAGTTACAACTTTTCTTCCTTTTTCATCACTTAAACTACAAATATATCCTCTTGGCTTATTCAATAAATAGTACTCTTTTCGAACTTGTGTATTTAAAGTAATTCCATCAACAACTATAGTATCTTTAGACTCTACTTTCGTTCCAAGCTCTGTTACCAATTCACCATTAACATAAACTTTTCCAGAAGAAATAAATTCTTCTGCTTTTCTTCTGGAACAAAAACCAGAATTAGCTATTACCTTTTGTAAACGTTCCATATAAATCACCTGCTCATAATTATACAAAAAAAATGAAAAAAAGAGAAATATTTCTCTATTTTATTAAATATTTAAAAGATATAAACACAAATAAAGCAGCCAATAATATTCCCAAAATAATACTTGTATATTTTCTAAATTGAATCAACTTTTGATTTTCTATAATTTGTTCCTCAGCAGAATACTTTTTTATATCTTTTTTACCATAAGTTAATGTAGCGATAAGAATAATGATAATAACAAAAACTGCTACTCTTTTCATATTTTTAGTAAAACCTGCAAAAGCACTAGGATCTAAATAATTAACAACAAAAAGAGCAACAACTAATAAAACAGAAAGAATAAAATTAAACAATAATCCTTTCTCTTTTCTATTAAAATTATATCCACAACTAACACATCTATCTACTTCTACAGAATTCACCTTAGCACACCTTGGACATGATTTATATATCTTTAAATCTGTTCTACACTTACTACAACGTATTGTACCATAAGCATTTAAAAAACCACATTTAGGACATTTTACTTTTTTTTCTTCTCTTGCCATACAATCACTACCTAGGGAAATTATATCAAAAAAAGAAATGACAAACAATAACAGCAGAAAGAATACCTATGAAATCTGCAAACAAGCCAACCCAAAGAGCATATCGTGTTTTTTGAATATGAACACTACCAAAATATAAAGCTAAAACATAAATAGTTGTATCTGTAGAACCTTGTATAACACTAGCAAGATTCCCTAGAAAAGAATCTACACCATATATCTCATAAATTTTATTAAGCATTGCCAAACATGCATTTCCACTAATTGGCCTCATAATCATCATTGGCAATAACTCATTGCCAAATAATTGAATAAAACCAGAAGAATGAAAAATATTAACTGCAAAAATTAATGCTATAATACTAGGAATAATATCTATTATTATTTTCATACCATCATTACATCCTTCGATAAAAATATTAAAAATTGGTAACTTTTTTATAAAAGCATTTAATAGTATAACAAATACTATAATAGGTATTAAATATTGATTAATCATTATGCCTCCTAATAAAATAGTCCAACAATAATCCCGCAATAGTACTACAAGATGTTGCAATAAAACCAGGTAAAATAATACTAGTTGGTTGCTGACTATGGTACATTATCCGTAGCGACAATACCATCATGGGTATAATAGTAACTCCACTCGTATTCAAAACTAAAAATGTAATCATTGATTCACTAGCAATATCTTTCATCCTATTATCTTTTTGTAATTCTTTCATAGCTTTTAATCCAGCTGGTGTGGCAACGCTGCCTAATCCTAGCATATTTGCAGCGATATTACTGGATATATATTCAAAAGCCTTGTCATTTTTACATGAAGGCATAATTTTTTTCAAAAAAGGTCTTAAAATGCTACTAATTTTTTCAAGAATTCCTCCTTCATTAGCTATATTCAAAAGCCCAGACCATAAAAGAATATTAGGAGTTATAGAAACCAAAAGCTGAAATGCATCATTGCCACTACTTAAAATAGTATCTGTTATATCTATATGATTAAAAAAAGAAAATAAAAGACCAACAGCAATAAGTATAAACCAAATAATATCAATCATAACTCACCCTATTTTAAAAAGAGAAAACAATTTACTGATAAAACTTTGTTTATTTTGAATATCTTTATCATAATACATATATCGAAAACCAATCTCTTCATTATTTAAATACACTTTTATTTTCCCAACAATACTTCCTTTCATCAAATCATTACTAGAATTTTTTTCCGTCACAATAGAAACTTGATCAGTATCATTAACAACAATGTTAAAATCTTCATTTACTCTTATATCTTTCCCATAATCAACATTTTTATCAATTACTTTTACCACTTTATATTTTTGAAAATAATTCTCATATAATTGTTGATGATCATAAAAATCATTCCCATCATTAAATGTAACAACGATTAGATTCATATTATTCTTACTGGCTGTTGTTACCAAAGTTCTCTTTGCTTTTTTTGTATACCCCGTTTTTCCGCCTGTACAATACTCGTATGTTTGTAATAGTTTATTTTTATTATTCCATTGATAAGTTTTTAAATCTGATTTTACAAGAATATTCTTTGTAGATGTAATTCTACGAAAGTTTTCATTTTTCATAGCATATCTCATCAATAAAGCCATATCATACGTAGTAGACATATTCCCTGTTCCATCACTTTCTTCTAATCCTGATGGATTAATAAAGGAGGAATCAGACATTCCAATTTTCTTTGCTATCTCATTCATTAAAAAGACAAAATTTTCTTTACTTCCACCAACATGAGATGCAATTGCCAAAGCAGCATCATTTCCACTTCTAAGCAATAATCCATATAATAAATCATCTAATGTCATTTTCTCTCCAACAGAGATATAAATCCCACTTCCATAAGATTCCATAATACTATCTGTTATTGTTACAACATCTTCCAAATTTCCATATTCAATAGCAGTAATAGCAGTTAATATTTTTGTTGTGCTTGCAATCAAATAGGATTGATGAACATTTTTTCCTTCTAAAACTCTCCCACTATCCATATCCATTACAATATAAGACGAACTAGATAATGCTGAAACAGGAAATGGAATCAATAAAAAAAAGAATAATAATTTCTTCATATTATCACCTAAAAATATATATGAAAAAAAGGACTAAAATAGTCCTTTTTATTAATAAAAAAATGATTGAAACAAAGCTATTATTAAATTTATAACAAATAATCCAGTTGCAATTCCACCCATAATTGCACCAGCATAACACATACCAATATTTTGATTATTTACTTTTCCACTCTTAGCATTTTGAACTCCCATAACACCACAAATAATGGCTGGAACTCCTAAAATAACCGATCCACAACAAAACAAACTTAGTATTCCACAAACAAGAGATGGTACAGCCAAGCTATTATTTGGTAATACATTTTGCATATTTGGCTGTTGTGGTTGCTGGTACTGTTGTTGTGTATACTGTTGTGGTGCTTGTTGAACCTGTTGCTCAACAGGCTGAGCTACTACTGGAGCATTTTTTAAGTCTCCACCACACTTAGGACAAAAATTTATTCCATCTACAACTTCACTTCTACAATATGGACAAATCATAAAATCACTTCTCTCTATAATAAATAGTATCATATTTTAATATAAAAGAATAGCGCAAAACCTATTCTTTTATCTCATATGACACATAAGATACATCCAAATCAACATATCCTCTAATACCATCTACTCTTCCGTTATCTGCATATTGCCACATTACATATTTTCCTTGATATGTTGCAACATCTATATACTGTGCTAACCATACATCATAATCTCCTAAATATTCAGTATCCCAGTAATTATTTAAAGCAGTTGCATTTCCATACAATACAGCATAATATCCATGCCCACTAATATAATCCAAGAATTTTAAAGCATGTTTATTAACCTTTAAATCACTTATTTTAGATGCCCTATTTTGATGAAAAGTTTCAAAATCATATACAACTGGATAAGTTACTTCATAATCTTTTATAAGATTCAAAACAAAACTTGCTTCCTCTAGGACTTCTACATCAGTAATAGCTGTTGAATAAAAATAAACACCAACAGGTATACCTACTCGATTAGCTTCACTAATATTATAACGGAACTTGCTATCTTCGTACAAAGTATCATTAGATAAATTTCTAAGCCCACATCGAATCATAGCAAATTCAATGCCACTTTCCTTAACTTTATCCCAATCAATATCTCCTTGCCATGCAGAAACATCAATTCCCTTAACTTCTTTATCTACTTTAATAACTTCTAGATTATTATATATCCCTTTATCTTTACCTTTAATAGAAACAATAACATCTTGTATTTCATCAAACTGATTACTTTCCATTTCCATTCGTTCAGAAAAAGAAACTCTTACTAAATTCAAAATAACTCCTATTAACATGCACGTAAAAAGAAGAACAATCAATGTTCTATGACGTATAGAAAAACTTTTAAATCGATCTAATAAATAATACTGCATATCAATACCTCTTATTGATTATAACAAAGAAAAATGAAGAATAAAACCTTATTCTTCATAATTATAAATACCATGTATCTTTTCTAAATCATCATTAGACAATTGCTTAACACGATATCCATTATCTTCGGAAACTACATAAAGTCTAATTTCATAATCATATTTATCTTCCTGTTTATTCATTTTTTCTAATCGATAATTAATAAAAGAATCTTCTGAATCTTTAAACTCGTCTAAATGCTTAGAATAATAATCAATTGCTTCCTTTTGAGCTTTAAATAAATCATACACAGATATTTTTACATCAACATAAGCACCACCATCCACATATTCTTCATGAAGTATTTCGTATTCCAAATTACGATATTGTTTTTTTATTATTTCTTTATATAACTCTTCCTGTTTCGAATTTAAACCTTCTGTCTTAACATAAGAATTTAATTGATCAATTACAGTATCATCCATATAAATATACTTTGCAAAAAAATCATTTACAGCAGTTCTAGCATTCATAGATTGACCACATCCAAACAATAAAAAACTTACAAGTATCAAACTTAGTATTTTTTTCATTAAATCACCTACTTTTAGTATAAACCTTACTTAACTTTTTATACGCAATGTGTTAAAATAACCTAAAGGAAGTGAAAATTATGAAAAAAACAATTTTAACTGGTTTAAGACCTACCGGTAATTTACATTTAGGTCACTATTTTGGAGCCGGTGAAAACTGGGTTAAATTACAAAATGATTATAATTTTTACCTAGAAGTTGCAGATGTACAAGCATTAACAGACAACTTTAACAATCCTGATAAAGTAAGAAAAAATGTACGAGAAATAACAGCTGACTTACTAGCAATTGGAATTGATCCTAATAAAGTTAACCTATTTATTCAATCTCAAATACCTGAAATAGCAGAATTAACAATATTTTATTCAAACCTAGTAACAGTTGCTCGTTTACATAGAAATCCCACTGTAAAAAGTGAAATTGCACAAAAAAAAGAGCTATTTGGTAATGAAGGAGAATCTATCACATATGGTTTCTTAGGTTATCCAGTTTCTCAAGCAGCTGATATAACTGTTTTTGATGGAGACTTAGTACCAGTCGGCGAAGATCAATTACCACTTATTGAACAATGTCGTGAAATTGTAAGAAAATTTAATTCGATATATGGAGAAACACTAAAAGAACCAGAGCCTTTTTTATCTGAAAACAAAAGAATCAAAGGCTTAGACGGAAATGATAAAATGGGAAAATCTCTAGGAAATGCCATCTATCTTGTAGATACTGATGAAACAATTTCTAAAAAAATAATGGGAGCTATTACAGATCCTAATAAGATAAAAAAAAATGATCCTGCTAATCCAGATATATGTATGGTTTATTACTATCATAAATTGGTAAACGATAAAACTTCTTGTGATAAAATTTGTTCTGAATGTAAAAAGGGAGAACGAGGATGTGTTCAATGTAAAAAAGAATTAATAGCTAAAATGCAAGAATTCCTAGCTCCAATAAGAGAAAGAAGAAGAAAATATGAAGAACATCCTGAATTAATAGATGAAATACTACAAAAAGGAACAGAAAACGCAAAAGTTATCGCCAAAGAACAAATGAAAAAAGTAAAAAAAGCAATGAAGATAGATTATTAATCTATCTTTTTTTTATGAGATATATTCCTATAAACATGTAATAAAACTCTTTACATTTAAATAATTCAAATATGTATTTAAAAAAATTATATCCAAATATAAGTAAATTTAAATATACTAAAATAGTACAAATACTAATACTAATTAATATAATACCAATGATTCTTCTCATATTTAATTATATGAAAAAAGAATCTAATCATCATTAGATTCTTCATTATGTTCTATTAATCCAACATCTACACTATTAATAGAATCAAATCGTTTCGTTATCTTTTCTGTTGTAATATAAATATCTTTTACATCTTTTGTTACAGTATCAATACTACGTGATAGTTTTTCCCAACGTTCACGATATTTAACAAATTCCTTACTTAATTTATTTAATTCAACATGAATAACCTTAGCATATTTATCTCTTTCCATATTCTTAAGTATTACTTGGATAATTGTTAACGTACTCATTAAAGTAGTAGGACTTGTAATCCATACTCTTTTTTCATAAGAATACTTAAGTAATTCAGGATGGTAAGCATTAATTTCCGCAAAAATAGCTTCTGCAGGTAAAAACAAAATGGCTTCATCACTTGTTTCTCCAGGAATAATATACTTAGAACTTATAGCATCAATATGTTTTTTAACATCATTTTTAAACATCTTTGTTGCTTCATTCCTTTCAGAATTAGATAAAGATGTATCAGTCATTCTTTCATAGTTTTCTAAAGGAAACTTACTATCAATACAAATAGTTCCTAATGGTTCCGGAGCATAAAGAATAGAATCAGCTATTGCACCATTACTTAACGTATGTTGAATATCATATATCCCTTTATTATTATCCCCAAAAACACTATGAAATATATAATTCAAATTAACCTCTCCAAAAATACCTCTAGTTTTCTTATCTGTTAATACACTCTGTAATCCTACAATTTCCGTAGACAAACTATCTATTTTTTTCTGTGCTTCATCTATTTTTGTTAATCTTTCTAAAATATTATTAAATGTACGATTTGTTTTTTCAAAATTTTGATCAATTCTTTCATTGACTTTTGTGTTAATAACATCTAATTTTTTCTCAATTTTTTCATTTATTTTATCAAAATCCTCTACTAAAAATTTATGAATATCAAATTTAAAGTCACCTAAATCTACATTAATATTCTTTTCTAATTTACCTAATCTTTCAACCAAATCTTTATCATCATGTTTTTTTAATAAATTTAAAATACCAATAATAATAAGAATGATTAATAATCCTATAATAATATAATTTTGCATCACGAAAACCTCTCATCTATATTAAATTTTTTACCTACTATTCTACTTACAATATAACCACCTAATACAATTAAAACAACTTTAATAAAAGCATATGGATTTGTTAAACACTCTAATAAACTCATTCCCATAAGACTACAAAAAACAATAACACATATCTTTCCCAATAATAAAGCATATAAGTATTTCTTAATAGGAATATGTGACAATCCAGCACCAACATTGATAAAAAAAGAAGGTGTAAAAGGAATAGATATAATAAGAACAATTTGACTAAATTTTAAATGATCAATAAGTTTCATAAATTTATGATCTTTGTCTTTTTTATAAAACCATTTACTCAGCCTCTTTCTACATAACAAAAAGGTTGCAAAACTACCAATCACTGTACAAATCCAAGATATAAGTCCACCTATTAAATACCCTAATGTATGAACATTAATTGTTACAAAAACAAATAGAGGCAAAAAAGCAAGTATCCCCTCAACGATAATTAATAAAGAACTAATAAAAGGAGCCCAAATTCCCAATCCTTCTAAAAAAGAATCTAATATTTCATTTATATTGCTAAAAAATCCCAATAATTCCATAATACATCACAACTTTATTATATTGAAAACCATAATAAAAAACAATTGTTCACATTATAATAATGTAAATACTTTACTTTAACACGAGAACTACATCATATCCTTTATATTTTAAGGTATTATAAGCTTTTCTAGATTGTATTCCCCCATTACAAAATAAATAATACTTTTTATTTTTATCCAATAGTTCTTTATAATTTACAATTAAATCATCAAAAGAAACATTTAATTCATTATCAAAGATTGTACTACTACTAAAATTTATAAAAATTCCCATTTCTTTTTTATAATTTTTTAATAAAATAAAATTCATAACATCACCAATATAATTTATTCCAAAAAAAAGAGATGAACTAGTTATTAGTCATCTCCAAAGAAATCATCAAAAAATTCATCATCTGATATAATACTGCTACTCTTAATCGCTACCTTATCAGGATCAACATTTACATTTGTTTTTTCTTCTTTGACAGTTTCTAATTTCTCATCTATTTTTGGTTCTTCATGAACTTCATCAGAATATACATTATAATCATTTAACTTGTTCGTAATACGAGACAAATCATCTTTACTAACTCTAGTATATTCCATTGAAGGTTCTTGCTTATCCTCAATCTTTATTTCTCTTACCGGAGTATCTTCTTTAACAGAACTCATAATATTTGGAACGGAATCATAAATAGGATGATCATTCTTTTCTATTGGTTTTACAACAGTACCACTAGTATAACTAGGTTGAATAATAGATGCATCTTCCACCTTAGGTAAATCATCATAATCATAGTCATTTTCATCAATAGGACTACTAGTTGCTATAGCAATATTAGCTTTTTCATTTCCAATAGATATTTCATTAGATTCTATTTTTTTATTTGTTTTTTCATTAGTACTGAAAATATTAAAATCATGATCTCTAGGTTTAAATTCATCAGGTTTTTCATGTTCTTCTTCTGGAGTAACATCTTTAACCTTCTCTTCAACCTTAATATCAACATCCAACTTAGGAAGTTCAGATTCTTTTGGATTCTTCTCTTCCTCTTTTTTATTTTTTTCCATTTCTTGCTTCTGACGAGCTTCCTCTGCATCTAATTCAGCAATCTTCTTATCAATATCTTTCATCATTTGATCAAGATCTAATCCTCCACCAAACAAATCATTTCCAGAAGATGAAGCAAATGGAGAAGTACTTCCACCACCAAAAGGTGATGCATCATCCATTCCTCCAAATGGACTTCCGATTCCAAATGGACTTGGTGATGGTTCCTTATTATCCATAGAATTCAACATATTACTACGTTTTTTCTCTTTAACAAACGCTTTCAAATCAAAAGTTTCAACAGGTTGTTTTTCTCGTGTAGGAAAATCCGCTTCTATATGAGGATGACCCCAATCCATTTTAAAGTTTGGCGTATATTTTGTCTTAAATGGAGCCATACGCCATCTAATTATAATAGCTTCAAATAACTTTAATTTCTGTAAATCTGTTACAGTAACTAATGGTGTTGATGCAGTCTTATCCTTATCACTTGATTTAACTTCACCACACATTTTACTAATCTCTTCCAACGCTGCTAATTCAGTACTAATTAAGTACACTAAATTACCACAGTTACCTTTAATAGTTTCAGCATCTTCATTACCATAAACACTTTTTAACTGAGCAAAGTTTTGAATAATAAAAGTGAAACGTATTGAACGAGAACGTGCTGCTGTTACCATTGTAGTAATATCTTTAAGAGGTGGCATATTTGCAAATTCATCTAATATAAAATTAGTTCTATATGGTAATTTACCACCATTTGCTTGAGCAACATCAATTAAAGTTTCATAACATTGTTTAATAAAAATTGTTGCTAAACCATGATATGTTGTCTTTTCATCATGAATAACAATAAATACAGCTGTTTTTTCCTTACCTATATCACGCATATCAAAATCACTATATGCTAACATCTCAGATAAGTTCTCACGAGAAGCAAATATTCTTATTTTTTGTCTAAATACTGATAAAATTCCACCTTTTGTTTCTTGAGGAGCATTAATCGTATTAGACGCAAATACATATGGAGAAGAACCTTCACCCTTCATAGTAAAGTATTCTTTAATATAATTACTAGCAGCAAATTTATCTTCACCAACAGTACTCATTAAATTAATTGTATTTAAATTTATTTCTTTCTCTTTTGCATCTTCAAATAAACCTAATGCCAAACCTGAGAAATAGTCAGCAGATGATTTTTCCCAGAAAGGATCTCCACTTTTATTATTAGGATCATATAGAATATTCATTGCAACGTCATCTAATAATTCAGTAGCTTTATCTTGATTACCACTCTTATAATATTGATATGGCAAAGTTAAAGGATTCCATGCATTTCCTTTTTGAGGATCACGGAAGTTTAATACAACAACATTATATCCTCTTTCTCTCATATAATTACTAGCAGCCTTATAAAGTTCTCCTTTAGGGTCTGTAATAATCATACTTTCGCCTTTTTTAATTAAAAGTTCAACCATAGGTTCAACAACCGTCTGTGATTTACCTGAACCAGTAGAACCTATTACTAAATTATGATACTCTCCGTTATCAACCCATAATCTTTTTCCATCATTTACTAAAGGAATTCCAGCGTATGGAGATTCGGTAGCTAAAGGATCAACTTCTTCGACTCCTTTATCATTTTTCATTTCTTTTTCTTTTGACCATCTTGAATATCCTTTATTATCTTTCTCAGATATTTCTAAACCTACTCCATTTTTTCTTTCAAATATATAAGAAGAAACTCCAGAAAAAATAATTACCAAAAAAATAACAAATAATATCAAAGTAGTTCCAAGAAGTTTTGTTAAACCTGGAAAAGGGTTTAAACCAGAAAAGGAACCGGTAGTACTTAAAGAGTTAATATTACCAGTAATAATTGCGCACAAATACAATAACATAGCTGCAAAAACTATGAATGTTATAAGGTCTTTACTCGAAACACGAAATTTCACGATTTCTTCACCCCAAATCTAAACATATTATACTACATATTAGAGTAAAAATAAAAGGAGTTTATCCCTTTATTTTTACTTTTGATACAATTATTGCAATTACTATAAAAGATACAAGAGCAATAATTCCCACTAAAAGAGGATGCTTGTTAAAAAAATCATTTTTCTCTTTTTTATCCATATTAACCAAAGTATTTTCATTATTTGATTTTTCATCCTCATTTACCTCTGGTACTTTATTTTCCAAAACAAGATTTATTCCCTTTTTTGTATCCTTATCAAAATTCCATGTATATACATTTCCATTAACGCTATCAGCGTTATTCTCTAAGACAGGATAATCTGTTGTAATATTAATTTTTACACTATCTAAACTAGGAAACATATTAAACACCAATAAACCATTTACATCCGTAGAAAAACGTAATTTTTTTCCATTGTCAGGTTTATCAAACAATACAGAACGAAAAGCATTTTTAACAGTTGAAGATCCTATATAATTATCAATCGTATAATTATATTTATATTCATAACGACTACCTTCTCCTATGTCTGCCACCGATTTTTCATAATATTGCACTCCAGATTTTTTTTCATCCGGTTCCTCATCTGCAACTGTATTGTTATAAAATGCAGGGAAGTAATCTCTAAATGCCGCATTTAATCTTTCCTTAGTAGTATAACTTTCGTCTGGAAAAGCAACGATAACCACATCTTCTTTGATTGAACCATTTGAAATATTTACATTTACTGTTGCATCACATCCACAAAGTAAGAATAAAAATAATAATAGAATAAAAACCTTATGCTGCTTTGCTATTTTTTTCATAATATCCATCCATTCTAACTCCCCAATATCCACTTTCAGCAAAAGATCTTCTGTTAAATTTAACTCCATAAGAATTTCCCATTGCTTCAGCACAAATGTATTGATGTGCATCTTCATCTATTCCTACAACAAGTACTATATGTTCAGAACTTTCTAACAAATCACCAGGTTGTAAAACAGCAGTAGATCCATTTAATCTTACTCTCTCTGCTCCACTTAAGTACTGGAAGTTACTTGCAGTATTCTGTACCATATTAAATCCACCATTTTTGATCGCCCATGGTACAAAACCAGAACAATCCAAACCACAATAATCATAACTCTGATCATTTGCATAAGTATGGCAAGCATTGCTACCCCATTTTGCTGCTGCAAGTTCAGCAATACCATCACCATGACCTCCACCCCAGTAATAAGGAACTTTAACGTGATAATTATTACCTAACTCAGCTATTAATGTAACTGCAGCTGCTACAACACCAGCTCTAGTTCCATATCCAGCTTTCTCAACATTTTTAGATATTAAATCATTGAAATCATCCAAGCTACTACCATTTTGTGATAAGAAAGTATCCAACCTTGTATGTAAAATTTCATCTCCATCAGAAGATAAAGTATAATCTCCATAATCAATATTACCCATTGTAGTACAAAATGCAGAATTAAAGTCTCTACTTCCATACACTGTATATAAAATATCAGAATATGTTTTTCCTGCATTTGCTTCACTAACAAAAGTATCTGTTTCAGAACTTTTATACCCCAAAGACATAACATTTTCATTTTGATCAACCAATACTTTTCCTTTAACAGTTGCTGCAACTTCTAATACATGTTCTTTCTGACTCTCTGATAATGCACCTTGCCATAAAATAGCACCAGTTGATGTACTATCAACTTCAGGAGAATATAAACTTACATCTCCTCGATTAACACGATAAATATCTTTTTCATAATCCCAATAAACTTGATCATTTTCACAAGCTCTAATTTTAATAGATTCAGAACTTTTATTATAACCAATCCAACAATTATCGGGATCTTCTTCACACATTTGTCTATTTCGAGTTAATACAAAATTACGAGCTGCTATGATTTGAGCTTTTAGAGCTTCATCTGGAGCATCAGGACCAGCTTCGGCTAATGCTACTCCTAAAACATATTTTTCCAAATCTACAGTCTCTAATACGTCTACACTACCTTCTGTTGTGTCACACTTCATAAGCTCAACAGTAACACTATTTAAATTAACCCTACCTGAACTTGTAATTCCTTTTAAATCATAAGTACAATGAGAACTACTTCTTCTACTTCTTCCACCACTATTAACATTTTTAGAAACTTCATTTCCTAATAGGAAGAAAATAATAATAAGTATGATAATCAATATAGCTGCCAAATATGGATGTTTTGCTATAAAACTAACCGCTTTTTTTGCAAAATTAGCAACACCATTACTTCTTGTAGAAGATTCTGTTTCTCCTTTTCCGCTTGCGTTAAATGTATTTCCACCAGGTTTATTTGTTTGTCCTTTTGTTTTAGAGAAAGGGTTCAAACGATCCTTTATAGAAGATAACGTTTGACGAAATCTACTTTTTCCAGGACTATTCAATGCAGTCCCACGAGAACCTCCAGTATTTCTTCCACTTTCACCATTTGCTTTTGTTTGATGAACAAAATTTCTTCTAGCATTTTGTGTTACATCAGTTTCTTTCGTTGGTCTATTTAATGCGCCATAACCATTTCCAGGATCACCACTATATGATCCACCAGGTCTTTGCTGCCTACCGCCACCTGCACCTGCTTCTCCATTTTTTCCACCCTGATCTAATTCTCCATTTTTATCTGGACTTTGACCACGTTTAGAAGGATCTGGATTCTGTTCTTGATTAGGTTGCTGATTTGGAACACCATTTTCCTTAGGAGCTTGTGTATTTCCTACTGGTTCTGCTTCTGGAGATGCGTTTACTCCTGGTTGCCCAAGTTTATCATCATATGGATCACTTCTAGGTCCATCTGGAACTCTTGGTCTATCCTCTGATTCATCAAGTCCGCCCGGTCCTGAAGGAATTTCTCCATCTCCTCTAGGTCCCTCTGGAGAATCCATAGGTCCTCTAGGAGCTTCCAATGGATGACCAGAATCTGGATTACCATCTATAGGATGTCCTCCTCCCTGATCATATCCTGTTTCAGAAGGAACATTTCTCATATGATTATATGCATCCAATGCTTCAGAATTCTCTTCCTGTGCAGTCTCATGCAAACTATCATTCATATCTCGTATATTTTCAGATACTTCTGCCTCTGTTTCTTCATCCGGAGGAGTAGCTCCTTCTTCAACTACATCCTGTACTTCTTGTTCAATATCCTTTTCTGAATCATTTTCCAAAGAAACATCACGTAAATCACTATTTAATTTATTTAAATCATTAGCAAGATCAGTTTCTAAATCAACATCTGTTGAATTATCAGTAACTGAAACGATTTCTGGTTCTGATGCATCTTCTAAAGATTCAATAGCACCACCCACAGTCCATCTTACTTTTGTTCCATTGTTTGACTTTGGCATACAACCACCATCTTCATATTTATACTATCAAAAGTATATCATAAAATACCCCAATAAAAAAGCTAGTTTTTAAACTAGCTTATAGTCCTCCACCTGCTCCGAAAGAATCTAATTCTTCCTGAGTACATAAGACCCTTACTCTCATACGTCTACTACCACATACAAACAATGCTTCACCTTGATTATAGTACTTAATACTATCCATCTCGCTATCATTCAAGTCAATTAATAAACCTAAATCTTCAGTAGCTTGTTTTTTCAAGCCCATTACTAAGTAATATGAAGCATTATCAAATATCGCTTTGCCATGTACTAATACATTTGGTGCAGCAAAATCTGTAGGTTGTTGTGTGATAATAATTGTACCAGTGTTATATTTACGAGCTCGTCTTTGCATTTGAGCCAAGAATTCTGCTCCTAATTCATTTCTAGTTGATAATAATACGTGCGCCTCATCCACAGATAATACCGTAGTAACTTCTCTATCCAAACATTGACTCCATGCAAATTTCAAGATATTAAAGAATAAAGCATTACGTATATTTTCATCACCATTCATTAAATCTTTAATATTAAACACAATAAAATTACTATTAATTTGTAAAGTAGTTTTTCCTGTAAAATAATATCTCAATTCTTTAGTTAAAGGTCTAACTTTTAACTCTAAACGTTCCATGATATCTCTTTCTCTTGTTTTGTCAGGCATTGATAACAATCTACCTTTAATTGTTGCATAAACATCATCAAACGTTGGATAATCTTGAGACGTTAATGAACTAAAATCTGTATTAAAATCTATCTTATAACGCTTATAAGTATCTTGTACAACTTCACTAAACATTGTTAATACATCTTCTTCAATATTTGGAGAATAATATTTCATAAAAGCTTTTAATGATTGTAAAGAACGAGTTAACACAGTATAACCCAAACCAGAAGAAAGTTCCTCTTCATCAGCATCGGCAACGATTTCCAATGGATTAATCATACCATAATCTCCACCTTTGCCTAAATCTAAATAACTTGCATTTAGATTCTTACACATTTCTTCAAGTTCACCTTCAGGGTCAACGCAAATAACTTTATATCCATTTCTAATATGAGAACGAATTAATAACTTAGCAGCAGTTGATTTACCACTACCAGAAGTACCTAAAATAATCATATTAGCATTGTTACGATTATGTTCCTTTTTTATTTTATATAAGAATTGATTAAACAAAATAACTCCACCTGAGAAATCTACACCAAACAAAGTTGAATCTCCTGGATCTTTTATACTATCAAATACAAATGGATACATAGCTGCTATTGTAACAGAAGGTATTGGTGTACCAATACGATCCTCAACATCTTGCTTAGGAAAAATAGGTATTATAGATTTTAATACTTTTTCTTGTTCAAACATTAATGGAATAGCTTTCATTCCCAAAGCATCTATATAACTAAGTACTTGCATTCTTTTCATTTCTAATTGCTCTGGGCTATCTGCAGTAATCATTACATGTAATTGAAAATCAAAAATTCTAGCTTGCGTAGCTGCCAACATTTGAATAAATTGCTCTAATGATTCATAATCTTGACGAATTCTCTCTTGAAGAGTTTGATCTCTTTCAGACTGATATCTTACTTTTAAATCTGCAATTTCTTTATTTAACATATTCTGTAAAACAGAAAACTCAATCGGAATATGTTTAGCAACAACTTTAACACCAGAAATATTCGTTAAATTAGCTAAGAATCCAGGACCTATTGTTTTTGGAAAACTAATAACAGTTAAAATCGTAGCATTTTTCCCACTGATTACAAACTCTTTAATATCAAATTTAATCCCTTTTGGGGCAATTTCACTTTTCAGATTCATTCTGGTCTCACCGTCCCAAATGAAGTAGTCATACCACCATTTAAGAAGTTATCTAAAATCATTCTTAAATCCGCATTACTTACTTGTGTAGAATTAATTGTTGCATTCGCAAGACCTGCCATCATATTATGTAATTTTTTCTGAATAACATCTAATTTTCTATCTTTAAACAAGATAAAATACTCTGTATCAACAACATTATATTCAGCACCCATAAAAGCATTAGCTTTATTAATATCTTGCATAATCAATTTTCTAACAGAACCATCCGTAGTTTTTTGATACAAAAGTTGTAATTGAGATAAATAAACATTAATATCAACCGGTCTATCAGCAACAACCAACCAGAATTCATAATCTAACATGTTATAAAAATTCTGTAAATTAAATATAACATTATCCATTTCTCCTTGATCAAGAATAAATATATTCTTAGGAGCTACCTTAATTCCCGTAACATAATACTTATTATCAAGTTCTATCATACCATTCATGATATTTTTAATAGGTACCCAATCTTCAGAATATTTTACAGGGCCAGAACTACTAGAGCTAGGTGCACTAGTAGTTGCTGTATTATCTACCTTTTCTATTATTGCCATATTCTCTGACACACCAACCTTTCCATTTATATTCTCTTTGTCCTCCAAAGAACCTAAACACATTACCAATTAACGTCATAACATTATGGTAATAAGGAACAGGAGCAACCATTAATGATGAAAACAATAATGGACAAGAGAATAGAAACAATAATCTCATATCATCTGTTCTAACTACCATTAATAGGAAGAAAGATATTGCCAAACCAATTATAAAAATCGTTAAATCTGTTGGTGTAAAGAACCCCAATATTAATTGCGATTTTTTTGAGTTAGCAGGAATAATATAATTCATAATTCATCCACCTATCCATTCTCTTATTTTTTATCTTTTTTCTCTTGCTCTCTTTTATGTTCAGCCAAACGACCATATTCTTCGATTTCTGTATATCTTGCAGAATCTTTACCAAAGCCACCTGCATCAGATGCAGCAGTATGAGCTTTGATTCCTTTTGCTTTTCCAAAGAAATCTTCATGAGAAGAAAATGCTACAGATGCTGGATCATCTGCAACCCCAGGTGTACCTGGCGTTGAATAATATTTGTATTGTCCATCTGGATTACCGTCTCTATCATAACCTTGTCTAAAATAAACGGTTGCTGTATGTCCATGATCATCAGTATATTCAAATCTATTTTGAGAAAGATAACTTGAATCTGTTGCAGCTCTACTACCTGAATACTGACCAGCTCGATATGATTCTTTACCAATCAAGCCACTCAATAATTGACCAACAGTTTTCTTCTTGCCATCATACGTAGATAACTCTACATCTTCTGCTTCTCTTGCATAAGCAATATGTTCAGCAGTAAATGAACTTAGTTTTGTAGAAACTTTTGAACTAGGATCTAATGATTGTTCATATACCCAAGCATCTGCTGCTGCTTCCATAGCATCTTTTGCTGCTTTAACTTCATCCTGATGTTTTTTAACAGCAACTGCATATTCTGCAGAAGATAACTTAATTTCAGATTCAACATCAGCCTTAACTTCTGTTTTCATCTTCATTTTTACAGATCCACTTATAGTCTGTTCTTGTTGATCTAAATCAGCAATATTTTGATCAAATGTTGCCAACTGAGCCTCTAAAGAAGACCTCTCAGAAGCAGAAATTCCAGATCTACTTAGTCTTCGTTCAATATCTGCCCTTCCTCGTTCATTCATTGCTCTATTCTGATTTATTCTAGCTAATTCTCTTTCTTGATCTTCACAAATAGTAGCTTCTCTTTCTAAAGCACGATATTCCTCAGAAGAGGTATCCATTCCTTCCATTTTTTTACGAAGTGATGCAGATCTAGCACTTAATGCTTGTTGTGTACTCATTTCATCTATACGTTGTTGTCTTCTATCAATTTCTCTATTTGCAGATTCTTCATTCCATCCTTCACGATATTCAGATACCTTCTCTGAACTAATTTGATCATAGTGTCTTTTTAATCCGGCTGCAAAACTTTGATCATCCTCATAAGCCATTTCACGCAAATCACCATTCAAGTTTTGGAAATCCTTAGCAAATTTCATTTTTTTCTCTTCACGTTCAGTGTTAATACGAGGAGCAATTGAATCCCATGCTGTTGAGATATCATACATTACTTTATTTTGAATACGATATCTTCTCTTCTGTTTAAGCTCAGCTTGCAATTCAGACATTTTATCCTCATATTTTTTTTCATCTATTTGATCTCCATCAAGAAGACCTTCCAATAATTCATCGTCTCCCTCTTCTGCTGCCTCACCATTTCTTCGACGATTAGCAGCTGCCTCAAGAGCTCTAATTTTTCTTTCAGCTTCCCTAGATTCCTGATGAGCTTGTACAGTTTTCCCAGCATTTTCAATTCTCTTTCTTCTTGCTTCATCTTCGTCAGCAATAGAATCAGAAGCGATATCTCTTGCTTGTTTAGCACCAGCCCTCATAGCTTCGGCACCTTTTGTTCCAGAATAGACATTTAATCCTCCTCGAATAGCAGAATTAAACAAACCAGACGCAGCACGACCTAACCTATCACGAACCGTAGGATCTTCCATTTGATGTGTTCTAGGATTATATCTTTGTCCATCATCTTTATAGCCATGAATAGCTCCACCAATACCAGCACCAGCAATTCCAGCAGCAGCAAAAGCTCCACCTTCTCTTAACTTTTGACCTAAGCTCTTGAAATCACCCATTGCAGAACTAAAGCCTAAAGAATCAGAGATAAATTTTGGTGCTTGTTGGGCAAATATTATTAACCCCATAATTAATAGAGCTAAAGCAAACATACGCTCTCCAAGATTTAAATTTTGATTTTCCCATAAAGTTGCTGAAGTTGAGAACATATCTGTCAAGTGACAAATAATATAAACAACAATATAAACAACCGCAATACGAATAAATACTTCTATAAACGTCGTTATTAAACTTTTTATATAATTCTGATATGTAGATTTAAATTTCGGCAAAATCTGCAAAATAATCGGTATAGGTGCTATAATCTGATAAAATGCCAGCTTGGCCGAACGAACACCCATATCTATAGTAAATGAAACAAATGAGTATAAAGCAAATAATCCACATATTGTAGAAACACCCCAATAATATTCTATCTCCTGATCGTCATCAGTATACTTACCTAGGAAACCAGTATAAATATTAAACCCTTTACCAGCAGAACTATATCCATACGCATCCGCAAGAGATATCTCTCCACTACCACTCATTTGGTTTACCTCATCTCCGGTTTCAACATTACTAGCAGCAACAATACCACAAACAATAGCAACCCCCGCGAGCAACCAACCAACAGGATTCCAAATATTCGTAGCAGCAACAACTGCTACTGTTCCGGCAACAGCTGCCAATCCAAGAACCGCAGCACCAGCTGCCGCCCCATAAAAGTCAGACGCCTTAACTTTTATTTCTTCCGCATCATACCCATCTACCGGGTGAAAGAACGCAGTCCAAATAGATGTTGCAGCTACTGCACCACCTAAAGATTTAACATAACAATTTGCTTTCGTTGTCCCATTATTTGGATCTTGACAAGGATCATTAGCATTTGTATTTCCATTTGGAACTGCAACTTCCGCATCATCAAAATTTCTAAAGAAAATCTTACCAACAACATCATGTTCTACTATTAATCCTTGAGCTTGATACAAATACTCAAAAATAGTAGGAGCAATAGCAATACCAATAATTGCTGTTAAAATACCTTGAACTAATTTACCTCCAGATAACTCACCTTTTGTCATTTGATCAGGATCCATAATAGATCTAATAATAGCATAGGCAAGTACAAACAACATAACTACACCAATAATTGCATATAAATTATTGGCAATTGTAGAATACGCATCACTATTTAATAATCTTGCACTAGCTACTGCCATAAATATTTTATAAGCAGATGAAATCAAAGTATAAATAGCACTATCTAAAACGATAATTACACCAGCTAATGAATCATTTAATAAATCTTTCATTATATTCCTCCTAACCAACACCACAAGTTCCAGAAAGTTTAAGTAGTTCTAAAAAGTAATTTAAAACTTCTGGCAAAACAAATAAAACCATCGCAAGTAAAACTCTTTTAAGTGCTGTTTGAGCGGCTTTTTTTAAAGCTTCCTTCTCTTGACTAGCAACGGCTTTAATAAAATCAATAGTAGAATAAACAAGTACTAAAACAGGTGCCAAATATTTAAAAACATTAAATATCTGTTTTAAAAAATCAACAACCTCAGGATCTAATATATCACTACATTCTTTTGCTAAAACAAAATAAGGATTTGTTAATAATAAACACAATGAAAAAATTGCATATTTTATATTTGTATTCTTAATCATCCAATACACCTCATATCATAAAAATTATAGCATAAAAAAAATGATATTAAAAGAAATATCATTCTTATTATTATCAAAATATAAAGTAATAATTAACTACTTATATAATCAATACAATTTCGATAATCTGAATCAATTGTATTTCCAAGTAATCCAAATGCAGCTTTTACTAATTCTGGAATAAAGAATATTACTAAACCAGCAATGAATCTCATAAGTAATTGTTTAGCAGCAGTCTTAATAGCTTTATCATCACTTGCTACAACAGCCTTACCTAAATCGATCATACCAAAAATAACTACTAAAATAGGAATAACAATTCTAAAAATATTTAATATTTTTCCTACAAGAGTCCATACATTCTTAGTATCACTACAAAAACCTAATAAATACATATATAAACATCTCCTTCATTTCTAATATAATTGTATTTTATATTGTAAAAGTTGTCAAGTTTTTATTGACTATTCCTTTACGATGCCAAACAGTCTCGCTGCCCTTGAACTATCAGCAACTGGTCTGTTTTTATCAAATCCTAATTTATTTAATAATTCATCCAAAACTCTGTGTTTATCCATCTTATCATCCAAAGGAGGAATACTATGGAAAACACTAAGTCCAGCTTCGTTTTCAAACTCTCTGATATCATTTTGATCTAATAAACTACGATTTAAAATTACTTTCTTTCCTTTAATCTTTTCAATAATGTTTCTATCTCTTCTTACCATCTTATTTAACATTAATGTTGATGGTTCAATCAAATATAACATTTCCGTACAATTTGCTTCTTCTGCACTACTATTAATATCGATTAAAATAACATCATAATTATTTACAGGATTATTAATAATAGATTCTAGTTCCTTAGAACTTGCGCTTTTCATTTCTGGATCATTAAAGAATAGAAAATCATTTTTATCTAATTCAATTGCCAACACTCTATAATTCTCTGACAATTGCTTTTTTAACATATAAATCAAAGTAGATGCACCAGCATGATCAGTCAAATCCTTAAATCCAATAACTCTAGTTCCTCCCAAAGAAGGCATAGCAATATTATTATTAATAAATGATTTCTCATTTCCGGTATTTCTATGATTTCCCTGATTTTGAGGCATATTACCTCCGTTATTCATACCCATTCCATTATTACCAATAATATGGAATTGAGCAACGTCTTTATAAGAATTTGGATTATCGACCAAATAAGCAATCGCATCTATATTCCTTGTAAAATTATATATTCCCATGGATACCAATTCAGATAAATACTGTGGATTATTAACTGCTGGAGAATCATCCAATAGTAAAATAATCTTGGACATATCCATACCAAAAGACAATCTTTGAATTTGTGTAATATCTTGGTAATTAGCAATAGCAGTAATATCAAGAATCATTTTATTAAAGAAAAAATTATCAAATTGAGCTATCAAATCATCTACTTGAAACTCTCCATTAATGCTTTTAATTAAATCAATATTTAAATTAGAAAGCATAGCTGCGTATTTATTTGAAACAATAACATTCATTCAATCTCAATCCTCCAATTTATCTTCTCAATTGTTCATATGAAATATCCATAGAATCACTAGAAATAACAGTATTTGCAGCAGTTGCACCACCAGTTGTTCCTTCTACATTTCTAGGGACATCATATAAATCATAAATTTCATCTGTAAATCCATCAACTCTTACAGACAAAAAAGTACTTAAAATAGGCACATCAAAACCATAGAATATCCTAACTTTATAATAAGCACTTGAATAAACACCTGTAGATAGTTGTGCATCATATTTAGCAAAACACCAATAATATTTCTTTTCATTCGTTGTAACATGCTCAGCTAAATCAGATAATTCTGCATCATTTGCTAAACTTGTTACACCATACCAATACCCTGGCATATCAGCATCAGCATTTGGACATCTTCCCAATGTGCTATACGACATACCTCTTAAATACAGATTAATTGTTTGAATAGCACCAACATTTCCAATAACATCTCCCTTTCCAGGGATAATAGAAGAAACAGAGCTACCCTGATTACTAGTCATACCATGATGCTTTTCAATAATTGTTAACATTTCGTTCTTCATCTTGAACGTTTTAGAATAATTAATAGTAGTTATAATATAGGCAGAAAACATCGCAATAAAAACAACAATCATACCTAATAACCAAATATTAGCAATACCTTGTTTCACTTTTCTACCTCCTAATTATAACATTGTTTAAATTCATCTAAATCATTATTTAAGAAAACAATAGAAGTTTCTCCGTCAATACGAATATTAAAGAATGTTCTTAATATTGGCCAATCCAATTTAAAGAACACAACAACTTCATAATAAGCCTGTCTTGGATGACCCAATGCTCCATTTAATACTCCACTTTCCACTAACTCTCCAGAATCATTCATAGTTTCAACCTCATAAACGATAGCATGTTTAGCTATACAATAATTAATATTATCTCCGTAGGAAACTGGATTTAAATTATCATTCCACATATTAAATCCCAACCAACAATTACTATCAGATGGACACTTTCCTGTGGAAGCATATCCAATACTTTTTAAATAATCATTAATCGTATCAATTGTAGAGCCTTCTGCTGTTGAATCACCAGTTGTTGGATTATAAAGAACATTATTCACTCCACGTTTTCTTTCAATAATTGTAATAATTTCATCTTTAATTTTATAACATCTCGAATAATTTGTTGTAACACTAACAAAAGTAGTAAATAACGCAATAAAAGTTATTGTTAAAACAAATAACCATGTACCACCTATAGCTTCCTTCATAGCATCACCTAACCTCTAAAAGGACATTCGAAAGGTTTACTCGCACCTGTATCCGTAGGGGTATAACACCATGCCATGTGATTTTCATTAAATCCCGTATCACAGATAGCATTTGCACAAGTAGATCTATCTTCCATACCTGTTTTTATCATTGGCCATAGAACTATAAAGAAAAAGGCCGTAAGCACAGCCACGGCCGCTACAACAATTACAGAGCCTGTTAACTCACCTGTAGCTTCTTTCATATCTTTTTTCCTTTATATTAAATTATTCAGCAAGAGCAGGTCTTACGAAAGTTCCTCCTCCGCCGCCACCAGCACCGTAGTCACTAGCACCACTACATGTTTTAGTATAACCACGTCCATTATATGATGCAGAGCATACAAAAGTAGTACATTCTACTTTATTACCATCTCCTGTTGCTCCTGTAGTACTATTATCCTCAGAAGAATAGTTTCCGTCTGCATCAATGTTAGAACATGCAGTTTGTAACATGATGTTTGCTTGGATATTTGGCATAATAAATATTGTAAATAATGCAGCAATTGCAGCAATAGCAACAACTGTGATTACTGTCATATTTAATTCACCTGTAGCTTCCTTCATACTTTATATCATCCTTTCCATATTATAATTATATTATACTATCTATACTTTTTATTTTCAAGAAAATTATGAACCAATCATGTTCATAACGGCAATTAAAAGTAAAATCATGACACCTACACCAGTACATACAAGCATATTCATAGTTTTACTTTCCATCTTGTCCAAACGCTCTTTATAACGCGTTTCTCTTGCCTTTTGTTGTAAATTTGATATTGTTTTTGAGAATGTAATCAACTGTTCTTGCTTTCTTTCTTGTCGACCTAAACTTAAACGATATAACAAACGCATCATTCTCATAGAATCACGAACTGGATACATTTGCGCAAATTCCATATATGGACGAACAGTAGAATCACCAGCATTAATTTTATTAATCATTTCTATTAATCCAGATCTAAATATTTCTGGAGCATCAGTAATTGATTTACCTAATGCAACCGGAACAGTATAGTGCTGAATTAAAATTTCTAATCCTTTCAAATAGTAAGGCAACATAGAATCAATTTGTTGCAAATGTTTTTTATAAAAACTTTTTAAATTAGAATAATCCATTTTAAATGCAACATATCCACCTACACAAGCTAATACTATTTTTACTAAAGATAAACTAGATAACATTATAAAGATTAATAATACAATAACAATTAATCCATTTTTTATACGCTTTTGATATAAAACGTCTGCATCTAATCCATCTCCATATTTTGCTTTAACCAAGAAATCATAATCTTCTTCTTTTAATTTCATAAAGATATCTTGATTATCTTGAATAAATTTATTCGGTTTAATATAACCATTAATTGTTAAAACAACAAATGATATAATTCCAATTGCTAAAACTTCAAAATACATAATTACTCAACCCCCACATCTTCATTGTAGAATTTTTCACCAGTTAATAAGAAATAACAATTGATGATAATAATAGCGTGTAAAATAATTTGAACATATATTTTTTCAAGCATCTTTAAATATTCAGAACGTCCAAATAACAGCTGCATAACCATAACAAGTAAGAATAACGCAGCACCGAACGTTAAGAACTTCGTGTGGAACACTTGTCTATCCATTCTATCTTTATAAACACCTTCAACCAAGGCATCGATATCCATAGACATTAATTCCAATGCTTCTCCTGAATCTCTGGCACCTTCTTTTGTAATTTGCAAGAATAACTGATGCATATTTTTAACCATATAATAAGGATACGCATTATTGAAAAACTCTATAGATTCGTCAATAGTACCATTTTCATATGACATTTGAATCATTCTCTTTACATCTCTCAATACTGGATCTTGTAAAATACCTGAATCACGTACACCTTCTAAAGATTTAACAAAAGATTGTGTTGTATTAAATTCCATTATAACATTTGTAGTATATACTTGAATTTGTTCAAATAAATATTCACTATATAAACGATTTGTTCTTAAATAAGATAAATAAGGAACAAAAGCAACTGCAATAGCTGTATAAATAATAGTAATCAAAATACTATAGAAATATAGGAAACTTACAATTGCTGCAAATCCACCCAATATTAATACCTGTATTAAATATTGTCTTGGAGTATAATCATAACCAAGTTCCTTAGTTTTTTCCTTAACTTCTCTATAACTATAAGGTGCATAAGTGTTGTAAACATTAGCAACTGTATCAGCAAAAAACTTATAAACATTATCACCTGTATTATATCGGTAAGCCAATACGAATATTGCAATAATTAACCATAATATCAATTCCATAAAATCACCTTACTCTCATAACACATCTGGTGCAGGAGTTGTATTAACAACTGGAGCTGCAGGTTGTGTTGTTGTTTGAACTTGTGGTGCTGCAGGTACACTAGGTGTTGCTACACTTGGCGCAGGAGGCACAGCAGCAGACACTTGTGGAGCTGCAGGAGCCGGTTTTGGTGCAGCAGCCTGAACATCTTGAGATGCAGGTTGCACTGCAGGACTTTGAACCTTAGGAGCACTTGGGCTTACAGCCGAAGCGCTACTTGGAGGCGTAGCTGCTACAGTTGGAGCAACTGGTGTAACTGGTTTAGTTGCTTGTTGTACAGATGCTGACTGCTGAGGATTACCTTGAACAGGTTGCGTAGGTGTAGTTGCTGCCGGTGCAGTACCATCAGAACTCTCCTCTTCCTCTTCTGACTCAGCATTTAGCATCGCATTCAACCCTTCTGAAGAAGTTTCTCTATTAGCATAATTATCACTTGAACTATCTCTTAAATTAGATAAATCTTCTTTAGAATCGGCATCACCAAGTCCAAATATATCATCATCTTCAAAGTAAACATTACCTATTGCCAAATAATCTATTAACTTTTTAGTTGGATTATGCAATGTTACTCTTCCGTCTAATGTTTTCGTATATAATTCATTAGCTTTTGGCTTATTATCCTCATCTACATAGAATTCACAAACTTCCATAATTTCACGTTGGAATCTTTTCAATGCCTTTGAATAATAACCTTTAACATATATTCCAATTTGAATATATCTGTGTATTGAAGACAAATATTGTTCAATATCTTGACTACCTTCCAACAAAGCATACATACGCATTGGTATACTTGATGCTTTATCTGCGTGGATTGTTGATATAATATGGTGGCCTGAAGAAATAGAGTTACGAACTGCCATAACAGCTTCAGCAGAACGAACCTCGGCAAGTAAAATCCATATAGGGTTCTGTCTCATGCAGGCTACCAAAGCATCTGTATAAGAAGCAATATTATTTGTCTTCATAGCAACAATATCACGATGAGGGAAAATACGATCTAAGTGAAGTTCCAATGTATCCTCAATAGATATAATTTTTTCATCTTCCTTAGTATTACTTGCTAGATACTTAACAAGCTCTGTTTTACCTGAACCAGTTTCTCCAGCAATCATTATATTACAATGTCCCCAAACGCATTTAATCAAAAAATCATGCATTTGTTCTGTGATATATTGCTCATTTATTAACTTATCTTTATTTAAACGTATTTTCGCTGGTGTTTTACGTATTAAGCATGCAATTCCGTTTGTTGCTATGGAATCATGTACAAAGTTCATACGTAACTCAGCACTTTCGGAGTCTAGGAATGGATGAGCCATATTAAATGTTCTACCCATAACATTCGCACATTGGAAGGCCAGTTTTTCCATAAATGGATTATTAATATCTGGTCTTTCAACTTGATAGACACCTCTTGATAATGTTTTTAACCAAACTTGGCCACCATTACTATATGAAATATCGGTAACGTCATCATCTTCTAAGAACTCAGATAACGGGCCAAAATCCATCTGGGAGAAAACATTTTTCTCATCCATAAAAACACCTTCTTTATTCTTTTTTAATCTATAATTACTAACATGCTGTTAAATCTTGACATTCATTTTGAATAACGTATGTCTTATCAATAATCATAGCTCTTAATTCTTCACTCTTTAATTGAGTAGCTGCAGCATTTGTTGTATAAGCATTATTTCTTGGAACTGGCTCAATATCAACTCCAACAAGTTCTGCTTTCTTTAACAATAAGAATAACTCTTCTGGAACTGCAAACAATAACATAGCAGAATCAGATGGATTATCTTTATCTGCAAAAACATTTCTTCCTTTTTTATCTCTAACTGCAAGAACACGAATACTTGAAATCAAACGACCATATACGACCAAGTTATCTTCAGATTTAAAACTCATATATAAATCGATAGCATCATCAGGGAATATAGCATTTCCATATGTAGAGTTAACATTAACTTTTAATACATATATCGTGTCTCCATCAGGAATATTAGAGAAAATTGAATCAGGCATTTCATCTTCTGAAATCAAATTTTCAGTGAAGAAATATCCATTCATAGGAATTTTAGAATCATAAGAAACTAATTTTCCTTTGATCTGATTAATATTTGTAACAAGGTTATTCATATTTTTAATCGTTGATTTAGGTACTTCTGTATAACTAATATAGTTTTCTGTAATTTTTGTTCCAGATACTAATGTTGCAGTAGCATAAGGTACAGAAGTTGGCTGAACTGAATTTGTTACACGCCAATTATATCCAAAATATAACACAACGATTCCCAATAATACACCTAATATTGTAATTGTATTTTTATTACTTAAAAACTTTTTAAAAGGTGCTAGAAAATTTCCCATTTTTATTCCTTCTTTCTAATCATATGGATAGTAAACACACGCAGGGCAACTATCTTCTTCACATAAACGATTTCCTTGTCCATCTTCTGGATTACCAGGATTAAATTCAACAATTAAATCAATACTATTAACAACATCCAAATCAGTAACTGCATTATTTGTAACATTATTTTCAGAATCTCTCTTCTGTGAATTATCTGTATCACGACCAATTATAAATCCAGCTGTTTTAGTTTTAACCTTAACACTGACTTTAGGAGGTGATTCATATAAATCGTAGAAATTAATATCATAACTATCTGTTACAGATACAGTTTCTGAAAATCTCCTAAGGAAGTTTTCAACGAAAACCTCCTTAAGAATTCTTATTTGTCTTGTTTGTGTATAGTATGAATAATCAATTGAATCGTAAATTGCACTATTTGCAACCTCTTTTAATTGATAATAATCTTGTGTATTTGTTGTAGTAGCATCATTTGTCAATAACATAACAACAGCTATAAAAATACCAAGAATAATTAACCAATAGCCCCAATAGGATTCTTTCATATCTGTTTCACTCCTTTCCTACTTAAACGCTAATCTAAAGTAACGATTAGAATCTTCATCATGTTGAATATAATCAACCCATCTACAATTCTTTTGAAGTTCGTCCATTTGAGAAGCAGTAAATCCTTCTGTAACATAACAATCTTCTCTCATCGTTACACTATTCGCTCCATATAATGAATCATTTACAGTAACACCACCATATCCAGCAATTGTATCACTCAAGAACTTACTTGAATAATGTTGTATTGTTATTAAATGATTATTTCGATAATCAGTTTCATCTGTAGTACTTGGAATTTCCCATCCACAACCAGAAATCGTATTACATTCTGTATAATTGGATAAATCATAAGGTACCATAGAATATTTTGCTACATTTTTTAAATTATTATGATTTAATTCATATCCTACCTTATCATTATAATCTCTTATACTTGCTAATCCAGAAGGAGTTAACGTATAAGAATACTCAGGAGTTTCTGAATAAATGTTATCTCCTTGTCCTTCATCAACACTTGTTATTTCTCTTAATAACTCAGCACCTTTATTTGTAGTAAATTCTTCACCACTATAGAAGAACTTAGAATCTGTACCCCAGTTATTACCTAATTTTCTATCGGAATCAGATTTCATATCAGATAACGATACAGTTGATGTAGTAAATGCTAATGTTGATTTTAGATAATCACTATCAAAATCTTTATCACTAGGAGTATATGGAGTATTAGATTCTACCCATTCATCCGTATCAACAATTCCAGCATTACTATAATGTGCATTTATTGGATTACCACAACATAAGCATATCTCTTCATATACCTCGTAGAAACATGTTCTATTATTTGTAGAAATCAATGATTGATCAGATCCCATAATTCTACCTAAATTACCAGCAGAATAAGAACCAATATCAGCAAATGTATAAGTATATTGATAAATATCTCTTGGAGTAGTCATCTTAATAGGGAAAACGTTATATGATCCTAGTACTGACCACTTATCCGTTTCTTCTGTAGTAATAGCATATATTACTCCGTTTTTTCTTTCTGCTGCATTTCTTAATGCATCTACCTTATTATCTCCATGTTCTTTAACATCAGAATCATTAGTATACCAATATCCTTTATTTTTATAATAACTACTATTATCAATAGATGCCTTAATATAGTTTGCTTGGATATAATTAACTCTTGAAACATAACATTCTCCAGCAGACCAGAATGGCGACTTATCACGAATAACAGATTTTCTTAAATCTCCACCTTTAACAGCATCTCCTGATGACCAAGATGAACCAACAACTTTACCAACATAACATAACAATGTACGTTTTGTAACAGCACCATATTCATTTTCATTTATTAATAAACCTTGTAATTGATCACCAAAGTCACAGTCTTCAATTCCACCACAAGTTAATTTTGAATCAGCTTCTGGAAGATTATGACCATAACTTATAGCAGCTAAACTAGTAGGATCCCATGCAATCTGTCTTGGCTTATATTCACCACGATTATTATTATCATAATAGAATAACTCTAAGTAATTACGAGCTAAAACAGTATTGTAATATTGTCTATCCGTTCCACCATTAGCATATCCGTTTATTCTAATCTCACGAATAGAATTGGTTGCATCATTATAACAATTGGTAGAATTATCATTTTCATCTAATTCTTTGTTTTCACAATACTCATCATTATAGAATTCAGAATTCAAACGTTTAAATCTTTCCATTACATTATCATTCATCAAAATAGTCATATATTCTAATTCATCATAAGCATAGGAAATAGATGGATTAAATGAAGATACAATCTTGGTAAACTGTCTAACAGATCCACCCATCATTTTTGCAGTAGATAATTGATTATTATTCAAACCATTATCCGTACTATCATAAGAGTTATATAATTCAAAATGTTGACAAGCAAACATGTCTTCCGCATAATCAACAATATTATTATTTGCTCTTTGCATGTCTTTTGCATAATCATTCATTTTTTGTTCTAATTCAATTTGTTCCATAAATTGCTGTCTCTTTGAAGCGCCAAAGGAATCATCACAATTTCCTTTTCCTCCACCACAACCAGGAACAGAAACTTCTTTGTTAGCACTTTCCCTATCAATATCTCCAGTTGAAATCGTATTACATTTAGCATCATAATCAGCTTTACATTCCTCTGGATCATCTTTAGTAACACCGGAAATATATTCATTTAAGTTAACATTAATTGATACGCTAATACCATCATAAACCGTAGCAGTTGATGAATTACCTGTACCTGTACATTCTGCAGTACCAGTACCTAAACGATTTTCAGTATTTCCACTTCTATCACCATTATAGTTATTAGCATCCATACCATCATCGTCCGCCAAGTCTGCTCTAGCTTCATCATCACTATCATATACGAAACTTAAATCCAATTCAGATTCGATGAATTCTCCAGAACGTAATCCTTGTCCTTTAGAATAACTATCAATATCTGCATATGGAGTTGCTTTACTCTTAGCACCGCCTTGAGCATTATTCAATCCATCGTTTGAATCTTTTTCATTATGACAATATTCACCAGCATCAGTTTCTTCATCACCTGAGCCATCACCATTATTATCACACTTATCTTCATCATTAAAGCCATTTGAAGTACTTAATGAATAAGTAATACAATATGCCCATCCGTCAGATGCACATTTATTATAAGTTAATGCATCATATGTATAAGAACAAGTTCCATCATCTAATGAACCAGTTATTGATGATCCTCTAGGATCTGTCCAACTACTACATGATTGTGAACCAGACGATTCATCTTCATCAGCATCTTTTGTATGCGTACAAACATGACTAGAAGAATCTAAGGAATCTCCACTATCACAATAATAATGTTTTTCTCCATCTGTCTTAACACAATATTTATGTGTAGCGTCTACCCCAACATAACTTGGTTTTTCAAAATATTGACTATCATTACCACCTGCTAAATCAGAATAAACGTGGCTGATTGCAGAATAAGCATTATATGCTGTAATAATCTTATCTGATTCAACAGCTAAATCTTTTGTAAATCCGTTGAATGATCCTAAGTTTCCTTCAACTTCATAACTACCATAATCTATAAATGTTGTATAACAAGTTCTCTTACCTCTAACAAACATGTCATTTTTTGTTGATTGGAAATAACTTCCAGCAGCAACAGCATTCTCACCCAAGTAATTACCAAATGAGTCCATTGCTAACTCCCAATCTTCGCTACAACTAATTCTACAATAACGATTATCTTTAAATGCTTCTACCATCAAAGAATTACCAGAATCATCATATCTTGTTGTTAAATCTTCATGATCACCAACAAGTCCTTCAAATGCATCTGTATAAACAATACAAGATTTATTTCCACCAATTTTATAATTACCTTCTGAATCAGAACCTTCATGTATCTCATACATATCAGCAGATCCAGTATATTCAGAACGATAATCACAAACAGCAGGCATTGTAGAAGTTGTACATACACTACTACAAATATTTTCCATTAAATAACTATATTTACTTTCATCGGTTAATAAATTACAACATCCTGAAGCTTTAAATAATGAAGGGTTAAATGAATCTGTTGTTCTAAATGATCCATTCGCAGTAATATCTCCACAGCTTTCATCCATACAATTATCAGGGTTCAATTGTGGAACCAAACGACAATCGCTAGATTGAACAGCTGGAGAGAAATAAACATAAATTGTCACATCATCAGGATTAATAACAACCAATCTTTGTTTTGTACCTGCATATAACGTTCCAGATGGCTCAGCTATAAATGCATCACTAATAGCAGTACCACTTGCTTTATATGTTAATTTAAAGCTAATTTTCTTTGACTCTTCTTTTGCACTTACTGCACTCTCAACAGTAGATTGATTAGAAGAAGAAGGAATTTCCAATTTAGTAGCATCTATCTCAAGTAATACTTCATAATCATAGACTGAACGATTAGCACTATTACTCTTTTCAGTATTTAACTGGAATTTTTTAACCGTTCCTTTTAAGCCATCAACAGAATAGCCTTCTAAATGAGCTTCTACACTTGTACCAGTTCCTGGAACTGTAATTGTTCCAATATAAGTAATTTCAATGTCATTTCCATTTACTACATATTTAACATCATCAATTGTTCTGAAGAAGCTACCACCTTCTGATAACTCAGCATATTGATAATTTTTCATTATATCCGCAACAGTAGGTTTTACTTCACCTATTAAATCTGAATCAGCTAAAGCTTCATCAACACCGTTTGGATCTATTTTTTCATCACTTGTTAAATGATATCTAAACTTATCTGCTAAATTTTCATAATACTCATAAGCTTCTGCATGAGTTGTATCAGAAGCATTAAATGAATCTGATAAAGACAAATTATCTAAAATAGATACAATACGAATTGCTACGTTTGCAGATAATACTGCAGCATCATCGCCATTTTTAATTCTTGCAAATAATCCAGATGTTCCCATGTAATCTAACAAACGTCCGAAGTCAGAATTCATAGCAATATCTTCTGTTCTAGAATAACTTGAATTATGATCATATCCGCTTTCTGGACTGTTACGTCCCGCATCTAAACATAATGAATAGTATTGTTTACCATCACCATCACAAGTAGAAGTTAAATAATAAATACTTATTTTTCCATCTACATGACTATTAGTTGCATAACCATCATTTAATGTAACATCTCCATGTCCAGTATAATTATACTCATTACATGAATCTGTTTGATATCCATTTAATGTTGTGTAATCATTGTAAGTAGATATTACGTTTGGAACAACATTTACAACAAATGAAGAATCTCCATTATTTGTTCTTCCGTATCTTGAAACAACAGTTATATGGAATACTTTTTGATATTCATTCTCTCCAAAAACGGTTACATCAACAGATTGATTTTCATCAGTTGCTTCAACTCCTTGTAAAATACATTCTCCAGAATCTGAATTGCTTACAACTAATACTTTACCAGTATTTGAAGAAGAACATCCTGTTACCTTAACACCATAAGGACTTAATAATTTATTTTCTCCAATATAAATTGTCTTATTATATTCTCTTACTACTCGTTCAGAGCTATATACAGCTACATAAGAACTTCCATCTGCAGGAACAGAAGAACCAGCAGGATAAATAGATGTATCACTACTATTTGATTTTCTCCATCCTTCAAAAGTTTTGGTTGCATTAAATGCACCTTCATACGTTGCATTTGGAAGAACAACATTATCAGTTGATTTTTTATAATAAGCACCTGAAACAGCTTTTACCCAACCATCATCTAATTGCAAAGTTGCTCCATTAGCATATATTGCAATACCATTTCCTCTCTTATAACAAGCAAAATAGAAATAAGCTGGTTGAACATTAGTCTGTCCATTAACTATCGTTCCGTTTGTTGCACAAGAGCCAGAAAGAGATTGATCTTGATGTCCCTTTTCATGTACTTCACTCCATCCAACAAACTCTAGCAATGGATCATTTTCCGTTCTAGGAGTACAACTTGGAAACACTATTCCATTTAGCCCTTTAGAAAAATAATACATTCCTTCTTTATCCCAATAAGTAGAATCAAAATTACATGTTCCATAAGTTCCAGGAACAGCTCTTGCTACAGCACTTTTATAAATATAAATATTAATATGAGATGTTATTTTAATATCATATCCTTCTGGTTTATAAACCAACGTTCCAGATACAGTTACATTATCCGTAATTGGTGCATTAGATAATGTAACTGTACATGTACTTCCTCCAACAGGACAATTTTCATCTAAATATTCACTACCATTTTGTAAGTTAAAACTTAATACTTCCTTAACTCCTAATTCAGCAGCAATATCAGTTGTTTTACTACTACCATCCCAGTTATCTAAAGAAAATGAATAACTTGTTTCTAAATCATCTAGTTTATAATACCAATTGAATTTCTTCTCACCTGTTCCTGTGTCTGTTTTATAAGTACAAGTAACATCAAAAGTTCCATCAGAACTTGGTATTCTAGCGAATTTAACAGAGTACCCTACGCCATCTTTTTTAATTAGTTCAAAAGCATCACTAGGTGCATCTGCACTACAAGTTAAATCTCGATAATCAGAGAAAGATATGAATGGTGTTTCAACACCAAATAGTATCTTATTATCAGCTAAACAAAATGACATAAACGACAAAAAACATACAAGTGCAAATACTGTATATTTTTTTAAACTTACTTTATTCATTATGCATCACTCTTCTTTCTCTTAATAATATAAATAGTTGCTAACACTCCCGCAACAACAACGATTCCAACAAATAAATATTTAAAATTAGATATAAATGTTGCTGTTTTGCTTGCTGCCGAAGTATTATCTTTTATATTTGGATCCTTGTTATCTAATGCTTCTAAAGATTTTTTATAACTATCTACATTCGTATAAAAAGTAGAGCTGTCTACATCAAACGTAACATATTCCTGACACAAGTAATAACTTGAAATATCATTACATACCGCTAATTGAGAATAATAATTGAATTTAGGAACAGTCAATTTTATTGTACGAATGACATCACCATAACAATCATTATAATCAGAATAAACAGTAATCGTATATGTTACCATTTCTTTAATTGCCAATTGATTAATTGTTATTGATTTATCAGGTCCAATATCTCTATAATCAAAACGCATTCTATCAGATTGAACATTCTTACCACTATAATTTACTTCCAAATACATATTACTTGTAACATTATAGAGTTTAATCTGAACATATCGATTTTGATCAACTACATTTCCGTCTTTATCCTTGTCTTCAACAACTACTGGAGAATAAGAAACCCTTATATTTGCAGCCTGTGTCTTAACATAGTTCTTGTCGACTACATAGCAGGTACCATCATCTGTTGCCTTAACAAAGATAGGTAATAACATAATCATTAATAAAAACATACCAAAAAATATACTTTTCTTTTTCATAATGCACCAACCTTATTTTCTAAATATAATTTTACCATTAAGATTGCAAAATAACAATATTAAATTGAAGTTAAAATTTTATTATGATATATTATTACTGGTGATTTAAATGAAAAATAAAATAATAAAAATACTAATTATTATAGTTGTTGTAGTTGCTATAGGTAGTCTAATAATTGCAAGTATATTTCTAAATAGAAAACAAAACGATTTAGATAAGCACTTAGTAGAATTAAATTTCAGTGAATTGCAAGAAAAAATAGATAATAAAGAAACTTTCTTATTAGTAATAACACAAACAACATGTTCTCATTGTGCTGAATACAAGCCAGTTTTAAAAGAAACATTAGCTGAATATGATTTAGTTGGATACTACATTGAAGAAGATCTATTAAGCAAAGAAGATTTAGGAAAACTGAAAGAAATAGCAAATGTAAGTGGAACTCCTACTACAATTTTTATTGAAAATGGTCAAGAAGGATCCACTTCAACAAGATTATCTGGTAATCAGCAAAAATCTGTCATTGTTCAGAGATTAAAATCTATGGGATATATTAATGAATAAATAAGGTGGTACATTTGAAAACATTAAATATAAAAGAAACAATAAAAGGAGTTATTATTATAGGATTATATTTTATATTACCTTCTATCCTATATAGTCCACTTCTTTTTTTAGTAAATAAAGGAATCATAAACAAGGTAATTGCATATTTACTTCTATATATTATATTAACTACCTTCTTTATGATTATTTACCATAAAGACTTAATAAAAGACTTCAAACTATTTATAAAAGATAAAAAAAATATAATGAAAGTATCTTACGATTGTTGGTTAAAAGGATTAGCAGCTATGTATATATCCTCTATTATTATTACAGCTTTAAACCTAGCCCCTAATGTAAATCAAGAAGCTAATTTAGAAATCTTAAACAAATATCCCTTATTAGAATTTGCATTTGCTTGCATACTAGCTCCTATCATGGAAGAATTAGTCTTTAGAAGAAGTCTTAAAAAAGCTACCAATGATACAAAACTATATGCAATAACAACAGGAATTCTATTTGGATTAATACATGTTACTTCTTCTCTTTCTCAAGGATTAAGTATGTTAGTCTATTTAATCCCTTATTCCGCACTAGGAATTGCTTTCGGATTTGCTTATAGTAAAACAAATAATATATATGGAACCATAATCGCTCATGCAACACATAATTTCATCGCATTAATACTATCTTTACTTTTCGGAGGTTTAGTATGAGAGAAGAAAAAAGAAAAACAAGATATGTCGAAGATAAAAAAGAAGAAGTCGTCATAGAAGAAACTGAAGAAAAAGATTATAGTAAACTAAAAAAAATACTTCTTACCTGTCTAATTATTCTAATTATATTTTTTACTTATATGAAAACAATTGAGCCAAATATCTATATAGTTAAAGAATATAAAGTTGAAGATATCTCATTACCAGATTCATTTCACGGTATAAAAATTGTACAATTCAGTGATATTCACTATGGAACAACAATTAATAAAAAAGAACTAAATAAAATTGTTAAAAAAATAAACAAACTAAAACCAGATATTATTGTATTTACCGGAGATTTAATCGATAATAATATTTCTATAAATGACAATATAAAAGAAGAAGTAATTACCTCTTTAAATAACCTAGATGCATCACTATATAAATATGCCATCTACGGAGATGAAGATGATGAAAAAAACTATAAAGAAATCATGGAAAAATGTGATTTTAAATTATTAAAAAACGAAAGTACACTATTATACTATGAAGAAAATATTCCTATTGTAATAGCAGGGTTTGATCCAATAGATTCCAATCCTAATTATGAAATATTATCAGAACAAATAGAAGAAAAAGATATTTCAAACTATTATAAAATAGTATTAGCACATGAACCCGATACAATTGATAACATAATATCCTATAATCCCAATTTAGTATTAACTGGTAGTACTCTTGGTGGAACAATAAAAATTGGTAAACCTCTCTTTACCAATCATTCAAAACATTATTTAGATTATGAAAGAATTGAAAATACAGATTTATATATATCAAACGGGTTAGGAACCAAAGGATTAAACATTCGTTTTAATAATTATCCGTCAATTTCTTTATATCGTTTATATTCTACAAACGAATAGAACCAACATTGTTGGTTCTATTTTTATAAATTACATTCTACATAAGTATCTGATAAACAGCGAATAGCACATAAACATCCCAAGCTTATTGTAAACATTGAATTTGTTGCAACATAAGGATTTGTACTCGTTGTATCAGGATTAGTTGTTAATACTCGAAAAGTACAACAATCTCCTTCAATTTTTTCAATTCTAAATACAGTAGAACATTCATCACTAATTCCATCACATGCGGTAGTTGAATCTTTTGTAATTGGCATACTCCAAGGAACATTTCCTGTTCCACATGTATAAAGCATTACTGGTCTTGTATTACAGATTAAACAATTAGGTCCTCCACCTAACATAGGTCGATCACAAGAATCTAAAGTACTATCAATACAAGCATTTTTCTGTAAAACTAAAATAACACCTAAAATTTCTGCTAAAGAATTTGTTTGATCATTACACATTATAATCACCCTTTCCTATAGTTCTCACTAATAATTTATGATTCTTTTATAAAATAGTGAATATTACTAAGACTTTTATTTTTAAAAAAAATATAGTATAATTAGGAACAGGTGATTATATGGAATGGTATCAGTATATAATTATATTGGCTATATTATTAATAATTTCATTAGTAGTTATTAAATTACATAGTAAAGACTTTTCATCAGAAGTTAATAAATTAGTTAAATACTTAGGTGGAAAAGACAATATAATTAATGCCGAATGTAATATGTCAAGATTTAAAGTAATATTAAAAGATACATCAAAAGTAGATAAAGCAGGAATCCAAAAACTAGGTGCAAAAGGAATTGTCGAAATAGACAATCAATTAAAAATCATTTTTGGAAAAGATGCTAAACAATTAAAAGATTGTATCAAAGGCATATTAAAATAAACTAGAAATAGTTTATTTTTTTATGTTATAAGAAAGAATATCTTTAAAATAAATTCTTTCATTATCTAACGTTACAAAATAATCTTTCTTACACAAAACTAATTTACATTCCTTTTCTCCATCCTTTGTAGATAATATAACTGGTAAACGATTTACATATCCATTTTCATCAAATTGTTTTCGTAAATCTAATAAATCTACATGCTCTTCCTCTTCATAAAATATCTTTTGATTATTAATAATCTCATTATCTATTGGATTTGCATAAACCTTCGGTAATTCCATAACATACCTCCACTTTATTATATGTATAAAAAGAAAAAGAATTAACATCCTAATAATATGAAAACATTAAAAAAATATTCAATATTAATACCAATAATTATTTTAAATATCATTAGTCTTCTTTATCTTTATCAAACGCCATATTTCTTAAAACAAACTATATTTATCATTATAGGATTTATTTCACTATTCACGACATCTATGATTCCATTGTCCGAATTAAAAACAAAACCATTCCTTATTTATCTAATTTCTATCCTCTTATTAACATTGGTACTAATCATAGGAAAAGAAATCAACGGATCAAAAGCATGGTTACATATTTTCCATATATCTATTCAACCAAGTGAAATAACAAAATTAGTTTTATCTTTTTATATACCATATTTAATTCAAAACAAAAAAATATTATTTGCAATAATTGCTACCATAATACCTTCTATTTTAACCTATTTAGAGCCTGATACAGGAGCAATTCTATTTTACTTTATCATTCTCGGGACATCTCTACTTTACGCCAATATTAATAAAAAAATATGGATCATAAGTATAATATTAATTTGTCTTCTATCCATATCTCATATTTATTTATATATAAATAACAAAGATTTTCTAATAAAAATATATTCTCCAAAACTATTTTATAGAATTGACAGATTTATATCATTTAAAAAAGGAAATAATATACAAAATATTAATTCCCTTATCTCTATCGGTTCTCATAATTTACTATATATACCAGAAAATCATAATGATTTTATTTTTGCATCTATCCTAAGTACATCAACCTCTATTACCTTTTTAATAACTCTTCTATCTTATATAACCATATTTTTATACTTTTTAAATAATATGAATATCTATAATCATATCTACCTAAACATCCTTATATTTCAAGTATTCTATAATATATTTATGAACCTTTCACTTCTTCCTATCATAGGTATTCCACTCCCATTTATAAGTTATGGTGGTTCCTATTTAATTACACTTTATATTGCCATTGGAATACTTATCCATATTAATAATAAAAAGGTCCATTATAATAAGGTCCATAATAAGGATTATACATAGGTGTCACATAAACTGGTCTAGGTCTAGTAACACTAGTTACTCCAGCTCCTACTAATCCTCCCAATAAAAAAGGTGCTAAAAAAAATCTTTGATTTTGGTAAGAATTACGATACATATAAAAACTCCTTTCATAGTATTTTATGAAAAGAGTTTTTTCTTGTTCTATTCAAAAATTCCAATAAATTGTTTCTTTTTACCTTTACGTATAATAATGACTTTGCCATCGATAGCCATATCTTTGGTAACTATCATATTTTCATCACTATATTTTTCATTATTAATACTAATAGCTCCAGCTTCTAACATTTCTCTTGCTTCTCTTCTAGAACTACAAATTTGATTATCCACCAATAAATCAATTAATTCTACTTCTTTTACATCAATTGCGGGAACTTGTTTCATTCCAGTAATAATATCTTCTGCACTTAATCCTTCTAAAGAACCACCAAATAATACTTCGCTAATTTTAACAGCTTTTTCGTATTCTTCTTCTCCATGTAATCCAACAATGATATCTTTAGCCAATGCTTTATGAGCAAGTCTCAAATGAGGTGCCTCATTATGTTGTTTTTCAATTTCCATAATTTCTTCTGGAGTATAGAAAGTTAACATTTTTAAATATTGAATAATCATAGAATCTTCTAGATTAATTAAATATTGATACATTTCATAACTAGAAGTCTTATTCTTATCAAGCCATAAAGCATTTCCTTCTGTTTTACCGAATTTCTTACCAGTACTATCAGTAACTAAAGGCATAACCATACCATAAGCTTCTTTACCCAATTTCTTTTTTATCAATTCAATTCCAGAAGTAATATTTCCCCATTGATCACTACCAGCCACCTGTAAAGTACAATCTCTGTTTTCATATAACCATAAGAAATCTAATGCTTGTAATATCATATAACTAAATTCAGCATAAGTAATCCCAGACTCTAATCTTGATCTTACTTTATCTTTTGCTAACATATAACCAACGTTAAAATATTTTCCGTAATCTCTTAAGAAATCAATAACATTAATATCTTTTGTCCAATCATAATTATTAACTACTTCAAATCCAAATATCTTTTCAGCTTGTTCTTTTAAACCTTTAATATTATGTTCTACTTCTTCCTTAGTAATCATAGGTCTTTCTGAATCTGGTTTAGGATCTCCAATTAATCCCGTTGCTCCACCAACCAACAATAATGGATGATGTCCATGTTGAGCAAGTCTTTTACTAATTAAGAAAGAACTATAATGCCCAATATGCATAGAATCCGCAGTAGGATCTGTTCCTATATAAAATGTTAATCCTCCATTATTTAATTTATCAATTAAATCAGGACTACTAATATCTTGTACTAATCCTCTCCATTGTAATTCTTCATAAAAAGTCATTTCTTTTGCCATTATTTTTCTCCCTCCATAATCTTGATTCCACTACTAGTTCCAATTCTTGTAGCTCCAGCATCAATAAATTTTTTTGCAGTTTCATAATCACGAATACCACCACTAGCTTTTATACCAATTCCATCTTTTTTATTTTCTCGAATAATATGAACAGCTTCCATAGTAGCTCCATGTTCATCAAAACCAGTAGAAGTTTTAATAAAATCAACATTACATTCATTACAAATATGTGTAATTTTAATTATTTCTTCTTCCGTTAAACAACATTCTTCAATAATTACTTTAAGTATATGTTCACCAACAGCTTCTTTAATTTTTCTTATTTCATTTTCGACATAATAGTATTCTTGATTTTTTAAAGATGCTACATTAATAACCATATCAATTTCTGTAGCTCCTTTTTCAATAGCATCTTTTACTTCATACACTTTTGTTTCTGTAGTATTCATTCCTAAAGGAAAACCTATTACAGTACATACTGCTACATCACTATCTTGTAACAATTCTTTAACATAAGAAACATAATATGGATGTACACATACAGAAGCAAAGTGATACTCTTTTGCTTCATTACATAACTTTTCTATTTCATCCTTTGTTGCTCTACGATTTAAATTCGTATGATCAATATATTCATTCACACTATCACTCCTCTAAAATAAAAAGATTCATAAATCTAAGGACGCCATAGCGCGGTACCACCTTAGTTTATGAATCTATCATACACTTTATCTCTTAACGCGAGTAACGCTTTAGCTCCAGAGTCGTAAATTCCTTCATCACTAATTGCATTGTATTATAACAAATTTTTTTAATTATGAAAAGATATTTCTAATTTTTTCTCCGATTCCTCTGAAGAAAGCTCCAATAACTTCTAAATTAAAGTATATCTTATATCCCATTAACCTTAATACTAAATAGATTAGAATTAATACGAAGATTAGAATTAATAAGAATACTAAGAATCCATTCATTCCTTTTTTTACACTTCTTACATTAATAGTATATTCAGCCGTTGTTTCTTTATCTTCAGCTGTACACACTATAGTAATTTTACTACGAAGTTGTAAATCTTCATTTCCTTGTGCTTCACAAGTAGTCTTACTTCCAGAAGCAGGGAAATATTCAAATTCTAAGCTCTTTTCGCCACTTTTTATATCAATGTCAAAATCTGTTTCATTTGGTTTAAATTCGAATTCATCATGACCTTTTATTTTCAAGTCATCCAACTCAGGGTTTGTATCTTCTGTAACCTCAGGTTGTCTTGTAATATTAAATGTATACATATTAGTTACATTAGGACATACCTTACTTGTAACATACACTGATACAGATTTAGGAATATTTTCCTCAAAATCCTCAGCACCTTCTACTTTAACAGTATCTCCTTCATCTTGAGTATATCCATCAATTGTTAAACTAGTTACTTTATAAGGAACTTTAATTCCATCATATACCTTTTTCGTTGGATCAAAATCTTCAATTTGATCTAACTCAATACCGTCAATATCTATAGAGAAATTAATACCTTTCAACAAAGCTTTTGTTTCCATTTCTGTTGTACATTCAGATGGAATATCTTCACGAACAACAACAATTGTATAAACATTCGTTTCCCCTCTAGCATTATTTACTTTAATATAATAATTATTTGTTCCTAATTCAACAGTACGTCCTCCTGGACTATATGCTTGAATATATGAAGAAGTATTATCCGTTAAAGTTGCATCAATTTTAACTTCTGTAACATCATTTGTTACCTTAACAGTATAAGAATTTACTCCAGGATTAAATTCTGGTTCTAAAGTCCCAGGAGTAACAGATAAACTAGATAATGTATTAACTGTACTTCTTCCATCTTCTCTATTAATATTTATTGTATATGTTGTAACTTTTCCAGCTGAATTTTTAACTTTAACATAAACTGTATTGCTTCCATAATTCAAATTAACCGTACGTGATCCAAATCCAGAAACAAATGAAGATCCAGATGAAGCTGATGCATTAATAGAAATAGAAGAAACACCGGCTCCTACATTAACAGTATAAGATTTTGTTCCGCTTGAGAAACCTGGTGACAACGATCCGCTACTTACAGACAAACCAGATAATGTTGCTGCTGCAACAGTGGATCCTCCACCGCCACCACTATTTCCGCCGCCACTATCTTTTTTAGCACATTGGAATTGGAAAACAACTTTACAATAACGCTTACTTACACCACTATTAAAATTAACGCTTGAACAATCATTTGTAACAACTTTTGTCTTAGATGCATCAAGATAATATCCACTTGCACATGATGCTATAGTTGCATTTCCACCTTCTGCAACTGGATTCTTACTTCCAGAACTCATTACATAACATCTTTCAACATTAAATGCATTCGTATTACTAACATTTAATTTAGTTTCTTCACTACAAGAAGATGTTACTTTATAAGGACCTTTCTTTGTAGAACCTCCACTTGTATTAACAGACCAAAAATAATAAGTTCCATTTTTTACACTAACATATCCTTTTCCACCTGAATAAGTTCCAAAAGGAAATGAACTACTTGCTAAATTTATTTTAGAATTTGCATTATCAGAAGTATTATAATAAACTGCACTTGCAGCAGGACTTGTAGATACATAAATCAAATCCTTAGTAGCTGAAACAGACATATCAGCTTGAACTTTTATTCCTCCCACAAATAATAAAATAAATACATATATTAATAATTTAAAATTCTTCTTCATTACAATCTATCCTTATCCAATATTATAATACCATTTACAAGCACAATTTACAATAACAAAAAAAATAATATCAATTTTTTTGATATTATTTTTCACTTTTTTTTGTTGTAACTTTCTTAACTGGTTTTTTTTCAGGATTTTCTAATTTAGAAACAGTTCCTTTTAAAACTTCAATTGTTTTCATTCTTACTTCATTTGTAGCTTTTTGTACAACTGGAGTAGCTTTTTCTTTAGCTTCGTCAACTAATTCATCAACTTTGATTTTTATATCTTCAGCTTTTTCCTTAGCAATTTCAACTACTTTTTCTTTATCTAATTCAGAAAGTTCTTTTTTAATTTCTTCTACTTTATTAAGAATAGAATCTCTAACTTCTGCTGGATCAATTTCTTTTACTTTTTCTACCAATTCATCAATTTTTTCTTTTAATTCTTTTCTCGTTTCAGCACCACTCTTTGGAGCCAATAAAACACCTAATCCTGCTCCAACTAATGCACCTGCTAAAAATGATCCAATTCTATTATTTTTTCCCATTTCTAATTCTCCTCTTCATCATTATTTTTCTTTTTAAAAATATTCCCAATAAGGCCACTTACGCCATCTACTACTCTATCTGTAATAGAAACAATCTTATCAGTTGCAAAATCAACTAAGTTAAAGAATCCGTTCAAAGTTTGAACTTTATCATTAACATCGTCAACCACCTTATCAACTTTATTTAGAGTTTGAATAGCTCTAACACCTAATATTATTCCAATAATCAATAAAATTATTAATAAAAAGTAAATAATTATTGGTAATACTGTTTGTAAAAAACTAACCATTGTCTTCCTCCTCTCCTTCTTCATACATTGAATCTATCAAGTTAAACAAATCATTTTCTAATGTATCATTATTCTCAAGCTTTTCTTTCATTGTTTTCTCTTGTACAGGCTCTTCCTCTATTATTTTCTCTTCTTCTTCCCTATTTTTTGTAATAGGTTTAATAGAATTAAGTTCTTTTTCAATGTCATCAAGAATTTGTAAAGTACTTGTTTTTTCAAGCTCATCTAATTTTTTAGGTTTTACTTCTTTTCTTTCTTCTTTTTTTTCTTTAGCTAATGATGATTCCTGCATTTCATCAATTTTATCATCATCATCTAATATTTTAGATACATCTAAAGGTTCTTCGATTTCAATTTGATCTTCAATACTAACCTCTTCTACCTTAGGTTCTTCAATTTTAGGCTCTTGAACAGGTTCCTCTACCTTAACTTCTTCTTGTTTTGGTTCTTCTTTTGGAAGTTCAACAACCACTTTTTCTTCTTTCTTTCTAGGTTCAATTGGTAACTCTCTAATAGTAGGTTCTTCTTGCTCTATTTCTTTTTGAGCATCTTCTTCCATCTTATCTAAACTACCATAAGCCTTTAAACGAACGGTATCAATATTTACTTTAATTGGTTCTTCTTTTTTAATTTCTTCATTTTTTGCTTCAATTTCTTCTTCTGTAACAACATGAGAAATAATTGGTTTAACAACTCTTTCTCTCTTCATGCCGTTTCTTTTATCAACAATATCATCTTTTTTATAGTTTTCTCCTAATATTCCATAAACTGGTGAAATAACTGGAGATGGAGTAAATGGTTTTTTACCAGTTACTAATGTTCCACTATTAATAGAAACTCTTTCTCCTGTCGCAGTAAAAGTTGAAGTCGGAGTAGTTGATGAAAAATTATTATTAGCTTTTCTTGCAGCATTCAAATCATCAACTTTTTTAACTTCTCTTGTCGAACGCGCTTCATTACGATTAACGCGAGAATTCAATCGAGTAAATTCATCTTCATCAAATGATAAAAATGGTGACTTTTTCTCTTCTACAACAGGCTCCAAAGCAGGTAACTCTGGTTCCACAGTTTTTGCTACTTCTGGAATAGAATCTGAACTAGGAATTTCATCCAATACATCATCTTCAAAAGGCATATAAACATCCCTTTTTACATTATGAAATGTTGTTGTTTCAGAAGTCTCAATAGGTTTTTCTTCTACTGGTTCATTAGAAGTAACTTCTTCTTTCTTTTCTTCAACATCTTTCTTAGTATAGACCGGCATATCTTCAACAAGTTCTTCATCATCTTCGAATAAAATATTCTTAATCTTTCCAAATAATCCCATCTATATCACCACCTTAATTAATTAAATCTCCATCATGTACTTTATTAGGGTCCTTAGATTCCTCACTTTTTAGTGTTTGTAGATATTCACTATCTTCTGTACTACTCGTAGTTTCAAAGATATTAAAATCATATTCTCTAAATTGTAAAGTTTCTTCATCTAACATAGTTTTCAATACACTATCATTAAACTGTATAGAAGTTAAAATAGATATACAATTTGACACAACTATGTTGACATCATACTCCTTCACTATTACCTCTATTTTAGCATAATTATACATAATTTCAATAAAATACTTATCATTCTCTATTTTATTAATTTCTAGATAACCATACTTATCTTCAAAGCTAATTGGCATAGAAACGTAAGAACTTTCTGTTACTTGATAAGTATCAATAACCTTATTATAATAACTTACTGCATCCACAAACAAATAATATGTATAATTCTTATCCACAATTGTCTCATTATATTCTGAACTATCAGAAACAGTAAGACCCATCGGCAAATTATACTTATAACCTTTACGATATTTATTATATACACTTATTGTACGACTAGTGCTTCTATCTATAATCTTATCTAATGAAACATTATAGACATTTGTACAACCACAAAGCATAAAACATAAACTCAATAAAACAATAATATGTTTTCTTTTCATAATCTTAACTCCCATTTAATATTATAACATTGATACTTCTAAAATTAAAACAAAAAATCTCTTTCGAGATTTTAATTTCTTTTTACAGCTTTTAAATAGTTAATAGGAATACCCTGCTCCATAAACTTAGTCTCATATTCCGTATAAGAATTTGGTTTATCCGTACTTGCTAAATCTAATGAAATATCTTCAATTATATAACCATATGTACTTAAACTAACAATGGAACTCTCAAACAAACCAACATTATCCGTTTTTTGAATAATAATACTATTACCTCTGCTAATATCATCATAAATAGGTAAAAAAACATGAGATGTTAATCTTCTTTTTGCATGTTTTTTCTTTGGCCATGGATCACTAAAATTCAAATAAATTGTGTCAACATCCCCTGCAAAAATTTCATTCAAGCACATTGCATCTACACATAATATTTTAACATTATCTAATTCTTCCAATTCCAATTTTTCAATAGCTCTACATACTACACTTTCATATCTTTCCACACCAATAAAATTGATATCAGGATTCTTTTTAGCCATATCAATAATAAAATTTCCTTTTCCCATACCAATTTCCAAATGAATAGGATTCAAATTATGAAATACTTCTTCACGAAACATACCTCTATGTTTACAAGCTTCATCATAGGAAATAGAATAACTACTATTCTCAACTATTTCTTTTGCATTTTTTACATTTCGAAGTCTCATTTAATCACTACTTTCTAAATAATTCATATACTTTATTAGGAGGCTTACTAATGAAAAAAAATCGTAATACATTCTTTTCAAACTATAATGCCCAAACTCAAAGCTATATACCAGATCCAAATATGTTTATGAACTATCCAAATCAAACATCCGTTAATTCCAGTTACTATAATGGACCAGATTTAAACTATCAAAATGACTTTGATAATCGTTTATCTAAAATAGAAAGACAAATCAATCGTTTGGATAATCGTCTAACCAAGTTAGAAAACAATAACGCGAGTATTATACCAAATAAAGAAGAAAATAACTATACCAATATGTATATGCTTTAATTACTTACCTAAGGTAAGTTTTTTTATAAAACTTTTAACATTTCCTTTTCCAATTATCTGATCTACAATACCTAATTTAAAACATAATAATATATATACAATAGCACCACATATTGCATGAATAACAACATAAACAACACAAGATAATCTACTATATACATTATATGGAATAAAATGCATCATTAAAAGTACAATGCCAACCATACAAATAGATGGAATCATAATCTTAAAACCAATTTCAATCGTTTTACGATAATGTAACTTCCATTCTTTTTTTAGTCCAACAAAGGCAATCAAGATACTAAGACAATAACCAATAATCGTTGCCGTAATAGAGCCTAAATATGGATAAAAACCTATAGAATGAAATAATAGCATTAAAGGAACATCCAAAATAGCATTACATACAAAACCAACAATAGTAGAAACATATACTAAATGGAATTTATTTAAACCTTGTAAGGTAGACTCTGTAGTCATATAAATATTTAATAATAACCCAGAAAAAACATACAAAGACAAAATCCTACTACCAATTTCATTGTATCCATAGAAAATACTCCAAATAGGTTTATTTAATAAAAATATTCCAAGAGCCATAGGGACCGATACTAATAAAATTAATTGAATAGCTTGATTAAAGCTCTTATTAATTTCATTTTTATCATTCAACGTCCATGCAGATACTATGGTTGGAATTAAACTAGTACTCATTCCCATTGCAATACTTGTAATAACCATATTAATTTTAGGAGCCCATGTACTAATAGAACTAGAAATAAACTCAACATCTTTAACATCTAATCCAATATAATTCATCGTTCTTAAAACCAAAGTCATATCAATAAAGTTATATAAACTACCAACAATATTAATAATGATAAATGGTATTGCATAAGAAAATAACTTTTTTGTTATTTCCTGGTCACTGACATGATCTCTTTTATACTTTTTATCAAGACGAATTACATCATCTTTATCAATTTTTCTTTTAACATATAAATAAGCAATAACTCCAGATACAAAAGCCGCAAAAACAGAAACACATACAGCACTTCTAACTGTCCCATGAAATACTTTCAAAATAAGATAACAACCTATTAAAATAATACTAATACGTACAACTTGTTCAATCACTTGACTAAAACTAGAAACATTAATAATCTTATGTCCTTGCAAATAACCTTTGGTTACACTCAAAAATGGAACAACCAAAATAGCAAATGAAACACTACGTATTGCTAACGTTACATCATAAATTGTATTTCCTCCAGATAAATCCCCCAATAATATTTGCGCAATCGTTGAAGCAAAAACAAACAATATTAAAAATATAATCACCGCTATAAAAGTCATAATTCTTTTACAAATTTTATAAGTTCTAATCTTTGCATCCATCATACCTAAAGTATTATATTCATTAATAATCTTACTAACAGCAATTGGTAAACCAGCACTAGAAATATCCAAGAAAATAACATAAATATTATATGCATAAGCATATAAAGCACTACCTTGAACACCCACCATAGCATAAAAAGGAATAACATAAAACATTCCTAAGATCTTTGTAAAAACAATAGCTAAAGTAGCAATAAGTGTTCCTTCAATAAATGAACTTTTTCTCATATCATCACTTACTTTTCGTCATAAACAATCATAGCACTAAAACAATATATTTGATCTTCCCCAAATATTGAAATAGCTACACTATACTTAATATCCATTATATCATAATCTCCACTACACAAAAAATCATTTATTCTACACTGTAAATCAAATTCATGTTCTTCATCAAATATCTTTACAAGCATACTATCACCTTATCCAAAGTAACAAACAAAAATGTTAAAAAATGTCAAATAATGTAGATGAATAATTATTTTATACTTTATAATAATAAATAGGTGATGCTATGAATACTATAAAGAAATTGAAACCATATATCATAAACGTGATAATCATACTAAGTTTATTTATTCTTGTATTAATACTAAATCATATATCTCCCTTTGGTAATAAAATGTTAGGTGACTCTGATGCTATATTTCAATATAAACCAATGCTATATGAAATGATTAAAAAAATACAAGATGGAGACTTCTTTAATTATACATTTAATAATGGCTTAGGATCCCCTCGTATTTTTGAATTCAGTTACTATTTATCTAGTCCTCTTAATTTTATTGCAATATTCTTTCATACTGCTGATACTATGTTTCTTTCAACAATTTTAATTAAATTACTAATTGGTACAATAATTATGACATATTATACCAAAACAAAAACAGATAATCCTTATATAATTACTATAGCTACCATATCTTATATGTTTTCATCTTATTTAATTACATATTATTGCTTAATTACTTGGCTAGATATCATCATTTTATTTCCATTATTTCAAAAAGGATTAGAAGATTTATTAGATAAAAAGAAACCAAATTTATATATCATATCTTTAGCTTTAATAACAATCTGTAATTTCTTCTTAGCTTTTTCTATTTATATATACACAATCGCATACTTTATTATTTATGAATTATTCTATAAGAAAAATACTAAAAAAGAAAAATGGAATTCTTTTAATCGAATAGCAATCTATACAATATTAACATTCATTATGATTTTCTTATGGATATATATTCTATTTGATATTTACATTAAAACAGGAGTTTCTTCAATAAATGCAGTTAAATCAGATTATACTCTTACATTCATTGATTTACTAAGATCTATTTTATATGGAAATGTTAGTATGAACGGAAACTTCGAAGGAAGAGCATTCCCTGATTTAGCATGTAATCACTTTGTTCTAATGAATATTATTTTTTACTTTATCAACAATAAAATATCAAAAAAAGATAAAAAATACGCATTAATAATTATCATATTATTACTATTAATTTTATACATTAAACCAATTGATTATGTTTTAAACTTCTTTCACGAAGTACGAGGTTTTCCATTCAGATATGCTTACATCTTTGCTTTTTTATCAATTAATATGATGATTCAAAACTTAAAAACATTTACTAAAGAAGATGCAAAAAAGATACTATTTACAATTCCAATTATAGCATTCTTAATATTCATAACAAGGAAAGAAACAGAACAAACAATCATTATTACAAATATCATTTTCACATTATCACTACTCGTTCTCTTCTTATTCTATGCTAACAATAAATATCATAAAATATTATTATGCTTTATATTAGCAATAGAATCATTTACAATCACTTATATCCAATTACCAGTAAGTGATGATAAAGAAAATATTGATTACTCTAAATATACAAAAGAAAACGTGAAATATAGAAACAATTATGCATTAGATGAAAATGAATACATCAATACAAATCTATACTATAACAAAAAAGTAACATACCAATTCACATCCTTATCATATTCAAGTGTTCACAACATGGCTGAAGCCCTTGGATGTGAAATTCACGAATCATCAATGCTATGTTCTGATAATAATCAAATAACAAATATGCTATTTAACATTGAAAACGATTATTACTTAGAAAAAATATTTGCTGTTAACAAAATGATTACAATGGTGGATACAAATAATACAGACAATCTTAAAATGAATACGGAAAATATCATCTTAGGTATGACCGGAATAGAAGATTTATATAACCAAGAAACATTATATGCCGAAGAAGAGGATGATAAATATACTTTTCTAACTAATCATGATTTTTACTTAATAGAAGTCCCTACAGAAGATTTAGGAATTGCTATAATCCCTCAGATTTATCACAAATTTTCACAAAGTAAAGAACATGGTAAAAATACAGCTATTATCTATACTTTAAAAGAAGAAAAATTAAAAGAAATCTATGATTATCTATCAAAAAATCAAATTCACTACACATATTATAATGATAATAAAATAGAAGGAACAATTCATGTGGATAATAATCAAATGATTTATACTTCCATCCCTTATGATATTTCATGGGAAATAAAAATAGATGGTAAAAAAATAAAACAACCAATCATACTAATGAATTCCTTAATCGGTATTGAAGTAGAACCTGGAGATCATACCATTTCTATGGAATATAAACATACAAACTATATAGGACCAGGTATTGTTTCATTAACAACTATTATCGGATATATATTATTCTGTATAAAAAAGAAGAAAGTTTAACTTTCTTCTTTTCTTTTTAATAACATTTTCTTAATATGATCCTGACCCCTACGTTTTTCTAAGCACCTAGAACATAAAGGGATATAACCTTGATCACCAACCACAATAGCTTCCGTTTTTTCTCCTTCATAATAAGTATAAGATGCATCTCTTCCACAATCATAACAACTAGCTTTGATTACTTTAACATCATCACTAATTGATAATATCTGCGGCATTGTTAAAAATGGTTCTTGCTCTGAAGTCATATTCAATCCAGACACATAAATATCCATATCCTTTACAATCGATAAATATGATAATACAGATACATTGCCTTCGATCATTTGTGCTTCATCTATAAACAATGTTCGAATATGATCATCTATATATTCTAAAATATCTTCAAAACTTGATATACAAATAGCAGGAACTTCTAATTCATAATCCTTACTTTTTAAAACACCTAAATCCCTACTATCTTTAGCAGGTTTAAAACATAATATATTCTTTTTATTCCAGATTTTATTATAAGTTGTTATCATTGCAGCAGTCTTACCACTATGCATAGGACCCGTAAATGTTGTTATCATACTAATTCCTTCTTTCTTACTTCATCCATCTTTGCAATAACATTTATTACGTTTTATAAAACATAAAAAGCTTTTCTATATCCATTCTTCCAACAAACAATAAAAGTTTCTAAAAAAGCTTAAAAATAGTCAAAATCAATGTATTCTTTTAATTGTTTTTTCAATAGGATTTAATTCATGAACAGATGCTGTCGTTACATGAAATTGTTTCTTATTCATATCTACATCTTTTTTATTCAATAAATAATAAATCATATTAATAACACCTCTATGCGTTATTAATAATGTAGATTCTTCCATCTTAAATATTTCTTCTAAATACTCTTTTACTCGATTATATAAATCTCTGAGAGACTCTCCATCAGGAAATACAGTATCAACAGTTATTTCATTTCCCAAAAAATCAGCATAATCTGCATATGCAATATCCTTACGAACACCATTTAATTTGCCTTTATTCTGTTCTCTCAAATGAGAATTAAGTTGATATGGGAGATGTAATACTTCTCGAACAATTTCTGCTGTCTCAATTGCTCTTTTAACATCACTACACTCAATACGTTTAATATCTAAATGATTATAAATCCATAAAGCCGTATCATTAACTTCTTTAATACCTTTAGGTATCAGTGAAACATCACTCCACCCACCTACATAAGTTTCGTCATCTTGTCCATGTCTCATTAAATAAACCATAAATTATTAAAATATCTCCTTATCAGCAATAATATCTTTAAATTTATATACTTTTGCAGGCTTATTTCCTTCAAATTTATCACTAGTATTTGTATCATCTATCAAATTCAAACTTAACATTTTCTTTCTAAAATTACGTCTATCAAAAGTTTTGCCCAAAATTGCTTCATATGTTTTTTGTAATTCGGGCATAGTAACTCCATCAGGAAATAAACTTTTTAACATGTTACTTTTTACAATTTGTTTCCTTAATTCTATTAAAGCTTCTTGCAATATTTCTTCATGATCAAATCCCAAAGGAGGAATCTTATCAATAGGAAACCAATCTGCATTAGAGGTAGAATTTGTTTCCCTTAAGACATTAACTCTTTTACTATCAATAATACCAATAAATGCAACAGCAACCATTCTCATCACAGGAGAACGATCAACTTTTCCAAACGCTTTAAATTGTTGAATAGGAACATCCGTTATACCTGTTTTTTCCTTTAATTCTCTATAAGCTCCTGTTTCCAAATCTTCATTATTGTATAATGCTCCGCCAGTTAAAACCCAATCCCCTAAAAAAGGTTCATTCTTTCTCTTGATTAACAGTACCTTTGTTACTCCTTGTTCTACTGTAAATAAAGTTGTTATAACATGAACTCCCTGATTTTTATATAATTTATTTTTTACATCCATTACCATTCACCCTAACTTAATTATAATGTGTATATTTTACACTTGTCAATATATATTACATAAAAAATAAAATATGATATAATCTATATAGTAAAGGAAGTGAAACATGGTATTACTAACAATTCTTGCCATCGCATTAATACTCGTTATGTTCGGTCGAATGAGTAAAAACAATGATTTAATCGCAAAAAACAACAAAACTATTGTTGATACTGCTAACGTAAATAATGCCAAAAGATTCTATCACAATAATAAAGGCGCAACAATATCACTGATTATTGGAATTATACTAATACTATTCTGTATCATCTGTGAATTTACAGATATAGAAAGAAGAATTTTAGATTTTCTATCAACCGATTTTGTTTACGAAGCACAATTAGATAGAAAATTCTACTTTATACCTGTATACTTCCTAATAACAAGAGAAATATACATTCAAGTAAAAATCAGTGAATATCTTCAAAAGTTCTTTGATGACAAAGAAAAAGAAGAAAAAATAGATTTAAAAAATATCAATATCAAAAAAATTCTTTATAAACCTGCAAAACCTCAACCTGAAGATCCAAATAAAGTAATTAGAACAAATGAAATAAACGAAATATTAGATGTTGAAACAGAAAATCAGAATAAATAATTATTCTGATTTTTTTATAAAAAAAAGAAGTATTTCTACTTCTAATTAATCATTGCTAATTCTAATGTATAAGATAACTTCGTCGCTGCAATATTATTTTCCATATCAACATCTTGACCTTCAAGCCACATATATACCCTTACCTTAGTAATACCAGCAGGTATATTCATAAGTTCTTGATTAGCTGTAAATCCCATAACTGTTGCAACTTTAGGATTAACTGGTGAGAAATATGAACTCTTATCTGTTTGATCAATATAGATAGGTGTTTGGAATTCTTCATTAACACCTCTATAAGGAAGTCTTGCAGCTCCAGATGTAGTCGTAGTTAAACCATATACATCTCTAGCATTCCTAACACCATAAGCAGTATGTCTATCATAATTAGGCTCCCAAATATAAGAATATAAACCACCTTTTAGCAATTGAGCAGCATAAGAATTATCTCCACCAACAGTACCATTTACCACAAAACCTACTCTAGCTGCATAATGAGCTCCCCTATCGACTGCTCCAGGTTGTGGTAAAACACTTGAATTTCCAGTAATAGCAATTGTAGCAGGAGTTGTAACTAGTAAGAACAAATCAAAAGCAATATAATGCTTATCAACACATTCTTCATCACCAACACAATTAATTTCAGTTTGTTTAGCAGTAACTAATGTAAAGCCACCTTCTTTTTCCTCAGAAGTACTACCATAAAACATATCCATTTTTCCATCTGTCATTCCTCCAACAGTAGAAACATTAGACAATGTATCTGGCAACTGATTTTCTGCTTGAGCATAAGTTCTATAAGCATTTATTATTTCATCTTTTGTTATTTCATTTTTCCAATCTATAGCATCAACAGATACTTGTAAACCAGAAATAGTAGCAACATTAATATCAATAGATTCTATTGTTGCATGTTTATTAGAAGAAAACCAAGCAAACGTAGAACCAAATAACATAAATATCATAATAATAACTAAAAGGATCAAAATTAGTATTCTACGTTTTTGATTTTTATATTCTCTTTTCTTATTACTTAATTTTTTATTTGTAGTTTTCGTCATACTATCACCCATACTATCATCTATAACAATTATAAGTTATTTATAGTCTTTGTGCAATTGTAAAATACCAATCTTTACAATTTTAAAACAAAAAAAAGGAGCCTAAGCTCCTTTATTAACTAAACGTTATCTAATGAGAATAATAGATTTAAAATTGAATCAGATGCTGATGCCATATTTTCAGTATCAATATCATTTCCTTCAATCCAGAAGTAAACTCTTACTTTCGTTACACCAGGTTGAATTCTTAATACTTCAAATGCACCATCAGTACGTAACTTAGTTGAAGCATCGTGTAATTTAGTAGATTTATCAACTGTTACAGCTTTAAAGCATTCGTTCCAATTTGAAACATCATTTTCACCAATCTTAATACCAGTTAAGTCTCTTCCAGCTGTACTATTCCAATAATCTAATGGAATATTAGTACAAGCACCAACAGCTCCTTGATAAGCTTGTGCAGATTCACCAGTACCTAAAACTTCAATATTATAATATTTTTTAGCATGATCAATAGCACTTGCAGTATGTACATCACTATTTGGTTCCCACAAGAATACTTTATCATTTGCAAAGCCATCTGTTGTACTAGCTAATTGAGCTTCCTGAATATTAGCATAATTATAATCTTCAGCATAATAATCATCTAAAGAAACATATCCTTCAGTAATGAAAGCAACACGTGTACCATTTCTTAATCCTCTAGGAGAACTTTCATCAACAATTGAATTTCTTGTTAAATAGATTGGAACACCATCTGGATGTTCTTGTCCATCACTATCAAGTTTTAAGAAAATATCAAATGCAACGAAATGAATATCATCAGGGCATCTACTACTTCCAGTATTTCCTAAACAACTACCATCATTTTCACTTTCTTTATTTAATGATAAGTATTCCATACTAGCATCATCGTTTGTAGCTGTTCTACCTAGAAAAACATCTAATCTACCATTAGTTACGTTTCCAAATGAAGAAACATTAGCTAAAGTTCCAGGCATTTGGTTATTAGGAACAACTGTATCTCCATCCCAAACTGCATTAAGTAGATTTTCTTTTGAAACACGAATTCCCCAGTTTCTAGCATCTACTGAAATTTCAAGACCTCCAGTAGCAGCTACGTCTACTTGAATCTCCTCAACAGAAACCTTTCTGTTTGAAGTAAACCATGCATAAGTTGCTGTACTTAACATAAGAACTGTTACGAAAAGTAATAATAGTAACAATAAAAGTTTTCTTTTGTTATTTTTTTTCTTTTTGTTTGTTGTTTTTGTCATAATCTCTTACTCCTTAATTATTTTTTTCTTCGATATGTTCTTCGTATATATCCATATGCATTTTCATCTCTCCACCTAAAATTGCATTTACGCATTCCGGATCATCACCTTCGAGCCAAATTACAACAGTAACCTTATCTCTTTGCTCTGGTATCATTCCAGCTCTTTTCTGCAAGATTATTGTATTATCTTCATCGTCTCTAAATGGTGTAGTTCCCGGTTCTGCCTCACCTGTTATAGCGCTACTCTTCGCAAATACTACATTATCATCATTTATATAGATCATAATACGTACTGCATCATCGACATTTTTAATAATGTCGTCTATTTGTACAGAATACCAGTAATTAATAACTTCTTCACCAACATTCTCCAAATAGAAAGTATAAGCTATATAATTTTCACCATTATGAGCTCCTTCAGCTTCATTATTAATGTTTTCAGGTAACCACTTGATGGAAATATTGTCCATGAATGCAATCTTTGATGTAGAGAGTTTCAATACAGGACTTCTATCATTTAATGACTCGTACATAACTAAATTTGATTCCAAATATGTATTTTTATCCATACTGATAGTAAAACTACCTTCATTATAAACAATATTCAGAATGAAATAAGCTACGACCAGAAGTAATAGTAATGCCAACAAGACTATAACTACTACTTTTTCTGCTTGCTTTCGTTTTTTTACTTGTTGAGCAGTAACAACTACCTCACCTTTAGCCATACATACAACTCTCCTTTTTTTTCTTCCTTAGCCACCTTTAACAGTAAAATGGAGATAACGAATATGAACACTACCATATCGTTAGTATAATTATAGCACAACAATTTTTTAAAAACAATATACCAAATTCCATTTTTTATTATTTATTTTGATATTTACAAAGATATACAAAATAATTATTAAAAAATAACTATATTTATTACAAAAAAATTATGATATAATAAATTATAGTAGATAGGAGGTATCATGAAAAAGAAAAATATAATTTTGATACTTGCTATAATTTCACTATTAATATTTCTTAGTAGTACTGCATATACATACGCCAAGTATCGAAGGGCTACAACAAGTGAAGCCGAAACAACCATTTCGCAATGGGGATTTAAGGTCAACGACAATGATTTTACTTCTAGTGAAGTTGAAAAAAAATTTACAATTCAATCAAGTGACATATTTAAATGTACTTCAAATTGCAACGTTTCGTCTGGAAAAGTTGCTCCTGGTAGTACAGGAGAATTCGAAATAAAAATTGATTATTCAGCAGTAAGTCTTCAATTTAAATATGATATTTCCTTTGAAGCATTAAATAGAGATATCATTAAAACAGAAACAATTCCTGAGTTTACAGACTTACACATTACAGGATATAAAATCAATAACGGAACATTAACAACAGCAAACGACACTACTATCATAACTAAAAACATAAATCCTGCAGCTGTAACTGGAGAAAAAATAGAAAAAATAACAATTTATGTTGAATGGAATGATACAGCAAGTAATACATATAACGATAAAGAAGATACTACTTTAGGTAGTTTAAACACTACATCAGAAAACGATTTAGATACATTAAATTTAGGATATGATGTACTCATAAAATTTACACAAGTACAATAAAAAAAAGAATAATTCATATTATTCTTTTTTTATGGTGCTATATATTCACTAATATATAAAGTTAACGTAATGATTAAATCATCATCCTCTGGGTTCGTTGAATGATATTGATAAGATCGCTCACCTAAATCAGTATCAATAGTATCATAATAATCTATATAAGCACTTAAAGATGCACATTTTCCATCTGTAGAAGTTCCACACTCTTCAGCCATTTCTGCTGCTGTTTTTTCAAAATTCCATTCCAAATCGTAATGTAATCGAGTTAATGTTGGACCAACACTAGCATCTGTTCCATCTTTATATATGATTTTATCATCTATCGTAAACTTCAAACTAAATGGATATTCTTTAAATAAATATGTAATAGTATTTCCACTTTCATTTTTTACATAATCATCTTCCGTTATTTCTATTTCTTCACCAAATAACGTTATAGTTCTAAATATTAAAGAAATAATACCATCCATTTCTCCTTTATTTTGAATTTGAACACAATGATTAGCAGCATTACAAGTAGATGCTGAATTATAAGTAATGGCATCCATTCCTGGATATAATTCCGTTAAATCAATTGTAATTTTTTCAACTTGTTCTTCTTCAGTATCTCCCGTAACATCTATTTGCCAAGCTTTTACTTTCGTACTAATAGCATCTATCTGAACAACTCTATTATAAGTAAACCACGCCAATGTCGTAGATAAACTAAACAATAGAATTACAACAAGAAGTCCAATTTTATGCTTTTTCAAAGCAATTAATAATATAGATTTCTTCTTATTTTCATGAGAAGATTTCTCATCTTGCTTACTCATAAATCACACTCCTTGTCTACTATTCATATATATTTTATCATTTTTTATATATTATTGATTATTTTTTTTCTTCTTATAGTAATAATTATTAGAATTATTATTCTTATATCCATTTTTCTTCTTTTTTTTCTTTTGTACATATTGTTTTAATTCCTGAACTTCATCTTCAATTGTTTTCTCAGATTGCTCCACTTTATTAGCAAGCAATTCTTCCTCAACACTTTCAGATTCCACATCCTCTTTTTCAGAAGTATCATGTTCATCGATTTCATCAACAACATCTTCATCTTGTTCTTCATCTTGGAATCTATCTACAGATTCATCATTCTCTTCCTCAGGTCCAACGGAAATTATATATTCTTGTTCTTCCTCTTCTTCATCTTCATCTGAATCCTTATCTTTTAACGCTTTATATAGCTCAATTCCAGCTACCAAAGCAATTGGAAGGATAATACAGAAAAATGTAAGAAACATATTCGTTGTCATTCTTCCTAAGAAACTTAAGAAAAAGAATTTATGAACAACTTTACCTAACACTTGATCCTCATAAACAATAGGATCTTCCACATTATTAGCAACACCTTTTGTATGAAAGAAATATTTTCCATTTTCATCCACATCTACTTTCATAACTTGGTGTGTAATAATCATTCCATCTTTACCAACTTTGTCAGTAATAAATGTAACAGCATCTCCTACATATATTTCAGATGCAGGCATCTCTTGAATTAACAAAGTATCTCCAATATTATAAGTTGGAATCATACTTCCAGATGCTATTGTATAAATTCTATAACCAAAGAAACTTCCTTGATTAGAGAATTTTTGAAAACCAGTTAATAATATTAACAAAACTAGTATTCCACATATAATCCATTCAAATATAGCAACTATTGTTTTTAAAACTTTATTTTCTAATATTGTACTCATATTCTGCCTTAATTAAGTTTTAAATTATTAATCTTATTCATATATTTTTCAATATGTTTCTTATATACTTTATTAATTCCATCCATAGTTGCATTATTTTTATATCGAACAATTGCAAATTGTTCACCAACCATATTCTTCAATTCTTCTTCAGACAAACTAGCATTTAAATCTATAATCTTTTGAATTACCTGTTTAATTACTTTTTCTTTTTGATTCTTTGTAGAATATTTTTCTTTATTCAATGTACACATAGCAAGATAGTTTAACATGAACGTCTCATCAAAGAAATTTCTTAATTCGCCTTCATCATTATAATTCTTATCTTTCTTTTCTCTCTTACTATCGTCTCCAGCATGATCTTGAATATAATTCCATAATATCAAAGCATACTGGAAATTCGTATTTTTTAAAATAACATTTGTTTTCTTGATAGGTGGTCTAACCATTGGAACATGAGCCCTTTGTAACCATCTATACACTTCACTACCTTTTAAATCAACGATTTGTTGTAATAACTTTTCTATTCTTTGTGCTAATGTAAGACCATCTTTTACGCCCTCATCACTCTTAGAGTGTAATCCTGTTTTAATAGTTAAATCCATAGAAATATGTTCTAATCCAACAACAGTCGATCCCTTATATTGAATTGATTTATCATCTTTCAAATACGAACCATCCAATAATTGTTTTTTCTTAATATTAACGAATGTTTCTAAATTAGTTATCAAAGTATAGATAAATCTATTTTCATACGTATCAAATGTTTCTTCTTTATTAATATTTAGTATTTTTGAAGGCTTAACCTCATCAGTTACAGGATCTATATCTTGGATTAAATTTGTATTTTTAGCCAAGTGTTTAATACTATCTACAGTAACTCTCTTTGCCTTCTCTACTAATACAATTTCATCTTCATTTATGATAAATCGGTTAGGATTTCTAAGGATATTATCCAAGTATCTCATAGTACCTTCAGCAATATCTAACCATTCAAAATTAGCTTCTAACTTATCATAATGCAAATCTACAACCATGTCAGATTTTGTTTTTTTTGTAAAAGAACTAATTCTATGTTCATCAGCATTATCATATAGTGTTGATATACTTAATCCATCCATAGCTCCCAACCTCTCTATTCTTTATTATGTTAATTTCTTAAGTCTTAATAAGTACTCAGTACATTCTTTCATTTTTCCTTTACCAAATGTAGTATCAAGGAATTTAATAAATCCATCAATTTCATCTCTAATATAAGAGATATTTAATTGTTCAAACTTACGTAAAATTTTCTTTGCGATGAAGTAATCAATTCCATCTACTTCTTGTCCACCACATGCTACATATACTGGAACAAATTTTTTCATATGTGCAACAATACGGTTACCAAAAGCAATTCTGAAATGTTGAATTACGTAATCATCCATTTTTTCAACTTTATCTAATGATTCATCAGAAATCTGATTATCATTAATAGCTGATTCATATAATTTTTCCAAATATGAATAGTTGACATCCATTGCTTGAGTAGGTACTGGTTCAAAAGGTACACCCTTTTCATTAATATCTATTGGCATAGCACGGTCATACACTTTATCTGTAACCATGAATGTTGAGTCATCGTTATTGATTGTACCAATGTACCATACATTTGGTGCTATTTGTAATTTGCCACCATGTAAATGAATAGGGTCTGTACTCCATGCACTAGGAGTTAACTCTACAATCCATTCATCTTGACTAGGCATTTCTAGAATAGATAACATTTCTGCAAAATAATATTCGACACGTGAAATATTCATCTCATCTAAAATAATTGTATAAACATCATCTGTATAACCAGCAGTATATATTTCTGCTAATAAATCTGTTTCATTAAACTTCTTTGTAAATTCGTTGAAATATCCAAACAATTCTGTTCTATCTCTCCATGATGGTTGAACAGAAGCAACACATGAATCATGTTTCATAAATTTTCCCCAAGCATAAGCAAGTGATGTTTTACCTGTACCAGAAATACCTTGTAAAATTACTAACTTAGTACTTGATAATGCTGCAACATATAAACGAATCAAATCTAAATGATAATATAACTTTAACTCTGATGCACAGAAATTTCTAAAGTTTTCACATAATTCTGGTAAAGTAAAGGAATTACCATAATTAACGATTTTGTAATCTTTAAACTTCTCATCAATAGCAAGCAATTTAGGAAATCTCGCATCGTTATTATGTCCGTCATCAAGCAAGTCACCATCTGCATTCTCATCAGGAACAGCAGATGCTTCTTCATCTGGACTAAGTCCAAGTTGAGATACTTTCATAGCATATAACTCGTCTTTTTCCTTCATTAAATCTCGTACTTGTTTATGTAAATCAGCCAATTCTTCGAGTAATGATTCTTGTTCTACTAATGTCTTTCTGAATCTTACATATCTTCTTATAATAAAATATACACAGAAGATAATTAAAGCCAATAAGAACATAGTAATAATAATTGCTACAACAACTAAGAACCATTCTCCCCCACTAAAATCATTAGCATAATGCTTAATTAATTGCGCATATGCTCTTACATCAAACATTTGAAGGATACCAAGGAACAAGTCTTTAACTGCTTTTACAACTCCTCCAAGCAATTGATCTAGGAATTCATATAAAAATCTAACATATGTATCCATTACTTCACCTCATCTACACTTATTATTCTATTCTTTATTTTACCATTATTTTTCATATCTTTGTAATAATATTTACTAGAATCAATTAAAATTTTATCAAATAATTCTAAATACTCAATATTATCACTGCTATAATCAAACGAATCATCCAGATTTAAAGCAAATACGAAACCATTTCTCATAAATTCCATTACATATGCTCTATACCTAGTAAAGCATTTATAATCTATGATAAATCTTAATCGATCTTGAACAAATGGATTATCAACTATATTAAATACTCGATTAATCTTTGTTTTCTTTTCAAAAATACTATCAACCACTTTTACATAGTACACTTTATCAAATTCGCAAGTCATTAAATTATTAATTAATAATGCTGATATCTGAAGTAATGCAATGCTAACTAAATCTTCTCCAACAGTATCTTTTTCTTCTGCTCTTTTAATAGCAACATCACTATAGATATCTGGAAATTTTATATTATTGACCAATTTTGCTTCAATTTGATTACCATCTTTTGTATTATATGGAGTTAATTCCAAATGGAAAGTATCAGATTCAAACCCATTGATAAAGTCTTTTCTTTTTTTTATGTCATCTCTTAACATAGCATTAACTTCTGTTATAAAATCATCATTTAAATCTAAGACTTTTTCTCTTTCTTTCGCAATCTCCTCAATTGTTTTCTTTTGAGTTTCTAAAATATACAATTGATCTAAATTATAAAAATAAGGTATAAACAAAGATGTAACTTCAATAATTTCTTCATAATCAGGTTCTTCCTTTAACAATTCTTTTTTTCTTTGTTCAATTGCTAAAGTAATCTTTTTTTGAAGTGGATATTTAGTAGTACTACTATCCAAAAAATCACTATATCTTACATTTATATAAGTATTAATAAATTCTTCACAAATATTTTTCTTATAAAAATCATTTAATATACTTTTTAAATAATTATGAAAACATTTTTTTGTAAATAAGATATATTCATCCATTACGTTAAACACACTTACCACCTCTTTTTCATCTATGATCCTGTTTCACAAGTTGCAGTTGCTCCTACTCCAGCTTGCCCTGTAGGTATACTCAATTTACACAAACTAGTAATAATAGAAGTAGGTATAGTAGAATCCGGATCTGTTGAATCATAATCATATTCAGGCACATGATTTATTATGGATGTACCATTTTTAAACAAACGAAGCATTCTACTACTTCTTCCTCCAACTTTAAAATCTATACCACTAATATATTCATAGTTAGTACCATCAATTGTAATCGTTTCAACTCTATATACGCAATCAGCATATCCACCATGTAAATCATTTACATAAGTACAAGTATTTCCAAATACTGAATTACTCATATCTAATCTCAAACTATTCTTATCGAAATTAACACGAACATAGTTATCAACAGAATCTGTATTAATGGAAATAACATCTAAATAAACACGACCAGCTTCATCATCTATTTTAAAATCCAATCCATAATCTTTAACTTCAACTTCAAATCTTCCTTTTAATGTTTGTGTATATGGAGATTTCGCAGATGCAACAATTTCAATAACTACCTTATATCCAGTATATAAAGTATGATTCTGTTTTGGCTTAACTCCAAAGTTAAAAGTATCTGTATACTCTGATGAAGAACTAATTACACGATCTTGCAAACTTGTTTGTTCCTGACCATTAGAGTCTAATATAAAACATTCTGAGTGAACTGCTGTTACCAAATTACTACCATCGTATTCATAACAATTAACATCTACATCATACGTTATATCAACTGTGGTTCTATTTAAAGAATTATCTTTATTATTAGTCATCGTAACAGCTAAGATTTGTGGATCAATTCCACTCCAGTGATCTATATGATACATAACAGGATCCCCACTAATCCAACTATCATTTAATTTATTGCTATTAAAATAGAAATTTTGTGTTCTTAAATAATAAACTCGAACAACATTGTAAGCATATTGACCATAACGAATACCAAAACTAATAAATAACCCTGACACAATTAGCAATAAAACAACAGCAATATATTTATGACTCTTGAAAAAAGTTATAAATGCTGGATTTCTTTTCTTAAACTTCTTCATAATTAACCTCCGTTGCAATTATAACCTGAATCCATTTGCTTCGAAACCAATTGAAGTTTTATAGATTCAATCATATCTTGATATTTGCTTTCTTTATATAAATTCGCAGGATAGTAAACTTCTAACTTATACTCATCAATAGTAACAGTATCTCCATAGTCCATACATCTTGGAGGATATGCCATATGTTTAAAATATGTTGAATATCCATCAGGTATAACACGAGTTTCTGAACTTGTTAATAAAACATTACTCTTATAAAGCTTATATTCTAATCCTAAATTATTAGTTGTTATTATTTTTAAATCATAACGTAAACTTGTATCTGATACTTTACCAGTTTTTTCATCTTGATTACTTACAGAAAATTTATAAGTTTTAGTTTCTCCAGGTTTAATAGAACCTAAATCAAAATTTAATGTCTGCTCACTGGTACCATCTTCTTTCATGCCACCATAACTAAAAGCATATAAAGCAACATCCATATCAGCAGTACCAACAGTTTTAGAAGTATATAATGCAGAAGATGTTCTAATAATAGAAAAAACAAGAACAACATCAATTACCAAAAAAACAGTTAAGAAATTCATCTTATTTTTTTTACTAAATTTTCTCATCTTCGCATCTCCTTCCTTTTACTCATTTTTCATTGAAAAATAAGTACTAAATAATATGATTGTTACACAAAGTGATATCAAAACCATTGGGGATAGAATCACTTTAGAAAAGATTCCAAATCCTCTTCCAACAAATACTACTTTTCCAATAACATCATCTTTCCTTATTGGATTATCATATGTGTTATTGGCATCTCCTTTTGTAACAATTTTATTTTCATCTATTTCTATTACTCTATGAGTAACGATTACATCATCACTTCTAAACGAAATAATGTCATTAACCTTTACATCTTTTGTTATTTTCACAAAGACAAAGTCATCAATTTGAATTTCATCTTCCATACTTCCTGTAACAATATCAAAATAAGTATAACCAATAAAATTCGTATAGTCTTTTTTTAATACTTTTATATTAATATAATTATAAATAGCAAGAAATAAGAACAATACCAAGACTACTATCAAAATATCACTTAATATCTTACCAATAACTTTTATAACCCTTTTCATAATTATCTTATCTGAGTGAAAGTTATTTCAAACGGAACAAATAAACTAGGATCTCCTATACTCATACCTAAATCTGTATCTGTTTCACTATTATTTTCTGTATAAGCCCAAACAACTTTAATTGGAAGTTTTAACTCATACGAAGAATTATTTTGAAATTCACTTAAACGAATCGTCCCAGAAACACTATTGTTTCCTGCAACTCCCGGTTGCATTGCTGTGCCATTAACAGTCATGGTAATGTTAGGATTTGTATAATCAATCTTATTACCATTCTCATCGTATCTTTGTAAACTTTTAAAAACAATATTATAAGAAAAAGAAACATCTGTATCATTTGGTTTGATAATCAAATCAAAAGTTCCTGTAGTTCCTGGAGAGAATAATCCGGATTTTACATAAGAACTACCAGGGCTATTGGAATTAGCACTATATGAAATAATTCTTTTTCCTCCTTCTTCCTCTTCATTTCCGATTAACAAGTTAACGATATAATCATCACCATCAACCACTGTACTACATTCTATGACGCCAGATTCATCACCCGGGCAACCATTAACTGAAATATTCCATTTAGCAATTAACATTTCTGCATCTGCATGAACATCTGTAACATATTTACTATAGGAATAAGCTGTAGCCAATATAACAAAAAGCAAGAAAGATAACACAATTATTATATGTCCTTTCTTCATATGCTTATACCTCTTTCTTTAATTCCACAATTTCAATAATAATAGCATATATTTCAAATATAACAGCTATCATAGTAGGTAAAATAATTAATAATAAGAATCCCCATCTAGACTCTAAAACCTTTAATACAGTTCCTGCTCCACTATACACTTTTGGTTCTTTACCAATATAATAATCATAATAAACACTATATTCACTACCAATTGTATATGTATAGTATCCATCAGAATCAATTACTTTATTAACCTGTGCAAAATTCACAGAATTAGAATCACTTGGATTATAGAAAAAAATAAAATCTTTTGCCTTAACTTCGTCTCCCTTGCCTTTTGTAAGAACAAGCAAGTCACCTTTTTTATATTCTTCAGATAAATCAGAATCTAAAATAACTAAAGTATCATTTCCTAAAACAGTTAAATTTTGATCATTATAATTTAACAAGCAGATTGTAACAAAAATCTCTACACCTAAATATAAAACAATCAATACTGCAAGTAATATTTTTAATATAGATTTCATTAGACTTTTCATATATTATCACCATATCCATTTTAGCATAATAATACAATCTTTTCAACACGCAAAAAGACCATTTTAATGGTCTTATTTATTTGCTTCCATTATTTTTTTAGCTTCAAACAAATCAGTAATAAAATCTATCGTTAAATCATACTTTTCTAAATAATGACTATTAATGATTACATCCAAAGCATTTAAGTATTGTTCAATGCCATCATTATTAAGTTCTTCTTGATTCAAATTAATTTCCAATAACTTATAATGATCCATAATAACAGTACCTAAATCTATTCCTGAATTAAAATTAGTACTTCTTATAATTGTCAAAAATGGATCAGACAAGAAAATATCAAATTCCTTAACAAGTTTTTTTACTTTATTAATATCAATATCTTCTTCATGTTCTTTCAAACATGCTCTTAAATAACCTTTAAAAGATAATGCAAAATTGAAAATATCATATACAGAAGAAGTCTCACTCAATTCTGTATTCATTTTTTCATAAACTAAAGCCTTATCATATTCAGCAAATTTAGCATCCAATTCTTTAACTTTCGCATCAATATCCAAATAATTCTTTTCAATATCAACTTTTTTCTTAAAGAATAAGAATCCTTTTGTAGAGCCACTATTAATTTCTTCTGTTAATTTAGCTAATTCATCTGACAATGCATTAATTTCCTTCGTCAAATTGGCGATTTTTCCTTGATGCTTATCTCTTTCAGCAAATTTAGCTCTTGCATCATCAATTACATATTGAAATTTCAAATAATTCTTATATTCAGTTAAACCATGATATAAATTTTTAAAGTCTTCTATCTTAGCTTTTCCTTTATTGATATCTACATTATCCCCAATAAACTTAGCATAACATCTAGATAAATTAACAAGACTATAATCATTTAGTAGCAATTCACCTTCCATAAATTGAGAAACAATGACAGATTCATCATAGTGTTCAAGTTCAAATTTTTCTTTTCCTAAACTATCTCTTTTGATTACATAATCTTCATAAGATAAATTATCTAAGATAATTTCTTTCTTCTTTTCCTCAATATATTTCTCAAACGCTTTAATATTCTTATTAAATAAAACTCTAAAGCTTGTTTCAATATGTGAAATAACATCAGGACATTTCCAATGTAAATCTTCAAAAACATCCTTCATTCTTTCTAAATCATCATCTCTTAAAAATTCTCGAATATATTTTCTAGCATAATTACTATACACAAAATCCTTTTCTGTTAATTCAATACCAACTTCTCTAAACTTGTCAAAAGTTTCTTTGATATCGGCATTTACAGAAGCCAAATCATTTTTATAATAATGAGTTAAGCTATATAGCAAAGTATCAAAACCCATTTTTTCGAATGGAGTGTTTATTGGATTAAAAAGATTAATATCTTTATAATCCAATAACTCCTTTTTAACCAATTCTAATCTTTCATTTGGTTGATAATTAAAATATTTATTAGAACGTCTACATATTTCTTTATATAGTTGATCTCTATAACCAGAGTATTCTTTCTCTAATTCAGAGATTTTTTCCTTATATAACGCCAAATTTTTAGCATTATTGATAGGCATACTAGCTAGTACATCTTTTGTAACTTCAACATCATGATTAAAATCATCTAATTTTTTGATTCCCATTTTTATTTCCTCTTCTCTACTTCAGTATTTTCTTCAATTTTCAAAAACTCAACGAATTCTTCAACAGCTTGAAATAAATTAATCAAGTCCTTAAAATTCAAATCTTCTACTTTAACTTCCATATGCCTAACCTCCACTTCCTTCTGCTATATATTCATTAACGTCCAATTTTCTAATTATCAAGTATTCATAATCACTACCGATAAATGTATCAGTAGTAGACCCATTATCCCCTTCTCTAGCAAAGATTGAGAAAACTACTTTATAAGTTCCACTTTGCCAACAAGATAATTCCTCATTTCCACAAGTTTGAGAAACTCCTTCTTTCATTTTCATTGCTATTACATAATCTTTAGGTTCTATAGGATTAGATGGTCCAACCGATGCACCATAATATGAATGTATCAAACCAAGATCATAATAGATAGAATCTAAAGTTCCAGAATCATTCGTATCAACATTGGTATCAGCACAATTAATAGTTCTTTCTCCAGTGATTCCCGGACCAGTAATAGTAATTTGAGAAACAAAGTCACAAAGATTCATATTTGTATAACGGATATCATCATAATGATTTTGATCAGAATGAGTATCCAATCTTTGCATTGAAACTTTTAATACCGGTCTTGGAAGATAATTAATTTCTTCTAAAGAATAACTAATTGTATCATTTGAATCAGCATCCAATCCAGTATAAACATCATGTGTTATTTGTACTGGTTCAGTTTCAACTTTTAATCCGAAATCAAAGTTAACTAAACGGAATGCAAAACATACATCCTCAGAAGCATTTCCATCATCGTAAATACCATCGTAAGATGCAAATGTACTTACACATAATTTATAACTTCCAGCAGTTAAGTACTCAGATACTCTTTGGAAACTTAACGTAACATTTGTATTTAATTCTGCTGAAATTCTACCAGCCAGTTTTAAACGAATAGATCCATAACCATTATCGTTTTGTGGTTCATAATCAACTCCATTAATTGTAGCAACCAAGCCACGTAAATTCTCAATATCAACATCAGATTCATTAACATTTACACCATCATTCTCAACACGAACAAAACGAATTCTTGCTCCTAATTGATAATCTTCATATAAAGTATTCATAACTCCTTCATCTGAAGAGAATTCTGTACTTAGTTTAACCTTTGCAGGTGTTTGCTTATAAACATTAAACTCTGAATCTGGATCATTAATAGATCCGTCTGTATTAATAAATCCACCCGTAGTAGTTAAATTCTGTACTCCAGACGAAACAACTGTATACTCTAGTTGACCGTCATTTGCAACAGCAGGCGAAATATCAAAACTAACCCCAGTAGAAGGATTAACAACTCCCAATCTCATATAGATTTTAGAAGTTTTACTATCTCCTCCCATAAAATTGTTCATATCAGTACTAGTAACGTTAGAAAAATCTACATTAAATATAAATTCTTCAACTGCCAAAGCACATGGTTTATCTCCTTCTGCGTGACAATACTTACTATTAGCACCACTCATATCAGGATTATAAAGCAATAGATTGCTCGACGAACTAGTTGTAACATTACTCATACTAATAAATTGAGATAAATCATAATGATATTCATTAGACCCTGACTCATTACCAGTAACAATATAATAATATTGTGATCCATCAGCTAAATCCATCATAGTAATTCTAGTATTTGCAGGTAATTTGTCTGCAGAAACAAGATAACGGGAATTAGCACTATTATAAAGAAGTTCAGGACTCCAATCTAATCCATCAACAGCGTTTACAGTTCCAGTTGTATCTAGAGCCATTGACTGATAAATACTATAAGAACTATTAGTATCAATAACCGTATTAGCACTTGAGAAAACGCTATATTTTTTTCCAGGTGCTCTAGCAAAACCATATGCATCACGATCATTATCAGCCATTAAAGAGATATTAATCGTAACAGATATATCATTTTCACCATCGCTATCTCCTGCATTAGGGTTTGTAGCAGTCATACTAACATTTACAAATCCTAATCCAATTTCTTTATTTCCATCTGTATCATCTAACATTGTTAAATCAATATTTTTAGAATGATATAACCAGAATGATAATTTACGTTCACCTTTTGTTGAATCATATAAGAATTCTTCATCTCCAGCATACTCACTATCACTGTAGATATTTGTCATATAGTTATATTGCCATCCAGAAGAATCAGTACCCATTGATAAGGCAAATACTTTATTAGCATTTGTTATACAATACTCATTTCCACACGCTTCTGTTTCAGCAATTTGTGGAATATCAACCTTATTGGCAATTAATGTAGACGTCCATGATGAATAAGGAGCCTTAACATGAGTAGCATTTACACCAAAGTTAGATGTATCAACAGAATTTAATTTGAATCGTACATCCGCATTACTTCCATTAACAGTTAATTCCGTAAACTCTATAGCTTCCGAAACAGATGCTTGAGTAGAATACTTAGAAGCTTTCAAATTAACTGTCATTTGCAATACATTTGCTCCAACTATCCATTTATAATAAGGTGTCTCATTTGTAGTTGGAGTAACCCCAACATAATATGTTGATACCTCATAATTACTATTAGATGATTTTGCATAATTTGTATAATATCCATCATCAATAGTGTACCATACTTCCGTTGTTTTACCTTCATCATCAGTAACTTGTTCAGTTATCTTATTAAGTTTCATATTTGTATCATCAAAGCTACTTGCTCTTACGTATGTAAAATACTTTTTACTAGGATCACCGAACTCGTTAAATACACTTTCTGAAACCGTATTACTTGATGTTGAATTTGTATAAGACGAATCATAAATTCCTCTCTCATAACCATTCTCTGTCTTTTTATACATTCCTAAGAAAGTCATTCCATGAACAACTCCTGGAATACCATCTTGATTAACCCTACCTGAGTATACAACAAATACTTTAGTTGGTAACATATAAATCTTATTATCTACACCATTAAGTTTTGTACTTTCATCAGGTTTGTATGTTTCACGCATGAATGTATTTCCGTCCATATAACCGCTATAGATAGATTTCAAATCAGTTCCTCCACCTGCGGCATAAATAGTTGTTCCTCCAGGATTAGAATTATTACGTGTTCCAAGTAAATATAATTGGTCAACAGCAACAAACGAATATTCTGTACTATCATCAATATATTGTTTATTTGGAGCACCAGTTAATTCAATATGACTATCTAAAACATTTACTCTTTCAGCTCTCTGAATAGAAGCAAATACTACTGGTTCAGAATCACTCAAACCATAATTTGTAACATTTACTGTAGACAAATAATTAGCAGGAATATCATTAAAGGCTTGAATATTAGAGTTATTACCTTGACCATATATAGAACCATCAATATGAATTCTTGAAGTAGAACCATTATAATAATTGGTTGAGTCAAGGTTAACATTTGTTGAACCAACAACACCAACTGTATCGAAATTCGTTTGATTAGTATTATCTGTATTTGTATAACTACCACCATAAATAGTTCCAGAAATAACAATATCTCCACGTGATTTTGTTCCAGTTAACGCATTATAAGCTGTTTCTCCAACATTAACATTCGTTGTTCCATGAACAAAAGCTGCATTTCCTGAACCAAATATACTTCCAGTATTTGCTCTAGCAACATTTACAGTTGTAGTAACATTATTTTTATTGTAGTCTTTATTACCATCATAATCACCTGTATATGGTTTTGTATTATCTATTTTATATGGCGTACTAAAATCTCCAACATGGGCATTGTTTCCACCTCCGTAAATAGAGCCAGAAATTGTACCATTATAAACATCTATTTGTGTACTACCATATGTAACTGCCAGATTACCGCCACCATAAACAGAACCAGAAATTGTACCGTTTACTAACTCTACATGAGTAGTTCCTAAAGCTTCTGTATGAGGAGAGCCTAATAGAGAATCTCTTCCTTCTCCACCAATATAAGCACCTCTACCATTACTTCCACCAAAGACATCTGTAATATTAGCAGTTCCATTTAACGTAACATGTGTATTCTTCGTAGAACCACCGGCATTATTTCCTCCAAAAATATTAGTTGATTTTCCTGAATTAATAGTTATATAACTATTAGAAACATATCCTGCCTGATTAGAACCTCCAAACACATTATTCAAAGTAGCACCATTTAAAGTTACATGAGACGTTCCAACATCAGCAGATTTTCCACCACCGAATGCATTACCTGATATTGCATTTGCTATATCTTCCGTTTCAATAGCACTAAATGTAGTTCCAGTTAAAGTAACATTAGATGTCGTTGTTTCGGCCTCTAGGCCTCCACCATAAACATTACAACGAACTGTTCCACTTTGACCATAAACATTTGTAGTAGTTACAATTCCATTTTTATTAGAACCACCAAAGACATTATTAACTATAGAACCTGCATTAATATAGACTGTTGATGAAGTAGCGGCTTGTAGCTCGTTATTACCATTTTGAACATCGTTTCCGCCACCGAAAACAGATGCTCCTCCATCTTCATCAGTACATACACCAGCAAAAGTTCCACCAGATATAGTAACTGTCGAAGTTCCAATAGCGGCTTTATTACCTCCACCAAAAACTCCTCCAGACGTATTATTAATAGAACCATTTTGAACATTAACTGTCGTTGTTCCAGTAACTTGGCCTTCGTTTCCACCACCAAATACATTACCAGTAGCTCCACCATTCATCGTTACTATAGTATTAACAGCAGTAGCTTCGTTTCCACCACCATATACACTACCATATACAACAGTACCAGCATCATTATAAGTTCCTATTATACCACCCGTAACGTTAACGTTTGTTGTTCCTCTGGTTTCAGCTTGATATCCACCACCGAATGCATTTCCAGCAACTCCACCTACAATATTTACATGGGAACCATTAACATATCCACCGGCATTATTACCTCCATAAAGAGCTTCTACAACTCTACCTCCATTAAGAGTAATTGTAGTAGTTCCACTTGGAGTACCATTTAAATTATTACCATTAAACGCATTTGTAATTAATCCATCATCAATCGTAACAGTTATATTTCCAGCAGTAACAGGACTAACTGTAGTACTTCCTTTACCACCACCAAATAATGTAGTAATTGTTCCACCATTAATAGTAATAGTAGTATCACCTTTTTTAGTTCCACTAGAAGTACATCTATTTACTGTTCCTAAAGCACTACCACCATATACTTCTCCAATTTTCAACCTTGCATTATTGTCTGTTGAAGAAGTGTTATTGGTATTAGAAATCATAGTGACATTACCGCATACATAAGTATTAGAACCATAACCTCCACCATATACTCCAGATACATTAGTACCAGATACAGTATTAACAGTTCCACTATACATATTAATTAATACATTACCACGAGTAACACCAGAGTTATTGGATCCTCCATATATAGATCCTAAAACATCAATATTTCCCGTACCATTGCTCTTACCTAAATTGATAGTAATCGTATGACGTAAAGTGGTTGTATTATTATAACCAGCTCCTGCATCATTTCCAGCTCCAAAAACAGAACCATTTACTTTTCCAGAATATAAATCAACAATAGTTGTTGTATTACTAGTCGTTTTAAATCCAGTAGTACCATAATTACCACCACCAAAGACAGAACCTGAAATTGTTCCACCATTGATAATAACGTGAGAATTATTTACAACTCCAAGATTAGTGTATTGGTTTCCGCTTCTTCCATTACCAGCACCATAAACATTACCAGCTTGAGCACCAAATAAAGCAGTTGCTCCACTTGAACCGATAGTAACATTTCCACCAATATATACCAAGGAATCTCCATTTGTATAACCATCGTCTGATGAACCTTGATAACTATTTGATCCACCAAATACATTATTTGTAACAGTTCCACCAGTAACAGATATAATTCTATTTCCACCAGTTTCAGCTTGACCAGCACCACCAAAAATATCTCTAACTGTTCCACCTTTCATATACAAAGATACAACATTCTTTGTATAGTAAGAACTATCCACTAAAGGTCCACCATTAATAACATTAATGTCTCCACCTTCAACAATCAAAGTACGAAGGGACTTATCTAATTTAGTAGTTCTATTAGAATCTTGAGAATATCCTCGACTTCCAACATATACTCCATAAGAATAATCTCCGGAATAAGCATCACCATTTGTACCCTTTCCATAACTACCACTTTTAATAAGCATATTAGAACTAGGAGTATAAGAATTATATCCATATGTTCCTCCTAAATAAGATGTAAATGCACAGAAAGTAACAATTAATTTTTTATTATCATTATTATTCGCTCTATCATAATCAGAACCATAAACAAAATATCCAGTAAAAGTGTTCTCCAAGTTTATATAATTATAATTTCCGTTTGATCTAAATCCATTAGATAAGAAATAATCATATACTCCACTTTCAACGATAACTTTAAATCTACTATGAGTTGTACTACTAGTATTTGTACCCATAATTCCATAGAAAGTAAATCGACCAGAAGTAGAACTTGTAACATTACGTCCAATTTTTAGATTTTTTCTATTAGCACTTAATACTCTTCTCTTTCTTGTAGCATCTCTTCCATAAATAGTTTCATCAACGACAGCATTATCTCCTGTATTAGTTTTAATGTTTTCTATCGTCATATCATTAGCTAAACCCATATAATATGTACCAGAATTACCACTAGGAGTCAAATAATCAACAGTAATATAATTATTAGGAATAGTTCTTCCATCGGCTGATCCAGTCAAAGTATAAGGCTTATTAAGACTTACATAATCACTTAAATCCGTATTACTATTAATAACCAATATATTCATATCTCTGGTTACTAAATAATAATAATTATCAGGATTGGTAAATTGGCTTGCATATCCACTAACTTCATCTGTTTCGATTTGAGCCGGTAATTCTACATCCGTGACAATATCTTTATAACTATCCGTATTTTGTATCAATTTATATGTTCCAGAAGAACAACTATTACCAGACATATCACAACGAATACCATTTGCGTCATAATATAAATTTGTTGCTTCTCCATTCCTATCTTTTTTATAGAATAAAGTTACACCTTGATAATTATTAGGGAAATTCAATTTATAAGCAATACGAGTTGATTCATAAACGCGATGTTCTTCAACAGAATCAAAATAGCCATCAGGATTTGTAATATCTTTAGCAACAGCCACTCTTGTAAAAGTATTATTACCATTATCAGTAAAGATATATACATTTCTTGTATCTGTACTCATAATAGAAGTATCAGTTAATCTACTATAATAAGCACATCCTCCACCTGTATTACATTGTTGATTCGTATAATAAACATATGTTGTTCCACTCTGTACATATCCTGTATATCTTGTTCCATTATTAGCAGTATTTGAAATATAATACTCTAAATCTGTTCTAAAATGAAATTCATAATCCGAATGATCATATACATTTCCCATAACTTCAGACTTCGGAAGTTGTTTCATTCCACCATCATCTAGATTATTTCTATTATTATAACCTGTTTTTTCATTAGCATCTATCCATACAGCATAAAAATCTAAAGAAGCAGTTTTTCCATCAACTTTAACTTTAGCATATCTTGTATAAACATCTTTTTCATATAACAAAGTAACATCTTCATTATCAGTTGCCCAACCATTAAATCCTTGTAAAACGCCATTGTTTCTTGGTCTTGCACTAAATAGATTATCTGGCAATTCAATAGTTATATATCCTTGAGAATCTTTAGGATAATACTTATAATAAACATATTGATATTCATCTTCTAAAGGAGAAACTTCTCCTGATAAATTCGTTAAATCATAATTATAATCATATGCAGAATAAGTTGCTTTAACTGCAACTAAATTAGAATCACTATATATAATATTCTCAGTAGGAAGATTATCACTTGTAACATTAGTAAAATTAAGTCCCATATAGTAATCCCAATCAGAATTTAAATCATTAACATAAACAATATTATTTGTAATACTTGAAACTTGTTCATTATCAAACTTAGAGCTATGAGACACATATTCGTAAGCATAATATCTAACAATAGATCCCATAGAAATGACAAACAAAAGAATTATTGTAGTCCATACAATAGTCTTTTTTCTTGGTAGTTTTTTCAATCTGTATTTAAACATCAAAGTCACTTCCTATACTGCTTACTATTTATCATTATTAATTATACAATAAAATGCAAAAAAAAGGAACAAATTTAATTGTTCCTTATAACTATTTTTTCGTTTTCGTCTAAATCTACTATAATTTTAGAATTATCAGATATTCTTCCTTCAATTAATTCCATAGCAATTAAAGTTTCAATAGTTTCAGATACATATCTCTTAATAGGTCTTGCTCCAAAGCTTTCGTCATAAGAATGATTAATTACATAGTCTTTAGCCTTATCAGTTAATTCAATTGTAATACCTCTGTTCTTTAACCTAGATTCCATTTCTTTAATAATTTTATCGAGTATTTTATATACAACATCTTTACCTAAACTATTAAAGAATAATATTTCATCAATTCTATTTAAAAACTCTGGTTTAAAAGTACTTCTTAATTCCTTATTTATCAATTCGTTTTTATTAGGTAAATTTTCTAGAATATACTCACTACCTAAATTACTTGTCATTATAATAATAGTATTTTTAAAATCAACAGTTCTACCTTGACTATCCGTAATTCTTCCATCATCCAATATCTGTAACAAAATATTAAAAACATCTGGATGAGCTTTTTCTATTTCATCAAATAATACAATTGAATATGGATTCCTTCTAACAGCTTCCGTTAACTGTCCACCTTCATCATATCCAATATAACCAGGAGCCGCTCCTATTAAACGAGATACATTAAAAGATTCCATATATTCAGACATATCAATACGAATCATATGCCTTTCATCATCAAAAAGTTCATATGCTAAAGTTTTAGCAACTTCTGTCTTACCTACTCCAGTAGGTCCCAAGAATAAGAATGAACCAATAGGTCGATTCGGATCTTTAATACCAGCTCTACTTCTTAAAATTGCATTTGATACTTTATGTAATACCTCATCTTGTCCAATAACTCTTTGTTTCATATTATCTTCTAATCGAAGTAATTTTTCTTTTTCACCTTCAACTAATTTAGTAACAGGTACATTCGTCCATTTGCTTATTACAGAAGCAATGTCTTCTTCTGATACCGTATCACTAATCAATTTATTCTTATTATTCTTTTGTAACTCTTCTAATTCTTGTTCAAGTTTAGGTATTTCACCATGACGTAATCTTGCAGCAGTCTCTAAATCATAAGAGTTCTCTGCTTCTTTTAACATATGTCTTGCACTTTCTAAACTTCTTTTCTTATCCAAAATAGTTTGAGTAATTTCTTTTTCTTTCTTAAAATCGTCTTTTAACTTAGATTCTTTTAATTTTAATTGGTATAATTCTTTTTCCAATTCTTCTAATCTAGCTTTACTAGATTCATCCTTCTCTTTTTTTAAACTTTGTCTTTCAATTTCTAGCAACATTATTTTTCTTGTTAAACTATCAAGACTTGCAGGAACACTATCCATTTCTACTTTAATAGTTGCGCAAGCTTCATCAATTAAATCAATAGCTTTATCTGGCAAATAACGATCTGTAATATAACGATCACTTAAAGTAGCAGCAGCTATAATAGCTCTATCTTTAATATTAACACCATGATGAACCTCAAATCGTTCTTTTAAACCACGCAAAATAGCAATAGTATCTTCTACACTAGGTGCTTGAACAATAATCTTTTGGAATCTTCTTTCCAAAGCACCATCTTTCTCAATATATTTTCGATATTCATTTAAAGTAGTTGCTCCAATACATTTTATCTCACCACGAGCAAGCATTGGTTTTAACATATTACCAACATTCATAGTACCTTCCGTACCATCACCAACAATCATGTGAATTTCATCAATAAACATAATAATATTTCCATCAGATTCTTTAATCTTATTAAGAACAGCTTTTAAACGTTCCTCAAATTCACCACGATACTTGGCACCTGCTACTAATGCAGCTAAATCCAATTCCCATACAGTTTTATTTTTTAAACTATCAGGAACATCTCCATTAACAATACGTAATGCTAATCCTTCAACTATAGCAGTTTTACCTACACCTGGTTCTCCAATCAAAACTGGATTATTCTTTGTTTTACGAGATAAAACTCTTTCAATGCTTCTTATTTCATCGTCTCTACCAATAACTGGATCAATTTTATTATTCTTAGCAGCATCTGTAATATCCCTTCCATATTTTTCTAATACTTTCTCTTCCTCTTGAGGATTCATTTGATAATCCATAACAATCCCTCCTTACGTTTATCATTATACTCAAAAATTAGCACTTGTCAATAGAGAGTGCTAATTTTTAATTAGAGCATTTCTTTCTTTTAAAAATAATCCCTAAATGTTATAATGATAATATCTTTTTAATGGAGGATTTATGAGAAAGAAGAAAATATTAATTACCAAATCAATGCTCCAGCAAAGAATAAAACAATTAGCAAAACAAATTGAAAAAGACTATGAAGGAAAAAATTTAACAATTATCTGTATACTAAAAGGGTCTGTTTATTTCACAACAGATTTAACCAAATACATGAACAATAATGTATCAATAGAATTCATGAGAGTTTCAAGTTATGAAGGAACAAATAGTACAGGTAAAATCCAATTAAAATTAGATTTAGATGAACCTGTTACAAATAAGAATATCTTAATAGTTGAGGACATCATTGATACTGGAAAAACACTATCTTATTTAATTAACTATCTTAAAAAACAAAAACCTACTAGTTTAAAATTATGTACTTTACTAGACAAGCCAGAAAGAAGAACAGTAGATATTCAAGTTGATTATACTGGTTTTACCATTGCAAATCATTTTGTAATTGGATATGGAATGGATTTAAATGAAGAATATCGAAATTTACCAGCTATATATTGTTTTGTTAATAATAAAGAAGAAAATGATTTACTAATTAAAGACAAAAAAAAAATAAAAGAAGCTAAATAGCTTCTTTTTTTATTTCTTCAATAAAATTTTGCATAAAGCAAATATTTATCTTACCAACTACTTCTATTTCAAATTGATGATTTGTATACTCTTCTCCGTCAATATTACACGTAATATCATCTTTTGAGCGAATCAATAATTTTTGAATTGTATATTTTTTTATTCTTGAATCTTTTTCATGTTTTCCTTTATTCATACCTAAAATTAATTTAGCCATTCCTATCTTCGGTAATTTAGGAACTAAATAAACATCAATAAATCCATCATCTAATTCACTATAATATCCAATTCGATAGCCTCCACCATAATATTTTCCATTACATAATGCTATTGTTGTATAATCATTTTCTATGACTTCATCATCAATAACAACTTCCATATGACGAACTTTATATTTCAAAAAATTATACAACAAACTTGCATTATATCTTTGAGATTTTGGTATCCATTTACTATGAATAATATCACTATGATTTGCAATATCGGCATCTATTCCAAAACAAGCTATATTAATAAAGTATTTATCATTTATTCGAATCAAATCACAAGAATTCAGTCCATCTTGATATTCTTCTAAGCAACTCTTATAAAAATCATTACCAGTACCATATGGAATAAAAGATATTATATTATTTTTTTTATCCATAGAATTTAAAACTCTATTAATAATACCATCACCACCAACAGCACACAATATTACCTTCTTACCCTTATAACTTCTTACAATATCTTCTGTAGAACAATCAGAATTATTAACTTCTATAACGTATTCATATTTTTTTTCTTTACATATACTTTCTATTTTTTTTGATACAGAATCAAGATTATCTTTTAATGAATAACGATTTAATAAAAATATATATTTCATACACATCACATCTTCATTATAACAAAAAAGTAGAATATTTCTATTCTACTTTGAAATTCCTGATTCCAATTCTTTTCTCAAAGTTTTACATTCCATTTGACCAAACTCATTAGTATAATGTTCCTCTTCGCAACGTAAAACATGAACATAGAAAGCCAAGTCATAATATACTTCAAATGGATTTTCCATTTCACTTATGGTTCCGCGTAAATGTTTAACAGAATTCCACTCTTCTTCTGTAGCACATCTAGGAATCATTCCTAATTCATAAATATTTTCTAATTCATAGATACATGTTTCAGTATCTTCATTAGAAGAAAGTATTTTTTGTAATGCTACCTTAACTGGATCGCTATCATCCATAGATAAAACATCTTCTACTACATAATTAGCAAATAAAATATTATCGTTCATACTCATTAAGTCTTCCTGAATTAAATCACATTGAATTCTATTATCAATAGTTTCATGTTCTAATTTACAATCAAATAAATGAACATATGCAGCTAAAGGATAGTAATATATAATAGCATCTTTTTCATAATTTACAGACTGATTAAGATTTTTTACTAACAGATCATTCTTCCATCCATCTTCTGTAGGATGAACTAATCCAAAAGTAACTACATTATGTAATTCTTTCAAAATTGTTTCATCATCTAAACCAAATTCTCTTAATTTCATATATAAAGCACTAGAATATAAAGAAGTACTTTTACTCTCACTTTTTAATATTTCTTCTGTTGATTTCGTAGAATGATTATATTCATCTAATAACAACATAAATACTGGTTTAAAACTAGTATAAGAATTATTTTTAACTTCTTCAATTACACTATTTTCTACCACTTCATTAACTACGCTTTTATTCTTGGAAGATATTTTACTTCCTGTACAAGCAGTTAATGTTACAGCCGTAGCTATGGTTAAAGCTACAAGACTAATTTTTTTCTTTTTCATAATATTTGACCTCTTTCAAAGTACGAAAACTAATATATATCCAAAAAATATAAATGTCAAATTTACAAAATAAAAAAGGAGATAAACTCCTTTATTTAACAACAATGTTAACAATCTTACCCGGAATAACAATCATCTTAACAACTTCTTTGCCTTCCATAAACTTGATAACATTTGGTTCTGCCAATGCTTTTTCTTTAATAGAATCTTCCGTTTCATCAATACGTGTAGCAATAGAAGCTCTTAACTTACCATTTACTTGTACTCCGATTGTTTTTTCTTGTTCAACTGTTTTCTCTTCGTCATATTTTGGCCATTCAGATTCACAAATAGGCTTGAATCCCATCAACTCATTTAACTCTTCTGTAACATGTGGTGCCAATGGATTTAACAATGTTAACAATACACGATAATCTTCTTTCGTAATTGATTCTTTATCATCCATAGCATTCGTTAAAATCATCAATGTAGAAACAACAGTATTATATGCCATATGAGTCATATCATATTCAACTTTTTTAATACTCTTATGAATTAATGATTCTAAATCTTTAGAATAATCTTCTCCATCTCCTACCTTATCATATAAACGAACTACTTTATCAATAAATCTCTTACAGCCTCTCAAAGAATCAGTACTCCATGGAGCATCCTGCTCATAATCACCCATAAACATTTCATAAACTCTTAATGTATCTGCACCAAATTCTTTAACGATATCATCTGGATTAATAACATTACCTTTAGACTTACTCATTTTTTCGTTATTAGATCCCAATACCATACCATGACTAACTCTCGTCCATATCATTTCTTTATTAGGAACTAATCCAAAATTATATAACATTTGTACCCAGAATCTAGCATATAGCAAATGTCTTGCAGTATGTTCCATACCACCATTATACCAATCTACTCTATTCCAATACTTCATTGCATCCATAGATACAAATTCTTTTTCATTATGAGCATCCATAAATCTTAAGAAATACCATGAACTACCAGCCCAGTTAGGCATTGTATCCGTTTCTCTCTTAGCATCTTTTCCACACTTAGGACATTTACAATTGACCCAATCTGTAATTTTAGCTAATGGAGATTCTCCTGTATCTGTTGGTTCATATTCTGCAACATCTGGCAACAACAATGGTAATTCCTCTTCTGGTACTGGTACCCATCCACAATCTGGACAATTAATCATAGGAATTGGTTCTCCCCAGAATCTTTGTCTAGAGAATATCCAGTCTCTCATCTTATAGTTATTAACTCTTCTACCAATACCTTTTTCTTCTAACATATCTGCAATTTTCTCACGAGCTTCATCACAAGTCATACCATCAAATTCTTCAGAATTCATCATTTTATAACCATGACCCATATAATCTTGTTTTTCAATTGCATGTTCTGATATATCTCCGCAATCAATTACTTTTATAATTTCCAAATTATGTTCTTTAGCATACTCAAAGTCTCTTTGATCATGACTAGGTACTGCCATTACAGCCCCTGTACCATAATCTCCTAAAACAAAATCTCCTAAGAATACTGGAACTTCTTTACCATTCACAGGATTAATTGCTTTAATACCTTTTACTTCTACTCCTGTTTTTCCTTTATTTAATTCTGTTCTATCCATTGCTGACTTTAAAGATGTTTCTTTTATATAAGCATTTACTTCATCTTGGTTCTCTACTCTTGGCATTAATTCCTTAATTAATTTACCATCTGGTGCAATAACAAAGAATGTAATACCATAAATAGTTTCCGGACAAGTAGTAAATATACTAAACTTCCCTCCACCAACAATATCAACATCAACTTCTACACCAGTAGATTTGCCAATCCAATTTATTTGACCTAATTTAACTTTTTCAGCAAAATTAGTATCATCTAATCCTTTAAGCAAATCTTCTGCATATTCGCTCATTTTTAACATCCATTGAGATTTTTCTTTTTGTTCTACTTGTGAACCACATCTTTCACAGACTCCACCAGCAGCATCTTCATTAGAAAGAACTGTTTTACAAGTTGGACACCAATTTACTGGTATCGTAGCTTTATAAGCCATATTATGCTTATAAAATTGTAAGAATTGCCATTGAGTCCATTTATAATACTCTGGATCTGTTGTAGAAAATTCTCTACTCCAATCAAAAGAAAAACCTAAGGACTTCATTTGACCTTTAAAAGTCTTTATATTCTCTTTAACAGCATCTTTAGGATGAATATGATTCTTAATCGCATATTGTTCAGCAGGAGCTCCAAATGCATCCCATCCCATTGGATATAATACATTAAATCCTTGCATTCTCTTCATTCTAGCTAATGCATCTTGTGCTGTATAACTTCTTACATGTCCTACATGTAATCCAGATCCACTAGGATATGGAAATTCTACTAACACATAATATGGATTCTTTTTAGAACCATTAACCGCTTTAAAAGACTCTTTATCATCCCAATATTTCTGCCATTTACTTTCAATTTCTTTAAAATTATATTCCATTATTTATCCTCTCCCCACTTTTTACTTAAATGTTTACCATATATATAATAAAATACAAATATTAAAATTAACATTAATATAAAAGCCAATAACAATCGTAGAAATATACTAAATTTTAATGATACAACTATTGAAATTGTCAAAGCAATAATAAATGAATTAATAATAGCTACTCCATTCAATGTACTTCTATAATGTGATCGATCTTTTTTTAATTTAAACTTATTTGTTAATAAAACTAATTCTGATATTCTTGCATATTTTTCTTTTTTGAGCATATCATCAAAAATAAAATAATAAACAAAATACACTCCTACAAAAACAATACAAAACATTATCACACCAAACATAAAATCATCTCCTTTATTACAAAAAAAGACATTCTCATCATAAGGACGAGAATGTCGTGGTACCACCTTAATTCCTAGTATAAAACTAGCTTAAAATTGATAAAGGAATTACCCTATTTACTCCAGAATCAAGTTCATATATTTCCACAACTAGTTTCCACCAACCACTAGCTCTCTAAATGTTTTCATATATTACTACTATTCTTTCATCGCTTAAAATGTATTATAAAAGATATTCTTTATTTTTTCAAGAATTATCTTGTTCTACCTACTTCCATATTTAGGCCTTCTAGAACACCTTCCATTTTATATCTATACTCTGATTCCGTTAAATATCCAATATTATATAAATAAGAATAATATTCTTTATTTGCTCGAATAATTCTTTTATTAAGACCTTTTTGACCCAAATATCCTTTTTCAAATTCATCTCGTGCTGCTGCAATACGACTATTAGCAGTCATTTTACGCATTCCACCCAAATGAATACCCTTAAAAGCAACAATAGTTCCTTTGATTGAACCTCTAAGTTTTCCAAATGTCTTACCTTTATATTGTGATTGAAAACGAACTCTTTGTGTAGCATAAATAACGCTATTTTTTGCATTTCTTTCTGCCCAACTATCATAAGTAGAACTTCCAACATAACCATTCGCTCTGTTTCGTTCATATGCTCCAACATAATCTGGAACAGAACGCCAACGATAACGAGCTTCAGTCATACTTCTTCCACCCATTAGGCCACCAGGGCCACCCATTGGGCCACCAGGACCACCCATTGGTCCTCCTACAAATGGAGGTCTATCTCCTCTTGGTTCATCTGGCATACATTCATCCCCTTACTGAAATAATTATAATATTTTTCCTAAATTTGTGCAACATACTCCAATAATTTGATAAACATATTGACAAACATTTTATCAAGACCTTGCTTCTGTAATTTACGTATTTCCATTCTCTTTTTGTCAATGGTTAATGAAGAGAATATAATCTTTCCTATTTGTTCCTTCAATACTGTTTTTATCTTTAAATCAGAAATAATAGAATCAATATCTTCATTAATTAAACGTACAGCATCGATTTCAATATCTTTACCCTTACAATTAATAGTTAACTGTTTACTAGTAGGAACATCACTAACTTCAACAATAAAATCTGTATCTTCAACATAAGAGAAACTATCTACCTTTTCATTATCAATATATACAATTACATCATTTGCTTCTCTTGTATTTCTAAAACGAATTCTATAATTTCTTTTAGCTGTTATAATTCCCGTCTTACCTTCTACAGGTCGAATAATCAAAGTATAATTATTAGCCATGTAATTATAATCAACTCTTGTTAATAAATAATAACCATCTTCATATAAATTACTATATCCATCATCTTCAAATAAATTATATTGATTACTCTTACCAGGGAATACATGTATTTCCATAGTTTTAGGAGCATTTGTAACATTCATATTCTTTTCTAAATCTGCCATACAAACAATAGAACCATCTCTAGCAAATACCGGATAATCCTCTTGCTTATAGAATAATATGTATCTCTTATTTCCAGGATATTTTTTACCTGTCTTAAAATCATACCAAGTTCCTTTTGGCAAAAATACCTTTTCAACAGAACGATTCATAATATTATCTTTAGGCTTAGTAATCGGAGCTACAAATAACTCAGACCCAAAGAAATACTCATTACTATAATCTACTTCATCATATATTTCTGGATATTGATAATACAAAGGTTGAATCAAAGGTAAACCAATTTTATGATATTTATAAGCTTCACTATATAAATATGGAATTAATCTATGTCTCATTTGACAATAAGTACTAACTACATTTAATGTCATAGCATCCCATTTCCATGGTTCTCTCTTATAATATCTTCCATACTTAGCACTGAATCTAAATATTGGACTAAAAGTACCATATTGAACATACCTTATATACAATTCAGAATCTTCGATACCATCTTTATATCCGCCAATATCATGACTCCACCAAGACAATCCTAAATTAGCTGCTGTACTATTAAAATATGGCAAAGCTTTTAATGTATACCAACTAACTTGTGTTTCCCCACTATAATGAATTGGATACTTATGAGGAGCATACTGGCTAGGTCTAGATAGAATTAATGGACGTAACCCTTCCATTTTACGCATATCATTAAAATGATAATAATTTAAAGCATCATTAGATGTTCTATCTCTAAGATTACGATAATTAATCCAAAAGAAATCAACACCTAAAGCATATAATGGCTCTATTAATTCATTCAAATAATTAACAATTAAAGTTTTATCAAATACATTAAATGGAATAACTTGTTTTTCTTTTGCACCTACCGCTTTAGCAATAACATCAAACTTTGGCTCATGAGGATGAATTCCTTCGGAAGGATCAATACTCAAGCCTAGTTTTACTCCACGATCATGCAAATATTTGCTCAAATCTTCAGGTTTATAAAATAATTCTCTATTAAATGTAAAACCAGAATTAAATCTCTGTAAATTATTCTTATCTTTTAAATGCCAGTTATCGCCTAATAACAAAACACTCAAAGGAATCTTATGACGATTAAATCCGTTCAACAATTTTTGAATATCATCAAAATAATAGAAATCATTTTTATTCCACCAAATTCCCAAAGCATATCTAGGTATCAAAGGTGGCATTCCTGTTAATATAAAATAATTTTGTAAACAATTTCCAAAATCTCTATTATACATAAATACATAAATATCTGTTCTTGTTTTATCATTCAAAATAATTGTACCATCCGGTGCAATAAAATTACTCTTTGAATCATCCAAAGATACAAAGCCATCAGCAGAAAATAAACCCTTGGCACGAGTATATATTAATTCTTGTACTTTACTTTTTACATATTTGAATTCTTTGCCATTCCCTTTATCCACAAATGGATCATCGGTTTTATCCAAATTTGTTACAATACCAGAATAATTTCTAGCTTCTGGATGTCCATAATACCATTCCTTATTAGCAGAATCCAATAGTTTTATTCTTAAAATACTTTCTGGAGATGCCTTACTACCAGTAAAAGAATTTTCTTTTACATAACGTAAATTAAAGTATTTTGTTGTAATATCTAATATACGATCATTTTGATCGATTTTCATCTGAGGAATAGAAAAATTTCTAAACTTAACAAGTTCAGTTGGTCTATCTTCAAAATAACCCTCTTCACTAAATTCCAAACGAACTAATAAATCAGATAGAACTGTAATTCTGTAAAATTGACCCTGAAATATGCTTTGAGGTTTACTTTTCAAATTAGTATAATCAATTTTAAAATGATCGCCCATATCAGCCATAGTCTATCCCTCTATTCTTATAAAATTATATCATATTTATAATAGAAATGTAAAAAAAGACTTCAAAAGTCTTTTTTTATATTCTATATATTTTTTTATGCTTATTAAACAAAGCAAGAATTATACCCATAACAGTAATACCAACAATCATCATAAGATTAATAAACAAACCAGTTTCTGGATTATCTCTTGGCTTTGTACGATGATATGTAGTTTGAGACTGAACATCTAAAACCAAACCATTAAATCCAGTTAACGATGCTGTATTAGTTATTTCAGTTCCTTCTTCAGCATCTATAATTACAGGCAAGACAATCGTTAAAGATTCATCAGCTAATAATTGCTTAATATCAAACTTCAAATTCATATTACCATCTGGGGATATTCTTTTAATTGCATCTGTTTCAGTTAATAACTTCTTATTCTCTAAATCACCATTCATACAATAAGAAATATGATCAAAATCTACTTTAACACCTTCTGGTAACGAATCCAAAATACTAATATCTGTAACTGTTTCAACTTCACTTGTATTATTAATCGTAATAAAGTATGTCAATTCATCTCCATCCTCAACTACTTTCGGATCTTTCTTTGTACCAGATGCTACTGCAGACTCTTTCTTTATATCCAACGGAATATCCGAAATTCGAACAGAAGTATACTCAAATACAGAGAAGTTAAAGTGATCCGCTTCTAAAGATTGCTGTGTAGTACCACTCCACCACGATGCATTTGCAGCACGTGCATTTGCATCCGCTAAAGCTGCATAATTTTCAACAGGAGCTTGCATATTAACAACAGCTAAGACACTATCTTCTGGTCTTAAATAATATGGATTTCCATCTTCTGCTTCACTTAAATCCAATGCAATAGCTGTTACTTTAGATAAATCAGATGGTGGATCTAATGACCATAAGTCTGTATTTGTTAAATCTGCATCTCGAGGAATACCATCATCCAAAGATGACTTACCTTTTTCATATAAATTTAACGCAGGTGTCGTAGAATAATAAATCTTCGGTTTGATTCCTTTGCTTTCTATTTGAGAGACGTCAACACTTAAAAGTCTTCCTTTCCATTGTTGTCCATTTTTCAAATCGTATGTTTCCAAAACGTCATATATTACCAAATCTTTTGTTGTTACTCCTCTACCAGAAGCATAACGAAGTTTATAGTCATAATATCCACCAGCACTTGTAACAACTTGTTCTGATTCTTCACCATTATAATAATCATCTAAACCAGTTGTTTTAACACCAATACTAAATGATGATGAAGATGCTGTATTAAAGGATGCAGTCATTGTTCTCTGTGCATACAATGTATTAGCTGGTCTATCTTCTGGATTACCATCCCCATCTACATCATCTAACAAGTCCTTATCTATATACGATATAGAATATCCACTAGTAACATCTTTTGCACCATTAAAAAGATCTCCGTCATTAGACATATAAACAATACTATTAGTTATAGAACTACCATAATCATAGAAAGAATCCCAACTATAATACCCAGTAAACTTTAAAGTTACACCAGAGAATAAATTAGAATACTCACCACTCGTTTTAACACTATAATTTTTCACTTCATTCGAAACTGTAACATCAACAATTAACATAGTTCTACCAGTATTTCTCCAGTTATTAATCAAAGAGGCTTTATAATCAATAGGAATTCCTTCAGCAGACATGACTACTTCACTACTAACACTATATTGAACTGGTACAAAAGACTGAACTTGTATAGAATTCATATCTACAGTCATACCTTTTGGCAGTAAATCATAATATGTACTATTTCTCTGTTCATTAAATACACTAGATGCTAGCACCTTCTCAGGAGTCATAGATGATGATGTATAATTAATATATTGAAATGCATAAGAAGTATAATTAGCAACTACTCTTCTACCTCCGGAATCATTTTTATAACTTACCCATTTATTAATATGAGAACTTCCTTTTTTTAAACGATTAAAAGTTGTTGCAGTATAATTATGCTGCATTATCTTTCCATAGTCAGATATATCTTTTTCTTCCACAATACTTTGGAAAGAACTTAGAAGATTTTTGTAATCACTATTACTAAATTCATCTCCATCTTTTGTAGTAAATACATCTCCTGCTTCATTTTCTCCATAAATAGTATTGATATTATATAAAAGAGCTTCATCTTTATTTCTAATGATTTCTTTTACATGGTTAGAATTCTTAAGATTTGTTTTTAAGAACATAGTAAATCTAATAGAATATTTTTTATTATTTGCGACTGCTTTTACTCCCGTAGTTCCCTCTGGCAATTTAATACAATGCGTATAATAAGTAGGACTAGTCAAATAATTACCACTACTATTACATGTTATAGATTCTTCAGAATCCTTTGGAGTATAAGTATAAGAATAGGAACTTGTAAATTTAACAGAGCCTAATAATTCAAAATCTCCATTTGTTTTATAATAAACATCTATAACAGGAAACTTACTATAATTTGTTTCTGCTTCTGTTTGCCATCCTTCTGTAATAATTATTTTGACTTCTGTCGTACCGTTTTTAAAAATGGCTCTAAAGGTATTTCTTACATCAAAAGTATTATTTTCGTTTACATCTACATGAATCATATATTCATCAACATAATAATCTTTTTCAGTCCTTGTAACAGCTAAATTTGTTATCATATCAATCTCTAACGAATAATAAGAAACATCTGCTAAAGTATAAGTATCTGTTTCCACAACATCTTGCTCATATTCATCCTTAGATAAAGCTAAAATATTAAACTCTTTTTCAAAAGAATCCAATTCTTTATCATTCTTATCATATAATCTTACAGTTGCTAAAAAACGAATATCACGACTATATTCATTAGAAATCAAAAAATCAAGATGAGCCCCCGGTTTATTTGTATTTTTATAACGATAATATTTCGTCCATCTTATAGTATATATTTTTAAACTATCAATATAAAAATCCTCAATAGATCCATTTTCCTTAGAAGAATACGTATATGTTTCCGCTGCTACTAATGAAAAAGGCATAAAAAGGATCACAAAGATAGTAATAATCCATAATCGATATCTATTCATAATACCAACCCACTATTCTAATATAAAGTATATCATAAAAAAAGAAAGTAGTTAAGAATTATCATTACTTTCATAAATAATCTTTTCTACTTTCTTTTCTGAAATAATCTTTTTAGGTAATAATAAAAGATAAGTACACCCTAAAACAAAAATAAACAAACCTAATAATACATCAACAACCTTAATAGGATTTCTTTTTTCAGTTACCTTATCTGGTGTATTCTCTCGATAATATAATGTCATTTCATCGCCAATTTTTTTATCTGTTCGCACATAACTATAATAAGTATAATCCTTATCATTTACAATATAATGAATAACAGGATAAAACTTATCATTAATATTACTATCCTTAATTTCTCTTACAATAGTTCCTTCAACAAAAGTCTTATTTCTATGTACAGAATAATAATAATTAGTTAATTGAAATGCCTGAAATCCTATTAAAAATAATCCATATAATAAAACTAAACTTCCCAAAACTTTAGGAATCCAAGCATAAACATGTGGAAAAGATGTTAATAACACAAATAATAATAACAATTCAACCCCAACCAAAAAATTTACAATATTCCATGGTCTTCTCATTAAAACTTCAGTAGAATCAGAAGGATTAATAGAAACACATTTATTTTGTAGACTTTTCTTTACACCACAATAAGCTACAATTGCTTCATTATCTCTTAAAGATATTTCTTGCTCTACATCATAGAAATCAATCAGTTCTTTAACTTCCACAAATTCATTTTTATCATTGTAATAACCAACAAGATCATCTTCTTTTGTTAATAATACTTCTTTTTTATTTTCTATATCCCTATTCCATCGCAAATAAGTTGATAAAGAAAATATTATACATATTCCTACCAAAACCATAATGATAATATAAATAATACTTTTCTTACTAAGCTTTCCTTTTTCACGGTCATAAAATACATACTTAGATTTAACTTCTTCTTTTTTCTTAAATAAACCCATATACATCACTCTATTCCTAAACATTATATCATATAAAAAAGACAATTTACATTGTCTTTTCAAACTGACTATTATAAAGATTAGCATAGAATCCTTTTTTCTTCATTAAATCTTCATGAGTTCCTTGTTCAATGATATTTCCTTCATTCATTACAAGAATTAAATCAGCATTTTTAATAGTAGATAAACGATGTGCAATAATGAAAGAAGTTCTTCCTTCTGTTAATTTATCCATAGCTTTTTGTACTAATTCTTCAGTACGAGTATCTACATTACTTGTTGCCTCATCTAAGATTAAGAACGGAGCATCTTCAATCATACCTCTAGCAATAGTTAATAATTGTTTTTGACCAGAACTAATCGCATCATTATCTCCTACTTTAGATTGTAATCCACCTGGTAAAGTTTTAATAAAATGATCAATACCAACCGTCTTACAAGCATTCCATACTTCATCTTTCGTAATATTCTTCTTATTAAAACGAATATTTTCTTCAATAGTTCCATCAAATAACCATGTATCTTGTAAGACCATAACAAACAAATCATGAACATTTTCTCTCGTCATATTCTTCGTAGATACACCATCAATAATAATATCTCCATCATGAATATCATAGAACTTCATAAGTAAATTAACCATCGTTGTTTTACCAGCTCCAGTAGGTCCTACAATAGCTATTTTTTGACCAGAATGAATACTAGCACTAAAGTCTTTAATAATTGTTCTATCTGAATCATACCCAAATCTAACATGTTGAAATTCAATATTTCCTTTTGCTTCTTTTCTAGTTAATTTACCAGTAATATGACTTTCATCTGTCATTTCTTTTTCATCTAAGAACTCAAACACTCTTTCACCTGCAGCTGCAGTAGATTGCATAGCTGTTAAACTTTGTGCAATTTGAGAAAGAGGATTTGTAAATAATCTTACATAAATCATAAAGGCTACAATTGTTCCAAAACCAGTTTTATCATTCATTACCAATAAAGCTCCAACAACACATACAGCTACATATCCAAAATTACCAATGAATCTCATAAATGGATGCATAACTCCAGACAAAAATTGACTCTTACGATTACAATTAAATAAACGTTCATTTATTTCATCAAATTCTTCAATAGCAGCTTTCTCTCCATTATAAGCTTTAACAACATTATGTCCTGAATATATCTCTTCTATATGACCATTAATATTACCTAATTCCTTTTGTCTTTGTACAAAATATTTTTGGCTCTTCTTTAATAGAATAAAAGAAACAACAAAACCTAAAATACTAGACGCAATAGCTGTAAAAGCCATAATAGGATTTGTAATAAACATCATAATAATAGATCCAATAAACATTGTTACACTAGATACCAATGTAGCTAAACTTTGATTCGTATTCTGAGCTATTGTATCAACATCATTTGTTACACGAGATAAAATATCTCCTGTTTCATGTTCATCAAAATATTTAAGAGGCAATAAATTAATTTTTTCGCTAATATTTGTTCTTAACTTTCTAGCGAAATTATTAGAAATAAATGCCATTAAACGAGCTTGAATATATCCAAATAAAGCACTAACAACATAAATACTTCCTAATATAATTGCTCTCTTTTTTAATTCAGATATATCCATTTTAGGTTCAACTAAATTTCGAATACTATCTGGTAAATCGTCTAATTTATTTAACAATTCATCTGTTAACATAGAATCATCCATAGATGAAATAATTTGTATAAATGATAATTGATCTTTACTACTAATTTCTACTCCTTTTATAGTAATAGGCGGAAGTAAAGCTAGTTGCTCTTGTTCACTTAAAGAAACAAACTCTTCCATCATTACCTTCATATCTGGTTGTTGTAATTCTTTTGATTCCGCAGAATCTAATATTTCTTCATCCCAAGATAAGGAAGCACCTGCTACAAAATAATTTTGCATTAAATTACCATAGATACCTTCAGATACTATCTTTAAATTATCTGTATTAGGCTTAATACCATCACTAACAACATTCGTTAAATCTGCTAACTTATTTGGAGCAACTGTAGACAACGCAGAACTAAGTAATGCAAGCAACACAGAAATTATTAATAGCTTTTTCCATTTTCCTAATGCATTAAATAATCTTAGTAAAGAACCTTTAAAGTCTTTTGATTTTTCCCCAACCATTGGGCCACCATGTCTAGGCATCTTTAAGTTCCTCCTCACTAAGTTGCGATAAAGCAATTTCTTTATATACTTCACATGTTTTTAGTAACTCTTTATGAGTTCCTATTCCAACACACTCGCCTTTATCCAAAACAACAATTTTATCTGCATGAATAATTGTTCCAATTCTTTGAGCAACAATCAAACATGTTGCATCTTTTGTATATTTTTTTAATTCTTTTCTTAAAGTTGCATCTGTTTTATAATCAAGTGCACTAAAAGAATCATCAAATATATATATTTCTGGATTCCTAGCGATTGCTCTAGCAATTGCTAATCTTTGTTTTTGTCCACCAGAAATATTTGTTCCACCTCTAGCGATATGAGACTTATATGTATCATCCATCTTTTCAACAAAATCAGTTGCTTGTGCTACTTGAATAGCTTCTTTAACTTTTTGTAAAGATGGTTTTTCCTTACCATTATCTCCATAAGATACATTACTTTCAACAGTACCAGTAAACATAACTGCTTTTTGAGGTACATAACCTATTTTATTATTTAATGCTTCTAATTTATATTCTTTAACATTCTTACCATCAATAAGTAATTCTCCATCAGTAACATCATATAATCTTGGTACTAAATTAATCAATGTAGACTTACCACTACCAGTAGAACCAATAAATGCTATTGTTTCACCTTTATTTACTTCAAAAGAAATATTTTTCAAAATATATTCATCAGCATCTGGATATTTAAAACTAACATTTTTAAATACTACAGAACCTTTCTCATCTGTTTCCCCAGTAAACGTTCCGTCTTTAACACTTACCTCTTCATCTAATACTTCTACGATACGTTTGGCAGATACTTGTGCTCTTGGTAATATCATAAATATCATAGTTAACATTAAAAATGACATAATAACTTGCATTCCATAACTAGAGAATACAACCATATTACTAAACATATTAATCTTTCCAACCATACCTAAATTCATAATTAAAAAAGCTCCCACACAATAAATACCTAATTGTTGAAAGTGCATTACCATATTCATAACAGGATCCATAATAGCAAATGTTCTTTGATTTGCTAATTGTGTACTTGTTAAATCATTATTAACTTTTTCAAAACGATTCTTTTGAAATGTCTCTGCGTTAAAAGCACGTATAACACGAATACCAGTTAAATTTTCTCTAGTAACCCCATTTACATCATCAGTATACTTTTGAACTTTTTCGAACCTAGGAGTAACAGTTTTAATGATAAAAATATTAGTACAAACAATAATAATAACACCTAATGCTGTAATTAAACTTAACTCACTACTCTTACCAAGTATTTTTGTTAATGCCCATATTGCCATAACAGGAGACTTAATCATCATATGTAATCCCATTGCTAATAACATCTCAATTTGAGTTACATCATTGGTAGTTCTAGTAATTAAACTGCTAGTACTAAATTTCTTAATTTCAGCGTAGCCAAAATCTTCAACTTTAGCAAATATCTTTCTACGAATATTCTTAGAAAAATTAGCAGATAACAAAGAAGTAAAAAAGCCACATATTATCTCACAGGCCAAACTACCAAATGCGCATAGTAACATAAAAAAACCTGCTCTTAGTATTTGTTGCATTGTACTATCTTCCGTCTGAACTAGTTTTGTTATTTTGCTCATATATTCAGGCATTTTTAAATCTAGCCAAACAGAAGAAACAACAAGAATAACTATCAAAATAATACATAAAACATCTTTTTTAGTTAAATTTTTAAATAATTTGATCATAAACGACTCATATTCCTTTCTATTTTATTCAATACTTCCTTAAATACATTATATTCATCTTCAGAAATATCTTTTAAAGCAATCTTATTAATATTATCAAAATCTTTTTTCATACGTAAAACAACATCATTCGATTTATCCGTTAATACAATTAATTTCTTACGTGAGTCTTCTTTAGATTCTACACGTTTAATTAAATGATTCTTTTCCATACCATTTAATACTTCAGATAAAGTAGATTTATTAACAGATCTTAATTCTTCTAATATATCAGTAGCAGTAACCTCATCATGTTCCGAAATATACATTAAAAGTCTGCCTTGTACTGGTGTAATATCTAAATTAGTTTCTCTACATCGATTTGAAATTGCTCTATGTATTTTACCATTTACTCTTTTAATATCTAAAGTAATCGATTGTTTTCTCAAAGAAACCACCTCTTTTAGTTCGGTTACGAACTATTCAATTATATACCTATCCTAATAGATTTGCAATAAAAAAAGATAATTTATTTTATATATTCTAAACTATCTTCATTTTCATTACATTGTACCCTTGCATAAAAACCATTGATCATAGTCATAGAAGGTTTTACATGACCAACATCAAACTTATAAATAACTTTATATTTACTTAAAGCTTTTTTAATCAACTCTTCATAACTTAAATCTATAAACGTACTTGGATATTTTACCTTACCAATTATAATTAAATCAGTATATTGAAACCATCCAGCATTTTCAAACTGTAATAAAGTTCGATATAAATCTTCACTAGCCATACTAAATACATCAAAATACCATATAATTCCCTTTTCTTTATATTTTTCAATAAATGATATAGTTTTATCAAACTTAGTTCCAATTAAATCTTTTAAACATTCAATACAACCACCAATTAATATACCCGTTTCATCTATAGATTCACAATTACGAATCCATTCGTTTGGTTGATCAAATACATCATCAGAACTTTCATAATATAAACTACGATATTGTTTTACTAAATTACCTTGAATAACCTGAAAATAATCTATGTAACTTTGATGCAATTTCTCACTACTAAAACCAGACATATTACATGGCGTATATATTGTTGCAATATCATAGTTCGTAGTAATTATATAAAGTAAACTAGTCGGATCACTACTTCCACCTATCCACTTAATATGTTCATTCAATAATTCATACGGAATATAAGGAAGAACCTCATATAAGAAATCTCCACCAGCTGCAATATTAATCATTTTAACAGAATCATTACGTAACAATTCTTGAAACTCTTTTGCCCTTATTTCTACACTACTACTAACTAATCCATCAGTTCTTACATTATCTGTCTCCAATATTTGAAAACCTTGTTTTCGAACATTAGAAATACTGTTCTCATACTTTTCAATTTTTCCCAAAACTCCACAACTACATGCAGTAATACCTATGAGATCACCTTGATTTAAATATTTTGGAATAATCATAAAACACCTACTTACATGTATATTCTAATTTTTCAAAATACTCTTTTAATGACTTATAATTTGTACTTTTTGTATTATAAAATCCATTATCTAATGTTGCTCTAAAAGTAACTTGACTACCTTTTCTTTTAATGTCATAAGCTTTTATATTAGCATCATCTAATACTTCTTTTGTACTTTGTTCTAATAGATTTACCTGTTCCTTAGCCATTTCTTCCGAATCATAATTTACAACTAAAGTATACTTTGTACTTTTAACAGTATTCTTTTTAACTTTAATTTCAAACGTATCTTTTCTAGAAAACTCTCCTAAAGATACATCACTTGAACAAGTCAATGTTTTAGTTCCTCCCATAGATAAAGCAAGAGCAATAATAAGAATAAGACCAACAACTGCACCTAAAATAAGTCCTATTTTCTTTTTATCATTCATAATATTTTTAAAATTAATAGGAAGATTTAAACCTTTTTTCTTCATAGAGAAATCATTCATATTCTGATTAAAACTATTCATAGATGGATTTATATTATTTTGTTGATTCATATTAAATTGATTACTCATATTAGGGTTCATACCATATCCCATCGTATTTTGATTGTATTGGTTCATATCATTTTGTTGATTTATATTAAATTGATTGCTCATATTAGGATTCATACCATATCCCATTGTATTTTGACTATACTGATTCATATCATTTTGAGGGGGCATCATTCCTTGATTATATTGATTCATATTATTCTGAGGAGGCATCATTCCTTGATTATACTGATTCATATTTTGCTGTGGCATATTATTTTGTTGAGTCATTCCATAACCACCGTAATTCTGATTTAATCCATCATTAGAATTATAATTACTCACATTATTTGTTTGTACAGAATGATAATTATTCATATTTTGTTGTTTCATATCATTAGGATTCCCCATACCTTCACTATAATTTTCTGTAAATTGATTAAACACTCCTAAATTTGCTCCGCCATTACCATAATTATTGGAAGGAGATAAATTATTATCCATATTATTAGTATTCGGTTGTGGTTGTTCCTCCGTATTAGAATTTCCAAAATCAAAAAACTTTTTTGTACTTCCCGTACTGCTATTTTGCTGAGGCATACCTGAGTTTTGAGGCATCATTCCCTGATTCATCATATCTTGGTTCATCATTCCTTGATTGTTCCCCATAGGAGGCATACCAGGATTAGGTTGATTATAGTTGCCAAATTGATTATTCATATTTTGAGGAGAATTATTCATTCCATATTGATTGTTATCTCCCATATTCCCTTGATTAAAAAATTTTCCGTTCATATAATCACCTATTCTTCTAAAATTATATCATATAAAAAAAAGAAATAGTAAACTATTTCTATGAATATATTTCTTGAATTCTACTATATATTTCTTTCCAAGAATTAATTCTTTCTAAGCCCTTTGAAACATCTGTAAAATCAGTTCCCATCTGAATTGTATGTATTCCTCTTTTTTGAACTGCTTTACAATTCTTCGCATTATCATCAATAAATACATCAATGTTTTCAATTAAACACTCTTTCGCTTTATCACGTGCATTCACGATTAATTTATCATATGGAACACGATTTCTTTCCAAGTATTCTAAAGACAATTGATATGGATCTTCATATTCATCAAAATTTCTAGCAGAAATAAAAATAATCTTATGTCCATCATTTTTTAATTTTTGTAACACTTCTACTACATCTTCTCTTAATGGTGCTATTTTAGCCATTCTAGAGAAATTTTCAATAGCAAATCGGTCATAATCAGGTAAAGTACTATGTAACATTTTATAAGATGGTTTTTGTGAAACTAATTTTTGAATATTCATACCATATTTTAAAGACACGATCGGTAATAATGTTTCATATGTATAAGTTATAGTATCATCTATGTCAATTCCTATGTTCATATTCATCACCTATTCTAGATTATAATAAAAACTTTTTCAAAACTCAATAATGTTCATCTACATCCTCTGGACTCTTTTCTACATATGTAGGTAACCCTATCCCTTTTTTAGTAAATAGATTTATACCAAAGAATACAATAACTGCCAAATCAGCCAATAAGAAAGCTATATAACCAAAACTAAAGTAAAAGCCAAATCCAAATAATAAAGCAAATAATATTGCAATTCCAAAGATAAAATAAAATACACATTTTACCTTCGAAGGTTTTCGATAAACTCTCACCTTAATCTTTTGATTGTTATTTAAAGCTTCATAACTATCTAAAAATTTATCAACAATATTTTTTTTCTTATCTTCTGAATCCATGAGTATCACCAATTATATAATATCACAAAAAAAGTAGTTTTTTCTACTTTCTATAACTTTTATTATAATAATTAATCAAAATAGAATTTAAAATACTTTGTATGATTATTGCAATACCAAACAGCAAAGCACCAATTACTTCATTAAATATTAAACAAATAACCAACATAAATATCATCACATATGTCATAACAACAATTGTAATAACATCCGCTTTACCTTCTATAATTAAATTTTTACTATCATCAACCAATCTATTATCTTTGTATAACAAAATAACAGATAACATAAATACAACAAATCCAATTAAAAATAATATACCTCCACATAATTTAATAAAAGTAGTACTTTTATCAGATAAAAATGGAAGATAAATCATTATTTTATGAATAATTGTAATCTTACTTAACGTTGAACTAAACAATAAGAATAGACCAAATAAATATAGAATTAACCCTATTACAAAAAATAATACAGCTCCTAAATTTTTCTTTCTATTCTTTTTTTTCATATATTAATTACTCCAATACATCTTTTTTCAAATTAATTACTGGTCTTACAAATAAAGTAGTATCATCAACAATACTATTCATAGTGCATGTTTCATAAGTCCCTGTAATATTATAATATTTTAATTGTAATTTCTTGTCTTCCTGTTCAGATTCTCTAAAATCTTCCAAATCGGCGTATACACTTGATATTGGAGTTCCTTTAGTATCGATCATTGTTGCATAAAAAGCATTTGTTAAGCATATTTACCATTAACAACACGAGTAGTTTTAATAATATAATTTGTAACAGAATATTCTCCAAAACCAACATAAGTATGTTCATAATCACCATAGTTCAATAATTCAAATCCATCCGTCGAATTTCCCAAAAGCATAATATCATCACGATTAACATAATTCCATCCATGATAATAATATTCCGCATCTTCAAGTAACGTTACTGGTTCTCCATCTTCTCCAGGCTCTGGTATCTCAACAGGAGGATCTGTATCCAACCTTTTTGAAAGACGAATACCTATTACTTGACCAGAACTATAATAGTTATAAGAATTATTATAATTACTATATCCACCTTCTACGAATACGTCATCTGAAGCATCCAAATAATCCAACACTCCAGTAGATGTTCGATAACCACCTTTATTATTTGTTACTTTTAATATAGGATTAAACCCAGAAGTCCTTCTTTCTTCTTCTGGCTCTTTATAAATAGAATTATACGTATACGTAACAATCGTACTCTTTGTATCCACAGTTCCATCAATTCCAACCAAATCATAGGTTAGTTTTATCCTTATAGTCTGCTTATCTTTAGAAAACATTTGAGCAGATGGAATCTTAATAATATAAGTATAATAAGGAGAGCGATTAGAAGAAGCACTTGGATTCGCTATAGAATATGATATAGGTTCTTTAGATATTTCTTTTCCACTTGTTGCACTAAAACAAGATCCATCAGTATAACTATAATGTTGACAATAACCAACTACATCTCCAGTTAAAGTCACAACTTCCTCTAAAACAGGATTCCCATCTTCATCAAGTATTTCATTTCCCTCTTCATCTGTTTTAGGGATAGACTCTGTATTGGGCAAAACTTCCGCATGAAACGTTACAGTATATGGCTGAGTTGCATAAGAAACATAATCGTAAGAATAGAAATAACCATATACATATGTTCCCCCAACATCTCCTCCCTCTTCATCTTCAGGTTTTAAAGATGTAGGCCAATTTGACCATTTACGATAAAAAGGAGTCGTTTCCTGTGTTATTTCATCCTTATGAGTAAGAGTATTATTATATATAGTATCGATTTTAGCATGAGATTTATATTTCATTGTTAATTCATTTGATCCGCCATTTATTTCATATACTCCGTCCAAATCTAAATCTATTTTTACCTTAGCAGAAACTTTTCTTACAAATCCATCTGCAACTTTATATGGTTCCGGTAAAATCCATGTAAAAGAAGATTGAAAAACATACGAAGAAGGAACTGTTTCATAATTACGTAAAACAATCCAATCTCCTTCATCATCTGATACATATTCAAAATTATAACCAGTACCTGCAGCTTCTGGATATTCAACCAATGGAATATCCATTACTTGATCTGTAATGGGATTACCTTCTCTGTCATAATACATATATCTTGGTAAATAAATCTGTACTGCTCCAGGAGGGGCATCTTCAGAACCACCCATATTAAAAACAGCTTGTAAAGTAACTTGAGCTCCACCAGTCGTATTCGTTGTAGCATCATATTTATTATTCTCTCTAGGTTCTACGATTAGAATAGACTCATCTTCTGGATCCAATTTACCATAAGCTTCTTTTGAACCTTCAACCCAGGTTAAATAAAATTGGCTAATACCATTTGAATCTTTATAAAATAAACGATGTATTGTAGAATAAGAAAACTTACCTATTGAAAGAAGAACAGGTATTAAAAGAATTATTAACAAAACCAAAATAACTTTTTTTTGAAGTTTTCTCATCTTCTCAACTACTCTCTTATATTACATACATTATAACATGGTTTTTTTCAAAAAACTAGAGTACAATATTTAGCAGAAAGGAAAATAAATATGTTTCAGTATACACTAGATAACAAAAGATATCACACTCTAAATTACTACTATAAAATGAAATATGGTAAAAAAACATTTAAAGTATCATTAAATGCTAACTTTTCATGCCCTAATAAAGAAAAAACAGGACATGGATGTATCTTTTGTTCTCGACTAGGTTCTGGTGATTTTGCAGGTAATAAAGAAAATGATTTGATTACACAATTTAACGAAATTAAAACAATTATGGAACAAAAATGGCCAGATAGTTATTATATTGGATATTTTCAAGCAAATACAAACACCTATGCTCCTGTAGACGAGTTAAAAGAAAAATATGAAACAATATTAAACCTTCCTAATGTTGTAGGATTAAACATTGCTACTCGTAGTGATGCAATATCAGAAGAATGCTATAACTATCTAGAAGAATTAAATAAAAAAACAGACTTAACCATAGAATTGGGATTACAATCAATTCATGAAAAAACATTAAAATTTATAAATAGAGGTCATGATTTAAACAACTTTGAAAAAGCTGTAAAAGAATTACAAAAAAGAAATATAAAAGTAGTTGCTCATATTATCAACGGCTTACCTGGTGAAACAAAAGAAGATATGATTGAAACAGCCAAATATTTAAACAACCTAAACATTGACGGAATTAAAATTCATATGTTACACATAATTAAAGACACAGACTTAGAAGATTATTATAAAGAACACCCTTTTCATATTCTTACAAAAGATGAATATATAGATATTGTTATCAATCAATTAGAATATCTAGATCCTAAAATAGTAATCCATAGAATTACAGGTGATCCAAAAAAAGAAGATCTAATTGAACCAACATGGCTATTAAAAAAATTTTGTGTCTTAAATGATATAGATAAAGAAATGAAAAAAAGAAATACATGGCAAGGAAAAAGTGTAGAATGATTCTACACTTTTTTTGGTTCCAACTTTAAACGATATACATTAGAATTCTCAGTCTGTCTAGTTTCACTAAATCCCAAATCAATAGCCATCTGATTACCTTCTTCATTTGTATTTCGAATAGAAAGTAAAATTTCTTGTAATTTAGATGTTTCAATAACAGCTTTTAAAGCTTCAGAAGCATAATGATTACCCATAAAATTTTGGAATATTTTATATTCAATATAACCATTAAATTTAATAGAAATTTCACCTATTCGTTCATGATCTTCTTTTGTATAAATAAAATAAACAACAGAAGCGAAATCCGAATTATCCTCTTTTTGTAAATGTAATCTATCTGTTTTTATATTATTTGGATAACAAGAATCATCAAATTGCTCTAACTTTCTTAATGTACTATCCATCAAATCAAATTCTAATTGATTATCAGGATTTAATACACTGCTATAATCATCTTCCTTAGTTAAAGTAACTAAAGCAACACAATATATTCTAAGTTTTCTTAGATGTTCATTATCAAAATGAAATCTCAAATTTTGCTGTACATTTATGTAATCTATCAAATCTGTTCCAAATTGTTTACTTCTAGCATGACAATCACAAGCCATCTCCATTAAATCTAAGTCTGTCATATCATTAGGAGAATCATAGTACTCTGGATGATGGGAATTTCTTTTCCAATGAATGCTTTTAGCAGCTATCTGTTCATCACTAGGTTCATGATTAATATCTTGAAGATCCTCTATTGTGTCAACAATACTAGCCAACGCCATAAATTCTTCAGCATTTGTAATCTTTGACATATCATGAATTTGACATCTACCTATTAAACGAATTGCATCCACACTTCTATTCATATGAATAAGATATTTAGCTAAATAATTACCACTTCTAATAACGCATTGCCTATGAATCAAAGTATCATTCATTTCTTTAGATAGTTTTTCTGTATCTATTCGCCTCATAACAATAGACCTCCAAAACATATTAGAAGTATTATACTACTATTTTCAAAAACGTCAATTAACGAATCAAAACATAAATCACATATCCTAAATAGAAAAAGATCATCCATAGTCCTTCATACCTAGTGACCTTATAATCACGTAATATAAATATTAATACAAAAAGATATCCAACTACTAACAAAGACAAATCAAATATACTTTCTACACTAACATAAATAGGACTAAAAAAAGAACTAATACCAATAATTAATAATGTATTAATGATATTACTTCCTAATATATTTCCAATAGCAATTTCTTCCTCTTTCTTAATAATTGCAACCAAAGATGTAAAAAATTCAGGCAAACTCGTTCCTATAGATACAATTGTCAAGCCAATAATTCTTTCACTTACTCCCATTTTTAATGCAATTAAAGAAGCACTATGTACAGTAAATTCTCCCCCTATAATAATAAAGATTAAACCAACTATCATCCAAAATACATCGTATAATCGTAATACTGACACATTAGATTTTCCTTCTCTTTTACCTTTTAAAACATGGGCAAAATAAATACCAAAAAAGAATAATAATAACAGTCCTCCTATTCGACCAATAACATAATATCCAGATATAAAATGATAAAATAAAACAATCACTAATAAAAGAACAAGTGAATACAAAGAAATATGATAATCATGGCACACTACCTTTTTATCTACAAAAACATTTCTAATCAAAGAAGTAAAACCAAGTATCACAAATAGATTAAAAAAATTAGAACCAACAACATTAGATACAGATAAATCATTATTATTTCTTAATGATGCTGTTAAACTAACTGCTAACTCAGGTAAACTAGTACCAATTGCTACCAAAGTTAAACCAATAACAATAGACGGAACGCCTAAACTTTTAGCAATACGACTACTTCCATCTACAAAATAATCAGAACCCTTTATTAACAAAAAAAATCCCAAAATTAAAATTATTATCATATTAAAATATATGATGTTTCTACTTATTTAATACTTCTTTTAAAGCTTTCTTTCGATTCCTTGATAACAAATCAGTTTCTTTATCTCCAAATGAAATAATTCCATTTTCAAAATCTACATAATTCACATTATGAATATTAATTAAACAACTCCGATGTGTCTTAATAAATGTTGTATGATCCAATTCATTACATAAAGTTTGAATACTCTTTGGAATACAAACTTCCCTGTCTTTTGTAACAATAAAAGAACAATTATCATTTAATTTCTTTTCAATATACAAAATATCATCATATAAAATTGTATGACTTTCTCCTCTATATTGAAAAGAAATATTTTTTCGATAATGAGTCATAAATAAAGAAATCTCAATGATTTCCTTTAATCGTTCTGACAACTTTTCGTTTTTCAATATAAAATCTAGTCTTAGCAATTTACAAGTATATCCACTAATTCTCTTTGTTTTAGAAACAAGAACAATTGGACTTAGCCAATCTCCACTACTTCTGATTTTCATGGCGAAGTCTAATCCACTACTCCTTGATAGCTCCATATCTAAAATATATATTTTACAGCCAGATTTCATTTCTTTCCATGTATACCGACTATAAATTTTAATAGAATAATCAATCATACTATTTAACATACAATGTAGAATAGTTTTCTTAAACAACTGCTCATAATAATACTCTTTTTCATATATAATAAAATTCATAAAGTTCCCCAATCATTGTAAAGAAAGAAGCACTAAAGTGCTTCTTTACTATTAATTCTATTTTTTACTTCCTCGAAATGTTCTAAAGTATCTTTATACTCTCCAACCAAATCTTTAATTTTATTAATTTCACCTAAAACATAAGTTTCTGGTTCTTTTTCTTTTTTAGCTTTTATTTTACTATCTTTTAAAGCATTTACTAATTTATTTTTTAAATTATTTGCAATATCATTTTCCTGAATACTATTAATAGCTTCTAAAACTGTTTGAGTTTTAATTTCTACTCTACTCAAGAAAGTAGTTCCCTTTTCATCTTTTCCTTCTACAATATGAATAGCTTTATTTACTATTTTATCAATAGAATTTGATTTTACATTTAATAAACCATTTCCTAATTGTTCTATTATAACAGATAATTCAGATACAAGACCTTGACTCATTTCCTCAGCATTAGTATTGATAATATATAAATTAGCATCATTTGTTAAATACTTACTATCTTTTGGTACTTTATTAACAGCATCATTTAATCGATCTTCATACTCAATAATCAAATTATCTAATATATATTTTTCATCTTGTGACAAAGAATCTGTTAATAAAGATACACTTATCAACAAATTAAATATTTCTTCATCATAATCATATATAAAACCGAAAGGTTCCTTTTGTCCCTTATACTTACGTATAGTATTAATCAATTTAGCATATGGTTTTATTCCATCATATATTAAATATTCTTCATAAAAAGCATTAAAAATATCATCTCTATTATTAAAATCTTTAATCAAATCATATCTTAAAGTATAACAATCAGGATATCTAGTGATTTCTCCATGAACAATACTCTTTATTTCGCCTGCAATAAATCTTTCATAATAAGATAAACGATCAAAAGTCTTTGAAATATCTTCAAAATTACTATCTATAAATTTCTTTCTCTTACGAGTAGATAATTCTTGTTTAACATATTTCTTCAAATACTGATTAAAAACAATAAATACAGAATCTGCTTTTTTACTTTCGCCACGTATTTCTTCTATTAAATCTACATATTCACTTACCAAAGTATTAGAATACATTTCATTAACTGAATGATACAATTTACTTACTTCAACATCCAATTTTTTCTCTTCTGTAAACACATAATTACTTAAATCTACCTTCAGATATAAGAAACATTGAACAATATCTAAAGTAACACTTTTCAAAATATTTTCTAAATTTTTTGATGTTTCAATATCATTATACTTTAAAGCCATATAATGAATATAACTTGCTTTATCAACAACACCTTTTGTCATTCTAGACATTTCAAATAACTCTTGATCCATAATAGATACAATTTTTTGAATTTTATTAACAATTGGTACTAAAACTTTAGAATCATTAAATTTAAAAATAATATTTTGTAATTTATTGATTAAAACTCTAGATGTTCTTTCATAATCTTGATTACTCAAAGACATCTTAACAAGTTTTTCGACTTCTTCTTTAAATATATCTTTCATATATTCAGGATAAATTTCATTTACTTTATTCCTTAATGTTTCGAGCAAATCATCAATTTCTTTATCATCTGTTAAACGCCAATCATCTTCAAAAGTAATTTTTACATTGTTAGATAATTTACTTTTTAACTTATTAACATATACTTCAGAATTATTGAATCCCAAGATGATTTTCTTTAAATTTGGAAATGCTTTTTCTTCAATAAAGAATAGTATTTTAGAATTAATCTTTTCTATATGAATAACTTCAACACTAGGTGATTCTCCAAATATTTGTAAAGAATTAAATATTGGTACAATTGTAGATGGAATGGTTATCTCTTTTAATCTCAAACAATTTCTAAATGCATTTTCATCTATTTTTTTTACGCCTTCAGCAATATATAAAGATTCTATCTTAGTATTTTCAAAAGCCTTTTCACAAACTTCTTCTACATATTCTGGAATAATAATTTTTTCCAAATTAGAACCAGAAAAAACAGAAGAACCTATTTTTGTTATTCCCTCTGGTATAATAAGTTTTCTAGATTTTCCATGATAACCCAGTAACTTTCCATTTTCTACATAATATACTTCATTTAAAATATCCATCTAATATCACCATCTTTATCTAAATACAAAGAAATAAATAACAGCCACAATACCCCCAAATAATATTCCTACTACTGCAGATAATAAAATCATTGCAATATATCCCTTAAGTGGACTTTCATCATACTCTTCTATATCATGTGTTTCTCCCAAACTTTCTGATTCAATCAATTTAGAAGGTCCACCAGTAAAGCCTATTTTTGCTTCTTCATCAACTTTTTTATTATTAATATAATCATTTATTTTCTTAGAATTATACACAAATTCATTTCTACTATTTGTAGCCATAAAATTTGTTTCAATAAAATATTCAACATCAGCAACTCTATCATCATAATTCTTATCTGATAATTTATTATCATTAATCATGATTTTTTTAATATCTTCTTTTAAATATCTTACAAATTCATCCTTCTTTGGATAATAATTATCAATAATCTCATCAAGTGCATAATCTGCTTCTTTTTCACTATTCTTTAACCTAGGAAGATAAGAATTCTTAACTATATTTAAAATATTTGGTATTTCTTTACTTTCCTTCCAAGGAGAGTAAGTTAACACTTTCTTTTCTATAAGCATGTCAAAAAAACTTGGTACATCTATCTCAAATTTATCCATAGCATATATTTTTCTGTAATTTCTAGAAGTCCAATCCCTAGAAAAATAACGATCTTCCGTTGTCTTATAGAACATATTTCCATCCAAAACATGGATTGTTATTTTTCTGTCTTTTGTCATACGATGAATTGCACCTTTTACATATTCATCTAAAACATATTTAACTACATATTCTCCCTGTTCATCAAAATATTCATCTATTTTAATTCCAACTTCAACATCATTTTGAAATACCGTTCTAAAAAATGACTGAAGAGGACTATCAGAACAAATTAAATGAAAATGAGCAGATGCATCACTTTTTTCTTTTAATAAATCAAAACTATTATCACTACCATAAAACAATACAGAAGGTACTCTAAATAATTCTTTTGCCTTTTCTCCCAAAACAGATTCAATTCTCAAAGAACTTGTTAAGTTTTTTTCAATAACTTCATTCTTGACTGGCAAAAACTTTTTAGCAAATCCAACATATATTTTATAATAATAATCAAATTTAGCTCCATCACTTAAAGATGGATCTACATATTCCAATTTTTTATATTCAAATAAAACGGAATCAGCTACTTCTAATAAAGCTTTTGATTCTGGTAAACGAAAACTTCTTGGTTTACATTTTACAAAACTGTAATCCAATCGATTACGATCAATAGCATCTGCATCCTTTAAAATCTTATAAATTGTATTTAAAATATTAATCGTATTCTTACTACGAATATTTAAGCCACTTAAATCCAATTGATTACTTTCACTAGAATGTAAAGCAATTAATCTCTTAATAATTTCTAAATCTTTTTGCTGATATTTATCTGAATTCGCTTTTTCAAATAATGCAGCACTTTCCACACCATGTGTATCTTTTGGCTTAGAGCGATCCAATCCACTATCATGGTAAATAGCAGCCATTACTACCATATCCACATATTTTGGTGCAATATTTTTGCTACGACATAATAAATAAGAATACAAAGCAGTACGAATGGCATGATTAACATCATGTTTTCGGTCATACAAAACCACAAATAATTTATTATCAATTATTTGTTGAAAGTATGGATTAAAGAAACTCTGTTCTTCTTTACCTACGAGTTCTAACCTAGTAACTATATCAAAAAAGTTTTTGAAATCTTTTTCAAATACGGCCATATCACTTCACCCGAATACACTCTTTCTATTCTAACTAATTATAACACATTAATATAGTAAAAAAAAGAAAAAAGAGTATAAATACTCTTATTCTATTTCTATTTTTTCACTAACTTTTCCCTCTAGCAATTCAGGATGATCAAAGATATACTGAATTAACTTAACACATTTAATAAAATAGAATCCATCAGCAATCCTTTCATCTAAATTAATACCAAAATCAACGATTTTACGTATTTCTTTTTTGCCATCAATTAATACTTCTTCATCTTTGATTTCACCCATCGTAACAAAGACAGAACAAGTTCCAAAATCATTAATATTATGTAAAATAGAAGGACTATGTAATGTACCTAAATTAGATACTATCATACTGCTATAATACAAATTATCTTGTTGAATAGAAGCAGGTAAAATACCTTTCTTATCCATCCATTTCAAAAATCCTACAACAGGTACACGAATAATATTTGGTAATTTTGCTAAAGTATCAACAATATCATTAGCGCCTTCCTTCTCAACATTCTCTTCTCTTGCTTTATGTACTTTATCATAAATATATTGAGAAATTGAATCTAATGTATCTTCTTCCTTAAAAGGAACCTGTATCATTAATTCTTCTGATTTATCATCAAATTTAACCTTAGCAACAAATGCAATAACAACTTCTTTATGAATCCAAATATGACGATCTGCAACAAATCGATTAATCTTAGGGCGATTATATATAACTTTACCTAATGCAGTCATAAATAAGTGAAAATAAGTTAAATCCGGATTATTCTTTTTCTTTTCTTTCAAATACTTTTCTAAATTAGTTACATCTAATTTTTGATTAATATAAACATTGCTAATACACCTCTGAGGTTTCAAATCAATAGATATTTGTTCCATTCCCAATACATCTTTTGCTCTATAAGCATCTCTTCTCATAATTCCATCTCCCCACTAAATTGGATTAGCGAATACAACGCCATTTGAATATCTTGATTTCCATTCATTTAAATCGATTGTATAAGTTCCCCAGTCTTTCTGAGCAACTGCAAAAGAATCACTTGTTCCATTATAATTTCCATCTTGAACAGTTATTTTATTTCCATCTACTGCAATAATCATACCAGTATGTCCATAAGGATGACCCGATCTCGGTAATATAGAAAATACAGATCCAGCTACTGGCGTATCAGATTTATAAAATTTATCTCCATGAGCAGCTAATAACTGATCAACACAGTCACATCCATTTCCAGTAAAGCCTGGACTATAGCCATAAGTTTCATAGAACTTTCCCCAGGAAAACCACGTACATTGTCCAGTATATCCTGCTTGTGCATATGGATTTTTATATACCCATGCATCTAAATTATTAAAATTAGGATTAGAATAAGCAGCTTTAACAAAGTTAGATGATGAACTAGTACTATTAGAATTAGTCTTTTTACTTTCACTAGCACTCATTTCTTTATAATCTGAAGCATCAAATGTAATAATTTCAAATTGTTTAGAATTTCCAGAAAAGCTATTCATAGATCCTTCTACACGAGTTTTAAGTAACCACAAGTCATTATCTAAAGTACTAATTTTACTCTTTAATGAACTAATAGTAGAAGCATTTTCTTCGGTACTTGGAGTATTAGATAATTGAGAGCTTAAACGTTCTCTTTCTTCTTTTTTATTCTTATAAGCTTGAAGGTTATTTAAACTTCCTGCCATTTTTCTTAAATTAGACACTTCCGTTTTAGCATTATTAATTGAAGTTTCTAAATTACCAGTCAAATTATCATGTGCTGATCCTTGCCATATAGAGTCCAAAGAACTTTTTGATTTCTTTATTACAGATACTTTTGATTCAATATCATCAGCAGCAGAATTTAATTTACTAGCTATTGCAGAATAATCCATAATACCACTCCTACCATATAATTATTATAACATAAAAAAATATTATTCTATATGGAATAATATTAATTAAAAAATAATTTTATCAAAGTTTTATTATAAATTTCTTCATCACCATTATTTAAATCAACATCTTTCGTACTATTTAATTTAAAATCAATAGAATAAAACAGATTATGAATCGCCCATTCACCTCGCATTGACTCAATGCTTCTCTTCCATTCAGAAGGATATTCTCTTTCATATAATTGTAAAATTTCCAAAATATCATTTCTTTCTTCCGCAGATCGTATTCTATAAGAATTATAAATAGTCATATTAGGATCAGTAGCATATCTTCTATCCAATACAACAATATCATTTTCTTCTATCTGATCACGTATAGACCATAAATAATATCTACTTCCAATAAATACCCTTCCATTACGATATTCTGCATATGCATCATTATTCTCTAATATTTCTATTTCTGGATGATATTCTTTAGTACATGCAAGTTTAGGTGTTAACAACATAAGAGATAATATAATAAGTATAGCTTTTTTTCTTCGAAGACTTTTCTTATCCATAATACACCCCCCAAACTTTTTTGCTATTATAACAAGAAATAATTATTTAAAAAACAAATTATATCTAAACTTTACAGTTTTTTCATAGTATAATAATGGCAGGAGGTACATATGACATTATTATGGTTAATAATTGTAATTGCTTTAGCTCTCATAGAAGTATTTACAATTAATCTTGTTACCATATGGTTTGTTGCATCAGGAATCGTTGCTTTAATCCTTTCCTTTTTTGAAGTTCCTACCTATATTCAAGTTGCAACATTTGTTATTCTAGGTATTGTTTTATTATTTACAACAAAGAAACCACTTGAAAAGATGTTAAATAAAACAAAACAAAAAACAAACATCGATCGAGTTTTAGACATGGAAGGTATTGTAACAGAAGAAATCGATAAGAATTCTCCTGGTGAAGTAAAAGTCGATGGTAAAAGATGGACTGCAGTAGCAAATAATAAAATAGAAAAAAATGCCACTGTAAAAATATTAAAAATTGAGGGAGTAAAATTAATTGTTGAGGAGGTAAAATAATGGAATGGTTAATTCCTATACTTATTATTGTTTTTATTGGTATTATACTTTGTGTAAAAGTAGTACCACAAGCAGAAGCATATGTTATTGAAAGAGTTGGTTCATATTTAGAAACTTGGCATAATGGATTACATTTTATGATTCCATTCATTGATCGTATATCTAATAAACTAACATTGAAAGAAATTGTAAAAGATTTCAAACCACAACCTGTTATTACGAAAGATAATGTTACTATGCAAATCGATACAGTTGTATATTATCAAATAACAGATCCAAAATTATATACATATGGAGTTGAAAGTCCTATTATTGCAATAGAGAACTTAACAGCAACTACATTACGTAATATTATCGGTGAACTAGAATTAGACCAAACATTAACATCAAGAGATGTTATTAATGCTAAAATGAGATCTATTCTAGATGAAGCAACAGATCCTTGGGGAATTAAAATCAATCGTGTAGAAGTTAAAAATATTATTCCACCAAAGGATATTCAAGAAGCAATGGAAAAACAAATGCGTGCTGAACGTGAAAGACGTGAAAAAATACTTCAAGCAGAAGGTGAAAAGAAATCTTCCATCCTAATTGCAGAAGGAGAAAAAGAAAGTGCTATTTTAAGAGCAGAAGCTACTAAAGAAGCTGCTATTAAACAAGCTGAAGGACAAGCTGAAGCTATCCTAAAACTTAATCAAGCGGAAGCAGAAAGTATCAAACTTCTTCGTGAAGCAAAAGCTGATCAAGCAGTTATTTCACTAAAATCACTAGAAGCTGTTGCTAAAATGGCAAATGGAACAGCTACTAAGATAATTGTTCCGTCGAATTTACAAGACGTTGCTTCAATTGCAACAACAGTTGGCGAAATGCTAAAAGACAATAATAAGGAAAAATAAAAAGTACATAATAATGTACTTTTTTTATGACTCATTTTTTTCAATCACTGCATCTTCACTCTTAAAGTAGAAATATCCTCCCACTACTCCAAGAAGTAATAACGCAACATTTATAATATTATTCATCATAACGGCATTCGCAACTTCATTCATAATCCAATAAGATGAAACACACGCAAGTAAATTATTGGCTGCATGACATACCATACATAAAATAATTGATCTTGTTTTAATATATATCATAGCAAGTATTATTCCTAGAACAAAAGCATTTAATCCTTGTAATAGATTCAGGTGAATAACTCCAAAAATAACAGCGGAAATAATAATTGCTTTTTTTGTATCGGTACCACTTAACAATTTATTCAAAGATAAACCTCTTACCATTAATTCTTCCATAAATGGAGCCATAATAACAGTAGATATAATAGCTGCCCATAAACTACCACCCATAATCATTTCTGTTATCATATCTAAACTACTACCTTCACTAAAGAATACTTTAGAAATTAATTGAATAATTTGATCAGATAAAACAGAAATTCCTAAAAAGAACAATAAACTCCATATCCAAGTACTCCATTTTACCTTTTTTGTAACCTTAGGCAACGCTTTTTTCTTCATATGTAAAAATACTGGTAAATAAACAGCAACTCCCAATACTTGTGTAACAATGTTAACGGGCATGATTACTTTCGCTAACTCACTCATTATATCTTCAAATTCGATAATGCCATTCATACCTAAATAGACACCATAAAATATTCCAAAGATTGCTCCAATTACCAATGATATTCCTAAATATACTAGTCCTGGCCAAAAACACCACCATGCAATGGAACTACTATCATTTTTTTTGAAATTATACTTATCCTTCATCTTCACTATTCTCCTTCTTTTGTTCTTCAAACAAATCTCTCATAGTAGGACTATTACTAGTTAATTTCTTAATCGTTAAATCTTCTGCTTTACTATTAGCAAGTCTTAAATTATTTTCACTTGAAAGTAATGCATCTTTCGTCTTTTGTAAATGATCAATCGTTTTATCTATTTCTTCTATTGCTTTACTAAACTTTTCTGATGCTAATCTATAATTACGAGAGAATCCTTCTTTAAAAGCATTCATATTCTCTTCAAAATGACTAATATCTATATTCGTATTTTGAGCTATTACTAATTGTTTCTTATAATCTAAAGCATTTAATGATGCACTTCTAAGTAATGTAATAATAGCTATAAATGATTGTGGTCTAATAACATACATCTTAGGATATTTATAAGATACATCTGTAATACCACCATTATATAATTCATTATCTTTTTCAAGTAATGATACTAATACTGCATATTCACAATTCTTTTCTTTTCTATCTTTATCTAATTCTTTAAAGAAATCTTCATTCTTATGTTTAGTAGCTGTAGTATCATTTTCATTTTTCATTTCAAACATAATAGATACAATTTCTGTTCCATCATCGTCATAATCTTTATAGATAAAGTCTCCTTTAGAACCAGTCTTAGCATCATTATCTTTTTCAAAATAAGCATTTGGAAATAATGGCCTTAATCGATTAAATTCAATTTGACAATGTTGTTCTAAAGTTTCTCCAACCATCTTTGTACTTAAAGATGTTTTTAAATCTTTATAGTACTCAATCATATCATCTTTTTGCTTTATTTCTAAAGCATGACTTTCTTCTATACTCTTCTCTTTTAGTTCAAATTCTTTCTTACTTAATTCTAACTGACTCTTTAATTCATCAATACTTTTATCTTTTTCAGATAATGCTTTTTCAATAGCTAATTTATTTTCTGTATCTTTAACTTTTAAATCATTTTCTAGCTCTGTATTACTTAAAGTTAATTGATGAATCCTTTCATTTAATTCTTTTTCTAAAGATGTTTTAGCTTCTAAAATAGCACTCTTTTTATCTTCTTCAGAAGAAGATATTTTATTTTGTAAATTAGTATTTTCAATTTTTAACTTATTAATTTCTTCTTGTAATTGTTCCTTTGTATTAGCTTCTGCTATTTTAACAGCTTTCTCTTTATCTAATTCATGTTGTTTTTCTCTTACCTGTATTTCTTTTTCAAATTCATGATCTCTTATTTGTTTAACAATTGAATCATAACTACTTTCATCAATTTGAAATACTTTACCACAATGTGGACATTTTATCTCGTTCATAAAAACCTCCTAATTACAAAAGAATATAATACATCTATTATTAATATAACTAATATTACAATACTTACTATCTCTTTCTTTTTATCTAACTTATTAACTAACTTTTCAAATAAAGGTTGTAAAAGATATAAGAATAATAAACCACCTAATCCAAATCTTATACTTGGACTTAAAGCAATTCTAGCTTGGAAATTAATCTTGTAATCTGCATATGTTTGCCATGGCCATGATCCCATAGTCCATTCACATAAATATGATGTAAATAACTCTAATAATGTAGCACTTACCATACATAGAATAAATACAACTGGTATCATTAATAATTTCTTCTTTAACTCTTTACCTCTTATCAAAGGATATACTAAAAAGATAAACAGTAATGCTCCAAATCCATAAACAGGTAAATATGGTCCAAATAAAACTCCCCTGTTACTAAATCCCCACTTATACACAACTACTTCTAAGAATACTTCATATATCCATCCTACCATTGCATATAGCATAAAATAAATTACATATGGTTCTAACTTTCTTACCTTATCCTTCATACCTTTCACCCTTTACTAATGGTTTTAAATCTCTTATCTTTACATCACCAGGAACTACTACCTCTGGTAATTCATCCTTTTTTATATTGTAAAAAATATCTAACATATAATCTAGTGTTTTATCTTTCTTACTCTTAAATATCTTAAATAATTCTATTTCATTTAAAACATATAAATCGTCATATTTAATATATTCTTTAGATATCGCATATCTAGTTATATCAGCTAGTAACTCCATCATATAATGATCTTCTTTAGAATGACATACAACATCTATACTATTACTAATTTTAACTATTTTTTTAACTAATCTCTTACTAGTAAAACCTATCTCTCCATGATCTATTCTCATATCACTAACTACATCAAATACAAAATTCTCATCTACATTCTTCGTCCAACTAATACCAGTAAGTATTACACCATCTAATCTATCTGTACATACTCTTGGTCTTTTATTATCAACAATACTATATTTTTTAAAATCTATATCTTCTAAACTTAAATTATCTTTTTCTAAACAAGATAATAAATATTTATCATTACTTAATATCTTACTAGTATATTCTTCTGTCGTTTCTTGATTCGCATAATCTTTATTCATATAATCTATAACATGTGAAAAACATGGTGTTGCAACATCATGAAATAATGCTGCAATAGTTTGTTTCTTATCACTTGTTAACTTATAAGTAAGTAATGCTACTGTTAATGAATGATCATATCTAGTAATATATTCTTTAAAATCATATATATCCTTAGAAGCATAATCCATTCCACAAAAGTATCCTATCTTTTTTAACCTTTTTAAAGAAGAACATCTTAAATACTTTTTTAAAAATGTTGGAACATCTCCTAATAACTTTTTGTAATAATCTAGTAGCATAAAACCCACCTCTAATATGTGTATTATATCATTTATTTCTTAATAACAATACCTCCATAAGGATGTAATATTTCTTTATTAGATTTCTTTAATGTTAATATCTTTTTTCCATCTCTATATTCTTCAGGTATATATATTTCTTTATCTTCTCTACTATTATTAACAGCAACAAATAGCTTTTCATCATTTTTAATTCTTTCAAATGTAACTAGATCACTTCTAAGTTCTAATATATTAGAATCTGCTTTTCTTAAGAATGGTTGACTCTTTCGATACATACCCAACATTCTAAAATACTCCAATAATTCCTTATCTTCTTTACCATATGGGTATGGACGACGATTAGCCAAATTATTTAATCCTTGCAATCCTACCTCATCACCATAAAATATTGATACAATACCAGGCCACGAATATAAGAAAAAAAGATAAGCTTCCAATACATCTTTAGTATCCCTATATTCTCTTTCTGTTAACACATAATTCTTTGTAAACTCTAAATCATCTTTTACATCCTTATCTATATCTTTAGCAAACTCTTTAGGTTTAAAAGGTGTATAATGAAATATACTTTTTAAATAATTAACTGTTTGAACAGGTACTCCCTTTTCACCTAATCTCCACATTAATTTATGATATAATTCAAAACTAATTTCCATTTCACCAAAGAATAAAGCATATACATCTTCTTCACGATATCCAATATCCCTTAATGCCTCAAATATCATTCTTTTTAATTCAGGCTTTAAATCTTTATATTTATCGTAAGCATCAAATCTTCTCCTCGCTAACAACGTAATAATTCTAGAAATATCATGTGTAGATGTAGAATTCATTAAAATATATTCCGTTTCCTTAGGATACTCAGCTTTTATATCTCTTATTATATAAGCTAATTTAGTAACATCATGATATTTAAAATATCTAACCAGTCCATCCATTAAAGGATAATTCATTACTGTTTGCATTCTATCAGGAGTTAAATATGGCCTATCCTTACGTGTAGCAAGTTCCCACATTTCTCCTACTATTAATGGATTGGGATTATATAAATAACATGTTTTATTAATATTAAGAATACCTTTGTCATCAACATTTTCAGGTACATCAATTCTAATGCCATCAATACCTAAACTAAAATAAGTAGCAAGAGCTCCTTCTCTACCACATATTATTTCCTCCCAAACCTTACCACTACTATTGTTTTCAGGCATAGTACCTATATCCCACCAAAAACAATTCTCCTCATATCCATGATCATATTTATATCTAAATAAATCATGATATTTACTTTCAGGATTATTAAATGCTCCATCTTCATGTTTATTACCAGTCCTATAATCTCCATGTCTATCAAAATATTTAGATTCATCTCCAACATGATTAGGTACTACATCAAGTATTACATGCATACCTCTTTTATGAGCAGCATCACATAAATGTTTTAAATCATCATTACACCCCGCATATGGATCAACTTTATTATAATCTGCAGCATCATATCTATGAGTAGATTGGCTAAATACAATTGGACTTAGATATATAATAGATACTCCTAATGATTCTATATAATCTAAAGCTTCTTCTATTCCTTTTAAATCTCCACCAAAAAAATCTACATTCCATACTTCTTCATCAGAGTCATAATGATATACATCCGGATTATCTCCTAATACCACATCTTCATCCCAAGATTTATGTATAACTCTTCTTTTCATTGGTTCCATAGCAAATTTACTACCACGTCTAAACCTATCCACAAAGATATGATACATAATAGCTCCATTCGCCCAGTCAGGAACATTAAAATTAACACTCATTTTAATTTTTTCATCATATTCAATATGACTTTTAGTTTTTCTGTCTGTAACAAAGTATTCTCTTCCATAAACATTATATTTATAATAATACTTATATAATGCTCTTGTTTCTAAACCCATAGTAGTTTCAAAGATAGAATATCCGTCCCTATTTTCAATAAATAACATAGGTATTTCTTTAGTATAACCACCATCTTCGAGCGTCATACGTACATACTCTATCCATCCAACAGAAGAAGGTATCTTTATCTGAAAACGATACACTCCACCATTTTCATTTTTTTCAAGTTCTGTTTCATTCAGAATTATTCCATCTTTTCTCATATTATCCTACATTCTAAACCCGTTTATATTCTATATAAATTATACCACAAAAAAAGACTATATAGTCTTTAATCACTTACATCTACATCTAATGTAATATCTATTTTATAGTCTTTATATTTCTTTTGTACTTCATCATATATTTCTTGATATACTTTTTCTCTATCTTCGACTTTAAAATCTATAATAATATCAAAACTAATAGATTTATCTTCATCATCTAAATAGAAACCATGCATCTGTAAAATACCTTTATGAGCAAATACTATTTTAGTAATCTCTTTTTTAGCTTCCATTACTTTTTTATCTTTTGTATTCACAGAATATACACCAATTGTATGTAATAATACTCCATATTTTTTAGCAATCTTCTTAGTAATATTTCTAGATATTTTATCTATATCAGAAACAGTTAAAGTATCAGCTACTTCAATATGAATAGATCCAATATACTTGTCTGGTCCATAATCATTTAATACTAAATCATAAGCTCCTTGTACATCTTTTTCTTTACTAACATCTTTCTTTATAGCTTTAGCTAAATCACTTTCTACTCTAACACCCAACATATTATCAACAGATTCCTTAATTAATTCAAAACCTGCTTTAATAATAAAGATAGAAAGTAAAATACCTACATAAGCTTCTAAACTTATTTCAAATAACATATAAATAATAGCTGATGCTAATACAGAAATAGAAAGTATAGCATCATTAAATGCATCAGATCCACTAGCTACTAAAGAATCAGAATTAACTTTTTTACCTTGTTTCTTAACGTACATTCCCAAAATAAACTTAATTAAAATACCAGCAATTAATATAACTAATGTAATAGCACTATAATCTGGTTCTTCAGGATGAATAATTTTTTTAACTGATTCTACAAAAGCTGTAATACCTGCATATAACACAATTGCAGATACAATTAAAGATGTCATATACTCTATTCTTCCATAACCATATGGATGTTTTTTATCTGGTGCTTTACCTGCCAACTTAGTACCTATAATTGTTATAATACTAGATAATGCATCACTCAAATTATTAACAGCATCTGAAATAATTGCTATAGAATTGGCAAGAACTCCTACAAATGCTTTAAAACTTGCCAATACTATATTAGCTAATATACTTATAATACTTGTTCTTACTACTACTTTTTCTCTATTATCATTCATAAAAACACCTCCCAAATATTATAACATAAAAAAAGTAGGAATTCCTTCCTACTCTACATTAACTCCATTACTTAATATTTTCTTACATACAACACTCATTAAGAAAATAATAACTACATAAAAGATAACCACAATAAGTATTAATAATTTAAAAGCACTTGTATCTAAAACCATATTTTCTTTAAATAAACTCATAATACTTTCGTTAAATAAACCTACTATAAACATTATTATTAATACTAACCATTGAACAACAATATAAGCAATAAATCCAAATAATACTGAGAATCCTATCTTACCATTATTTCTCCTGTGTCCTAGTATTATTCCAAAGAAACCACATTGAATAGCATTAAATATTTCTAAGAATACAACTGCTAATATACTTATTACAAACAATGTTGTATTAAAATTTAAACCTGTTGTTATATTACTAACAAGCTCTTTAATTGATAACCATCTATCTTTTGTATAATATGCAATAAATAAACAAACTACTATAATAATAAATCCTAAGATAAAAAACATTAATGTTTGAATAAACTTGGAATTATATATATCATTCTTAGTTACAGGTAATGTATGTGTTAAATAAGATTCATCCTTATAAATAGAATCTCTAAATCTTACCCAACTTCTCATCATAGTATTAATTAATATATTTGCTAACATAGCAAACATACAACCTAAACTTATTTGACTTATTATTTTTATAATAACTGTTTCATCTAAAGAAAATAATATTCTAGTTGTAATAGCAAAGAAGAATGCTAATAAATAAAATATACTCATATTTTTAATCATATATTTTAAATCATATTTTAATAACTTACTTAACATTTAAACATCCTCCTAAAGATTTCATCTATAGATGCTTTCTCTTTCTTTCTAAGTTTATCTGCATCACTTTGTAATACTATCTTACCCTTATCTATAAAGATAACTTCATCTAGTATTCTTTCAATATCAGATATTAAATGAGTAGATATAATTACACTAGCATTTTCATTAAAATTAGAAAGTATTGTATCTAATATATAATCACGTGTAGCAGGATCTACACCACCTAATGGTTCATCTAAAATATAAAGATCAGCATTTCTAGACATAACAAGTACCAATTGTATTTTTTCTTGCATACCTTTACTCATCTTAGATAATCTTTGATGAATATCTAAATCTAAATCTTTTAATAATCTCTTAGCTTTCTCACTATCAAAGTTATCATAGAAGTCAGAAAAATAATCAATTACTTCAGATACTTTCATTTGTTTATTTAAATAAGTTCTTTCAGGTAAATAAGATATAACCTTTTTAGATTCAACACCTACTTTTTTACCATGAACTAGTATCTCTCCACTAGTAGGTGTTAATAAATCATTTATTAATTTAATTAATGTTGTTTTACCAGCACCATTCTTACCTAATAAACCAATTATCTTACCTTCTGGAAGACTAATATTAACATCTTTTAATATTTCTTTTTTATCAAATGATTTATTTAAATCTTTAATTTCTAATAATTTCATTAATCATCGATTCCTTCCAAATATTTAATTGAATCAGCTTTACCTAATCCTATTCTTTTCATACCTTCAAAATAACTCTTAGCAAGTGTTATAGCATATTCATCTTTTAATTTATTTATTAATTTTTGATCATTAGTAACATACTTACCATTTGTTCTTTCTGTATAAATTAAATTCATACTTTCTAACTCTGCTAAAGCTTTTTGCATAGTATTAGGATTAACTTTAAAAGTAACAGCAAATTCCCTAACGGAAGGTAACTTCTCTCCACATTTAAATACTCCTGATATTAGATATATTTTTAAATATTCTAATAACTGAATATAAATAGGAATATTGTTATCAAAAGTAAATTCCATTTTATCACCTCGTTGTATTACTTACTTAATACAATAATATTGTATATCTATATATATATTCATGTCAATAAAAAAAGACTATTAAGTCTTTTTAAGTGTTAATGCTAGCGCAGTAGCTCTTACTCTATTAGATGCTTCTATTCTTTCTTTAGCTGTTTCATAATGAATACCTTGTCTATTAGCATAATCACCAACCATAGGTTTTGTATGATATTCTAACAGATACCATTTCTCTTCTTCATTACTATAAATAAAATCAAATCCACAAATAATACCTAATTCAGAACTATATTTCTTATGAGTCTTTTTAGCACTTTCTACTAATTTAATAAATTGGTCTGAATGAATATTATGTGCTTCTAAAAGTTTTACTTCAAAATGAGGATATGATCCTTCTCCAATAAGAATATTCTTACCACCTTTAGTAGTATTAGAAACAATAGATTTACTACTTAAAGGAAATTCTTCTCTAAGTAAATAACCTAATAAAGAAGTGTTATCAACATATGGAGTTGGTGTCTTATACTTTAATGCACCATATAATAAATCATCAGATGAAGATGTTAATAATCTTAAAGTAGTATTATATTTTGATGGTGTTGGAATATATTCTTGAACAGAAAAATTTAAAGTTAAATAGTTTTCATAATCAGAAATATTACCTGTATTTCCATGAACAATTTGAGCCAACAAAATGGTTTTTTTATTTATAAGTAAAGTACATGCATTGATTAAATTATCATAATCTTCTTCTGTTTGAATTAAAAACTTTTCACGACCACAGTTTTGATTTTCATTTTTTAATACAAATGGAAGTTTATATTTATGTTCAAATAAATCATTTAAACTAAGTTTACTAGTAATAGGTTTACTAATACCATCTTCTTTTAAAGAATCTTGAATTCCATTATCAAGATTAGTTATATATTCTTCTTCAGTAGAACATATAAAATCTTGTCTTCTTCTAGTAACATATATAGTAGAAGCAGTTGCTTTTCTAATATCATCAATAACCCTATATCCTCTAGATAATAAACTTACATATAATTTAGGATCTATATCATCTTTTAAATAAACAGATTGACCTATTGAATAAGGTAACTCATCATAAGATATAATTCTTTCCATAAATATAACCCCCTTCTCCTATTTACAATTATACTATAATCCCTATTTTTACTCAATTTTTGCCCCCTTTTTTCCAAATAAAAAAAGCTCAATAATAAGCTTTTTTTACAAAGTCATTCCATTTTCTTTTCTCATTAACTCATCCAACTCAACTTGAGCTTTAGCTATTTCCTTAGCTTTATCAAATCTATAATTATTAATAAATGGAAACTTTTTAGATAATTCAAATGAATGAGCATTTAAAACATCCCAAAACATTGGATTACTTCTCACTTTAGGAGAAATAGCATTTGAATATTTAAATGAGCCATCATCGTTAAAAAATTCTATAAAGGAAAAACGTGTTTCATCAGTAGAATGAATTAAAACAGATAAAAATTCCATATCATTTCTTACATCTTCACCAACGTAATCTAGTATCCATGGCTCTACTCCTCTAATAGAAACTATATTCATAAGAGCTACTTTATCATGTTTCAATTCTTCATTATCATTTATACGATAACATAAGCCAAATTTAGTCTCATGAGACGCACTATTCCATCTTTCAATATCTTCTTGAGTCAAATTTCTAAAATCATAATTTAATTCCATAATATCACCTATTTATATTATAAGAAAAAATATAAGTTTTTTAAAGTACTTATATAATAAATAAAAGTCATAACACCTAATTATTAAAATCAAATATGATTTTATTATCTTTATCTAATTTTAATTTAGCTTTAAATTCTGTTCCTTTTTTAGATATAAATCCTTCTATCAAAGCGGTACTGCCTTCACTTAATAATTTTTCTACATTACTTTTAGATATAGCTCTACCACATATTACTGAACTTATTTTAAAACTACATTCTCTATAATTCTTACATCCATATGCATATCTATTTCTAATTACATCATTACCACATAATGGACATTTGCCTACTACATCTCCAAAGAATCCTAAGTCAGTATCTTTTTCAATAGCAACATCTTTCTTTTGAAATACTTCCTTTATTTCATTCTCTGCTATTAAAACAGAATCATCTACACTTATTTCATCATGATAAACTTTCTTTAATGCTTTACCTAATTCACTAGTTTTATACTTATCCATAGAAATCCCCATTTGTTGTAAAGAATTAATTAAGAATTCACCATTAGGTAGTATTGTATATACATCTTTCTTAAGAAGAATATATTCACTTCTTTTAGCATTATCTATAATACCAGTACGAGTAGCTTCTGTACCTAGTTCTAATCCTTCAAAGATAGCTTTATAATCTTCAGCATCATCTTCACCTAATTCACCATTATTTAATTGTTCATCTATTTCTTTTTTATCTTCTTTAAATGGATTTAATAAATAATTATTTAATGTTTCAATCGTGTAATGTTTTGGAGGAGTAGTTTCTTTTTCTTTTAATTTAAATAAAGTATTAACCTTCTCTCCAACATTTAAATCTGGTAATATCTTATCTTTCGTAGATGCTTCTTCAAAACGAGTCCAACCAGCTTCTTTAATGATATTGCCTTTCAATACAAAGTCTTCATATTCTCCAACACTAATCTTAATCTCTGTTTTTTCTACTTTGCAATCTTCACTACAGAATACTGCTACAAATCTTTTAAATACTGTTTGGTATATTAAAAACTCTTCTTGATTTAATTTATCCTTACTAGGTATTTTATATGTTGGTGTAATTGCTGAGTGAGATTCTATCTTACTATCATCAAATATTGTTTTTTTATCTTTAAACTTAACTGGATAACCAATCTTTTCTATGTTTTTTAAAATTGCTTTTACTTTATCTTTTTCAGCAACTGCTAAATACTCTGAATTAGTTCTTGGATATGTTAAATAACCATCTTCATATAATTTCTGAACTACTTCTAAAGATTTATCCATTCCTATTTTATATTTCTTACCTAAATAATTTTGTAATTTAGTTAAAGAAAATAACTTAGGAGGATTCATCACATCCTTCTTAACTTTTTTATCCGTAACAATAGCATCTACACTATTATATTTATCACATAACTCTTGAGCTTTTTGATTATCTTTTTTATCAAACTTCTCTTTACTATTAAGTTCTACTAATTCTCCTTTAGTTTCTTCATTACTCCATAAACCATAGTACATAGTTGGAACAAAATTCTTAATAGCCATATCTCTATCATATATAGCTTTTACAATAGGTATTATTACTCTTCCAACACGAAGTAATGTCCCTGTTTTTAAAGATGCATATCTCGTTAAATTAACTCCATATAACCAATCTATATATGTTCTAGCAAATCCTTCATTAGCTAAATTATCATATTCTTTATCTAACTTCATAGTAGCTAATGCTTCTTTAATCGTTTCCTCTGTCTGATCCGGTAACCATAAACGATAAACTTCTTTTTCACTTTCTAATCCATTAGAAATACATAATCTTACAATGATTTCTCCTTCTCTATCAGAGTCGCCTGCATTAACTATTTTTACTACATCTTCTCTATTTAATAACGTCTTAAGTATATTAAATTGTTTTAATACACCTTTATCTATTTCTTTACCATTCTTCTTAATATTAAATTTAAACTTATTAGGAAAACAAGGTAGATTATCCATCTTCCATTTATAATCTGGATTATCTTCATAATCTTCTACATCTGCTAGACTAAATAAATGACCAAATGCCCATGAAACAATATATTCACTATTTTCAAAATATCCATCATTACGTTTCATACTTCCAATAGCACTTACTATATTTCTAGCTAAAGATGGTTTTTCAGCAATAATTAGAATCATACCTTACCTCCTTACCAAGTATTTATATTATAACATAAAAAAAGAACTATTCGTTCTTTTCATATTTATTAAAACGAAAATGAGCCATAATAACTTGATTTCTAATATCATCATCTTCTACTGTACCTTTAGTAGCACTATGATGAATTATATATGGAATCCCATCACCATTTTTTTTATCAGATATAATTGCTATATGGCTATAATTTTCAAAAATAACAATATCTCCTGGCTGCCATATATCAACCTTTTTTAAACTAGTCGGAAGTTTTTGAGCATACTTATCAAAAAATACATACAGATTTCTAACACGTCTAAAATCTATATCTGGATCAGGATTATCAATACCATAATCTTTATAATTAACCTTAATATCCTTATCTATTTCATCCTTAAGAATAAAGCCAGCATTTTGATACGCATACCAAATTACATCGGTACATGCTCCAACACCATTTGGTGGATATCCACCTTCATATTTATCAGAACTATATTCTGGACTCATTGAAATATATTTCTTAGCTCCTTCTAAAACTTTATTCATATCGATTGTAATTACTTCTTTTTCCTTCTCAGTATCTTGATATGAAACATGTTTAACATAAATCACAATTCCTAAAACTACTAAAAGAATAATTACAATAACAAACAAGACTTTATTTATGCGCATACTTTCTTCCTTTTATCACATAGAATAAAAGATACAATAAACAAACAACAACAGTAAAAGCAATAATGATTCTATTAGATACTTTTGTATTAGGATTTTCATTCTTTACAATTTCAGGCTTTGGAGAATCTGGAGTTTCTTCCAAGTAATATCTTAAAAGTTTTGTTTCTTCTGAAGAATAACAAGAAAGACAATAATTAGAATTAAAATATTCTCCAAATCCATAATAAGTACCAAAATTATCAAAAGGTTTAGTACAATCCCTTGTTACTATATCTTCATCACTCCAAATATAATCGCTTAAAAAAGCATTATAAGTAACGATATAGGAGAATTGAGTTGATATTTTATCTCCATCCTTTAAATCTTTACTTGTTTGAATATCCATAATAATATCTGTTATAGTTTTACTATCATTACTATTTTTAAAGTAATAAACACCATCTTTTTCTTCGTATTCCCACCCATCTTCTAACTTAATTTTTTCTATTTTAATATTAGAAGAAGTTTGATATTTAATACGATGAATATTATAATCAGATTCAAAATGAATAGTTAGTGTTCCCTTTTCATCTGCTTTCAATTCTCTATCCAAATTAAAAGTAGTTTCTGTTTTTCCTTTTTCTTTAAATACTTCAATATAGGTATTCTCCCATTCATATGAAGAATCTTTTTTTATGTATTTATTACAAAAATCTAATGCATCCCCTGATAATTTCAAATCAGAACAAGAATTGACCACACCCATATATCTCCACTCTTCTATGTCTTCATATTTATCATTTGGATGATAAGAATCAAAAGAGCATTTATACTCATTATAATCATCATCATAACAAGTATATTGATCATTATAAATAGATACATCTTCTGCAAGTTTCACAAATCGATTATAATCATAATAGTAAAAATTTTCGTCAATACTATTTGCTAATAAAACATTATCGTCCTTGTCCAAATAGAAGACCAACTTCCAATTATCACCATATAACTTATCAGTTGAAGAATTATAAACATCAGTATAATAACCTTGATAAATAGTTGACTTACTTTCAGCCAATACCCTTTCCGTATACAACATAAATACAAAAATTATTAATAATACTACATTTCTAACTATTTTTTTCATAAAAACCACTCTCCACTCCAAATAATAATCCTAATAAAATTACAAAATAAGGACTAATATAAAATGTTATATTTCCAAATAAACTAGAAATAAAATATGAACCACACGATAATAATAAACAAGTTGCAACATTATGAAACAATTTCTTTTTAAAATATCTCCATACAATAATTAACAACGCTCCAAAATACATAATTGCACATGGAATACCATTATATGCCATAATTTCAAGAATGATATTATGAGGAGACCTAGGTGAAATATGTTCATCCAAATATTTTTGATTCATATTCTCTCCACCATAACCAAGTATTGGCGATTCTTTAATATAAGAAATAAGTTTCTTCCATACACCAATTCTACCAGTTCCAGCATCATCACTTATTTGCTTTTTTCCTGTTTCTACAGTACTAGTTAATAAACCATCAAAGTTGCTTTTAACTACGTAAAAATCATGAAAGCTTATAAACATACTATTTACAATAAACAAGATAATTACAACTAAACAATCCATTTTTTTCTTATTCTTTATGGCATATATTCCAACCAAAGGAAGCATAAACAATATTCCCAAATAAGAACCAAACGTATTATTTATAATAATAGTATACAATATAACCTCATAACTAATCAAATAAAATATTTTCTTCCATGTCCTTTCTTGAAAAAACATAAAAATAGATATAATTGTAGAAAACGTTAAATAATAACCCAAATGATTAGCATTATAATAAATTGCATGATAAGGATAATTAATTCTAGCTGTTTTAGGATAATCATGATAATAAAATAATCTATAAGTAATATTATTATTCATTAATGTAATAATACAAATAAATACTGTAATTATTAAAAATATAACACCAATTTTTTTATAGTATTTTTTATTTAAAAAAATAGCATTTAAAAAATAACCAAAGAAACATAAATAAGAAAGAAAACCCGAGTGTCTAAATATAGACCCCCAAAAGCTTTGTTGTATATTCCCTGAAAAAAGCATTGCTAAAAATGCCATCAACAAAGATCCTATTAAAAGCAAAATTACATAATCCTTTTTATTCTTTACAAACAAATAATTAATAATTCCATTAACTAATGATAACAAACCAACTACAACAATATATCCATACCAAAAAGTATAGGATTGATCATTTATTAACACATTATAAATGACAATAACAATAGGTGAAACAATAATTAGAAAGACTAATAATGCCGTAATAAAAGTATTCCTTTTTACCTTTTCTATCATTTTTAATCATCTCATTTATATTATAACATAAAAAAAGAAATATTCGTTCTTTTTATATACTGGATTATCAATTTCTATAATATGATCATCATCCATAATAAATTTAATCTTCTCTGCTTTAACAGGAATTTCATATCCTATATATCCAGATACTTTATCTCCTGCTAATATTTGAGTTGATGTTAATTTATTATAATTTGCTTTACCACTTACAACTTCACAAAAATGATCATCAGCTTCTAAACTAGATTGATAAATAATTTCGTTATCAGCTTTAGCACTAATTCTACCAATTGCTTCATAAGAATTCATTGTCTTGCTTCCAGTGTTTTCAACAGTAAAATAGAAAGCAACTTTTTTGTATCCTTCTTTTGTATTACAAGAAGTAAAGTTTTTATGATAGTACTCATATGTTTCATAATTATCTAAAGTAATACTATAGTTTTCCTCTTTTAGTACCTCATCTATTGTTCCACTTACAGATTCTTCCGTTTTATTTGTACTATTACTATTATTTGTTGAGCGAATATTAGCAACAATCAAAATACCTGCAAAAGCAATAGAAACAACAAATAGAATAATTGGTACTAAAGAAGTAATTCCAAATCCTAAAGCTACGGCTTTCGCAGCTTTCTGAGTTTTTTCTTTTTGTAATTGTTCTTCATTAGCTATTTTTTCTTTTTCAATTTTTTCTTGTTCTTCCATCTCAGCTTTATATTTTCGAATAACATTACTACAATTAGCTCCACAATTAGGACATTTAACATCATTTTCTGTAATAATATGTCTACAATATTCACACATTAATATTTTTTTACTCATTTTAATCTACCTCTATTTCATTATATCAAACTTTATCATAAAAGATAGATTTAAGTTTTCGAATTCCTAATGCAAGTATATAAGATCCACCAACTATAACAATTCCCCATACCAAACTCATAATTATGCTTTGCTTTCTTACCATTAAAAATGGATATGGTCCTTCAACTACATCTACAATATTTAAGATAACTAATATAATTGCATATATAAAAGTAAAATAACACGCTCTTAAAGAATCTTTTCTATCAAATTCATGTTCTTCAAAAAATACAAATGATACAAAAGCAACAATAGGACATAACAAATGAAAGAATATCAAATCATTTGTAAAGAATAACCATTGATAATTAAAATTATACATTGGTCCTAAAATAAATAAAACAACCAAGAAAGTTACCATTAAACATAGAACAGACATATATTTAATTATACTTACATATTTAGGCACTTTTCCTTTCAATAAATAAACTAAAAATATAACGGATATAACAAGAGATAACAAATTACTATCTTCTGTATAATAAGCTACATCAATATACCCGATGGTACGTACTGTAAGAATAACTCCAATAATTTCTAATAAAACTAATATAGCATTTAATGCAATTGCTACTTTTCTTTTCATAAAACCACCTCAGTAAAAAAAGATATACCTAAATATCCTTCTTCCATAATCCATGAAGATTACAATATGCATAAGCACATACAGCCTCTTCATTTTCCAAATGATAATAAGCAACTGGTTCTTCACCTGCTTTTAAATTAACAATATGTACACCTTTATTAGTTTCTAAAGCAATCCATTCAATATAATGTTCTTCTAACATAGGATGAGCCACTTCTCCAACAGATACTTTTATTGTTTTTTCATCTATTTCTACAAAAGGAACATGCTTTTCAACAGCACCATCTGTTGTATTTGCTTTCAATTCTACCATTTCTTCTCCACAGCAAAAAGTATCACATGAACTATTCTTCATCATCATTACCATTTTACCGCATTTCATACATTTAAATACTTGCATACTATCAACTCCTATATTCATTATAACATATCCTGAAAAAGATTACTTCGAATATCAAAAATTTTATAAATATCTATTTTCATTTTATCCATAAAAATAATCTGATGGTTAGTTTCATCAATACGTCTAACATTACCAGAATAAGCTTCATATCTACCGCCATCTTTTTTTAAATCATCAATAAAATAAGTAACAATAATCAATGGATGATCTTTCACAAAAAATGAAATAATACGAATTTTTTCATTTAATTTTTCTTTGCTTTCATCATCCAATAATATTTCATGATCCACCAATCGAGCAGTTTCTTTTACTTCTTCTTCAAATCCTGTTAAAGCAGCAAAAGGGGCAAACTGTGCTGCCCTATCAGCCATAGACATATGTTTTCTTTTTGTAGAAACATGATGTGGTAATTGAATAATATCATCATATAAATAAGTATTCTTAATCATCCACTATGTCCTCCGATCTGACCATTTCTCTGAATCATTGTGCCACCTTTTTCCAAATTCATTCCTTTTAAAAGAGCATTTTTTCCATACTTTTTCTTAATATTTAAAACAACTCTTTGAAGATTTCTCTCCTTTTCTTCCTCGTCTTTTCTCTTCGTTAAATTCTGATCAACAGAACTACTATCTGTAAATAAATCAAATTGTTCTAGAACAACTTCTTCCATTGCCATATTTTCTGGAACAACACTACACGCAGTTAAATTAATTCTTCGTACCAATAAATCTGGCTGAATAATTTTTTCAAATAATTCTACAAACTTATCAACCAATATTGCAGACGAAGATGTTCTATGATCTAAATGAATGGTTCCATGAGAATGCTTAGGAATCTTTCTTCCATAATGATCCTCTACTACTTCCCCAGCATATTTATTTCGATAATAAGGATTACTAATATTTTCTATATCATAACCAATCGTTAAAACAAGTTGATTTGTAACAACCTTTCTTTCCACCAAATCCAAAGATAAAGAATCTGCCATTTCTCTAACAATCAATCTTGTTTTCTCGTAATTATACGGTTCATGTAATACCTGACCACTACTAAGACTATTCACACTTGGTTTAAACAATTTAATATCTCGCATAGTAACTGGTTCCCATCCCCATGCATGATCAATTAATAACTCTGCATTAATTCCCAATAAATCATATAATATATCCTCATTATTCAAAGACATTCTAGCAATGTCTCCCATAGTATACATATTATATTTTTCTAATCGTTTAGCAATACCAGAACCTACTCTCCAAAACTTAGTAATAGGTCGATAATTCCATAAATACTTGCGATAATTCATTTCATTTAATTCTGCAATTCTTACACCAAAATCATTTGGTTCTACATGTTTCGCAATTATATCCATAGCAATCTTTGCTAAATACATATTTGTTCCAATTCCTGCTGTAGCAGTAATACCTGTAGTATCATAAACATCTTTAATAATCATTGTTACTAATTCTCTTGGCCTTTTTTGATAATATTTTAAATAATTTGTAATATCACAAAACACTTCATCAATAGAATACACATAAATATCATCAGGAGATAAATATTTTAAATATATATTATATATATCCGTACTATATTTCATATAATGAGACATTCTCGGTTTAGCAACAATATAATTCAATTCAACATTAGGATTATTTTTTAATACTTCAGCATCATAACTTTTTCCAACAAATCTACCTTTAATTTTACTTTTTCTTACCTTATTAATTTCTTTAACTTTTTGAACAACTTCAAATAATCTTGCTCTTCCACCGATACCATATTCTTTTAAAGATGGACTAACAGCAAGACAGATTGTTTTTTCAGTACGAGATGAATCTGCTACAACTAAATTTGTTTGAATAGGATCTAAATTTCTTTCAACACATTCAACAGAAGCATAAAAACTTTTTAAATCAATACACATATATACCCTTTTCATTTCTATGCCTCCACTTCATTCATATTATAGCAAACATTTGTTCTACATACAACTATAAAAAAACAGGTATTTACTACCTATTTCTTTCTTTTTCCTTTTTATAAGTATCCGAAGATCTCATCTTCTTTTCAGTAAATCTTTGATAAGCTCTTTCTAATTCTTCTTCTAACAATACTTTACGAATAAGTTCTTCCCTTTGAGAAGATGTTAATGAATCTAAAGTTGTATCTTCAGGAATTCTTCCTTTCTTTTTTAAAATCTGAAAAGCTCTTTCTTCATTAAAATCAATCTCTTCCTTTTTTTGTTCAGGTAATGCTCCTTTTTGAAACAATCTTCCTTTTCGAATAGCTTTATATACATCTTCTTTAGACATATGATTGTCTTCAACAAATTGTAACAATTTACTTCTTAAAGAAGTGATCTTATCTACACTATTAGGGCTTGTCTTAAGTGTCAATTCTAACTCTGCATATATTTTAGCATACTCTATAATCAATCGTTCTTTTTCATCAACACCTAAAGCTGTATCAATAACATCATACTCAACAGAATGGAAATCATTTAACTCACGTTTTAAACTATCTTCTAATCGAAATCTTAATAAACTTAACATTCGATATGTATTTTTATATTGACCAGAAGAATGACTATCAGAAATAATGTGTAATGCTTTTTGAATAGCTTCTATTTGTTTCTCTTTAGAACGCATTTGTTCTAAAGATTCTCTTGCTTTCTTTCCAGTAACAATGACATAAGAAGGTTTAAAACCTTTCCTAGAAAAAAATACCCTAGAATTCAACATTTGAATCAAAGCCATATCTCCACTTTTAACTTTTTCATCATACTCATCTAACGTTTGAATTTTGCCTTCTGTAACAATAGATGCCTTCGGAGCTAAATCTTCCTTTAATTGACGATCTATACTATGTGTACGATAAAGTTCTAAAGTAATACTTTCTAAGGATTGAACCATACCATAAATCGTATTCTTACCAACACGAGCATTTAACAACTCATCTCTATGTAACATATCTAATAATTCATAAATATCATCTATGATTTCATCTAAATCCATAGAATCTTTATTACGTAAATCTTTTTTATATGCATTTTTAATCGTAGAAGGAGTATTATCTTCATAATGAAATTGTTCTTTCACGACATCAACTGCTGTACGAATTCGTATAGCGTCTTCTGTATAACTAGCCAAACTTTTTATTTCATTCATTATTCTTCGAAATTGACGATAAATACTTCTTAAATGATCAGAACGCTTTTCATAATACTTTTCTCTTTGTTCAAATAAATCCTTTGTACTCTCTTGTTCTTTCACAGATAATTTTTTATATCTATCACGAGAAAGGTTTCTAGCATTATCACAAGCCAAAAGTAAATTATGAATACACTGTTCAAATTCTTCTTGATATTGACGCAATCTTTCTAATTGTTCATTTGTATAATCACTCATAATTCAAGAACTCCTTCCCAAGATACTCTTTAACATCTTGTTCTTCTTCAGAACTTAAATTATCTAAATATGTTTTTCCATCTTCTTCAGTAATCTTACCTATAGATAATAAATTTACATTATCATTAAAAGACAATTCAGAATATACCAAATAAGAACTTTGATATTTTTCTAAACTAACAATAGTAATTAAAAAAACTTCTTTTTCAATACCATTTAATTGAATAGTAATTTTCTCTTCCATAGCAATCACCTATCATCTCAATTTTAACATAAATATATCAAAAAAAACAGATGATTACTCATCCGTTTTCCTATCCCATCAAAACAAATTCACGTACATAATCTCCATCTGTATTACCAAAAGTATTATGCTCTGTGATTTCATATTCCACATGAATAGAGTTATTTAATTGATTCCAAACTCCATTATTATCTTGACTTTCTGTTAAATCCAAAAATAATTTATCTTCTGTTACTTCAAATGTCCCACGATAGAAAGTACAACTACTCTTTACTTCACAATCCCTTTTAAAAACTGTATTATCTTCATATAATGTAATTTCTTCTAAAGACATTTCACCGCTCATATGATTCTTATCATAATAAACACGATTAAAAGAAGTTATATTTTTTTGCGTTTCTAAATCTTCTGCAGACTTTCTTCCTTTCATTTCACAACCAAATAAACCTATACTTAATAATAAAATAATTAATAAAAATAAACTTCTTTTCATAAGTAACTCCCTATCCTATTTAAATTATATCACAGCTTTGTAAACCAAGAAAAAAAGAGCAATGCTCTTTACACAAATTTTAATTATATTCTTTCAAATCAGAATTCCAACTACTATCTAGACAGTCTTCTTCACACATCATCTTCGACGCTTTAGCTACACTTCCAAACAATTTAGAAACTCCTCTTTTATCTTTTTGATAGTTAGAAATATGATCCATTCTTATACCAATACTAGCTCCTTCATCAAATGAATTAATATCAGCACCAATATAGATAAATTCCCAGTTTTTATGGGCTTCTATCATAGATTTAATCTTATCCTTTTTAAACTCTTTGGAAGCATTCTCTAATCCATCAGTAGTAATAACAAATAATACCTTTTTAGCACCCTTACTATCCATATAATTTATTGTTCTACCAATAGCGTCAAGTAATGCTGTACAACCTCTAACATAGTATTCTTTATTTGTCATCTTCTTAACATTATTAATGTCAACTCTATCATATAACATTTCATACTTGTCATCAAAAAGAACTGTTGTAACTTTTACAGGATTCTTTCTTTGAGAATCAAGATAACTATTGTAACCTCCTATTGTATCATTTTCTATTCCACCCATAGAACCACTTCTATCAAGCAAGAATACAACATCTGTTTCTTTTACCTTTTTCATCTTATTTACCTCCTATTATTTTACTTATTTCACTATTTATTTCAGGATAATTATTTATAACTATCTTTTTACCATCATAATTAACATATATATGAAATGTTGCATCAAGAATTACACGATTTTCAAAAGTCTTATCAATAATATTCTCTTCAATATACTTAATTAACTTTTTATATCTTTTATTATTTATTGTAATACCTTCACTTAATCCTTCTGGTTCAACCATATCTTTTAAAGATGGAGAAACATAATTATATTTGTGGTAATAATATATTTTTTTATCATTAGTAACTATTACTCCACTAACTCCTGGTGTTGGACTTAATCCTGCCCATGTTTTTAATTCTATTAAGCTATTACTTCTTAACATTTCTAATTTTTCTTCCATACTCTTTCCCTCTTTCTGATGCCATTTTACTAAATATTAATTATTATTTGGTCACTTAAAAAGCGACAAATAAAAAAAGCTACAAAGTAGCTTATTTTGTAATAAATAACACTAATGAAATACAAAAAACAATAATTGTAAAAACAGATGTAATAGCTTTTAGTAAATCGATATAACTTGGTACCTTATGTATCTTTTTAACATCACATTTATCTAATAACAATTTTCGTAATTCAGACATAGTACCTTCTACCATATTATTCTTATCAACAATAATACCTAATCGACTAGGTAATTTTAATATCATAATATGTTCTCCTTCAATAATCTTTTTTATCAAAGAATAATCATATTCTTGTTTATTATTACCTGTTTCAATCAAAATAGAATTAGAATCAAAAGTTGTAACATATGTAGGAACGTCATGATTACAACTTATTAATAATCGTTTATAATTCGATGTTTCCCTATCATGAATAAAATTAAATACTAATACTACAATCAAAAAGATATTATATTTAAAACTAAAATTATAATCTTTAAGCAAAATAAATATAAAAGATATAAAAGAAAGTAAGAATATCATTACATATTGAATAATTCTTCCACGATATCTCCATGTTAAATTAAACTCACGATAAAATTCTTCTGTAGGAAAATAACTATTTTGTATAATTTTCTTTCTTCTCATAGTATCACCAATTTCATTATATCATTATTCTAAATCATTTTTAATATTTCCTCTTTTAATACTTCCACTATTTTATCTTGAGGAACTTTCTTAATAATTTCACCCTTTTTAAATATTAAACCTTCTTTTATACCACCAGCAATACCTATATCAGCACATCTAGCTTCACCTGGTCCATTCACAGCACAACCCATGACAGCTACAGTAATATCGCTATGAACAGTTTTTAAAAAATCTTCTACTTCCTTAGCTATAGGTATTAAATCTATTTGTGTTCTTCCACAAGTAGGACACGATACTAAAGTAGGTACTCCATGATACATACCTAAGTCTTTTAATATTTCTTTAGCAACAATTACTTCTTCTACTGGATCATCTGATAAAGATACTCTTAAAGTATCTCCAATACCTTTATTAAGTAAAATACCTATTCCAATACTAGATTTAATTGTTCCACTAAAAGATGTACCAGCTTCTGTAATACCAATATGTAACGGATATGGAAATTCTTTACTAGCTAACTCATAAGCTTTTATACATAAATTTAAATCTGATGATTTTAAAGATAAACATATATCATAAAAATCTAAATCTTCTAATATTTTAATATGACGTCTAGCACTTTCTACCATAGCTTCAGCTGTTGGTTTACCATCCTTTAATAAATCCTTTTCTAAAGAACCACCATTAACACCTATACGAATAGGAATATGTTTCTTTTTACAAGCTTCAACAACTGCTTTAACTTTTTCTATACTTCCAATATTCCCAGGATTAATTCTTACCTTATCTACTCCAGCTTCAATTGCTGCTAAAGCAATTTTATAATCAAAATGAATATCAGCAACAATTGGAATATGAATATACTTTTTAATCTCCTTAATAGATTTTGCATCTTCTATATCTAAACATGCAACACGTATTATTTCACAACCTACTTTTTCTAATTCTAATATTTGTTTAACAGTTGCTTCTACATCTTTAGTTTTCGTATTACACATAGATTGAATAACAACATGCTTTTGTCCTCCAATAGCTACATTACCAACCATTATTTGTCTTGTTTTATTTCTCTTCATATACATCACATATTTATTATAACAAAAAAAGACATACTTGTATGTCTTACATTGTTTTTGGATGTTCCTCCGTTTGAAACATTTTCTTTGATATAAAATATCTACCATCTTTATGAATAAAATCATAAGTTATCTTAGAATAATTCTGTTCATGAACAGTAGAATATTCTAAAGAAGCACTTTTTCCTACAAAAATAGCTACCAACATAACTCCTTCTTCCTTAGGATTTGTAAATAAAAACACCTTTGCTCCTTCTTTTTCATAAGCCCATGATTTTCTTTTTGTTAATTCAAATCTAGGTAAATCTGTATAATCTAATAATCGATTAATCTTTTTAATTATTCTTGCATCAACATCTATCATACCAAAATCCCCCTTGAATGATGGTTATTATAAAATATAAAAAAAGAAAAGTAAAATTTACCTTTCTTAAAAATGATCTAAATATTTTTGTAAATCCATATTTAGTAATGCATTAGTACCACTTTCTATTTCAGATAACAATTGATTTTTCGTTTCTAAAACCAATTCATAATCTTCTTTCGTAATATCATTATTTTTTAATGCTTTCTTTAATTCCTTTTCATCTAAAATATTAATTTCACCTGTTGGAGCAAAAATGGTAATATCCAAATACAAATCATTAAAATATGGAACTTTATATTTTTCATCTATTCCACTATCTTTAATAATATCAAAATAATATTCTATAACATTCTTTTTATCATCTAAAAATACTCTCAAAGCATAATGCTCATTTTTAGGCAATATTTCTATAATATAATAACCATCATTCATGGCAATCGTATTATGTTTAATAACAAATGGTTCTGTAACATGGATTAACTTTTTAACACTAATAAATAAATCTTCTTCATCTAAAAATAATTTGATTTGATATTTTGTTGCTTCTCTTAAATATGTATTTGTTAATATTTTTTTCTTCATTCAAATCACCAGCAGAAGTATTATAACACAAACTATTCTTATAAAACCATCTTCATTTTAGATAAAAAAAATTATATAATACTATTATAAAGGGTTGTGATACTATGTTTTTATACATTTTACTATTAATTATTGGATTTGTAATCCTGATTAAAGGAGCAGACTTTTTTGTAGATGGTGCTTCATCTGCAGCTCATCATTTTAAAGTATCAAAAATGTTAATTGGATTAACAATCATAGCTTTTGGTACATCCGCACCAGAATTTGCAGTTTCTATGAATGCTTTAGCAAATGGAAGTACTGACATGGTTTTAGGAAATGTTATTGGAAGTAATATTATGAATGTTCTTCTTATTCTAGGAATAGCAGCTATCATAAAACCAATTAGCATAAAAGATAATACAGTAAAAAAAGAATTACCATTAACCATGTTAATATCTACTTTACTAGCTGTTTTATTTTTAGATATAGCATTAGGTAGTGGTAACGTAAATGAAATAACAAGATCCGATGCAGTTGTTATTCTATTATTCTTTACAATTTTCTTATACTACATTATTAAACTTGCAAGAAAGAAAAGAGAATCAGGCCAAGAAGATGATATTAAAGTAATTCCACTAGGTAAATCATTATTGTTAATTCTAATTGGATTAATAGGTATTTTCTTAGGTAGTGACATGGTTGTTAAAAATGCATCTGAAATAGCATATGCATTAGGCATAAGTGAAAGAGTTGTTGCATTAACAATCATTGCTTTTGGAACATCTCTTCCAGAACTTATTACAACAATTGTATCTTCTTACAAAGGAGAACAAGATTTACTAGTTGGAAATATTATCGGTAGTAACATATTTAACATATGTATTGTTCTAGGTATTCCAGTAGCAATCTTTGGTACAGTCACTCCATCTAGTTTCCAAGTAATTGATTTAGTAATGTTAGTGTCTTCATCATTAGCTTTATTTATATTTGCAGAGTCATCTAGAAAAATCACAAGAGCTGAAGGAGTTATCATGTTAATGTCCTTTGCAATCTACTATACATTGGTTATGGTATTATAAAAAGAACTATTTATTAGTTCTTTTTTTATTTTGAATTCTATGAATAAGATATGGCAATTTTAATTCAAAATAAACTCCATAATATTCATCTTTCTCTTTAAAAGTTTCTTTAATACATTCCCATACATAATCTACTGCAATCTGTAAAGAGTCATTTAATTCAATTCCATTTGCTAAACAACCTACCAAAGCACTAGCAAATACATCCCCTGTACCATGAAACTTAGCAGGTATTTTTGTTCTAAAATACTGATAATATTTCTTACTCTTACTATCATAACTCATAATTCCTATTTTATTATGTATTCGAATATCTGTAATAATCGGATATTTAACCATCTTACTTAATTGTACTAATAATTCTTGAATATCCTCTTCTTCATAATCTTCACGATAAGGAACGCCCAATAATAAACACGCTTCAGTAAGATTAGGTACAATAATATCAGACATCATACACAATTCTTTCATCTTACTAACAAATTCTAAATCAAAACCAGGATACAATTTACCATTATCTGCCATCGCAGGATCAACTAATACAAAATTATCTTTTGTATCAAAAGATTTAATAAAATCCTTAACCATATCTATTTGTTCTTCATTTCCTAAATATCCAGTATATATAGCATCAAAAGAAATTTTTTCTTTCATCCAATGTTTACGAATATCTGGAATATCCATAGATAAGTCTCTAAATGTATATCCTTTAAATGCAGTATGAGTAGAAAGAATCGTTGTAGGCAAAATTGCTGTTTCTATACCAGTAGCAGATATAATTGGCAATGCCACTGTTAAAGAACACTTCCCTATACAAGAAATATCTTGTATTGTAACTATTCTTTTCATTTTAACACACCCTTATTTTATAAGATTATACCATGAAAAAAGATAGATTACTCTATCTTTTTACTCATATATTGCTTCCAAGTACATACTTGAATCAACTACTATAACATCTCCAGGATTATAATACTTATTATCACTATGATTATACCAATACAAGAAGTTTTCTTCATTCTCTGGTACAGGTACTTCATATTCAGTTCCTTCAATAATTTGATGTAATGTACTACTTGGATCATCCATATCACTTGTAGTTACCATCCATAAGTATTGACCAAATAAATTCTTTGGAGGTATTACTTTATAACTGTCTTGTCTCATATAAGTATTAATAATACTTTCTAGAGCTTCTTGTGTAATATAACCTTGTTCTACTGCATATCCGAAGTCTTCTATCTTCATCGCCTTATATAAGTACTTATCTACATATCCAAACGTATTTAATACTTCTTCATATGACATCTTTTTATCTTCTGGAGTATAATTTACCCATTTCATGTTACTATCAAAGCCTTTATAGTTAGAAGATATTTCATCATTGATTTCATATGTAGTTAATAATCCTTCAGCTATCATATTAAAGTATCTAGTAGTTATAACATGGTAGTAATTAGCTTCTTCATTAACTGTTTCAATACTAACTATAGAAACATAATCAAGACCATCTTTTAAGCTTACTACTTCATCACCAATATGTAATTCTCCAGAATTAATATTTGCATATTTATTTAGTCTCTTACTAAATAATCTATGATCACTAGCAATTTTTAATTCTGTTCCATCACTAAATGTTACTTTAGTATATTGACTAACTTTACCAGCTTTTTCAATCCATGCTGGATATTCATAACCATATGTTCCTGTTTCATGATTCCATACTAACAATAAATCATTATATGTGATATCTTCAACATTCTTAGTTGAACCATCCCATAACATAATCTTTGTTCCTTCGATTAAACAGTTCGAAGTAACATCTATAGTAATATTACCACTTACGTTTGTTACTGTAACTGTACTAGTACTAGCATTCCATGCATTTTGAACTGTACTACCATTCATAGTTACAGCTACATTTTGAATTTGATTAGTAAATCCAGCAGTACTACCTTTAGCTGTTAATACTGAAGTATAGGTACTTCCCTCCACAACAGTTGTAGCTCCAGTATAAGTATAATTTCCTGTATCACCAATATAAGTAACAGTAAATGTTTGTTTAGCTCTCCACTTAGCAGTAACGCTTATATTACCTGTACTTCCTTGAGTAACAGTATATGGATTAGAACAATCGCTACCTACACACCAATCATCAAATGTAGCATCAGTTTTTGTTGGTGTTGGTAAATCAAATGTTGGTGTCATACTTGTATAAGTATTCTTAGGATTATCTAATGTACCACCATCTAAATCATATGTTATAGTATACCTATTTAATTCACATACTTCTTTTATAGTAGTATTACCATTTACTGTATAAGTATTTCCGTTATATAAATTACCATTTACATAATGCTTAATACTACTACAATCTAAATTAGTTAAAGTATCATTTATACTAACTTGTGTACCAACAAATACGTTATAAGAATTACTTGCTTGTGCCTCTACTTCTGTATCATTTTCATCTAAATAATAGTATTCATAAGTTACTTCTTTCAATTCTGCAATTGTAAAAGTATTCACCTTTTCTTCTGGCTTATCCGTAAAGTAAGCATTTACAACTCCAGAATTAAAAGAAAAAGCGAAAAGGAAGACTAAAATAGAATAAATTATATTACTCTTTTTACTCATAATTAATCCTCCTTTTCTTTTTTTATTTATCTTTATCTTCATCTAAAGATTCTTTTTCTTCTTTAGATTTTTTCTTTTTATCTTCTCCAAATAATAAACCTGTTGCTAATAAAAGTACTACACATGTTCCAAATATTATCTTACCCTTAGTAGATTGAATTAATTTAATTACATATCCAGCTTTAGGTATCCAAAATATATTCTTACCAACAAAATTATCTTTTGTTACTAAGCTTCCATCTTGATTATCATTATTATCCCCTTTAGTTACAAAGCCATCATCATTTATTTCATCAACTCTATGTGTAACTAAAGTACCATTTGATTTAAATGCAATAATATCTTTTTCTTTTGTGTCTTCATATTTAGCATGCTTATTAATAAAACATAAACTCCCTGTTTTTATCGTTGGTTCCATCGAACCAGATAATACAACATATGGTGTAATGCCACAGATGTATAGCCCGATGAATATTACACCAACGACAATAATTAACGTCGTTAAAACGTTAATTAAGCCTTTGATTATCTTCATAATTAATTACTAGCTAAAATTAGCAAATGTTCCTGCTGGATCAGAAGCAGTCATGCCTTCAGTTTGAATACCATAAGCTGTAACAGGCATTTTAACATCTGTAGGAAGTGTTTCGCTACCATCAATATTAGCTAATGTAACTTCAGTAAATAATGCAGGAGTAGTAGCATCAACTGCTAATGATGATAAAGAACCACCAGTTCCATAATAGTAAACATATTCAGATTTTTTACTTGAATCTGTACAAGCATTAGAACTTAATAAAGTCCAAGAACTAGATAAAGTATCATCATAAGTAAATAAATCATGTGTTTCTGGAGTATCTCCTGTTGTTGTATAACAAGGAACTTCAACCTTTATGAATACATATGCAGGACTAGTACTATTTTGTCCGTCTCCATCATTTGTAACTGTTGGATCTTTATCTACTGATTGTAATGGCATCATGTCTTCTGCAGCTGTTTCATCCCAACTATTCTCTTCTAATAAGATTTTTACACTACCAATTGTAAAAGTATTCTCTGCAGATTTTGTATCTGTGAAATATGCTATTAATCCTCCAACTAATAGTACTAGCATTAATACTACTGCTGCTATAATTGTTTTTTTTCTGTTCATATTTTTTCCTCTTTCCTTCTAACTATTTTTTTCTATATTATCGTTTTCTTTCTTTATCAATACTAGAATAATTAAAAATCCTAATGCTGAAAGTAAGAAAACTATTATAGACAAATCAAATTTTAAATCCCATGTATTAGGAATTTCTTCAGTACTTTCTACTTCTAAAGAAAATACCCAAACTATTTTAGTTATTAACTTACTAAAATCATTATCTAATTCTACCGGTAATTTAATTTCAAAGTTAATTTCATCTTTATCTCCGCTATTATAAGTACCAAGTACCAATTTATTTATATTTGTTAAATTACCTTCACTGAGTACTTCACCAGATTTATTTTTTATAACGATTTTAATATTATCTAGTAAGTTTTTTTCTTCTTGAGTTAAGTCTTCAGTATTTACTGATAAATAATATTTAATTCTATTTTTACTATTATTATCAATAATTACTTTATCACTTATATTATCTCCTGGTAATAGACCTCCTAAGTTATCAAAAAATCCATCTCCAATATCTAAATAATCTTGAGCATTATTTTCATAAATAACTTCTGAGCCACCAGAAGGATCTATAGAATAAGATCTTTCTATTGCTTCTTTTATATCCACATTCCAATTATTATTAAAATTCTTTGCTTGTATAGCTTCTACAAGTATGTTAACAATTATCTTTTTACCTTGATATTCACTAGTTAAATTATCAGGTACATGTATATAATCAAATAAACTTACCTCTCCATTTGAAGCTAATACATTGTCATAGTAATAATAATCATCAGTCTTATTCCATTCCTTATAATTACCATCAATATATTCTAATTCGTCATATTCTTTACCATCAATAATATAAGTAATCTTAGCTCGTATATAACAATCGATTCCAAGATTATCTATTCTAGGATTTAATGATATATCTTCTCCAGGCATTACTATTTCATTATCTTCTGTATATAAAGTACCATCTCGATACTCTTTTATATCTATATCTACATATGAAGTGGATAATTTGCTTTCAGTACTATTAACAACTTCATTAGATAATGAATAAATACCAGATATACTCATTAATATAAAGAATACTACTCCTAGTAAAAATAATCTTTTTTTACTAGCACAATATTAAACCACCTCCTACTTTCCCTATTATTTATTATAATACATATTACAAATTTTATAAAGGGTTATACTATAATTTATATGCATGAATTACTAATCTTCCCTTATTATCATTGCTACAAGTAGATAAAGTAATTATTTGTTCTACATTACTTAAATCTTTTTTATAATCATAAATACTTCTATTATTAAACTCTTCTAAAGTTTTATCAAAATCATCAAAATTCTTACTTGTATAATAATCATTAGCACTAGTTTTATATACTGAAAATACTTGGTAATATCTATTTTCACCATTTATTACTAGTAATATCTTACCATCATCATGATTCTTAAAAAAATTATCAACAGTACCAAACATACTTCCATCTCTTCTATGATGGCCATATATAACTATATTCTGATCATCTAACGTATTATTAGAATCCATGAAAATCCAACCAGCACTATTTTTATTCTTATAAAAATCATGATTTAAATAATAACTATTATTATTTCCTTGAACTACTGGATAATCTATATTTGTATGTTCAACCTTTAACCATCCAATCATATCAGAGTTCATTTCATATAAATCGTCTTGAAGATTATAATCGTCTCCATCAATTGTTACATAATCTGAAACAGTGGATATAATTTTTTTTACTTCTTTATTTTCCATATTCCAAACTATTAACTGATAACCAGAAATAGTCATTAGTAGAAAAAAAAGAATACCCAATACAATTAATATTCTTTTTTTCATTTTTTTTGTCCCCTTTTCTTTCCAGATAATAATCCCAATAATAAAAATAAAACTACTAAATAACAACCAGTACCAATTAATATAACTATAGCTGAAAATTCAAACATAATTCCAAAAGATAAAAATAATAAAAGTAATCCAAAAGATAATGCTAATAAATCAGCTATAATCGACGTTTGCTCTTTATCATAACCAAATTCAATATTATCACTTTTACGATATGGATTATAATTCCCATTATAATGTTTACCAGTCACATACTTATGATGAGTTTTAACAACTTCCACAATATGTTTTTCATTATAATCAAATTCAATCGTCGTCTCATATTCATTCGTTCCTGTTTGATTACAATCTACAATTGTTAAATATACTTTTTCACCATACATACTATTACTACCTCTCATAATAAGAGAGTAAATAACATAACAAATAATAGCTAAAGAGATTCCCATCATTAATAATATTGGTAAATAATCCATCATACATATCACCTACTTTAATTTATCTTCCATAATCAATCGATACGTTTGATAAGGAAACATGAAATCCCATTTCAAAATATGATACATATGAATTATACATTTTAGTCGAACATCCATATCTTTTGTTTCTTCAAACAAATCTCTATAATCTAATAAATCTGTTTTTTCATATGTATCTAATTCATCTAAATGAGTTGTATCTAATAAGAAAGAATGATAACATTTTTGAATTCTTTCATTCATATCCTCTGTATCAAAATGAGAGTCTTCATACTCTTTTAGTTTTTGAACAGAACTTATTTTATTATGAAGAATATAATTAAATAACACATAACAAATAGTAATATCATTTTTATCTTTATGAGTATTAATCATTTGTAATAATTCATTCATTCTATCGACTCCTTCCTTTTCCTTTTATATCACCATCATTTTTTAAAGAATCTAATTGAATTAAATCGTAAATATTTTGATTATGAGCAATCATAAAAGATAATGTTTCTCGTAAACGAACATCCAAATTCAAAACAAGTTGTAAAGAAACAATATAACATTGGGCAATTTTAAACTTTTTTTGATCAATGCTTTTCTCAATAATTCTAAAGATTTCTTCTATTTTTTCACGATCTTCAGATAGATAAATTAATTCATCAATATTAGCTTCATGATAACAAGCACATAAAGACATATATTCACTTTGTGTTTTTTCTTCTACAGATAATCCTTCAAGGAAATAATCTTTTTCACTATCTATAAACTTATCTACATCAATAAATAAATCTTCACGATATCCTTTATAATAATCCAAATAATGATTAATATCGTTATTCAAATCTACTTCTTCTATATTAAAAAACTTTTTAATATCAATATACTCAGATATATTTTTATCACTAGAAATCATATAGCCTAATGTCTTTTTTAACTTGATATCCATTCCTAATAATAATTGCAATGAAACAATATAGAATTGAGCTTTTTTATAATCCTTTTGACTATATAGTTCATGAATAGTATTTAAAGTTTCATAAATACATTCTTTTTCATGTTTTGGAATAGTTGACTCTATTTTTGATACATAGCTATATAAAGAACCAATTTCCATCTTAGTTTTTTCATCTTCAGGAGTATTTTTTGGAAAAAAGCTATCTTCACTTTTTATAAAACTTCTAAAATCTCTAAACCATTCTGAAATATATTTTTCATAAAAATCCATATTACTTCCTCCTTACAGAAGATAAAACTTCTTTATTTGTCTGAGAAACCCATTCAGCAACTTCACGTCCACCAAATATCTCCGCTATTTTAATTTCATCCAATGGAGTTGTTAAATAGAATCCTCCTCCATCTGTACTTATTACAAGTGGTATCTTATTTTCAAAATACCATCGATATGGTATATCATCTAAACGAGTTATATTACCTAATGTGAAATTAGATGAGGCATTTATTTCAACAATAACTTTATATTTTCTAAGTAACTCTAAGTACTTCTTTGTCCCTTTAAAATGTAAACCATGTCCTATACGAATTTCTGGTGGTGGAACCGTTAATGGCTTTTCTCCTCTTGCTTTTCGTTCTTCATTTAATTCATTAACTAATAAATCTAGTATTTCTAGTGTTTTAAGAGGATTATCATTTTCTACTCCCTTACCAGGTTCATAATAAATCTCTCCAGCATGTAAACGAAGAGTTAAAAATTTATCAGGATATCTAGTCAATATTTCTAAAACTACTTTTAGTTTATCATGCAATGATCCAGAGCCATCCTTACTAACCCTATAATCACTTCTTGTTATAGGTTGTTCCATTCCCATTAAATCAAAACCAGTTACATATCCTTGTTCTATTAAATCTGGAAGAATAGTATCTAACGCATTCTTACCACCTGTATATAAATCTAAATTCTTTGTTCTATGCAAACTATATAAAAATCGGAATGATATTCCATCTTGTTCAAAACTTCCTATTTGATCAATCATCTTTCGAATTGTATCTCCCGTTGAGAAACTAAATTCAACATATTTAACGCCTTGTTTTTTTAAAGTTTCTAAACTTCTTCTTAAAAATTCAACATATAGTTCTCTACGATTATTGCTTCGAATATCAGCTATTTCTTTTCTCCAACCATCTTTTCCTTCATCAGCTACTAATTGACACATATCTAAAGTTCTATAAAAACTAGCATATTCTATTAAAGCATCTCTTCTATGAGAAATTCTACTTAACATACCAAAATCAACCTGATCACTAGGTGTAATACTTAAATCACTAACAAGTAAATTATATAAATGAGGATTAGATAATATATCTCCTTTGGTATAACATTTTTGACCTTCCTCACAAATAATTTTTAATGGGTCTCCCTTTTTTAATCTACAACGATCAATTAAATGGTCATCAGCATCAAAAACAAAATAATCATCTAAACCAATTTGATCTAAAATTAAATTTAAGAACTCTTCCCCACCCAATACTTCCTTGAAATGAGTATGTAATTCTACCGTATTTTTACTAGCTTGAATTCCAGTTTTCACTGCTTCCAAGTATCGTCTTTCATTTTCAAGCAAAACCCTTCTAACAGAAGGAGACTTAGATGTTCCATCAATCATCATTTGCATATTACGATACATAATTGTTGGAACAAATCTTTTAAAATCAATCATTTTTTTATCATTTATATCAAAAGACAAAAATGGATATTCCCATTGTAATAATTGAACTCTACTACCCATTTGATCAATAGTTATAGAACCAGGTTCCGTATTTCCACTAGAAAACAGCAATACTTCACTGCCATTATAGATTATTTCTATATACAAATAATGATTAATATTAATTCTATAAACTCTTCCTGGTTCCATAATATCACCTACTATATAAATTATATCATAAAAAAAGGAGATATTTTCTCCTTTTTACCAAGCATAAGAATAGTCTTCTTCAGACAGTTCTTTTGGTTCATAAACCGTTCCAGCAAACCACACTTCTCCAGATTCTTTATCTCTGATTAAATACATATAAGGATTATTAAAAGTCATATTAATTCTCTTAACTGGAACATCAAACCAATAATTAAATCCATCATCAGCTGCACCTTTTCCACCCATAGCCGTTGCTGCAGCAGCTTTAATACCTTCATTTGAGAATTCAATATTTGCTTTATGAACAGCAGTATCAATATATTCTCCCTTAGAATCTATCATCTTAGACAAATCTGCTCTACTAGAATCAAATACATCTGTAATACCTAAAGATTCTAAATCTTTCATTAAATCTAATTCATATTCATAATTAAACAAAGGAATATAGCCATCTATAATTGTCATATATCCATCTTCAAAACTATCTAAAGATAAATTTTTTAATCCATTAATATAACCATTAATTTCTTCTGCTTTAGTATTTTTAATAAATTCATCTAAAGATACTTTCTTAGGCATTATACCTACATATTGTAAAGTAACACCTTCATAAGTTTTTAAATCTTTAGCAAACACTTTTACATCTTCATTATCATTAAACAAGAAATCTGTTGAATTACTCATATGTTTATAATTTGTTTTTAATTCATTCATATAAGTATCGATACTAAAGTCATCCCATTGTGCTTCTTCTGGATATTCTTTTTTCCATTTTTCATATTCTTCTAATACTGTTTTACGAATATTATCTTCTCCTAAAGTAGTAATAATATCATATTTATTAGCAACTGCACCAATTTCAACAGACTTAGCTTTTTTACTAGAACCACTAAATTCTAATTCTGTATACCCTGCGCCATCTAAACTTCCAATATAGAAACCATAATCATAATCATGTGGATACTCTGCATCTTTAGAAGCTTCAATCTTTTCATGTTGAAAACTTACAGAATAATCTTCATGTTCACTTTGTATCTTTTTATTCCATTCCATATCAATAGCTAAGGCATTAACTAATACAAAATCATTATCACTTACATCATCCAATAAATCAGGTATCAATTTAAAGGTCTTTCCACTTACCCAATCATTAATAGCTTTAGGTGAACGGAATGAATCCACAATTAACTCTGCATTATATTTATCACTTAATAATTTTTTATAATCATTATTAATATTCTTTTCAAATTCATCTTTAATAAACAATGCATTTGCAAAAGACATATGCTCATTATTTGGATACTTCTTAGCTACATAATCACCAATAATAGAATCCAATTGTACTTTTGTATCACCATCGGTTCCTTCGGCTAACATTTCTAATGCATATTTAATAGATAATGGACTATAAACAACATTTTTCTTATTATTCTCTAATTGCATAAAATACAAATCAAAATTTTGTAATCCATTATCAGTAATTGTATATTCAGACTTTACTACTGTTCTTTTTGATTCTGTCTCCGTTTTTTCATTATCTTTACTAAATAAACTATCTCTATTTAGATAAACAAAAACACCTGCTACAGCAACAATAAGTACAAGAATAACACCTACAATAATACCTATCTTTTTCTTAGGTTTTTCTGGTGGTAATTCTAATTTCATAGTTGCTTCTAAATTTTCATTAGTTCCTTCATTATTCATCTAACCACTCTCCTTCTATTTTCTACTAAAATTATATCACAAATAGAAAACTATAAAAGATATTTTTAAATCAAATATAATGAATAAAAAATCATTGGTTGAAATTAAAAAATAACTAATATATAATATAAAATCAGGAGGTTTACTATGTTAAATACAGAAGCATTAAATAATTTATTAAATTCATTAAATTTACAAATTGAAAGAATGAACGGGGAATACTTCATTCATAATTATAATTCTAATATTACAGATAGAATAATAAGTAATGGAAAACAATATGAATATACCTTTATAAAAGACGAAACTATATATCATCTTACTATTACTAATAATTCCATTACACTAAAAAACAATTTAAGAGAATCCATTACATTTAATAAGGAAGGATTTCAATATTGCGAAAAAGAAAGTAATGAAGAACACAATAAATCTTTAGTTACCATTAATCGTAGTCTTATATCTTTCTTTAAACAAGATATACTAAAAGGTACACAAGAACCTCATCACGCAATTGGGGTAAAAGCCCATACTGGAAGAGATATATTTATCTTATATAAGGCATCTGAAGATATTGGTATAAATGGTACACTAAAAAAGGATACACTTATTACATACGAAGATGATAAAGTAATGAGAAAAGATACAACTAGACATTATAATGAACAAGGTAAAATGACAAATGGAAGTGTTCAAGATCAAGAAATAGATGCTGATATGGATGAATATATTATTCAAGAATTATTAACACATCCACATATAGAAGAATTACTTTCTAGAATAGATACAATACTTCCAGAAGTATCTACTTACCTACTAGCAATCAATCCAAATCTTGAACCAATTATTTTAAAACATAGAAAAACAAAAAGCTTATAAGCTTTTTGTTTTTATTTATACTTGCCTTTATGAATTTTTTTAGAAACTGTATCATCATATGGATTTGGAGAAGTTCTATACTCTTCTCTAACCAAAAAAGTATTAGGACTATATTGATAATCATCATCTTCTATAACAGGTCTTTGTTTTTGTTTTAATCTTTCCATTTCTTCCTGAATAGCTGAAGTTGTTTGAGCAATATGTACCTTATCCAATTTATCAATATATTTTTGATATTGAGGATATCCCCATCCTTTAATAACAATACATAGCTTATATTCATTCTCTTTATCTTCATAATTAAAATGAACACCTTTTTCTGGATCATAATCCATTCTATACTCTACTAGATTATCCTTAGATTTCATTCCTATTTTCTTTTGATTACCATAACTAACAGATAACCTTCCAATATTACTATTACCTCCAGAATAGAAAACTCCTTTTTGATCTCTTAAATTTCGAATAATATGAATAGCTTCTTCATAAGAGACTGGTCCAATTACTTGTTCACCTTTTCCATGGGACATATAAGCCTTTCTATAATAATCTTCATAATCAACTTCTTTGATTTGATTATCTTCCTTATATAATCGTTCTACTTCTAAATAGGCTTTCGAAATACTCTCCATTTCCTTTAAATCTGATATTTTTTCATTATCAGATTTATGATGAATATCATATTGAATCTTACCAGCAAAAGATGAAACAGGTATGACAGCATTTTGTATTTTAGCAGAACATTCTGATTTATCTATTTCCGTATGTTTTCCAACAAGACACAATACTTTTCTATAATTACCAAATGGTTTGTCTCCCAATAAAGACTCTATTTTCTTACATTGATTAGTTCTTCTAATTAACCTTAACAACTTCTTAGCTGCCTCTCCTTTTAAAATAGGAGAAGGAATACTAGAAGAATCATCTTTTCCACGTAAGTCTCTTTTAAATTCTCCTTGTTTATTAACAGATATACGCTTTCCAATTAAATCATTTGTACATATAAAATAAGTATATAAAGGTGTAACTACTACATAATCCATAGATATGAAATAGGACCCACTTTTAAAATGTATATTATTTAAAACAATAGCAGAAGTATCCCCCAATAAATCTATTTGATGAAATAATTCTTTTTCATTCTCAATAGCTCCTTGTATAGCATATAATTCATTTTTAATAGCTTTATTCTGCGGTTCCTCTCGTAATAAAGAAAGAAGCGCTTCTTCACGTTTCTTTAGTTCTTCACTTGGATTATAAAAATGATTATTTTCTGCCATACAATCACCTATTTCTACTTTTATTATAAATTATTTCAAATATCTATCCAAGATAATCAAAAAAACACTTTACAAAAAAAGACAACTATAAGTTATCTTTTACATATTCTGCTAATTTAACATCTGCAGGACATAATTCAAAGTTGATAAGTTCATCTTTATCCACAAACTGATATTCTGAATGAACACGTAATTTAAAATTACCAGATACATATTTGCATTCATATAAACGTAAATCAATAGTTTTATCTGGATATTCACATAAATTATTAGTTAAGAATCGAATACATTTAACATTCATATCAAATTCCTCACGTATTTCTCTTTCAATAGCTTGTTCCTCTGTTTCTCCTGGTTCAACTTTACCTCCAGGGAACTCCCATTTATGAATAGTATACTTAGAACCATCCAATCTCTTAGCAATTAAATATTTCCCATTTTTCTCAATTAAAGCTGCAACAACAGTTAACATAGAATCACCTAGAAATATAATAACATAAAAAAAGACTATATAAGTCTTTTTATTTTAAACCTTTTGATTTAAGTTCTTCTAATCTAGGAATTAATGTTTGTCTATGAGCTTGAACATATTCATTCCATTTATCACTAAATGGAGTGATTTCATCTTCGCCTTCCTCTAAATATTCTTCTTCTCTAACAGAATCAGACAAGAAAGGCATAGCATATGGTAAATTTAAATTTTGATCAATTTCTTCTGATGAATAAGCTCCACCTCTAAGTAAATCTAATGTTTTATAGAACTTATCCATACTTTCTCCAGAACAATCTTTATAAAGCATCCATATTTTAGATCCTCTAATACCTAATGAATCTAATGTTAATACTTTAATAAATCCCATTGGATCATTTAACATGTTCATTAAAACAGTTAATGCTCCTGGATTCCCTTCTGACATAACCATAAGCATGTCCATCATAGACATATTTCCACTGATTTTTTCTTTCACTTTTATCCCCCTTAAGTGTTTACATTATACCATTTTTAAGGATAAAAGTCGAATTTTGCCCCTAAATAAAAAAGAAAAAGTCATACTCTTTTTACTAATTCTAAACAATATTCATTTTGAATTTTAGAAATTGTATAATATTCATCATTTTCATTAAAATGAATTAATCTATACAAATGATTATCTTTATCTAACATTGTTTTACTATCTTGTCTCATTAAATAAGTCATATAATTATACAAAAATACAACATCTGAATAATGATACTTACATTTACTAGACTGAATAATATTACCTACTTTATTCATAAAATCATAACCAGATTCCCATTCATAAATAGCATATTTCTTTTTATCTGTATACTGAAAACCTAACTCCAAATCAAAATCTTTCATTGGAAATAACTTTTCTTTCATTCGAAATCCTTCTGTAATCAAACCCATTTTTGCTCTAGCTTGATCTCCTAATGTACCATCTAATTCCCATACATCTCCTCGATTATATAATTGAACCAAACTATGTTCTCCCATTTTGCACTCAACATCCAACGAAGTTAATTCTTGTAATAACGGATGTAAAATACTTTGAGAAAAAGAATGACATACTACCAAAGTATCTTGAATATGATGAATATTAAAATAATGTTGTTCTATTTCCTTAATCATCTTTTCTGGAAACAAAGTAAAATAATTCCATCTCGCATCAAAAGAAAAGATTTCACAACAACGAATATAAATATATCTAGCCTTTTGAAATTCAGTAAAATGCTTATCTTTTAATTCGTTGCTTAGTAATTCAACCAAATCCATAAAAATTTCCCCTTTAATAACTCCATGTATTATAAAGACATTTACTCTTTTGTCAAATAAAAAAAGGATAAATAATCCTTTTTATTTATAATGTTTTTCAATCTCTATAGAATGAATATTTACATCTCCAGTTGGTGTTCCTCGATCAGCTTCTCTTTTACGATATGGACCAATTGCTAAACCACCAATATGTATTTTACTTTCATCAACACCCCTATGATCATCTGCCTCTACTTTATGTCTAGTTTCAATATTATCAGACATATTTCTTATAGTTACATCACTAACACTATTACTTTCACTTGCTTGTGAGTGAAAACTTCCTATTTCATTATTCATATAATCCTCCTATTTATACTTTATCTGAAAAATAATTATGTGTCCCATCGCCGCCATAATAATAAGTATTAGAATTAATATTTCTTACTCCATTTAAAGCATCTGCAACAGTTCTTTGAGCCCTATCTAATCTAGATTGATTCAATCCTAATTGTTGAGGAGTTTTAAATGATGGATTTCCATTAGAATCATAATTAAGAAAACCATCACATGTTTTTCCCCATGGCCAATAACCTTTTTGTAATGCACTTTCGACAGTATTTCCAAAACCGCCTCCTGTTTCTATTCTATTTAAAATAGTTGAACAAACTCCTAAAGCATCATCATCTCCTACTCCAGCTTCTCCTGCAACTTGACCAACCAAAAACATATAATCCCTTTGAGAAATAGTACCTAAGCTTATATTGGTAGTTCCTCCAACTACATATTTCTGATTATTATACGTTAATACTCCATTAGAGCTTTTAGACGCATCAGATGCAATTCTTTTAGAATGCAGTATTCCTGTATAATTTGCAGATAAATTAATCGTTGGTGCAGGTGCAACAGCAACTGCTTCAACAGGAGCAGGCTGTACAACTTCTACTGGAATAGAAGCTTCTACAATTGGTGATGCTTGTTCAACATTCTGAACAGGTTGCTCTACAATAGGTTCCGGTTGTACTTGTTCTACCTGAATAGGTGCTGGTTGTGCTAGATTAACAACATCAGATGATGGAATGATTAACCCCTGACCTGCATATACTAAATTAATATTTGATATACCATTTGCTTGCGCAATTTTCTCTACAGAAGTACCAAACTTTTGTGAAATTGTATTTAAAGTTTCTCCTGGTTGAATAACATAACTAGTTCCTTGAATAGGTGCTACCGGTGGAATTGAGGCTACATTTTCTATAGGAGTTTCTGTAAAAGCATCATAATCAATAATCAAATCTTGACCCGCCATGATACTATTTACATTTTGAATATTATTAAGAGCAGCTAAATCCTCAACCGATTTACCATAACGACTAGCAATCTTACCCAAAGTATCTCCGGATTGAACTTTATACACTGTTGCATTTTCAATAGATTTATTAGAATATCCGTTTATATTAAATTGTGTCATATAACCACCTATCATAAATATATCATATTATAAAGAAAAAGACTTCCGAAAAAGTCTTTTTATACATAAACATTTACAAACTAATTATAGCTATCTGAGAAAGAATTATGTGTTCCATCCCCAGCATAAAATTTCGTATCAGAATTAATATTTCTTACACCATTCATAGCATCTTCAACAACTCTTAGTGCTTTTTCTAAACGAACATATTCTCCACCTAATTGTTGAGGCGATTTAAATCCTATAGGGTTTCCTGATGCATCATAATTAATAAATTGATTACATGTTTTTCCCCATGGCCAATAACCAATTTGCAAAGCTTCTTGAACGCTATTTCCCCACGCTCCTCCAGCTTCTACTCTATTTAAAATAGTACAACATACACCTAAAGCATCATCGTCTCCTACTCCCGATTCTCCTGCAACTTGACCAACCAAATAATAATAATCTGTTTGAGACAACGTTCCTTGACTAGGATTTGTTACACCACCAACAGTATAACGTTGATTATCATAAGTAATAACTCCCAAATCAACACGAACACTTGAGGATGCGCTTCTTTTGGCTAACACATTTCCCGTATAATTACCAATATATGTAAAATCTACTGGTTCAGAAGCAGTAACTTCTGTTGGCTGAACAGGTGTTTCTGGAGCAGATTCAGCACTCACACTAGCAGAAATCTGATTAGCTTCTGCTACTAAAGCTTCAGCAACAACGTTTTCAGGTACTTCAATACCTGCTTCCATTAATAATGCAGCTGTTAGTTGAACATCTAAATCTTTAGGCATTCCATCAGGAATATAAGAACGGAATGTTTCTATAGCAGTATCTGTAGCCACTGGTTCTACTGGAGCTTGTGGTACAGAGACTTCTTCTCTCACAGTTTCTACAGGTTCTACTGGAGAGGTTTCTTCCACTTGAACTGGTTGTTCTTCTACAACTTCTTCTGGAGCTTGTACATCTTCAACCACTATAGGTGGTTCCTCTTCTACTTGAACTGTCTGAGCATCAACAGGTTCTTCCTCTCTTTCAACTTCATCCACAGCAATTGAAGCAGGCTGTTCTACTGGAGAAGGTTCCGGTGCAACTTCTTCTTCCTCTCTTTCAATCTCAGGAACTTCCATAGGAGCAGCTTGTGCTATTTGAGAAGGTTCAGGTACAGCGTCTTCTTCTCTTTCTAATTCCTCAGCTACTACAGGTGGAACATCTTCAACTGGTACCTCTTCTGGTAAAGTTTCTTCTACTGGTTCTTCAATTAATTCATCTAAATCTACTGTAACATCCACTTCTTGGACAGGAGAAGGTTCCGGTGCAACTTCCTCTTCTCTAGCAACTTCTTCTACTTCTACAGGAGCAGATTCCTCTACAGAAACATTAGGAATAATTAAATCTACATCAGCATATATCAAATCAATATTTTGAATATTGTTTGCTTTGGCTATATCTTGTATACTAACACCATACATATTGGATATTTTAGTTAAAGTATCTCCAGGCTTAATACGATATATAACATTTTCTGTTTTTGAACTAGATGCTTCTATTGGAGGATTATCCACCAATGAGTCATAATCTATAATCAGTTCTTGACCAGCTAAAATATAATTTACATCCTTAATTCCATTTAAAGCAGCTAAATCCTCAACTGATTTACCATATTTACGAGCTATTTGAGACAAAGTATCTCCATATTGTACAGTATATACTGTTTTATTATCTACTTGTTTTGCATCATAAGATCCAATGTTAAAACTAGGCATACCATCACCCTAATTACAATATATCACAATTTAAATACATATTTAAAAAAAGACTATAAAAATAGTCTTTTTTATACATTTTTATTTACATTATTATCATACATCTATTTTAACACTAGTACCATCCATTTTATATATCTTTGGAATATATAAATTTCTTTCAGATAATAAATCTTCTTGCTTTATGTCGACTGATCGAATCACAGTTGGACTAGTATTTACAAATATATGACTAGATTGTACTTCTCTCATAAATTTTGATGCACTATCATTATCCGTTGTAAAAATAGAAGTACTAAATCCATTTCCATTATAACGAATTTGTGTAATAGCATCTTCTACATCACTTACTACAATAGCATCATCAAAATCATCTTTTCCCTGATCATCTACATATAATTGAACATCTAATTTTAAATCCAATATTTTATGAATTAAATCAGAATCAATCATTTTTTCTATATACATATCATAATGATAAGCTCCAGATACAACCACATCTGTACTGCATTCTTTTATATATCTACTTACAAAATCATGATTACCTATAATAACTGTTTTAGCAATAGATTGATAATTCTCAAATATATCTGATTGAATAGAATAACATTGTTGGAACATATGTGTATCCATATTTTCTTTTTTTAATATAGTTTCCATCAAACTAATCAATAAACCATTACTACCTAACATATATCCATCATACATAAATATCATTGTATTATGTGTTAATAAACCAAGTAACATCATTTCTAACATAGTATATGTATTACCATCAAATAAAACCAATATAATACCAAGTTTTTCATATAATGTAGTTCTCATCAATTGATCATTATAAATCTTTATTTCATCATTATGATGAATTATAGAATCTACCTCTTCATATCTTCCTAAAATTTTATCAATTTCATTTTCATCTAATCGAAATCCATTATTATTTGTTAAATCAATTGCATTTGTATTATTAAATAAAGATAAGTTTAAACGAACAGCTTTCATAAATTGACTAATTAAAGCTTTCTCATTTTTAACATAATTGCTTCTATCAGCTTTTAAAGCATTCGTAATAATATCACTAATTTTACCTTGTTCCATGTGATAAGCCCCTTTCTTCATCTAATTCTTTTTCTAATCCCATAACCATATTATAGAAAAGAACTTGTTCTTTATCTAAACGACGAATATTGAATTCTTTATTATTCTTTATCTGCTCTAATGCTAATCGTATTTGGACAGCCACTTTTCTCAAGACTTCTATATCATCACTAATATTTATTTTGATATTATAGAATAAATCCGCTAATACGATTTCTTTTTCCGTTTCTTCATAGATAATAGCAAAATTAGAATGCATTACTATTTTTGTCAATGTAGGATCTAAATCATAATTCCATGCAATCTCTGAAACAAATCGATCTTTACGATAAACTTGAGTATTCCCTTCAAACTTTTCTCCTTTTGTTGCAAGTTCTAATTTATTCAAAGAAAGAACATCTCTTTGTTTCATATTAGAATCATCTAATATTACAAACTCATCTTGGTATACTGTTGGAGTTTCTTCTTCACTAGTTGGTACTTCTTCCTCTCCAGCAATAACATATTGAGTTTCTGAATCATTTGTATATAAAGTATGTGTTAATTGAACTGGTTCTTTAAAATGAAGTGGTCTTGCTACTACAGTAGCATCAATAGAAGAATTTCTTCTCAAAGAATCTGCAATATCATTATACCCTCTACCAACAGTAACTTTACGAATACGTAACATTTCAAACTGTACTTCTGTAATCTTACCTTCTTCAAATAATTTTCTAAATACTTCTTCATCTTTCGCAATAATCTCTTCTGCTGCTTGTTGATATAAATGGAAGATAATATCAGATAGTTTCTCTCTATCAATTCCTTTTAATCGAGCTCGATTAAATGCCTTCGAAGGAACTTCAATATTATCAAAACATACAACATTTTTATTTCTCCATACCCAACTTTGAGCAACGATATTTCCTTCTTCATCTTTAATAACAAATACTCTTCCATGCTCTGAAACCATACTATGTTCCATACTTACTTCTGCTGCATTATCAAGTTCTTGACAACAATCAGATAATGTACCAATTGCAACTGCTAATGGATCATCTAAACGTAACATTTCATAAGAGTATCCTTCAACATTTGTTTTAACTCTTGGAATACTACTATATGTTCTAATTTTTCCATAATTATATATTTGCTGTAAAATATTAAATGTTCTTTGATCATAACCGGCAGATGATGCAACTTCAGCTAATCGCTCATTACCATATTCTACATCCTGATAACTATTTGTCTTAACAAAGGCTAATGCTAAATCTAACGTTAAAACACGATTACTATTTAATGCTTTAATTTCATTCCATTGTTTTTGAATAGAACTCATATAAGATATATATTCATCACTGCTTAAAATTAAATCTATATTATCTAATAAGAAATCTCTGAAACTAGCATCATATTTCATTTCAAATCCGCCGAATAATTTATGAGCTCTATCAGATGTTAGTACAGAACCAATATTAGCTTCCTCCATCATACTTCTTAATTTTATCATTTCAGCTTTATTACGTTGTGTATTAATACGTAAAACATATTTACCACGTTCATCTAATACATAAGAATTCTTTAATAATGCTCTTAACTCAAGAACTTCTTTTATTGCATCTTTTTCAATATCTGGACTCGTAGTATCTAAAAAATCAATTCTAAAAGCAATTAATTCTCTATTCTCAGGATCAAAATGTTCTTCAAGTTTTGTCATTTCTTCTTGAGTTAACTCTCTTGGAATATCACTAAATAATTGCATAAATTTATGAAATCCATCCATATCATCATCAAATACACCAAAAGTCATCGCTGCTTTTAACATAGCAAAAATATCTTCCTCTGCTCTATTATGTCCCTCTATTCTCATGATTTGAGACCATTTTTTACCAGAAGACATAAACTTATCTGTTTGACTAACAGGGAATAATAACATAACCATTTGATGAGGAATAAAATGTAACTTATCATACCAAGTAAATAGCAAATCTTCCTTTCGATAAGTCAACATATATTCAACAGCTGAAGGATTTTTTATTCCTATACGTATTGCCTCCTCAGTTCCATATCGAGTAAACAATTTACGCAATCCTTCATTTCTAGGATCTTTTCTCGTAAAAATCAACATTACATTTTTACTTTCTAAATAAGGTAACCAATCTTTATGTTCTTTTAAAGTATAAAAATCTAATGCATCACAATCTCTTCCTTCATAAAAACGATTCTTTAGTTCTTGAGGTGCATTAAAATCTAAGAATAAAGAAGGATATTCTTCACCCAATAATGGATAAAGATCTTCTCCATAGAAACAAGTTCCTTCCAAAATACTCTTTACAATTTGAGACTTTACTAAACTACGAATTTCTTCTATGTTTTTAACATTTTGATTTAATTGAACGGTTGCTTTATAAATATAATTTCCATATTCTTTAAACAATTCTAGAATTATATCATTATCCAATTGAGGGCATGATTCAAAAAACACATTCATAACTCTATTAAATCCAAGATTCATCTTTTTATTTAATAAGAATTCACACCATTCTGGATGTTCTTGAATAATTCCAGGAACCAATTTCTTTTGATAGAATAAATTATACAATTCCTCTGGGGCATCAGATGATAAAAACAATTCAGGATGAATAGCAATAAAATCATCTGGTAATATAGTATCATCATAATGAACCTTTTCATTAACAATACAATGATATATTTTGTTAACAATTGTACTTAATTGTTCTTCTCTTGATTCATTTACATCCAAAGTTACATTTAAATCACCATTATATATACAACGTTTTAGAATACCTCCATATTGAGCAAAGAACTCTAATATTTCTCGATTACTAAAATCACTTTGCATTAGACCAATAAGGCTAGTAGACATTACAGGTTGAGGTCCTTGATAAGATGAATCAACAACATTTACCATGATATTTTCAATAGATAGATCTAAATCAATATGTAATAAATATGGTATCCAATCCGGATGTTTATGAATATCTTCAATAGATAACTTAGTATATCCCATTCCACTATAAGATTGTCTTCCATAAAAAGTTTCCATCAATTCATAAGGTGCATTATCATCTAAATATAATTCTGGATGAACCTGTTTAAAACTATCTGGCAATTTACGAATATCAAACGTTTTTTTATGACGCAAAGAATAATATAAAACATCATTAACATATTGTTCATAATCATCATGACTTTTTATATATTTACAAAAATCATCTAATTCACTTTCATCAAAACTAGATAACACCATATTTAAAGTATCTTGATATTTTAAAATTAAATGAAAGTAATTCTTTGTTCCAATCCTTTCTAACAACGTACTCATAGAACTATAACGAATTGTAAAAACAATATCTTTTTCTTCTAATATTGGTATCAATTCTGGATGAGTATTACAAATCTTAATAAGCTTATCTGTATCACCATTAAAGGCACGCTCAATATCTTTAATAAATTTATCTCTTTCATCCTCATTCATATTAGAATACATTTCTTCTAATAAATTATAATCTAAATACTCTTCAGGGAATAACTTTTCAAAACGTTTACGACTTCTATTTATAAATTTATTTAAAGAATAACTATCTCTATTACGAACATATTGAATAACTTGTTTAAAACTAGATACCAATTCTTCTGGTGTATGAGCTTCAATTTCCATACCTTTAGAATCTATTTCATCAATTAAATCAAATATTTCATCAATAATATAACCATGTTCTGCATTATATTCTATCAATGCATCTAAACCAATTTGTTCTATTAACTTAACAACAAGTTCACTTTTGAATAAAGATGATAATGGTACATACTGACTATATACTTTCATATACTTCAAAGGAGCATAAAAATAGTAGTCACTAACACTATGACGAATTGCTACTGTAAACTTTTCTTCTAAAGACAAAGATTGATAAAGTTTTAATTGTTCATCATCATAATAAAAACGATTTAAGTATTTAGTTATTGGTCCATCCAATTCCATAGGTACCTGAGATAAGTATTCTTCAACACTACCAAATATTTTTATTATATATTGAACACTACGAGAAGATTTTACACCAAGTGCAATATCATATTTACTCAAAATATCATAATAATAACGTACCTGTCCAATACTCAAATTTCCCTCATAATAATTTTTAATAACATCTTCAGGTAATTCTCCATCAGAAATAAAAACATTTGGAAATAGTTCTATCATTTCTCTTGGAAATAAATCAAGACGAACATCTATACCATAGTTTTTTCTTGCAGAAAACAAAATTTGTTCAAATAAATATTTTTTAGCTTCTTCATAAGTTGGAGAACTAGAAATATCAATTTCTTTTTGGATAGAAACTTTGACATAATCAAACTCACCTTCAGAAGAAAAGCAATATAAAGATAATTCAGGATAATCTTCTATAAATTGTAAAAAGTTTTTTAAGCCAATTTTATTAACAATTAATGATTCAACACCTCGATGGTTATAACGAAATGATGATTTCCCAACACATTTTCGTAAAGATGGATATTGAATCAAATCATTCAAATTTATTTTTCTCTCATAAAATTTCTTTTTAACTTCATCTGGAATAGTATCATCAGGAAAGAATTCTGGATGTTCTCTTTTAAAATCAGCATCAAAATCCTCTTCATTATAATAAATTTCTTGTAAGTTACGTAAATTACATCCACGAAAATTAGCAGTTTCATAAGAACATTCTTGTATTAAAGAAAAATCTAAATTTGCATGTGTCTTAGACATATCTAAATTTTCTGCAACTAAATACATTCCTTCCCATTCTTCAAAAGGAATATCACTTAAATCATATCTTTGTAACTCACTCATGTATGAATTAAACTCAGCAAAAAATTCTTCTTCATCTACCTGTACATCAGAAGAAATAGAAGCCATTTCTAATACTCTTTTTTTGATTTCACGAAATCTTTCTAAAGTCATTTTATTCATACAACACTCTCCTATGTTACTATCTTATTAATTATAACATAATTATGGTATAGAAAGTATATTTTTGACAACAATAATATCTTATGTTAATCTATACCAACAAGGAGATGATAATATGAAAAAAATATTTTCATTTCTTTTCTTACTTCTTTTATTATCTGGATGTGAAAAGAAAGAAGAACCAAAAGAATTAGAAATAGAAATCAATGACTTAGAAATAAATATCAACGAAGAAGCATATAATACAGATGGTATTATCACATTAAACAATGGTGATATAGTTTCAGAAAAAGAACAAATAGATACTTCGAAACTTGGTGAACAAGAAATAACTTTACTTATAAAAGATAATGAAAACAATGAAAAAGAATACTCTTATAAAATTAATATTATTGATACAGAAAAACCTATTATCCAATGTCCAAAAGAATTTACAACAACAGTTGGTACCAAAATCAATTTATTAAAAAATGTATCAGCAACAGATAATTCCAATGAAAAAATCAAAGTTCAAATAGAAAAAACATATAACGTTAGCAAAGCTGGTACTTATACTCTTTACTTTGTAGCAAAAGATTCTAGCGGTAATGAAGCACAAGAAGAATTTACAGTAACTGTAAAACCAAAAACAACTACTAAAAAAAGTACTACAACAGAAACAAAAAATAATAACAATACCACAGATACAAATAATTCTGTAAATGGTACAAAAACTTCAAAAGGATATACAATAACAGTTAAAAATGGAATTACTTATATTGATGGTATTTTAATAGCAAACAAAACTTATGCACTACCATCTTCCTATAATCCTGGATTAAATAGTAATGTTAAAAATGCAGCAAATGAAATGTTTGCTGCTGCAAAAGAAGAAAAAGGATATAGTTTATATATCGCCAGTGGTTTTAGAAGTTATAGTACACAAAATAGCTTATATAATAGTTATGTAAAAAGGGATGGAAAAGCTGCTGCAGACACTTATTCTGCAAGACCTGGACATTCTGAACACCAATCAGGTTTAGCATTTGACGTATGTGATAGTAATTTAAAAAATGCATGTATTAATAGTAACTTTAATTCAACAGAGCAAGCAGATTGGTTAAAAAATAATGCTCATAAATACGGATTTATTTTAAGATATCCCAATGGTAAAACAGGAGAAACAGGATACAAATATGAATCATGGCATTTCCGTTATGTTGGAAAAGATTTAGCTTCCAAGCTATACAACAATGGTAATTGGATCACATTAGAAAATTACTATGGAATAACTAGTACATACAAATAAAAAGGAATCATTAGATTCCTTTTTTTGGTCCAACTCCTTTAAATTTTTTAACCTTTTCATACGTTTCTATAGCTACTTTATCCAAGTCATCACTATTATTTACCACAATTGTTTTAGCTGGATCAAGTAACTGATTATATTCCATTAAAAACTTGATTCTTTTACTTTCATCATCTAACACATGATCTAAAGCATCCATACCACGTGATAAAATACGTTTCTGTCTTTCCTTTTCATCAACCATAACAAATATAGTTAAATCTGGTTCCAATAACTCATTACCATAAATATTATAATCTAAATCAATTGGTATACCTGCTACTCTATTAGATACAACAGTATCTACCAAATAACGAACCAAAAATACATCTTTTTCACGTAAATCAATATGCTTCTTTATATAATCAGACATATACACATTAGATGATAAATAATACAACATATGACCAACACTAGATTCTTGACGTACATAAGTATCCACCATTTTACGATCTGCATATTCAGGACTTGGAGTTCTTAATAAATAAGAACCTTGATCCAATTCATTTAACTTTTGAGCTATTGAAGATGTACCACTACCATCTAATCCTGTTATAACAATTAGCATAATTACACCTTCATTCTATTAGATATCAATTGATAAGCTTTCTTTACATCATATTCACTTGTTATATCAATATGATAACTCTTTAATTCTTCTGCCATTTTTTGTTTTTCTTGCAAAATTTCTTTAGATGTTTTACCAGTAAAATCTAATGGATTTTCATATTCTACCATCAAACCTAATCCATCAACATCTTGAAAACATAATTCAACAGGACCTTTCTTATATACAAAAACATCATATTTTACTTCTACTATTTTTTGAAAACCAACAGATTCCAATAAAAGCTCTGCCTTATCAACATCATCTATATCTACTATTATTTTTTCTTCACTAATAACAGTATTCCCTTGATACTCTTTTTTCTTATACGTTAGATTTTTAAATTCTTTATCTTCACTTAACTTTACATAACGTATCAAAATACATGTTTGTAATACATCTAATATAGTATCCTTTGCCAATTCATCGTAATCAAGAGTCATATATTTGTCTTCTACTCTATTATTACGTATAAAAGAAAAACCTTGATTACTCAATATATCATGAATTTCTTCCATACTTTGATTAACTTTTGCTGTTATCTCTATCTGTTTCACAAATATCACCTCTCATACATAAATGAATTCTATGAAATGCATCTACTAATATGTCTTTATCAAAAGAATATGTAATACGCATGATTATTTCATCTTTATATGGCCAACTAAAAGATTGACCCACTAAGAATTTTATACCACATTTCTTATAGAAATATGCTAATAACTCCTGTTCGCTACTTATCATACCAGTTTTTTTAAATTGTGTAAAATTTATTAATAAAAAGAAACCTGATTTTGGAATAATCTCTACATGTGCATATGGAATACCTTCATAAATATTTTGTAATTCTTCAGAATTATGAATCTTTCTTTTTAAAAATCTTTTAATAGAAGAATAATACTTAGTATCTTTAATACTTTCTATTCCATCAATCATTGCTATACATAAATAACAATTATATCGATATTTTTCTATAATATCTTTAAAATATTTTTTATAAACGACATCTCTATAATAACAAGGATTGTAAGCGCCTACTAGTAAAGAAGACTGTAAAATAGATGCTGAATCCATCATATAAAATAATTGATCCCTTAGAGCACGTATAATCACTTCATTAGCAACAATAAAACCAGTTCTGGTTTTAGCTAATCCATAAGATTTTGATAATCCAAACAAAGATATAGAATAATCAAAATATTCATCAATAGAACCAATTGGTTTAGCAAGATGATTGCGATTATAACTTAAATCTCTATATACTAAATCATCTATAACAAACACATTATGTTTCTTACACACTTCTCCAATACCTTGTAAAATATCAATATTTTGATCAGATAGAACTGTACCCAATGGATTATGAGGATTTATATTCAAAAATCCTCTTACTCTAGGAACATAGTCTAATCTCCCTTTATATTTATTCTTTAGCTGTTTATTAATTTCTTTTATTTTTTGATCCATTTCATGATAATCAAGTATATAATCATTTTCTCTTTTTAAATCAATAATTTCTACACCTATATTTAATCTTTCAGGCATAAAAGCAAATAATCCATAATTAGGTCCTGTCATTAAAATAACATCATAAGGTCGAAAGATTGCTTTTAAAATCAAATAAAAACCATGAGTAGTAGAATTGGTAATTAATACATTAGAATAATGAATATTAGGAAATCCTTCTTTCATTAAATATTGAGCTAATATCTCACGATGATCTTCTTCTCCCGCTGCAGCTGGATATTCATATAATCTTTTGTTTAATACTTTTTTCAAATACTTTGTAGATAAAGGAAATGGTCTATAACAATATGGATTTCCACTCCCAAATTTAATAATAGATTGTTCTGTATCTAATCCATATAAATCCACATCATAAAAATGCCATGCTTCTTCAATAGAATGTACAGCAGCACCGAATGGAAGAGAATCTTCTCTTTTACCAATATTTGGAAAACCTTCTTTGAAAGATTCAACTTCCGGATGTTCACATATAAAATCTTTTATAATATCTTTCATATGAATACCCCTTTTTATACACTAATGTTCCCCTAAAATCGCCATATATTATAGCATAGAAATCTAAAAAATCCTAAATTTATTATCTTTTTTACAAAAAAAAGATTAGACATTATTTAACAATTCATCTAATCTTCTTTTTTCTTTTTCATATTCCATTGTTAGAAAATAATTTCTTTGCATCTCTAAATCCAATTGTTTATCCAATTTGGAATTCAAATCTTCTAATAAATGAACTCGTTCTTCTTCTGTATAACTTTCTAAATCAATACCGAAATTTGATTGAAAAAAATCCCTTATTTTATTCTTTTTTTCAATTGCTATATCATTATACGCCATGTTTTAAACCAGAAGCTAATTCTTCTTCATTCAAAGACATTTCTTCTTCTAAAGAAGCAATTTCTTTCTTTAGTTCACTAATTCTAGATATTATTTCTTTATTACGATCAACTACTTTTTGTATTCTTTCATACTTAGCAATCAATTTATCATATTCAGTTTCTTCTGTTACTTTATCACATTCTGGTTCTAAAGTATCATCATCATGTTTCTCCTTTGATTCAATTTCATTACCTTGGAAATCACGTTCTTTACCATCTGAATTTGTTTTACCTACTTCTTCAGGTACTTCTTCTTGTAAAGAATTTTCATGAGGCATACTTGAAATACCTAAAACTTCTCCCAAACGATTTGAAATAATAGATGAAACATGATCAGCAATACTTTGCAATGAAAATTTTAAATTATCATCACTTACTATAGATTCTGATCCATCTGACAATACATAAGAATTAACTGCATCTTCTATAGTTTCTGCTAAAAAAGCAGCAAGATAATCAGGGCCTTCTTCTATTGTTTCATGACTTTTAATACCATAGTGACGATAGATTTCTTTAATTACCAATTCAATTTCACTAGGAGATAATCTTCTTTTTGAATGATGTTCTCTACTCATAGTAAGCAATCCATGAATATAATCACTTACCTTTTCTTTTTCAAGTGCTGAAGAAACTTGTTCATGAGTACCCATTTTTGAACTATATCCAACTTCAACTTCTTCAGGTCCAAAAGATGCAAATCCTTCTGCATAATTTTTCTCTTCCAATACTAAATTTGTAACATATTCTCTCATTCGAATTGCTTGTAACTTAACATTTATATTATCTTGATCAAATCCTCTTCTAAAATCATGCTCAATAGCATCAGGTTCATCAACCCTACGTTCTTCAAAAACTCTATTTTGCATTTGTGTTAAAGTTGAAGATACTTCTTTTATCTTTTCTTCACTAAGATGAACTCCTACTCTTTTTAATAGAAACATAACTCTATTGACTAATTCAGAAGGGGATAACGTAGTATAATCAAAACTTGTATTTAATGGTAATGTATAATCTAATTCCTTTATAAATTCAAAATATTTTATTTCTTGATCCATTTCACTACACTCTCCTATTTTCCATTATAACATATTTTAAAAAAAGAAACAGCTATGTTTCTTTTTTATTTATCTACTATTTCTATATCTCACACTTAATAATTGTTCTCTACTATAGAATTCATCTAGACCATAATCATTCTTAACAATAGCACCTAATATATATTCAGGTTGTATATATAAAATAGAACCATCCTTTTTATATATTTTTTGCATTCCATCCCTATTCTTAAAAGATAAATCATTATTTACCAAATCTTTAGGGAATTGCAATAACACAACAATATTATTATTTTTATAAGATCCAACTAGATTAATAACATCTCCTAAATGATTCAGTGGTGTTGTTGTTAACGATAATGAAGGTACTTCTTGATATCCACCTTGTAAAGCATGACCATTATTAATTAAACCATCCTTCATAATACTATGAAGATTATCATTAGTAGGAATACCATTATTATATTCCAATACACCCAAATCTGTTCTATGAATAGCAAGCAATGAATCCGTTTGTTTACTCATTAAACGATTAATATATTCTCCCGTTTCTCTAGATAAATGACAACTTTTATCCCATCCCTCAGCTATATCATAAAAGAATTCATATTGTTCAGGATCATTTAATTTTTCACATCTTTTTAATGTATCTGCTATTGTATAAAATTCAAACAAACTAAAACGATTCTCTTCTCTTGCCTGTGTTAAAATTCCATCCAAATCTTCTTTCCTTAAGATAATACGATCATCCAAAGAACTTTTTCTTCTAAAAAAATCCTTAATCCCCATACATATCACCTACTATATAAAAATTATATCATTTTTTATCTTATAAAATTAGTCCAAGAACCAGATTCTCTTTCTGGTAATCCATATTTTTCTTTACCTAGATGAATAGACTTAATTAAGAAAACCATATTCTTACCTAAATTATGCATAGTTTGAATACCTTCTTTATCTTCAACTACTTCTTCCTTATTAGAACCATGTACTTCATTCCAATAAGTACTTGTAACAATAGGCATTCCTGCTATACCAAAATATTTATGTATTTCATCATATGCATTTGTACTACCAGCTCTACGCGATGATACTACACATGCACCTACTTTCATAGATTTACCTACATAACTACTATGGAATAATCTATCTAAGAAAGCTTTTAATGTACCATTCATACCTGCATAATAAACAGGTGTACCAATAAGTATTCCATCACATTCTGAAAACTTAATAGCTGCTTCATTTACAATATCATCAAATACACATTTTTTTAATTCTTGACATTTATTACATGCAATACAACCTCTAACATCTTTATTACCAATATTTAAAGTTTCAGTATCAATACCTTCATTATTTAATTCTTTTTCTACCTCTTTTAAAGCTGTAGCAGTACTACCATCTACATGAGGACTTCCATTTATAATTAACACTTTCATATATTATTCTCCTTTTAAGAATTCTTCTCTAATACCCATCTTACCTTCTTTAAATATTCTTTCATCCATTAATTTTAAATCTTTAGATACTAATGGTTTGAAATCCATATTAGCTAAGATATCTTTTTCTAAATCTACACCAGGAGCTATTTCTATTAACATTACACCTTCTGAAGTTAATTGAAATACTCCTCTTTCTGTAACATATAATACTTCTTGATTATTCTTAATAGCTTGATCAGCAGAGAATGTAATTTGTTGAACACTATCAACAAATTTCTTTTTACTTCCTTCATTTTTAATAACTAATTTACCATCAACGATTTCTTCTTCTAAATCTCCTGCCATAAATGTCCCCATAAATACTACCTTAGGAGTAGATTGAGTTATATTAATAAATCCACCAGGACCAGTTACTCTAGTACCAAACTTAGATACATTTACGTTACCATGTTTATCTACTTCTGCAAGACCTACAATACCCATATCTAAGGATCCACCATTATAAGCATCAAATTGTTCTGCTGTTTGAATAACAGAATCAGGATTGATAGAAGCTCCAAATACAATACCACCAATTGGAACACCACCAGTTGGACCAGATTCAACAGATAGATAGATATCTTCTGATATTCCTTCTTCTGCTGCAGCGTTAGCTACTGAATCAGGCATTCCAACACCAAGGTTTATAACATAACCTTTCTTAAGTTCCATTGCACTTCTTCTACCACATACTTTTCTTTCATCTAATGGTCTTATCTCTATATCTTCTAATTTAATTCTCTTATCACCAGTTATTTCTGGTCTATAAAATGGTATATTATATTCTCCTAATTTATCAGTAGGTTTATTAACTACAACATAATCTACATAGGAAGAATGAATTAATACATTTCTAGCTCTAAAAGAATTCTTTGGTTTTATTTCTTTTACTTCAACTATAACAATACCACCACTATTATGAGTTGCTATTGCCATATTATATTGTTCTCCAATAACTCCTTCTTCTTCTAAAGATATGTTTCCATCTTCATCAGCATAACTAGCTTTTAATAAAGCTACATTAATTGGGAATGAATGATAGAACAAATTTTCTTTTCCACCAATATTTACTACTTCAACAAAAGGATCTAATTCTTTAGCTTTTTCATTAGCACAACATCCTTCTACTCTAGGATCTGCAAATGTGCCTAAACCAATATGAGTAATAATACCTACTTCATTACCAGCAATAGCTCTATATAAATGATTGATTACACCTAATGGTACTGCAAAAGCAGGAAATTGATTACCACCAATCGCATTACCAAATACTCTTCCCATTCCTAAATGAGCACATATAGCTTTACCTACTAATCCTGGTTTTGCAAGCATATTCATACCAACATCATCATTCGTTAAATTGCCAGGAGATATACCGCATGTAACACCTATATTACAAGGATGACCAGTACTTAAAAATGAATCCATTACACTTCTAATTAAGGCCTCAGGACTACCAGAACCTCCACTACCAGATATAGCAACCATATCCTTATCTTTAATCAAAGATGCAACTTCACTTTTATCAATTATCTTCATAGTTATCACCTATATTAAATATATCATAAAAAAAGAAATGATTATATCATTTCTTTTTTAATTAATCTTTTTTTAGAATTGTTTTTTCCATTACAAACTTAACAAACATTGATAATACAATTGAAACAATTGCAGTAGGAACAAAGATTTGCCAGAATGTATAAGGATCTGCTTCAGAGTTCTTACCTAATACTCTTAATACTAAGATTGCTACTGGATAATGTAACATATAAACATATAATGATATACCACCCAAATATCCAAATAGTTTATTAGTATATTGATTATTTAATACTCTAGTAAGACCATCTTTATTAAGTAGAGACATACCAACAACCATAATGCATAAGAATGCAACTGGCCATCTTTCTAACTTGAACCATGTAGGTTGATAAATAATATACCATCCAAGTAATGCAGTAATAGCTATATTTAAAACAGTTAAACCAATTGAAACTTTATCTCCACGTTCTTTTAGTTTTTCAACTAAATAATATAGAATTACACCAATTAGCATACCTATTGTAACGAATATTAATCCATTATTAAATCCTAATGTTGGTGTTGCAGCACCTGCAGCTCCACTCATACCATTTGTTGATGCTGTTTGGAATCCTAATGTAGACCATGCAGTTTGTGCTGCTCTAGTTCCAGTAAAACTCCACCATCCAGCAAAGAAAATAGAAATTAATGGTGCCCAGAATCCAGCCATTTTATCTTCATCTTTACATAATCCCCAATAAATGAAGTATCCAACAATTACCATTGCTGAAATAAACCATAGTGGTCCATTTAAGTTGAAGAATTCTCCGCCTTCACTTCTTAAACCTGCAGCGTGGAATCCTAAGAATTCCCAAATACTATTAAATAGCATTACACAAGTTTCTTGGAAACCATAATCAGGATAATAGAACTTAGTACAAATAACTACACCTAGTATATAACCCAAAATTAATACAGGTAGTAATGCTTTAATTCTAGTCCAAGTATACTCTCCAGCTCTACTCATTGCACTCCTTTCTTTATATTTTGGATCTTTAGCCAATTTTTTATAATGAGATACCATGAAATAACCAGCTGTAACAGTGAATAGAAGTAGTATTTCACTAGAGCCAAAGAACCAAGTGTTTGTTGGTGTCATCCAGTATCCGTTTGCTCCATTACATGTTCTTGCAATGATCCATCCTACATGGAAACCAATGATTGCAAAAGCAGCAAAGAAACGCCAGATCTCGATGGCAACATTTCTTTTCTTGACTTCTTTTTTCTCTTCCATTAAAGTCAATCTCCTTTCCTAATAGGACCCATTATCCTACTATTAATTATATTTTATCAAAACTAATTAACCTATACAACAAAAAAGATATCATTTGATATCTTTTATTTAATACTTGCTTGATAAATCATATCAATAGAATCTGCTAACTTCTTATCAAATTCTTCATCACTATCATGAACATTTAATCCTTCAAGTAATGCTCTAGAAAATGATGCAATCATTCCTTTGTTTCTAGATAATCTTTCACATGCATCTTTTCTTTCATAGCCACCAGATAATGCTACTACTTTAACTACATGTTTATCGTTCATTACATCAATATAATAATTATCTACACTAGGAATAGTAAACTTAAACATAACCTTAGTATCATCAGATAAATTATTTAATTCTTCCATTACATAATTACGTAATATCTCTTCACATTTTTCTTTATCAGATGCATGAATATCTACTTCTGGTTCAATGATAGGTACTAATCCTTTAGAAGCTATTACTTTAGCAATATCAAATTGTTGTTTAACAATTTTTTGAATTCCTTCTTCATTAGCTTCTTTAATAACACTTCTCATCTTTGTACCAAAAATACCACGTTCTACTGCTACATCTAATGTATCTTCTAAACCAGGTATTTCCTTCATTAATTGAACACCATCTTTTAATTCTTCTAATCCTTTATCTACTTTTAAGAAAGATAATATATTCTTATTCCATAAATATTCACTAGTATACTTATCATCTATCTTTCTATTCATAGTTTGTTCAAATAAAATAACACCTACTATTTTTTCACTAGTAAACTCTTTTGATTTCATTACTCTAGTTCTCATAGCATGGATTAAATCAAACATCTCTTCTTCTCCATTATATTCATCTTCATTAATACCATATAGTCTTAATGTTTTTGCACTAGATCCTCCACTTTGATCTAATGCTGCTATAAAACCTAATCTGTTTTGCATAATATCTAATTTTTCCATATTTCCATCTCCTCTATTTTAAAACCAAATATTGTGGTAAACCATCTTTATAAATTTGTTTAACATCACCTTGTATTAAAGGTCTAATATATTCTACTACTTCATCTTTAACATAGTTATTATCTAGATCTATCCAATCTAATGGAATCTTCTTTTCTACATTAGCTATTTTATGAATATCATCAAATACTTTGTATTTAACACCATACTTATCACCTGGTTTTCTTTCCATAATAACCATCTTACCAGATTCACCTTTATATGCTAATTTAGCTCCTAACATACCACATTTAATAGCTTCATCTAAATCTCTTTTAGAAGCTAAATGAGCACCAGCTCTTTGTAAACTAGATAATGTAATTGGTCTAGTCTTAACACCTAATCTATCTCTTAATATTCTACTTAATGCATCAGCACAACCAAGTAATTCTTTATGTCCAAAAGAATCTGTCATTAAATTCGTATCTAATAATTCACATACAAATCTTCTATCTGGAGTTCTTATTCCTTCAGATACTGCTATTGTAATATTAGATTTCTTTTTTAATAAATTCTCTACATTACTTACAAATGTATCAATATCAAAAGATACTTCTGGTAAATAAATAGCATCTACTCCAGGACATGTTTCATCTTTTGCAAGTGCAGCTGCTGCTGTTAACCATCCAGCATGTCTACCCATGATTTCAACAATTGCTACAGTTGGTTTTGTATTACCATAACATGTATTATCAAGTATTACTTCTCTTATAGTAGTAGCAATATACTTACATGCACTACCAAAACCAGGACAATGATCTGTAACTGGTAAATCATTATCTATTGTTTTAGGTACACCAATAAAGTTTTGATGCCTATTATGTTCCTTAGCATAATCAGATAATGATTCAACAGTATCCATAGAATCATTACCACCTATATAAATAAAAGAATTAATTTCATGTTTATCCAATATATCAAATATCTTTTCATATATATCTTCATGATCTTCTATCTTACCTAATTTAAATCTACATGTTCCTAGAAATGAAGAAGGAGTTCTTTTAAGTAACTCTAGATTATCTTCATTACTTAAATATTCATCTAAATCTACGATTCGATCATCTAATAATCCTTCTATACCATTTAACATTCCATAAACTTTGTCGAAGCCTAATCTTTTAGCTTCGCTATAAACTCCAGCAAGACTTCCATTTATAACTGATGTTGGTCCTCCAGATTGTCCTATGATTAAACTTTTCATATCATACCTCCCATTTTTCATAAGAGTACATTATAACACAAAAAGATATCATGTGATATCTTTTTTATGCTACTTTTTTTAAGGAATCTTTATTATCTTGTAATAATCTTCTTACTTCTTCTATCTCTTCATTAATATTATCTTTTTTCTCTTCTTTGCCTAGTATTGCTAATAATTCTCTTTCTATCTTATATAAATCTGGTAGCATCTCTATTAATAAAGTGTAGGCATCAGTAGCTTTACCCATCGTAATCTTATCTTCTCTGTCTATAATCTCATTTATTTTTCTTTGATACTCATCAACTATTTTATTAACACGTTCTCTAAATAAAGAAGATTGATTATCAGGTAGTTTATTAATTAAGCGTGCTATTTTAGCAACTTCATTTATAAACTTATCATTATATTTTTTTACCTTTAATTTATCTTCAAATTCATTTTCTTTTATTTCTTTTTCAAAATCACTAGGTTCTTCTACATCTAATTTACTTAGTATTCCCTTGTCTCTATTCAAATTATATTTAAGAAATGCTGTATCATTCATACAGTACAAATAATTAACAAATCCAACACCTAAAAGTAGAACTCCACCCCCAGTTATAATAGCCCCTACATCCACATTATTTTCAGCTAACAAAAATCCTCCAGCTATCATTGCTGGCGATAATAGAGTTGCTGCTAAAAACTTTAATTTAGTTTTTCTAGCATCCTTATATTCCGCTTTTGTATCTTTAATCTTCTCTCTTAAAACATCAGCTAATAATCTTTTTTCTTCTATATTTTCAGGAAGATTATTATCAGATGTTGCTTTTTTATATAAATCAGCTTTTAATTCTTCTCTTTTTCTTTTATTAAGTACATCATATATTCTAGCTCTATAATATTCAGGAAGTTCATTATATTCAATTTCTTCTTTAAGTAAATTACGCCAAAAAACAAATTGACCATAGCCATCGTCATAAAAGTGTTCACTATCCATTCTTTTTATTTGACTAATAAAAGTTTCAAAATCAATTGTTTCACCAAAAAAATGTACTTCTCCGTTTTCTCTAATTTCCATATACTTTAGTATCCTTCCACATTATTATTATATAATTTTTAATGTGATATGACAATTTTTTACAAAAAAACATCTATTTTAAGATGTTTTCTTTTAAACCATACATTTCTATTATAGTATTATTTAATACATTACCTATTCTATATTCATCTAATATATGAAAAGGATAATTAGGATCTAAACATACATTACCATTAGCACATATATATTGTTTATTAATTTGTATGCCATCTCTACCATATTTATTTATTATATATGTACCATCTATATCTACTAACTTAGATATATCAGGAAGATTACTAGATAAATCATTAGATAATGCTCTTCCATAAGGTAATAATCTTTCTGAGTTATATTGATCATCTAAGATAATAATTTTAGATGATAATTCTCTTAATTTAGCTATTACTTCTTCTTTAGCTTTCTTATGATATTGATCTTGAGATATACCAATTCTACCAAAACTATTAGCATTCATTACATTATATTTTTTATTCCATCCAACCATATCTATATATTCATGTAATCTTTTAATAGCTATACCAAATCTTTCATCATAATAAGTACCATTAATAATAACTCTGTAAGTACCAATTACTACTCTTTTTTCGATTAATTTATTTACTAAATATAATAATGCTTCACTATTCATAGTTGGTTCTCCACCAGATAATAATAAATTTTCAATAAGACGTATGTTGTTATTATCAAATAAAGCATCTATTACTTCTTTAGATAAATCAATATCCATTGCATCTCCTCTTAAACAATGTTCACATTTTTCATTACATCTACGAGTTAATTCAATACCTAATTCATGATAAATAATCTCCATATACCTCACCCCAATTTAAGAGCTTATTATACTTAAATACCATAATTAAATCAAATATTAATAAACTAAATAATTACATACTTTCTTGCTATTATCCTTTTATCAGAACAATATTTAATAACATACTTGTTATCTTGTTTACATATAATAATACCTATAGTTTTATTCATATTATCTTTTCTTAAATTATCATTTATATAATTCATATATATTTCTATTTGACCTATATGTTCTTTCTTTAATTCAGTTACTTTTAATTCAATAACAACATAACAATTATATTCAATATTAAATAATAATAGATCAATATAATTATATCTATTACCAATTAATATTTTATATTCATTAGCTATATAACAAAATCCATCTCCAAGTTCACTTAAGAAGCTATCTAAATCTTCTATTATTAATTGTTTTAAGACAGTCTCTTTGATTATTTCTATATTACTAGTATTCTTAATTATAATTGGATTCTTTATTAAATCCTGGACTTCTAAACTATCATTAGAAATAAGTTTATTTCTAGTAGTAATAGGAAGTCTTTCATATTCTTTAGATTTAATTCTATTTCTCAATTCTCTAATAGATAAGTTATTTTCTTCTGTAATTTTAATATAATACTTAACTTCGTCTATATTATCTATACTAAGTAACTCTACATAATGAGACCAAGATAATTGTGCAGACATTGTCTGCACTTTTTCTTGAAACTCATAAAAACTCAACATCAGCCACAAATTTCTTTTACTATATCCTTTACCCAGCTCCATAGTTAGTCTTTTAGAGTATTCGTCTATAATTCTTTCACCATAATGTTTACCAGCTTCATACAATAACTTACCAACATTATAATAAGTATCTAAATCATTCCTATTTTTACTATAATCTTTTACTCTTTTATAAACTTCATTACTAATTAATCTATTCTTTATCTCATCATAATAGTTCAAAATAAAACCTCCTTTTCTATCTAATCGCTTTATGTTAAAATATATCTAGGAGGGCACAACAAGTGCCACCTATTTGGGTAGGCACTCTTAATGAGTGCTTTTTTTATTGCTTTTTTTCACTAGTCAAATAAAATGAATAGGATGATTATTATGAGCAATATAAGAACTAATAAGTCCTTTTTGGACATATACATCACCTCTCTTTCGAGGTAGCACTCATTATATGTCCTCCTACTTATATTATTATCAGTCAATACCCAATTTCCTTTTTTTTACATAAAAAAAAGACATTTATATGTCTCAAAAAAAAAAGCATTAATAATATAAAAGCAAAAGGTATCCAACCCAATTGAGCTAATGCCATTATATGTTCTCTATTATTTACAAAAGAAGGATTTAAAAACTTATTAGTTTTTTTAGGATTAATATAAATATCTATACCTTCACCATATTTTAGTGGTTCTACACTCATATTATTCCTTATTTCATATTTATTTCCTTCATATTCATATTCACAATAATAATAAGTTACTGGTGAAGAAGAATCACCAGAATCAACGGTAGTATCTCTTGTAAAAGTAACCCTACCTTTTACTTTAATAAACTTCTTCATCTTAATGCCAGTTATAAAAGCAGATAAATACATGGAAGCAAACATTATAACAAGAAAAAGACAAAGAATAAAATATAAAACTAAATTATCATTCATGCTATCACCATCTAAATTATAACATATAAAAAGATATCACTTGATATCTTTTTATTTAATAAACAATCTTCTATTCTTTCTTAAAGTTATTGTTAATAACAATGATGTTATCAACACTCCACCTAATAATAAAACATAATCAATAGTATTAGGATTTATTAATGAATCAGTACTTTTTTCTGAATCTTTACCAGTTTCACTAGCATCCCCTGAATCTGTTGGTTCAGATGGTTCATCTGGATCAGTCGGATCAGTAGGATTAGTTGGTTCAGTCGGATCTGTTGGATCAGTAGGATCCGTTGGACTAGAAGATTCCGGTACAACAAAATACGCTGATACTTCATTAGAATCAAGGTATTCTGGTGCAGATGCGTAAGCAGTAATAGTTACCTTATCACCAGGTGTTGAGAAATAAAATCTAACGGTATTACCTTTATCCATATTATTAAATACATAATAATTACCTCTTTTGACATAAGATGATTCATCATCAACCCTAATAGAACCGGTATTATTTATACTAACATAGATTGATTCATCCTCATGAATATCAATTAGTGTTATATCAACAACATATACTTTAGAATTTGATAATTGAGTACTAATAATTGGAGTAAGCAATTCATCTAAAAACATTGGATCGTCAGAACCTTCACTTTGACCATACATGTCAACATACACTTTGAAAAGAACATAATTAGAAGCACTATTATAAGATATTTTTTCTACATTCAATTCATAAAAGAAAGGTATTTCTACAACACCATTTGTAATACAAAAATCTTCATCAGTACAAAAAGCATTTTTAAATTCAGTAGTATTTGGATAAACATAAGTGTATATTGGCTCTTCATCATAACCATAATTATAATATTCAAATATTAAATTTTTTGTACCATAATCACCATAATTATCATCTATTACATATTTATCCAATGGAAATAAGAAATCATATTCATGAATATCATTTATTGAATAATCTGCAAATACACATGTAGTACAAATAAAGAAAGAAAATATAAAAAATAATACCTTTTTCATATTATCACCTACTATATAAATAGTATATCATTTATACTATTTCATTAAAATAAATCTAAAGAATACTTTACATAATAAAAAGACATCAGTGATGTCTTTTTACTAACCTTTTATTAGCTTCTCTAACTCCATTACTTTGCCATTCATGCCAATCATCAGTATAGTTTCTAGCATAATATAAAGTATTAGGATACTCACTACATAAATGATTATACTCGAAAGTAACTCTTTCTTTCGGCCACTCTCTTGTATAGCCTAAATCTTTAGATAAAAATGAATCTTTATTTTCAATAAATCTAATAATAGTATCTCTATCATAAGCATCATAATTAGTTAACACTTTCATATATCTAGCATATTTAGCAATTAAATCTTTATCAGCAAATAATACTTCTCCATATACTAATGGTAGCCAATGCTTTAATTTACTTGTAACATTAGGAAAGAAGTCACAACCTTCTTCAGGTAACGCTATTGATTTAGCAGCATCAAATCTAAAACCACCTACTCCTAAATCAATATATTCATTTAACATACTTATTACTTTACCTTGAACAATATGACTATTAGGATTTAATCCTGGTAATCCTAAACAACAATGAATAACTTGATTTCTATCATCCCAATTATGTATTTGTATCTTTGGTTTAAAACATTCACCATTCCATAGTAAATCTCTATCTACATCAGGATGTGGTTCTAAAAAGTCCCATTCATTCTTATTAGCGACATGATTAATAACAGCATCTACTACTACAGTAATTCCATATTTTCTAGCTTCCATACATAAATCATATAGTTCTTCTTTACTACCTAATCTATTACCAATATCAAACCCTAATGGTTGATATAACAACCACCATTCATTATTTCCTTCAGTCTTTATTCTTTGTAATGGTGATATTTGGATTACATTAAATCCTTGTCTACTAATAATTGGTAGTAGTCTTTTAGCATCTCTAAGGGGGCAATCAAATAAACTCAAAATTCTATTCATCTCTTACCTCTTCTACTATCATTATACCATAACAAAAAAAGATATCATTCTGATATCTTTTTTGTATACTTGCACTTTGGATAATTACTACATCCATAAAATGGTCCATACTTACCATCTCTTTTAACTAAAGTACCACCACATTCTGGACATACTAAACCTTTTAAATTAAACTTCTTCTCATAATAATCATAATAATCTACTATTTCTTTATTACTAATATCAATATAACGTTGAGCTGCTTCTTCTAAAGCTTTTTTGCTATCTAAAGGCATATCTCTGTCTCTATGATCAAAATCATATTGTAATTGTCTTACTAAACCATCACTCCTAAGTATTTGATACTTCATTTCCTTGGGTGCATACTTAGTATTTAGAATGGTATCATGATTAGCAGCTACTACTAATACTTTTCTATATTCATTAAAATGACTAGATGCAAAAAACTTTTGTAATTTACTAGCATTACTCTCCCATATCTTTCTAGATACTTCTCTTTGAGCTTCTACTTGCCTTAAAGGAGAATACATACCTTTTTTTATTTTCTTACCATTAATAGTAAACTCTCTAATAAAATCTCCTTTATCATTAACAGTAATATTACCTACTAAATTCTTACATTCAATAAAATAAGTATATAAAGGTGTTAATACAACATAATCTATTTGAGCTGTCATATCTTCATACTTAAGTTTTATATCTCTTAAGACATACATACCTATATTAGCTTTACTCAATTCATAAGCTAATTCATTTTCACCTTCTAAACCTTTCTTAACAATATATAACTCTTCTAATAACTCTTCATTATTAGGATATTCACTATTTAACTTATTTAATGCATCATACTTTGATTGTAAATCACTATCTTTCTTATAAAATATAGTATCTTTAAATCTAAATGCATCAATAGCATTATCTATTACATTATCTATAATACTCATACTATCACCTATTTAAATTATACCAATTCTATTCATTTTTTCATACCAAGTATTATTGTTTTTTAACACAATTATGATATATTATTTATGAGATGATATGGAATGAATAATATAGTATTATTAATATCTGAAAGTATTAAAACTGGAAAATGGTTAGACATTTCTTACAGGAATAAACAAAACGAAACAACATATTATTGGATTGCGATCCAAGACATTGATTTGGATAAAAAAATTTTAATCTGTAAGATTTTTAATGACCATAAATCTTTTGACTGTTTAGATGCATATATAAAAGTAGATAACATATTATCTGCAAAATTATTAGATTTCACTACTTATGATGTTCCTGAAGAATTAATAAATAAATTAGAAAAGAATCGTGAAGCAGCTAAATGGTTAAAATACGAAACATTTAATAACAACATCTTAAGATACTATGAAAAATGTAATATATTAGATAATGATCCATGTCAAAAAGATTCCTTTATCTTAGAAGGAATCGATAAAACTGTTCTTTTAAGAGAAAAGCAAATATTCTTAGATGATGAAAAAGCTAGAATAGTTATTAACTATATAAAAAATTATGACGAAAGAAAATTGGAACAAAGAGTTAACTACTTAATTCTTTCAGTTTTATCAATTGAAGAAAACTCAAAAAAATACGTAGTTATTTATTATGATGTTTTCTTTAATCCAGATAAAAAAAGATTATCAATTAAGAATACTCCAAGAGTTAATCAAAGTTTCTTAATTGAGGATAAAAGACACTCTATAACTTCGTATATAGATATAGATCCTATTGAATTTACTCAAAATATTACAAGAAACATAAAAGAATACTATAGACCTTATGTAGAACTAATAAGATCTAATCTTCGTAGTACTGAAATAATTAATCAATTACCGGAGTTTATGATTCTAGAAAGATCTATAAGTGCCAATTTAGCACCTACATATAAGATTATTGAAAAGAAACAAGAAAATGGCGAAATGGAAAGACCATTAAAAGCTTTCTTTGGTAACTCTGATAGACGTGGTGCTAAATTAAAAGAACCTAATATAGTAATATATGATAACAAAGTTAATATAGATCAAATGCGCGTTATATATAATGCAATGAAATATCCTGTTAATTATGTACAAGGACCTCCAGGAACTGGTAAAACACAAACAATATTAAATGTTATTCTAAGTGCATTTTTTAATAACAAAACTACTTTAGTCTGCTCTTCAAATAATAAACCAGTAAATGGAATTATTGAAAAATTAACATTTACATATATAGATAAAGTAGAAATACCATTCCCTTATATAAGACTTGGTAATAGAAAAGAAATCGCTAAATCTACAAGAAGAATCTTAGATTTATATAATTATAAATTAGACATTAGTATTGATGATGAAATAATAAATAACATTAAAAATAAAACAAATGAAGGAAATAAAGATTTAATTCACTATCTTGAAATGTATGAATCAAGACGAGAGCTAAGAAACAGAATAGATAGTGCCAAAACATTATATGACATCATGGAAAACCATAATAATCATTTTTACAAAAACTTAGATAATGAATTATCTTCACTAATCGAAGAATATAAACAAATGCCAATTATTTCAAATAATGATGTATTAGAACTAGTTACAACCGTTTCAGATGATGTTGAATTCAAAAAATACATGTTCTTTGAATCACTAAAATACATCAAAAAACTTAAAAACATAAGATATGAACCGTTAATAAATATTTGTAAAATAGAAGATGATGATGAAAGAGTTAACACCTTCAATTATTGGCTATCCAATGATTATAATTTAAAATTACTAGAAAATGTATTCCCTGTAATAATGACAACAAATATATCAGCATCTAGATTAGGTACAGCAGAACACACATTTGATTTAGTAATAATGGATGAAGCAGGACAATGTAACTGTGCAACAGCACTATTACCTATTGCTCGTGCTAAATCATTATTACTAGTTGGTGATACTAATCAGTTAAAACCAGTTATAGTATTAGAAGATATTATTAATGACAAACTAAAAAAAGAATACGCAATAACTGAGGACTATAATTATTGTACTAACTCTATTTTAGACATCATGAAAAAACACGATAAAATATCTAAAGACATAATGCTAACTTACCATTATAGATGCGGTAAAAGAATTATTAACTTTTCTAATAAACGTTTCTATGAAGGCAAACTTAATTTAGATTATTTAAGAGATGAAGGAACCCTAGCTTTAATAGATGTTAAAAATATGAATTCAAGATTAAGAAATGAAAACTATGAAGAAGCTAAAGCAATCATCGAATATATAAAAAGAAACGAATTAAAAGATGCTGCAATAATAACACCATTCAAAAATCAAAAGGATTTAATAACAAAAATGATAGATGAAAGCGGTATTAAAGATATAACTTGTGGAACAATTCATCAGGTACAAGGTGCAGAAAAAGATACAATAATTATATCTTCTTCTATATCTCCTAAAACAAGTAGAAAAACATTTGAATGGATTAAGAACAATGCAGAAATTACAAACGTAGCTGTAACAAGAGCTAAAAAGAATCTGATTGTAGTATCAGATGTAGAAGCTCTTGAAAAGTTATCATTAGATAAAAAAGACGACTTATATAATTTAGTTCAATATGTAGCAAAAAATGGAAATATAGAAGTACCACCAAATGAATCCTACTCTATTCAAATAGGCAATTCAAATGGTAGTAAAAACGAAGATATATTCTACCAAACAATATCTCATTTCTGTAGTGTTAATAATAAATTTGAAGTAAAAAGAAATGTTAAACTAAGTACTTTATTTAGTAGTGATCCTTTACTTTCAAATTCAAAATTAGAATTTGATATAGTTCTATATCAATCAACATTATTTACAAGAACTCCAAAAATAGCTATAGAACTACAAGGTGGAGAACACTTCGGCAATATAGAAAGAGAAAAATGTGATACAAGGAAATCTCAAATATGTAAAGAAAAAGGTATTACTCTATTAGAAATACCTAATTCATTTATAAAATCATATGAAACCATAAAAGACTTAATATTACAAAGTTGTGGAGAACAAACAGAACAATTAGAATTATTTTAAAACAGATATTTATGCATTAGATATCTTTTCACTCTCTTCAGTGGCCAAAAGTTTGTTTGTATTATTTCTATGAAAAATGATTAAATCCCCTATAATTTAGGGGATTTTAATTTTCTATAATTTATGAAAGTTTATACTAGTTTAAAATGTCATATAGGTAAATTAAAAACTATATAAATATTTGATTAATTACATTTACTCTTTGTAGAATCTATCTTTTTCCTTAACAATTCATATTTAGCTAACATTTTATTATAATCTTCCAAAGATATATTTTCTTTAGAATAACAATTACTTTTTTTATTTTTTTTAATACCGTATTCAAAATATATCGAATATTCATTAATAAATTCTAAATATTTTTTTGATACCTTTTCTTCAACTAATTCAATAAATTGAACATTCCCTTTAAATTTTAAAAACAAATTATAAAAAGCAAAATAATCATTCATATTATTTAATTTAAGAATTATCGAGTTTAAATAATCATATTGAACTTTTGTCTCAAAATGTTTTGAATTGGGAACTCTTATAACTCCACCAGTAGTTATACATAAACCTGTTATTTTTTTTATATGATTTGGGCCATATAATTTAACCTTGCTTTTTTTTATATTTAATTTATTTTTCTTAACTATACCAAATAATGAATCAATAAATTTTTGATCAATAGGTTTAGACGAACTAAATACAATATCATCAACATACACTGTCATATCTATATCATTTTTATAAGCTAATGAAGAAATATATTCAAACATTCTATAATTAGTTAAATATGCCAAAACTGGACTAGTTGCAAGCCCTTGACCTAAACCATACTTAACGTTGCCTAATTTAGGATCATCTAAAGGGCAAGTACACAAACAAGTATATATTTCAGCAATATCTTTATCTAAAGATAAATCAAACCGAAAAAAGTTAATTATTTTTTCATAACTAATGGATGGATAAAACGCCTGTAAATCTATAGCTAATACATACATATTATCTTTATGAGATTTTACGTTAGTCGTATAAGAACGTTTTTTTAAAGATGAATGTAAATACGGAATTGGATATTTAATTTCTTTTTTGTTTTTTTCAATAAGTGATAAAGACAGTAATTTATTAATTTTTTTTAACGTTTTCTTCAACCACTTTTCGCGAACATTAATTAACATGCGATATTTATCTTTAGAATAATCAACTGGTCTTTCTTCATATATTTCTAAATTATCATCAATAGTTAGATAATTATTTTTTATTTCTTCCTTAGAAAGCTTTTTCTTACTTTTAGTAGGCTTTTTTAAATAGAAAAAGCTATAGAATTCAGACATATCTTCCCTAATAGCATCTAAATTTAAGCTCGTAGGAATATTTAAAAGATGAATAATTCCCTTCCTACTATTAAAATTATACAATCTACACTTTTTTAATTGATTATTTACTCTATCCATAATTTTCTCCAAAATAAAACATTCTATTATTAAAATAGAATGACCCGTTCGTTACGATTTTAATAATCAAAGCAACAAGTCCGTTAAGAATTTGCTCAATTATCCATCCTACAACAATTTGTAGAATAAACAATAGAGCTTTTTTAATCCAAGAATCTTTTTTATTATTAATCCTTGAATTCTTTCGGCTTTTAATTTCAAGTTCTATTTTAGCACTTGCATTAATTTTTAGCTTCATATTCTTAGTCCTCCTTCTATTAATATTACTGGAGGCTCTTATCCATATAAAATGATTATTAAATGGAACAGGCCATCCAGCTATACCTATATAGTATTATATAGATACACATACTAATATTAGAGATAACATCCTATTTCATACGTATATATCATAATAGAAATATAGGTATGACTATTTTACTGGATGCTCCCCAATAAAGGACAGCCTAAAAGGCTATATAATAGCACCTTGCGGTGAACAATACGATAAGCCTTGTTGCTTGGACTCATTATATCACAAATTATGAAAAACAACTATATAAATTAGTAAATTATTTCAACTCTTTTAATATCATTTAAAACACGTTGCAAAATTATATTATTTCCTTCCTTAGCGCGTTCTCTATAATCTGTTTTTATATATTCCTCATAAGAATTAAACCCATCAAAAAAATATATCAAACCCATAAGCTCAGAAAATAAGTCACAATATAAACTAATATATGATCCATAATAAATATCATTATATTTTTTTATATACTTTGCTATAGTCTTATATAATTTAAATTGATAATTATTGACGTGAAACCATTCATTATTCAATAAATGTTGAGTTGTATATGGCACGCTTGGATCGTTTTTAGTATCATCATATAAAGCACGCATCATTTTAGATATAAAACCACAAATCATATCTGATACTCTTATACCAAAGGAATCTTTTGAATCATTTGGTATAACATTTTTAAAATCAAATTTCTTTACACTTTCCGCAATCTTATTAGTACCCTCTTGATCTATAAAAACATTAGTATTTTTAATACCCAACTCATTTAAAAACAAAGAAAATCCTCTATATGTGAAATCATAATTAAAATCATAATTAATATTTGATGAATCCATCTCTTCTAAAAATAATATTATATTTGAAAATGCTTCATTTTCTAATTCTTTCAATTTAAGACTACCATTAGCTTTTATTTGACTTTTACAAAATTGTTTTAAATCACTAATTAAGTTTGTACTATTATTCAATATGTCCATAATAACATTTTTAGGTCTATAAACATTTATCATTTTTACAATACTATAAATACATGCATATATATTAAACATTTCGCTGGAATTATAATCACACTGTAATAATAAATATTCTAATTTATCACAAGAAGAAAAATAATATAAAATATTATTATTTAATAAAAATTCAAAATAATCTTGATATAAATTTACTTCTTTTACATTAAAAGAAGCCAAACCATATTTATAGTGTTTTTTCGAAACAGTTTTACTCTTTAATTCATCGGTTTCACAGTTAAATCCAAAAACATCTTTTTGTTTTGTTTCAAAATTCATATATTTTTTACGAATCTTATCATGCATATATTCTTTAAAGCCAATCCCAATACTTATATAGGAATTGAAATAATCATTATCATTTAAAGAACTTGAAGAAATCCTTCTAGAATGAAAAGATTCATCAAAATAAAAATTATACGTCATATTCATCCTCCTATAATCATAAAAAAGTATGCAACTATATAAAGAGAAGCATACTTACCTAGTTACCTTTGTGATTTAAAATATTCACTAAGTTTCTTATCAGTACAATAAACATAACAACCTTTCATACCTCTAGTCATTAATGTTTTATATGTATTTTTGATAATTGAATCAGCTATTTTATTCGCTTCATCTAATCCTTCTTCTTTTGCTATTTTATTTATTCCTTTTAATGATTGATCTGTTTTAGCTCTTTCAGTGTAATCGGTTACAATATGGCCATCTTCATATCTTAAGTCATCACCTATTATTACACCTACATAATCAAATTCTAACCCTTGACATGTATGAATACATCCAATCTCATTTATTGATTCTTTATCAATAGCCCAAGTACTGGAATTACCTAAATTCCAGCTCATAGCAATATTCAGGAATAGTTATGTCATATACATCAGTTTTATTTTTACCTTCACTAATCCAATCCCAACAATAACCAGCTACTAGTCTCGATTTATTATTAGTATTCTTCTCTTCTATTGCTTTTCTTAAATCATTAGGAGTATCAAATACTTTAAAATCATATTTAGTATCTAAATCAAAATTAGCTGTTTCTCTTATTTCTAATACATTATCTAACCATGCTAAATATCCATCTGATCCATCACATCTAAATTGACTCTTTAATTCCATTTTATAAATACCAGCATTGTAATAATTAGCATATTTCTTTATTTCATCTATTGATCCATTATCTTTTAGTGTTACTCTTTGATTTTCATCAATAAAGAAAATTGAAAACTTACTAGCATTTATTATTTCTTTAATTTGATTTTCTCCTAAATTAGAAAACAATCCGGATTTCTTGTTTAATCTATGAGCTTCATCAACTATTAATACATCAAATGAATTTGGTTCGCAGTCATAAAAGCAACCTGAACCTTTAAATAAATTATTTAATCCGCTCATTTTATCTATTTTTAATTTAGCTTTAAATACTTCTCTAGGAGCTTGATTCTTTGTTACATAGAAAGAATTAAAGCTTCTATTTAAGAATTGTTTTAATAGATTTATGGCTAATACAGATTTACCAGTTCCTGGTCCACCTTCAACAATTAATACACTCTTCTCATCATGTAAATATGCATTAACACCTATTCTTAACGCTTCTTCATAAATAATTTTTTGATCATCTATTAATACAAATTCTTTATTACCTTTTAATACTGAAGAGAAAGCATCTTGCAGCATTTTAGAAGGTTTAATCTTACCATTTTCAATGATATATAATCCTTCTTTATCATCTCCTTCAGTAACATATTTCTTAATGAATTCTCTTAACTTTTCAAAATCTTTTGAACCAAACATAGGAGCAGCTTTTATATAATCTTGATATTGTTCACTATTAATTGGATCATCATCAGTAATATCATAATTATGTAAAAAAGCACATGGATGTAATCCAACATTTCTATCATATACTTCTTGATTATAACTATCTATTAAACTAGCATAACTCCATGCCTGATATGATGGATGAGTTACTTCTCTTAATGCTTTGCCAGTTACAGTAGAAACTATTCCATCCTTCCCTTCAACAGCATCAGCATGAGTCCATTGCTTTAATTCAATAATTATAATAGAATTATTTTTATTCTTATCATAACCTGATAATAAAAAATCAATTCTATTAGAAGTATGAGGTATATTAAATTCAATAGCTACACCAGCATTATCTGGTATTTCTTTATCAGCTAAAACACCACGCATTCTAAGCATAGATTCACGCCAAGAATTAACTTCTGATTCACCAGTACCTCTATGAAATACTTCTCTAAATCTTTTTAAAATTTTATCTGTAATTAAATTTAAATCTACATCATTTATAAAACCAGACTTAATTCCTTCATAAACTAACATACACATCACCTATTTATATATTTCGTCGCTAATTTCAATATTATTAATTGATAAATATAATCCACGACATTCAACACGCATTTCATCATTTACATAATAATCAATGTTTATTTGTTGTTCATATTGATTATTTAACATATCAGAATAATTAATAAGTATTGTTATTTTTTTATTTCTATTACTTTTTTTGGCATAGTTAAGAACAAAATCAAATACATAACTTTCACCCTTTTTTAAAATTGATTGATTGTTACCTATGGTAAAACTTCTAGACCAACCATCACCACTTCGTAACTCAATACTTATCTTTTTTGCATGATTTAATCCAATATTTTCAATTTCAAAGAAAATATGATAAATATCACCATCAGCATTAATAAGCAATTCTTCTACACTATTTTTCAGAACATTATTACTAATGTCATATTTCATCAATGGAGCATTTTGAATCCTTTTATCTTCTCGATTATCTTTTTTTTGAATTTCTATTTGTTTCATTGTTATTAATACAAGAATAACTCCACTTAGAATCGTCCCAACAAATGAACTAACGTAATTACTTAAAAATCCAAGCCAGTTATCAACATTAAGATTTTTAATATAGCCCAATTTTGTAGGCAAATTATAACGATCAAGAATATAAAAGAAATATGGTACAAAATAAACAAACAAAAGCAGTAAATAAAGAATTTTCTCTGTTAAAGACACTGCTTTTTTTATACGATTATAAATAAAAATAATACTAATTAAAGTGATAATAATAACTATCAACAATCTAACAATCATTCAAACACCTCTTATAATTTATTATATTTTGTACTTTTACCTTTAGCTTTTTCTACTGGATATTTCTTAGCTGTCTTTTCCATCTTATCTAAAACTATTTGTTTAGAATCTAATCCTAACTTATCTGCCATTAATAAACAATAATTAATAACATCAGCTAATTCTTCTTTTACTTCATCTATATCATATTCATTATTCCATTGAAAGCATTCTAATAATTCTCCTGCTTCAATAGAAATACTTTTAGCTAAATTTTCTGGAGAATGAAATTGATCCCAATCTCTTTCTCTAGTAAATTCTACTACTTTTTTAGTTAATTCTAGCATAAAACCACCTAAATAAATTATAACACAAAAAAAGAGGCCAAAAAAAGCATTCTTACACAGATTAAACCAAGTGATATTAAATATTTTATAGTTCCCAAAAAGACGATAATAGAAAAATATATTTAAAAAGAAATTATGACTACTATTAAATTTAACTAGTATGTATTTGGTAATATTGATCCATTACCAGAAACTACTTTAAGAGATAGAAAAACTAAGAATGCTTTCAAAGCAGGAGTTAAAGATATTAGAGTTCATGATTTTAGACATAGTTGTGCATCATTATTAATTGATAGTGGTGCTAACATAACATTAGTTGCTAAATATTTAGAACACTCTAAAATTGATGAAACACTTAATACCTACTCTCATATGTATCAAAATAGACTCGAGAATATAGTTCAAATAATTGAAATTCAAAATACTAAATTATTATAAAGTAATCAAAAAGAATTACCAGAGCCTAAAGAAACAATTATTGATTATAAAGATACTGAGTATTATGATTATGATGAAGATTTAGATAATAAAAAAGAAGATGACCTAGTCCTTTAATGGACTAGGTCATTTTTTACTTATTTTCCATTTTTTCACCACATTCGAGATATTTTTGGGTGTAATCCAATAATTGTTGTGCTTCTCCAATTGTATATTTTTTTCCATTAATTTTAATTTTAGGAGATTTAACGACAATTTTATGCAAATCATGTATTGCAACATTTAAGCATTGGTTAAGTTCTTCCTCTTGTTTCTTTACATTTATTTTATTCTTTTTTAATATATCAAGTGCCGCTAAAGATGATGAAATATTCTGTAATTCCTTTGCATTTAAATCAACTTTCCCCTCAGCTGAATATTTGCGATAAACTATATCTATTATTTTTTCAATTGTATATATTAAAACTGCTATTACAATTGGATCACCAATGATTTTGGCAAACAATGAGCCAGATTCAATTTTAACAATTTCTAGTTTTTTAAAATCATAATCCTTTTTGATTCCTTGTAATGTATTATATGCATTGCTTAAATCATTTAATATATTAGCAAAATCAGATAAATTGTATTGAACATCTAATAACTGAATTGTAAACTCTTCAACTCCTTGACTAACTATTTCATTTGTTGAATTTGTTAGTGAATTAATAAATCCTTCTATACTACCTACAACTAATTCATACATTAATATTAGTCCTTCTAATCTATCAAAAAATATTACTTTTTCTGGATTTGAATACATTTTTCTTACTAATTTTTCATGAAATGATAGTATATCATTTAATTCATTTACAAATTTTCTTATATTTTCATCGTAATAATTATATTCATCGGAGTTATTTTGATAATCTATTTCAACTTCTTTAATCGTTTTAGCAAACTCATTAAATTCAAATTTTTCTACAAAGCTTTTATATTTATCTTCATAATTATTACGTATCACTTCATCTGTACCATTTCTGGGTAAGCAAAAATGCACATCAGATCCTTGATTAACTGCAGTCGAACTTAATATTTTTGAAATTAAATTTAATTTTTCAGTTTTTAAATTGTTATTTCTAAAAAAATCAAAATATCTATCTAATTTTTTTAAACTATTATATTCATTTTTATAATATTCTATTGCATTTATTGATAACACTTTACTACCTCCTAATACTAATCATTAAGCTTATTAAATTCATCTATTGCATCCAAGATTTTATAAACGCTAGAATGCGGATTAGATTTTAATAAATCTTCACTATCTTTAATAATTTGTTGTTCAATAGATTGTGCAGTACTTCTTGCATCATCTGTTTGATTTTTAATTTTGTTATACATATCCATAGTTTCTGAATAAGTACCATTAATTTTTTCTAATTCCTTTTTTACATCTTTACTTGTTAAATATTTCAAGTTATTATTTCTAAAATGCATTAAAAACCATATTTCAAATGTTGGTGACGAGGTTATAATCTCTATATTATTTTCTTTGCATTTTTGCTCTATTTCTTTTATATCACTTATACATTTTTCACTTAAATCAGTATCTCTAACTAAGAAAATCCTTACATTATCTTCTGACTCAATATCTTCATTTTTTATATATTTTATCAAATCATTTAACATCCCCTCTGGATCTGTATTGTTACCCGTTGAAAATTGAATTCTTAAGTTTCGATTAGAAAAGTGCCTAAAATAATAATATTCTGATGATTTTTTTCCACCCTCTGAGCATATTACAATTAATGGCTTTCGTCTATTTACTCTGTCATATCTTCTAGCCATAAATCAACATCCTTTATAAATGGAATAGCACCATATCGACCATTTATATAACCTTTCTGAATATTTTCATCTTTTCTTACCGAAAATGAATCAAGTGGATATAATTCAGATACTCCAGTATCTGGATTTTTTTCTGTAAACCATATTTGATCTCTTCTTAATAAATCTAGGCTTAATAAGTTTGTTGCGTGGGTAGTAAAAATTAACTGACTATTAGCTTTATTAATCTCTTTATTATTAAATAATTTCATAATAAACTCTATTAATGCTGGATGCAAGCTTCTTTCAAGTTCATCAACAATTATTATTTTCGTACTTTCAAATGCTCTTTTTAAGAATGGCGCAAATGCAAATAATACTCTAGTTCCTGAAGACTCATCATTAAAATCTAATTTATAAGAACGCTTACTATTGTTTTTTTCAATTACTTCATGATCTAATTCAATTTTAACATTTGACATTTTAAATGTTCCGTTTGTTCTAGCAAGTGGTGGGATTAGCATATCCATCATTGTACTATCCATTTCTTTTTCTTCATAATCCACATGAATGTCTTTTATTAAGATATCTGCTTCTTTAAGAAGTTTTAATGCAAATTCTCTCAAACTATTATTATTACTATATTCTTTTAAATCATGGTCTGTAATGTTTTCAAAAGAATTATATGTGTCTATTGCAGTAGTAAACCATAAAAATGCATCTCTTGTTTTATCATAATTCCATGTTGTAGCTGTATTCAAAAACAATTTATTTTCGGTATTTTTTATTTTTAAAGAATCGAGTTTGTTTTTATCATTTGTAAAATCATAATTATTTGTTTTAGTTCTTTTGAATATATTAGTTGGTTTTTGTGTATAATATGCATCAAGTATCTCATCATAAATTCTACTAGCATCAGCACTAAAAAAGTATCTATATTTAACATTATTCACCATAAATATAAATTCAAATTCGCTAGGTTTCTTGCTAGTCACTTCATTAAATAAGAATGGTTTAACGAAATTCCACTTTCCTCCAACTGGTATTAAATGTGAGTTTCTAACCATCAATATTGCACAAGTAAAAGCTTTTAGTAAATTTGATTTACCAGATGCATTTGCACCATAAATAGCAGTTGTTCTTAATAAATCAACATCATTTTTAGTAAATACATTTTCTAATTTTTCATCACCATTACCTTTTTCCATTGATAATGTAACTTTATCTTTAAATGATAAAAAGTTTTTAACACTAAATTCTATAAGCATTTTTATCTCCTCCTATTAATATTATATACTCAAATTACAAAAAAATATACTTATTTTTATTATTTTTGTGATTTTTTCACAAAAACGTAAATAATAAGTGATATTTTACTAATTATTATTTGTTTTGTCAATACTCAAATAGAATTTAGTAATCTAATAAATAATTAACTTCAGAAAGTAAATCATCTATTTTATCTATTAAATCATTATCTAAATAAACATGCTTACAATCTTTTATTAATCCATGTTCATCCTTTGGTAATTCATCTTTTGTTTTTTCAAATTCTGAATATGTATATAATTTACCATTACATAATATTCTCACATTATTATCATATCCTTTATATAATTCTCTACGCCAGTTCTTTATATTATCTAAAACTGATAGTATTTTATGTCTAGAAGCTACTATTTCCATTTCTCTAGAACTTTCAGTTTCAAATACATATTTGTCATTCATCTTTCTTATCCTCCTTTTCTACTTCTGATAAGTCTTCTATATCTTCTGGATTGCCAAGTCTTCTCAAATAATCTTTTCCCCCATCAACAGCAACTGCACCACATTTGCAAAACTTAAAATCATGTCTATATGTTGATTCAATTATGTCTCCACACTTTTTACATTTAATTTTATTGATTATTATTTTATTCATAGAATATCTCCATAAAATTCATTACTTCATCTTTAACACCCATTTTATCAGCATATTTAGAAAGTTTAATTAAATCTTTATCTTTTCTTTTAATATATTCCCTAATAGCATATTTAACATATCCTAAGTCCATTCTATTCTTAGAACGAATTATATCGCAAATACATCTTTCTATATCATAAGCTTTTACTTTATTACCTTGTGATGTTACAACTTCCGTAAGACCAAGATTATAAATGTCTTTATCAACATAAAAGACATTATGATTTTTAATTTTATAATTAAAATAATTATTAGGTACAGTAATATCATATTTATCACTTGGAGCTTTAATAGAAAGCCCATGAAAATAAAGGGCAGTCATATGTGAATAAACTACATTTGGAAGTTCTAAACTAAATACAAAATAATTATCTTCTATTTTATTAGAATCAATATAAATACCATTACCTACTTTTTCTACCATACCTTTTTCCTTCATAATATTAAGATACATTCTATGAATTCCAAGATTAGATAGTTCTTTTGAAGTAACATATCCATTATTCATTTTCATAATAGATTCTATAATTTCAATATTACTTTGATTCTTAAAATCCTCTATTGTCATCCTTTCCATAATTACTCCTCCTTGACAAATCTAATGAAAGCATAACGATTATCATTAGTTTTGTCAAGATATGATAAAAGTGTTTTAGACATTTTACATCTTTACTATTTTCTTTCATTCAGTCACAAAGTATGACCGTTTCATTTACTTTTAAATATTTTAATTTCAGTCGGTGACAATTTGTCACCAGTTCATTTTATCTGAATATTTCAATTTCAAAACGTGACATTTTGTCACGGTTTCATTTCCTTCATCTTTAAATTGTCCGATTTTTTCGGACACTTCATTTTATACATATAAAACTAACAAAAAAAAGACACCTTTATATGTCTTATTTTATATCTATTATATTAATCTTTTTTACTTCTTTAATACTCTTTCCATCATGTAATACTTTAGCATTTATTAACTCATCTATAGTATCAAAATCATATATATATAATTCTTACCATTATATTTATATCCTATATATAATGGTGAAGAAATAAAATATAATATATTATTATATTTAAATGTAATACTATCTATATTACCATTCTCTATTTCTTCAACTAACTCATATATATATTGCATATACCTCACCATTGATATTATAACATAAGAAAAAAGATGAGATATTATCTCATCTTTTTATTAATTAATAGGTATTTGTTTAATTTCTTTTGATTTGTCTTCGATTTGTTTCTTTGGTAATTCAATCTTTAATATACCATTTTTAAATTCTGCATGAATATCTTCTTCTTTAATTTGATCTCCTACATAGAAACTTCTAGAGCATTCTCCAAAATATCTTTCTCTACGTACGAATTTGCCTTCTTCTTTATCTTCTTTATTATTATCTACTTTAGCTTCTATATTAAGATATCCATTATCTAATGAAATATTAATATTACTTTTATCGAATCCAGGTAAATCTATATCTAATAGATATTTATCTTTCTTCTCCTTAACATCAGTTTTCATTAGATTTCTTTCTTTTCTATGAAAGAATCTATCTCTTGGGAAGAAATCATCTTCAAAGAAATCATCAAACAAATCAAAGCTATTATTTCTAGGTACTAACATCATATATATCAACTTCCTTTCATAACGTGTTATGATTGGGTAGCACAATATATTTTAATACCTTGTAATAAGATGCTTTATTTCTTATTACGTTTTAATAATACCACTTTAATTAGCACTTGTCAATAGAGAGTGCTAATTATTTTAACAATTTACATATTATGCTATACTAATAATAGGTGATGTATATGGATAAAGATATTAAAGATAAAATAGCTAATGCTAAAAATCCATATTGTACATTAATAAGACTTAATGAATTAGCTACAGATGAATCTTTTGAAGTAAGAGAAGCTGTTGTAAAAAATCCTAACTGCCCTACTTCAATACTAAAAAAAGTATATGAATTCGAAGATGAAAGATGTATTTCTTCCTCTATCATGCGCGAAGTAATCTTACATCCTAATCTTTCAGTCAAAGATACTATTAATTTATTTAGAAGGTATAAAGATAAAACTTCATTTAATTATGGAGATACATTTTTTGTTAGTAGTTTAATTAATAAACTAAACAATGCATTTTATGATAAAACTATTACTAATGAATCTCTAGAAGAAATAGCTTCCTTAAGAGGAATAAACTTATTCTTCATAGGCAGTAATGGTAAATATGATTATCTTTCTTCTAATCTTTCTGGAGTAGCTAAAACTGCTAAAAGAGAATTATTTAGAAGAAAAATAAAAGGCATCTACATTCCAGAAGAAGAACCTACTTTAGATGAAAAGAATGCTGAATTAGAACATCAAAGATTATTAGAAGAACAAAAGAAAAAAGATATTGAAAGTACTAAAAAATCTATTAGTGATAACTTAAAAAGAATAAAAGAACTAATAGCATTTCTTCAAGCTAATGACATACCTAATAATTTAAAAATATCTATTCCAGAAGACGAATTAATAATTAAAGTAGACGATCACTTAGAAATAAATCCTTTCTATTTAGATTATATTGATTTTATTGATTTTAATTATATAAATACAAATAATCTAAAAGTATGTAATATTAATTGGAAAGGGACTAATATCTCTATAGATCCTCAAACTGTTTACAAAAAAGATTTAAGAAATGCTATATTTGGTGATCATAATATAACATTTAAATCTTTTGCTGGCTGTGATTTAAGAGGAACAGATATTAGTGAAGAATTAGATTCAATGGATATAAAAGATGCTATAACAGATAAATCTACCAAAATACATCCTAGTTTATTAGAAGATAAAAAAAGATTAGAGTAACTACTCTAATCTTTTTAAGTATATAAGCAAACGAGGTCACACGCTTACATATAAATAATAACATATTTATCTTAAAATATAAAGAATTATCAGGATACATGTTTGAATAACCTCTATGAGCAACTAAATTAACATCAACACTTTGTTCTTGTCCCCATGAAACTATTCTTTGACTTGCATTACTAGCTACTCTATCAATCGTATATTTAGAAGTAGCTAACAAACTAAGTAAAGTTATAGACACTACAAGATTACTAATAGTTTTTTATTCATTCAAACACCCCAAATTAATTGTTCTTTATTATATATTATATTATTGATAATATCTAAAATATTATTATCCTTAATGTAAACTAAATATAATAATTATTAAAAGATAATAAAAAAAATGATACCATTATTATAGGAGGAACCTAATATGAAAAAGAGAATTAAATATCTCCTAATTTGTTTATTATTAATTATTCTTTTAATAATAGCAATAATTAGTATTGTTAAAACTAAAGAAGAAAAAAATAGTAAAATAGATAATAACAAAATAGAAGAAAAAATAATAAAAGAAGATCCAAAAGATAAAGAAGATATTACAGAAGTTCCTAAAGAAGATCCAAAAGAAATAGAAGAACCAGAAGTAGAAGTAATAGAAGAGCAATCTAAAAAAGAAGATAAGCCAAAAGAAGGAGAAAAACAAAAAGAAGAAAAAAAGCCTTCTACACCTAGTAAACCTTCAACACCTACTGAACCAACTACTCCTGAAAAGCCATCTGAGCCAACTACTCCTAGTGAACCAACTACTCCTGTAATAACTTATACCTGCCCATCTGGTTATACATTAAATGATACTAAATGTACTATAACAGTAGATGCTACTAAAGTATGTCCTAATGGAACAACAGAGTTTAGTGATGGAACTGTATCCGGTTGTGTTAATTTAAGTGAAGGATATGAAACAACTGATACATGTCCTGCAGGTTATGGAATGATCAAAATGATAAAATGGGGAGCTCCAGATACTTATAACTGTTTTCCACTACATGAAAAAGTATATACTTGTGAAGATGGATATACATTAAATAATAATAAATGTACTAAAACAATAGATGCTACTAAAAAATAAAAGACACTAAATAGTGTCTTTTATTATTTACCTAGATGTCTTTCTTGTTCTTTTTTCTTTAATTCAGCTATTAAACTAATATCAAATAATTCTCCAGATAAAATAGCTTCTTTAAATTCTTTAAAAGATTTAGGTCCTGTAAATTCTACACCTGATCCTTCAAATGCTTTAACAAGTTTATCATAGTGAACATAACCTTGATGAGTTACATGATGTTCACCAAAATCTCTTTCATTAGTTTTCTTACCATCTGCATAACTAGTAAATCTTACATCATAATAACGAACTACATTATTAAGAATTCAGGACATTCTTCTATCTTATAAGAATCAGTGGTACTATCATAATCTACTTCTAATAAAGAATTCATATCATCTTCATTAAATAACCTAACAGTATAGCCATTACGTTCTACTAAATTAGATAATCCTAATTCAACCGCATATTCTTTCTTTAAATAGTTATTTAAATCACTTGTTTCATAAATTCCCATAACCACTTCAGTAATGTCTTCATCACCTAAATATAATATGTCAGCACTAATCAAAGTAACATAATCATCTTTACTAGAAGAATCATACATAACATACCATTCTCCATCATGAAAACTTATTAAGTCTCCTTGTTTAAATGTTTGATAAGGAGTCTTAGTAGTAAATATTTTTATACTACTATCTCCTCTTTTAGAATACGTATATATTCCAACAAAACAAGAAAAGCCTAATACAATCATAAATATGAATAGGATAATATATCTCTTTTTCATAGATTACCTCCTAGTATTCTTTGTGTTCAATTTCTTCTTTAAAATTTTCATTAATTGATAACATTTTATTATGTAGTAAATTAGATATTTCTTCTATATCAATATCTTTCATACCTAAAAGAATAAACTGTGTATCATCTGTATTAACTACCATCTTAACAACTTTATTATCAGAGTTAACTGTCTTCACTATATTTCTTACATGAATCAAATTTACTTCATTCGTATCTTTACCTGCTTCATCATATACTAAAGTTTTACCAGTAATATAATAATGACTTGGTATTATTTTTTTCTTTAACTGTTCTATTTTTACTTCATCTTTTTTTATAGGAGTAAAATCTTTTTCCTTCGGAAGATCATTTTTAACAAACCTACCTGTTACTTTTTTACCAATGTTCTTACTTTTTAAAGATTTTACCTCAACCTCAGCTTCTTCTTCTGGAGTTTTAACATATTTAACATGATTATCATCTTCTGTAATAATTTTTAATTGTTGCGTTTCTCCTACAACAGAAATAACTTGAGTTTTAAAATCTTCCTCTCCATCCTCATCTTTATCTTTTTTTAATAACTCATAAAGACCAACAACACATAAAACTAATCCCAAAATAGGACATATAAAAATATATTTACTAGTTTTAAATGTTTGTACACTTGTTACATTGTTTTTATGATAATAAATATCAATCTTATCTTCTATGTTTACTTCATCTTTATAATAAAAATTATACTTATAACTTGTATTTCCTACATCATAAATAACAGTAACATCATTTTTACCAGTACCATCGCTATCTTTTTTTACATCAATAACATCCGCTGTTGTTTTAACCAAATCACTATCTCTATGCACAATATATATACAAATAACTAATGATAATAAAAGTAATATTCCTACTACCAAAAATAGAATACTTCTTAAGTTTACTTCCTTATTAGTCATTACTATCAACCACTTTCCTACTCTAAATTATTATACCATAAAGAAATATGTAAAAAAAGTATATAATCAGTTGATTATATACTTTTTCCATGACCTTTAGAAACCATTTCTTTATATCTCATATGACCATCATAAAGCCTTTTATTATAAAAAATTTTCTCTTCTTCACGATCATAATAGTCCAATAAATTACAATCTTCTAAATACTCTTCTAAAGATTTAGTCATCTTTAATGGATCAACTACTTTTAACTTACTAGGAGTTAAAACAGATTCAACATACTCTTCAAATCTTCTAGAAAACTCTTTTGGATCCTCTCCTTCAATATGTTTAGGCTCCAACAATGGGTGATAATCAGGATTTGGAATATAAGAATAGCAATCTGTATACTGAAAATAAAAATCTTCTATTGTCATATATCCATCTTTTTGAACATCTTGCATTTGGAACACATCAATTAGTGGCTTAAATGCTTCAAAAGTATCCATAGTTCCAGGAACAATAGGAACATAAAACCCACGTCCATTTCCTACCAAACCTATTTTAGGTTGATCACTAGGTGTCAACATAGTTGCATTAGCAATACGATAAAATATTTCACTATTCTCTGGTGATAACATACCTATATTAATCCAAGAATCAACATTATCATAGTTATTTGTTTGTTGAGTCATTATATTCTTACTCCATACATACTCCAATGCACGTCTATTTTCTGGAATAATATAAGTTTCTATATTATCCATAACTTTATATGTTGGTTCTGATAAATAATGATAACTTGCCATATGATAACTCCCCCTTTAAAAACATTGTTCCCTATTATACGATATATTATAAAAAAATGCACATTTTTCTCATAAAAAAACAAATTAATACTAATTTGCTTTTTCTATTGCTTGCATAGATTGAATAGTATAAACATTTTCATTAACTTTTTTTAAAGTCAACTTCAATTGATAATTAACATCACTTTGTTTATAATCATTACTTCCAGAAATTCGATATTCCATCTCTGTATCTTCCCCTGTAATAACATCTGCAATTAAAGTATATTCATTATTAACAGATTGATAAACACTAACAAATCGTAACAAAGTTCCTGTAGAATTCCATCCAGACCAAAAAGCTCCATAAACCATATCATCTTTCACAACATATTCTCCGTATTCCCCAGAAGAATACTTTTCAGCTGTAGCAAGTTCTTCCCCGAAAATATTTCTATAATATTGTTTCAACAAAGATAATGGTACAGCTTTTGCTCCTGTAACTTCTTCTCCATTAATATCTGTATCGCTGATTATTCTTTCATCTTCAAGATTAGCTACGATACCATAGACAAAATCCATTTTCTTAGCATCCGTATCTAATAATTCTTTTTCATATGATATTCTTTCAGGTAAATACCAATCACTCAAGGAAGGATCCAATGCGAAATGTAAAAAAGTATTTAAATCATCTAAACGATCATTCGCCAAATTCATATCAACATCTAATTTTTTCCCCAAGTTTGTTGAAGAATCTACTACATTTGTATTTTCTATTTCGTTTTGTGGTGCTGGAGTAGCAGAAACATTGTCAGCTTTCTGAGAAGCTAAATATATTTTATCATAATAAATATAACCACCCATTCCAATACAAGCCAACAATAAAATAACAATTAAAAAATCTTTCCAAGATTTATTACTACTATATGAATCCATATCAATACTCCTATTCTTTCTTGATTATAACATAAAAAAAGAAGTAAAACATTACTTCTTTTCTTTTATGTCAAATTTAATCTTCAATTCGTCAAGCTGTTCTTTTGTTAATTCTGCAGGACTTCCCATCATTAAGTCTTGACCAGATGCACTTGGTGGAAATGCTTGAACTTCTCTTAAATTTGGTTCATCTTGAATCAACATAATAATTCTATCAAGTCCTGGTGCCATTCCACCATGTGGAGGGCATCCATATTTAAATGCAGTAAATATAGATCTAAATCTCTTTTCCACTTCATCTCTAGAATAACCTACAATTTCAAAACCTTTAGCTAAGCTATCCAAATCATGGTTACGAATTGCTCCTGAAGCCATTTCATTACCATTACATACAAAGTCATATTGATAAGCTAATATATTTTCTAAATTACTAGTATCATCATAAGCATGAACACCACCATGTGGTAAACTAAATGGGTTATGACAAAAATCCCATTTTTCTTTTTGTTCATCCCACTCAAACATAGGGAAATCATTAACAATACATAATTCTAAACGATTAGGATCCAATAAACCTAAATCATTGCCTACTCTAAGTCTTAATTGTCCTAATGCAGGTTTAACAACTTTTCTTTCACCAGAAATAATTAATACTAAATCATTATTTTCTAACTTCAATTGTTTTTTCAAATCATTTAATTCTTCTTCGGTAACTACTTTGGCAATAGAACCAGTTACTTCATCAGCTATCTTAAGATAAGCTAGTCCAGAAGCTTTTTTACCTTTAACAAATTCTGTTAATTCATCCAATTGTTTTCTAGAATACTTATCTGCTGCATCTTTAGCAACAATTGCATTAATCATACCACCTTCTTCAATAACAGTTTTGAATACAGTAAATTCTGTATTTTTAAATATTTCTGTTATATCCTGAATTTCCATACCGAATCTTAAATCTGGCTTATCAGAACCATATAAATCAATAGCATCATTATATTGAATTCTTCTAAATGGTCTTGGAGATACTTTCTTATTACTAAATTTAGTAAATGTATCATAAAATATTTCTTCTCCAACAGCTAAAACATCATCTTCGTCTACAAAAGACATTTCTAAGTCCAATTGATAGAATTCTAATGTTCTATCTGCTCTAGGATCCTCATCTCTAAAACATGGTGCAATTTGAAAATATCTTTCAAAACCACCAACCATCAATAGTTCCTTATATATTTGAGGAGCTTGTGGTAATGCATAAAATTTACCAGGATAAACACGAGATGGAACAACAAAGTCTCTTGCTCCTTCTGGGCTAGATGCTGTTAAAATAGGAGTTTCTACTTCAGTAAATCCTAAATCATACATTTTATTTCTTAAGAAGTGTAAAACTTCATTTCTTAAGAACAAATTATTCTTTAATTTATTTCTACGAATATCCAAATATCTGTATTTCAAACGATTATCTTCAGATGTATTAACATCATCAACAATTGGGAATGGTAATTCTTCACAAGTATTTAGAATTTCCAATTCTTCTACTTCAATTTCAATATCTCCTGTTTTTAAGTTAGGATTTTTACTACTTCTTTCAACAACTTTACCAGTTACTTCAATAACATATTCATTCTTTAAAGAATTAGCTATTTCATAATTTTTATTCTCTGGATTAATTACCAACTGAATAATTCCTGTACGATCTCGTAAATCAATAAATAATAATCCTCCCAAGTCACGTTTTTTAGCAACCCATCCTGCTAAAGTAACTGTTTTACCTACTAATTTCATATTCACAGTTTCATTGTACACTTTTTTCATTTCAATCACCCTTCTATAAAATAAAAACTAGTTCTCATCCACAAGGGACGAAAACTAGTTAATTCCGCGGTACCACCCAATTTACTACATATGTAGTCACTTTATATATAACGGTCTAAACCGGATTATATTTCTATAATCAACTCCTGAGTGTCTTCATATATTTATCATTTCTTATTTCCACCAACCATAAGATCTCTATGAATTTAAATATACTACTCTTCTCAATCAACATTTATACACGTATTTTAAACCGAAATCTATTTAATGTCAATTTATTTTACTTAAATCTCCATGCAATGGAATTACGCCCCATCCTTCCAATTCATCTTTATATGGTTCATATATATCATTAAGCAAATAAACCTTCTTACGATAATAAAAACCAAAAGAAATTTCACAAAAACTATTTGGACCAATATAGTTTTCAACACCATTTTTAGTTGCATTAACAATTAATATATATTCATTATTAGAATCTATTATTTTATCAAAATGTCTACGACTTGCATCTTCTTTCGGAATATCTTCCAAACTTTCATCTGGTATAAAAACTTGAAATCCCATTTTAGTTAATTCATTTTGTATTCGAAAGATTTCTTCCTTCAACTTCATACTTCCACATAAAACTATTCTTTTCATATTAATCCTTTACAATAGGTCTTTTAACGACATGTCTTTCAAATTTTGTTTCTTTTTCAATCGTTTGAACAAGTTCAATTGCTTTCTTTTGTAAATCTTCTAAAGTTCCATCATTTACTACTTCATAATCATATTCAATCTCATCAACTAATGCCTCAGTAACATGAGCTTTTTGATCCTTTGTCAATCTACTAGTAAAACCAGGTCTAGTTATATGAACAGTTACTGTTTCCGGATAAGCCAATTTTATAGAAGCAAATTCTTCTGGTAATCTTCCATCACTAATCGTAATAATATCAAAATATCTTGAATATATATCTATATCTTGAATAATTCTTTTAATAAAGAAATACTCATCAATTTGTTTACGAATCAATTCCGTACCCAAATCTTGTAATAATTGCCTAGGCTTTGTTTCGTTATCTCCATCCCACTTAGCAATCTCCTTTGCATACATTTTTATATAATAAGCAATTTGAATATTAACAACATCTAAACCTCTGCTTCTATAATATTCATCAATATATTCTGCTGTAGAATCTTTTCCAGTATTTGCCTTACCACCAATTAATATTATCTTCATAACAACTCTCCTTTTATTAAACTATTAAAATAATAACAAAAATACAATTCAGATACAATCAGTATAAATAAAAAATATAGTTACATAAACTATATTTTTTTCATATATACATTTCGTACTCCTCTTTTAAATTCTTTTACCAAATATAAGTCAAAACCATTTCTAACAAAGCTATTAGAAGAGAAAGAATTTTCAGGAGCAACAGTAGATATAACATAATGAAAACCATGTTCTTTAGCATATTGATTTAAAAAATCTAACATCTGTTCTTGTAAATGATTACCTCTGTAATTAGGATGAACCATCATAGGACCATAATCACATAATTGATGATAATCAATATCCAAATCATAACGAGTCAAATCCTTTTCCACACCTGGAATAAACATCATAGAACATACGAAATGATCTTGATCATAAAACATCCATATTTTAGACCCCATTTCAAATAAATTACGAATATCCTCTTTTGAAAAATCTCCCAACCATTCAGGATGTTCCATTGTTTCCTTTATTTCTAATACATTATTTAAATATATTTCAATATTTATATCATCAACCATTTTCAATTCTTCTAATTTCATACTAACCTCTATTTATACGAATACTTCTACCATTAATACAATTTGATAATAATTTAATATAATTAATACCATATCTTGGTTTATCATATACATATAATTTTATTTTATTATATTCCCCTCCAGGAATAGTAGATACAAACTTATGAATTACATCATCAAACAATTCTTCTTTAGAATCATATATATGTAATCCTTTATAACGAAACCACGAATTTTCTAACCAATAATAATTCCTTTGATCTTTGTAAACTAAAATAGCATGAGATATATCCATTTCTTCATCTGGATAAAATAAGAAATAAGAGCGGCATTCTCCTCCAGCTTTTGTAACCAATTCTCTTTCTAATTCCACTTGATCAAAACAACTACCAATTTTTCCTTCTAATAATTGTTTAGGACTTTGTAAATAAAAATTATCTTTAAAGTCATATCGAAAATTACCATATATATTTCCAGCTTTATCTCGATAACCTAACTTAATATCTGTTAATTTATCTCTAATACTTTCATAAACTTTATCATATTTCATAATGAGTGTTCTTCCATTAGAAATAGTATTAAAACCAAGCCTATGAAATAATTGATAAGCTCTTACATTATCTTTATATACCCATATATACAATGGTTCTATTTCTTTCTTTAATTTTTCAATAATCTTCGTGCCAATACCTTTATTACGATATTCATCAAATAAGAATATTTCATCAATCATAAAACCATCTTCATAAGGAATAGTTAAATATGCTCCAGCAATCTTTTTATCAATATAAATCATTTTATACGAAGAACAATGTAATTCGACATTTTGATTAATACTTTTTTTAATTTTATTTTTTTCAGCATAAGACAACTTCTTATCCATTTCTTCATCAATCATAGTAACCAATTTCATGCTTGTCAAAATATCTAAGTCTTTATCTTTTGCCCCAACAATCTTAATATCAAGCACACTATCACCTTCTCAAAATAATATACTAACAAAAATAAATAGAAAAAGAAAGTATATCCTATTTATACTTTCTATTTGCTCTTATTAGCTTTTTTTATGACTACTCCACGTAATTTACATGAATCTTTTCCTTCTGGACAATAACCTTCCACTTCGCAATTTGGTCCCAAACCTTCTCCCATTAATGGAGCAACCAATTTAGCTTGTGCAACCATTTGATCAGCAATCTTCTTAATCGCCCATTGCGCTTTATTACATGTTCTCATTCTACTGAACCATTCAAGCATACGGCCATTCATAGTAGTATAAATATTACATGCATTTCCAGATAAATAGAAATAAACTAGATCTTCTTCACGAACACCTTGCTCTTTAAAATATTCCATCATTAACTTATTATTTGTAAATATTTCCCTATAATCTTCTTCATGATTCTTAGCAATACTTTCAGGAACCATATAATTATCTAAATTCCACATAGGTACAAAATCAGGAACAATTAAAGAATGTAAACGATGTCTCGTAATATGTGTTAATACCGCTAATTCTATAGGTATTTCATATGAAAAACAAACTTGTTCTAACTCTCTTTGATTTTTACTATGAATCAAAGCTTGCATTAACTTTCTTTTAATATCAGGCTCCAATTCACTTAAACGATGTAAATATTCTGCTGCATCTTTTTGAGACAACTGATATCTACCCATTAAAATATTACACAAAATAAACCAATCAGGATTCTCTGTATACTTTGTCATTCTTACATTAGGAAGTAATTCTCCCTTACCTAATTCTAATGTTTCATAATAATCTAAATCATTCGTCTTATCAGCTTTCTCCATTAATTCATCAACAAAAGATAATTTATCATCATAATATTTCTTTTCTTTTTCACTATCTAATGCTTTTACCAGATATGGAACATACTTATGAATTAATTCTTCAAATTTCAAACCTAATTCATGCAACTCTGTAATATGTGAATTCTTTCCATATAATAAATCAGCCGTCATACGTAAAAATTCATTTGCATCACAACCCATAATAATATTACTATAAAAAGAATATGGTAATACATATCGACAATCCTCAATTGGGATTTCTTCATCTACCAATTGACCATACTTGTCAAATAATGATTGCATATAATCTTTATACTCTTTACGTAATTTTTTATTATTATCTAAAACATTTCCATCTTTATCTTTAAAATCAGGAACATAAAAACCTGCTGTTCTAAAATCAACATTTCTTCTAGATTTAATTGTAAAAGATGTAAGACGATATCCTATAATTGTTTGTTCTACTATAGGTGTCACATTTTCTATAGCAAAAACAAGATAATCATGTTCTGATATAGATTTATGACCATATCCTACAACTGCCCTAGCTAATTTAAGATTTGCTTCATAATCACCACGAGATTCAAACACCTCTGTTACAGTACCATCTGCTCTAGACAAATTACCTGCTGCTGCAACAATTTGTAATCTCTTTTCTATTTCTTTTTTGGTAGTACCACCAAGCATAACTACTTTCATTTTTAAACTCTCCTTTTACCTATTTTATCTCTACCATCTTCAATATATCACAGACAAGAAACGAATAAAAGTGTATTTTTTACACTTTTATAAAAATATAAACAAAACCCCATTCTACCACGTAAATATAATTTACATATTTTACAATTGGTTCAACATAATAAAAAATATGATATACTAAATACAGGACGTGATAACATGCAATTCATAAAAGAATTAAATGAAAAAGAATATACAGAATTCTGGGAAAAAACTCCTAATAATCATTTTCTACAAAGTTACGAATGGGGTCAAGCACAAAAGAAAAATAGAGATCAAATACCTTGTTATGTTGGATTAAAAAATGACGAAGGCAAATTAGTAGCAGCTGCTTTATTACTTAAGAAAAAAACTCCTTTAAACATGTGTTACTTCTATGCACCTAGAGGATATACAATGGATTTTTCAGATAAAAAAATATTAACAGAATTTACAAAAGAATTAAAAAAATATTTAAAAGAAGAAAATGCTATTTATTTAAAATTAGATCCACCTATCATGTATCAAGAAATTGATGAAGAAGCAAACAAAATTGAAGGTGGTTTAAATAATTATAAAATATATAATAACTTTCTAAACATTGGTTATAAACATAAAGGATTCTATAAATTATATGAAGGAAATCAACCTAGATATACATTTCGTACTTATTTTAAGAAGTATCCTTCTTTTGAAGATGTAGAAAAAACGTTCTCTAAAAGTTTCTATCGTCCAGTAAAAAGAAGCTATAACTACGACTTAGAAGTTTACGAAAGTACAGAAGTAAAAACATTTCACGAATTGATAAAATTAATATCTGAAAGAGACGGCTTTCATGAATATAGTTATGAATATTATAAAAATGTATATGATGAATTCCATAAAAGAAATCATATAAAAGTCTTCAATGTAAAAATTCATCCTTCAAAATTAATTCAAAAGTTTGAAGAAGAATTAAAAAAAGAAAAAAATGATGATCGCAAAATAAAAATACAAAAAGATATTGATTACTTTAAAGAAGTAGAAAAAGAACACAAAAAAGAATACACCTGTGCATCATTAATATGTACATATTCTAAAACAGGTGCATGGTCACTATACATAGGTAATGATGATGTAGCCACATACACTGGTACTGTAAATAGGTTATATTATGAATTTATAAAAGATGCTTATGATAACAATTACGAATATGCTGACCTTTTTGGAGTTGTTGGAGATCCTCATACAAAATATAAAAATCTTGCAGGAATTTACGAATATAAAAGAAAAATTGGCGGAGATTATATAGAATTTATTGGTGAATTTGATTTAATAAATAAACCTATATGGTATGCAATCCTTCCAACACTATTAAAGATATATCGTAAAATTAGAGGGGGAAAATAATGAAAGTATACTGTTATTCCAAATGTTCTACCTGCAAAAAAGCACTAAATTTTCTAGACAAAAAAAAGATAAAATATGAAAAAATAGATATTAAAACAGCCCCTCCATCTTATGAAGAATTACTAGATTACTATCATAAAAGTAACTTACCAATTAAAAAATTTATAAATACTAGTGGTTTACTATATAAAGAATTAAAATTAAAAGATAAACTTCCAACCATGAGTGATGAAGAAATTATAAAATTAATCTCCTCAGATGGTATGTTAATAAAAAGACCATTATTAATTAGTAATAATCAAATATTATTAGGATTTAAAGAAGATGAATATAAAAAAATAGAGTTATAAAACTCTATTTTTTTTCATCCAATAAATCTAAATATTCCAAAGACGTAACATTCATACCATCAAAAGTAACTTTAAAAACCATTGGAGAAGTATATGTTCCATCAATAATACTTTTATCATGATACGTTAATATAATTTCATCATCATAATTTTTACCTATTTCACACCATGCAGACAACAAACATGTTAATGCTGTACTATGTGAAATAACAGCTACACGATTTCCTGTTTCAAACATTAAAATGTTCTTCATAGCTTCTACAATACGTTTTTTTGTTTGATTTAAAGATTCCCCGCCTGATAATTTAAAATCAAAATCCTTTGCTTGTAAACGATGAAATTCTTTTGCTTCAATAGTACTCAAATCCCCTATTTTTCTTTCATTTAATCTTTCATCAATATTAATAATTGTATTATTTTCCATAGCAATATATTTAGCCGTACCAACTGCTCTTGCATAATTAGAACTATATACCGCATCTATCTTTTGAAGTTCTGGTTCTTTACTTAATTTTTCAGCGGCTTGTTCTCCACTAACACTTAAAATAGATTTTTCATTAGATATTTGAAAATTATCTTTCATAACAATCGAATTCAAATTTCCTTTAGAAATAGCTTCACTATGTCGAATTAAATAAACAACAGTCTCCATTAAAAAATCACCTCAAATACACCAAAAGATACAGCCATCATTATAATGCCAGCAAGCAATACTCCCAATATAACAGCTAATATAGTACTTTTAAAATCTAAATCTAAAATACTAGCAGCTAGTGTACCAGTCCACGCCCCAGTTCCAGGAACAGGAATACCAACAAATAAAAGTAATGCTAAAAATAAACCTCTTCCTGCTTTTGCTTGAAGTTTTTTTCCACCTTTTTCACCTTTTACCAAGCACCATGTAAAAAATTTACCAATAACCTTTTTATCTTTTCCCCATTCTAAAACCTTTCTTGCAAAAAGATAAATAATAGGAACTGGCAGCATATTTCCAACAATGGCAATAATAAAAGAAGGTAACTTTTTTAACCCTAATCCTACTGCTATTGGAATAGCTCCTCTTAACTCTATCAATGGTACCATGGATACAAAAAAAACCAATATATATTTAAAAATCATAATATCACCTTAATCAATTTATATACTCTTAAAAAATTATATCATAAAAAAAGAGAAAAGACATTATGTCTTATTCTCCTAAATTAACATTATGATAAATATCTGTAACATCATCGATTTCATCTAACAAATCATATAAACGATTAAACAATTCTAAATCTTCACCTTCTAATGTTACTAAATCTTTAGCATACCATCCAGATTCATCAACTTCATAATCTACATTTGATTCAATGCTTTCTATAATATCTCTTGTTTTTACATTATCAATATATTGAACAGAAATATTTAACATGCCATCACTATCTGTTTCACATTCTACTGGTTCAATAGAAGCATCTAACAAAGCCATTAGAATATCTTCTTCTTTGTCAGATTTAAAACCAAAAACAGATAAATTATCATAATTATAAGAAACAGAATTAGTAACTCCTAAACTTTTATGTACCTTATTAAATGCTGCTCTTACTTCTCCAACCGTTCTATTAACATTATCTGTTAAAGTCTTAATCATAAATGTAGATGCTCCAGGACCAAATCCTTCATAAATAATTTCCTCATATTCATCCTTACCAGCACCTTTTGCCTTATCTAATGCTCTATTAATAATATCTGCTGGTACTTGCATTTTCTTTGCTTTTTCAATCAAATGTTTCAAAGAACTATTTGCTTCTACTTCAGCTCCACCTTTTTTAGCAACCAAATATATTTCTTTAGCAAAATTAGTATATACTTTACCTCTTGCTGCACCAGTCTTCTTTATTTTTGCTTCTCTAACTGCATAAGCTCTTCCCATAATATCTCCTCTATCTACTAAATAATTCGAATACCTTTTATAAATCGGTATATGAATTTATCATTTTTAATTTTTTTAATTTTTTTCGCAAATTGATATGGACTATAAACCTTATAATATGAAATCTGTTCTTGTTCACCAACATACTCGAACGCTTTAATAACACATTCTTTATAAGATTCTGTACGAAAGAAATTCATAGTTCTCCTTACCAATTTACTGCTTATTTTACGAGTTACAAACTTATAATATTTTTCACTTTTTGGTTTAAAGCAATACTTATAACCATCCAATCTTTTTAAAACTCTTAAAGTATCATAATAACCCATCTTAATATTATCACGTATGACATCTTGGTTAAGTTCTAATATAAGTCCAGTATCTCTACTAGGTTTTATCTCTGTAACATTAATTCCCTCTGGTATTCCTCTATTAAACCCTATTCCTTTTACACTAATAACATAAGCTTCATCATAACCTTTGTTTTTTAACATAATAACAGGAGAATTATCATAGAAACCACCATCAATATAAAAATGATTATCTAAAATTTTTTTCTCTTTAAAGCCAGGAAAATAACAACTAGCCATTAAATATTCGATTAATTGTTTTTTATCCTTAATATCCTCTTTGTATACATAAAGTGGTTTAAAACCAGATAATCGAACAGTTACTAATCCGAAGTCATTTCTAGATTTAATTAATTGATCATAATCAATCAAATCATAAATACTAGAAACCATTTTATTATTATCTATTCCTTTATTCTCAATAAGCCTTTTTATAGTCGAAACAGCCCCAACAAGAGACTTTTTATCAATTTCCTTATTCTTAATTGCTTTAACAAAACGTTCGTCAAAATCGAACAAATCACCCGGATTTACATGTTCCCAAAAATCAAGCAATACACGATATTGATTACATGCTAACATACAAGCATTAAAAGAACCTATAGAAGTTCCTACATAACCATCAAAAGGAATATGGCATTTACGAAAAGCCATATAAGAACCTATTTGATAAGATCCTTTAACTCCTCCGCCTTCTAAGACTAATCCTCTCATTTTAACGATCCTTTTTTCTCTTTATAAAAGGCAAAGCCAACAAACGTGGAATAAATCTAAAAACATTATATATATATTTAGATAACGTACCATAATATACTTCTAAATTTTTACTTCTAAAATGTAATATATCTTCTAACTTATCGCCGTCTGCATAACATCCACCATAATAATTCTTTTCTGCACATATATACGTTGAAAAATAACGAATAGATAATCCATAAGTTCTAAAAATATGTGTCATATAGTCTCGGAAAGTAGTTCTAAACTTTTCTCCACCAGACACATTAAATATTTTTTTGTTAACTTTATCTTTAAAATCAATAGCAGCAACAAAAGCATAACCTGCATCTTCACTTGATAAAGTTTCAAAATATAAATCTTTCCTTACATTATAGATCAAAGATTCCGGACCAGGATCACCTAGTATATAAGCTAAACGAAATATACTATAATTCTTAATAGTATTTCTAATATAATCTTCGCATAATAATTTATATTTAGAATAATAATCGAAATCATCTATATTACATTCTGTTTTAACAGTTATTTTATCATTGTTATCTTGTTTGCCATATACAGAAGTACTAGATGCATATAATAAGAAACAATCAGGATTATAACTTTTAATAGAATCTACAATTGTTTTAGTCCCTACAAAATCTATTTCCTTACATAATTCGTCTTTAACATTAGCAAATGGAGGCAAAACACCAGCACAATGTATAACAATATCATGATCTTTAACGAGTGCATCTACAATCATTTCATCACAAATATCGCCATAAACAATATTAATTCTTTTGCGAAAAGGTTTTAAGCGTTTATAAACATGTCTATTCTTAAGTTCTAAAGCAGTGATTTCATATTTACCTTCGCTTAATAAAAAACGAATAACCTGATATCCTACAGTTCCTGCAGCACCAGTAACCAATACCTTTTTCATACTTTACCTCCTATACTTCTATTTTAATCATAACATAAAACAATATTCTAATAAAGCTCCTCGCAACTTGTAGCATTTAATGTTAAATCTGCAAACTCTCCTCTAACATATAATGGATAAGCAGCTGCACCAATCATAGCAGCATTATCTGTACAATAAATAAACTTAGGAACAGATAATTCAACATTATATTTATCCGTTAACTCTTTTATCTTTCCTCTTAAAAATTTATTTGCAGAAACACCACCAGCAATAATCATATTTTTAACATTATATTTTTGAATTGCTAATTCACTCTTACGTACTAATTCATCAACAGCAGTGTCCTGAAAACTTCTCGCCAAATCTGCTCTACGAATTTCATGACCTCTTTGTTCTTCATTATGAACTAAATTAATAATAGCACTCTTTAGTCCACTAAAACTCATATTGAAAGAATCATCATTCATTGGGATAGGCAAATCATATGTATGTTCTCCTTCTAATGCTTCTTTTTCAACTTTAGGTCCACCAGGATATCCTAATCCAATAACACGAGCAACTTTATCATAACACTCACCAATAGCATCATCTAAAGTTCCACCAATATGTTCAAATTCATAATCACCTTTCATAAGAATCAAGTCAGTATGTCCTCCACTTACAACCAAAGCAAGTAAAGGATATTTCATTCTTGTTTCTAAATTATTAGCATAAATATGTCCAGCAATATGATTAACAGCAATTAATGGTTTCTTATATATAAAAGACAATGTTTTTGCAAATTCTACTCCTACTAATAAACTTCCTAATAATCCAGGACTATAAGTTACAGCAATAGCATCAATATCATCCATTGTCATATTAGCTTTTGTTAAAGTTTCTTCAAATACCATCGTTATATTCTCCGTATGCATACGAGAAGCTATTTCTGGTACTACCCCACCAAACTCGGCATGAGTATCCATTTGTGTTAAAACAGTTAACTGAACACATTCAACACCATTTTTTACAATTGCCATACTTGTCTCATCACAAGATGACTCTATTGCCAAAATATTAACATCCTTCATTTTAAACATCTCTTTTCATAATAAGAGCAGCATCATCTCCATAATACTTCTCTCTTTTACTAATTACTTCAAATCCATTCTTTTCATAAAGACGAATAGCATTTTCGTTATGCTCATTAACTTCTAACATAACACTTTGTAAATCACTAAAATAATCAATACTAAAACGAATTAATTCACTAGCGATTCCTCTCCTTCTGTATTCAGAATCAACAACAATATTAACAATATCCATAGTTTCATATAATTTATTTACATGAATAAATGCAATTAACCTATCATCATAATAACCAAATACATAATCAAAATCAGAATTTAATAACTCATTCAATGAAAACAATTTATCAAATTGATCATTTACTAACAAACCTAATTTATTAAATTCTTCTAAATCTTTAATATCTACATTACTTACCATTCAAAGCACTAATTCCTTTTATATACAATGGTTTAACCTCATGTGGATTCAACTCGTTTAATTCTTTAACATATTCATATACTTTGTCATAATCAATATCAATATCTATAATTACAGAATTTCTTTCTTTAAACTCAGCATAAGTAGATTTATTCATATAAACAATATCCTTCGTTAAATGATTATCAGAATCAAATTCTCCTACAAACGCACCATTTCTATCTTCCAAAGCAACAATTTTATGTTCTTCATTCACTTGAATAGCCATCTCTGTTAATGAATCAATAACTTTTATAGGTATATGTAAACAATACGCAATTGTCTTTGCTATAGTAACTGCAATTCTTTCACCTGTAAAAGATCCAGGTCCAGGTACCACAATTACTTCACCTATATCATGAATATCCAATTCTACTTCTTTTAATAACTCATCTAATAAAGGCATTGTTATCTCACTATGTTTATTAGCAGAAACAACATCTTTCATTTTTAATACTTTACCATTTTTATAAACGACTAATATAACATTTTTATCATGCGTATCAATAAACAATGTGTACATAAAATCGCCCCTTCCGTGCCATATTATACCACAATTAATGCAAAAGAAAAAACTCTTTCGAGTTTTATAAAACATCCTGACATAAGTCTTCATATTTTTCTCCATACGGAGTAAACACAAGTACTCTTGTATCATCATCAATCACTTTAATTCGAATATCTAATCTTTCTTCAGGCAATTGCTCTTCTATCATTTCTGGCCATTCAATAATTGTAACAGCATCTTGATTCAAATAATCAGATAATCCTAGGTCTTCAGAAGAATCATCTAGACGATATACATCCATATGATTCAATTGCATCTCCCCATCAGTATATACTTTAACTAAAGTAAATGTAGGGCTAGTAATTGTCTCTTGAATTCCTAAAGCTCTAGCAAATCCTTTCACAAAAACGGTCTTTCCACTTCCTAATTCCCCTGTTAAACAAATAACCATTCCAGGAAATTTTTCACTTTCAATATTTTCTGCAATCTCCATCGTGTCATCTTCGGATCTCGACGTAAATTTGTAATTCATATTTTGCTCACCCAAATAGATTATAACAATAACAAAAAGACAATTTCAACCTATAGTGATAAATTTATGTCAATAAATGCACTATTTTGCACATGATAACATAGCATTATATATATCTTTATACGTTGCTGAATCATAATGTAAACCATCGCTTGTATTCATTGTATTAATAATTACACTATATGTATCACAGTACATAACATTATTATGTCCACTAGTACCTTCTTTTAATTGATTATTAAATGAAATAATATTAGCATTCTTAGTTGAATACCCATGTTGTGCTTCTATATTTTCATTAACAGGATTTACAGAAACCAAAATCAAATTATGGTTGCTCCATTCTCCATTCGCCAAATTATTATAAGCAGGAATATAATTATTTAAATCAGATAATAGATAGTTAACTCCCATCAAAGAAAATATATTATATGTAACATCTGGATTTGCAGCAATAATAGCATTAACAGCTGGAATAGCAGATGAATTAAACCAGGAATAACCCATACTACCCTGCGCAATAAAAATATCATTTCCTACATATTTAACTCCACTACTATTAAAAGAACAACCATTATATGTTCCTGTAATTGCTGCACACATACCAACAGTTCGTGAATCCCCAATAATGATATTATTAGCAGAAGATTTTAGAATACGACCAGAGGTACCAGCAACTCCATCTATAGATTCTTCATCTTGTTTACCATACTTTTCTAGCCATTCCTCAGCTTTTGCTCTATTAATCTTTCCATCCTTTTCTTCTTTTTCTCGTAATTCCTTATCTAATCTTTCTTTTTCTTCTTTCTCTTGTTGCTTTTGTTTTTCCCTTTCTTCTTCCTCTTTCTTTCTTAATTCCTCTATCTTACTCATAGTAGCATTTGTATAACATGTAGATACTTCTGTTATATCTTCATTTAAAACACTCGTAAAAAAATAATTTAATAAACCAGGTATTAAAAAGATTATTAATGATGCTACAAACGATTTTAATAATTGAACGAGTTCTCCTTTAATTTCTTTGCCTTTAACAGTTACGTTAAAAAAAGGAAGAATGGCACGATAAAGAAATATTATAGGTACAATAACACATATAATATTTATAAAAATCTTTATTACTAAAAAGACATAAAGCATACTTGATCGATCACATAATCCTAATATAGGAAAAAACATATAATCAATCCTTTCATCTACTTGGTAAACCAATAATATTTGCCTTATAATTCATAACTCGTGCAATCCCTTGTGGACAAGCTAAATATAACGTACCATCATTATCAGCAAAAGCAGATTCTACTTCATCAGACATATCTCCAAATCCTCCACCAAAGCTATGACTTTCTAATAATTCTCCTTCTAAGGAATATGTATATAATTTTCTAATTGAATTATAAGGAGATGAATCAGCAATAAATATATTTGTTCCATCTGTTCCTATTCCTTGAACAGAATCTGCTTGATAATTTTGTAAATTAATCGTTTTATATCTCTCATAAGTATTATTACTATCGTTAAATTTATAAAATATTAACTTCCCATCTTCTTCTCCAACAACAGATTGTATACTAGGAACATATGTAATTCCCGTATGAATAGAAGGAATATTAGAATATCCTTTAAAAGACATAGTAGAATTATCAAATAACATTAATTTTCCACCGCTTGCTGTTTTTAAAACATAACCTCTATCGTTATCATAAGCAAGTCCATCCATATGTCCACCTTCACTACCTACTTCTACACATTTCACTTGCTCACCAGTTTGTAAATCAGACCAACATATTCTGCCACCTTTACTAGAACTTTCAATACTTCCATAGTTTTTATTTTGGGCATAAACAACATATTTCCCAGTATAAGCTGCCGCCTGGACAGCACGATAACGATTTCTACCATCACCTAATCCGGAATTTGGATTATTAATATTAGTATTTACAGCTTTTTCTACATTTAAAGTACGGTTATCATAATCTGATTTATTACTAATACTATGAGCCGTTCCTCCATGACTAGAACCATACTTTTCTAGCCATTCTTCAGCTTTTGCTCTATTAATCTTTCCATCCTTTTCTTCTTTTTCTCGTAATTCCTTTTCTAATCTTTCTTTTTCTTCTTTCTCTTGTTGCTTTTGTTTTTCTCTTTCTTCTTCCTCTTTCTTTCTTAATTCCTCTATCTTACTCATAGTAGCATTTGTATAACATGTAGATACTTCTGTTATATCTTCATTTAATACACTCGTAAAAAAATAATTTAATAAACCAGGTATTAAAAAGATTATTAATGATGCTACAAACGATTTTAATAATTGAACGAGTTCTCCTTTAATTTCTTTGCCTTTAACAGTTACGTTAAAAAAAGGAACAATGGCACGATAAAGAAATATTATAGGTACAATAACACATATAATATTTATAAAAATCTTTATTACTAAAAAGACATAAAGCATACTTGATCGATCACACAGCCCTAATATATACATATTCATCACATCATATATTATAAAAAAAAAAGAACCATAAAGCAATAGGTTCAAAAGTC